>Ga0172371_10005724_pt1 | contig 18359 bp, 19 predicted proteins | sample Lak12m_FD_114543 | JGI IMG/M metagenome (GOLD analysis project Ga0172371, IMG submission 114543) | Freshwater microbial communities from Kabuno Bay, South-Kivu, Congo - kab_022012_12m | ecosystem: Environmental > Aquatic > Freshwater > Lake | place: Democratic Republic of the Congo: South-Kivu...
CCTTTGAAATCCATAAGTCTGATATGTTTGTGGGTCATGCAGGTCAATGGGTCTGACAAGGAAAACCGATTGCCCCATTGGACTTATTGGATCTGCCAGGCTTATTGACTAAAATAGTCTTAACTGCTTTGGCTCTTCCTTTATTTCTTCCGCCGGTGCAGGGGTAGACTTTGCCAGCACGGTGCGCGCCTGCTCCAACAACTTGGGAAGATTGGCGAAATCCCTCAGGATGTCAGGTTTCATCGAAGCTTTATGTAAAGCCAGTGCGGGGTGGTACATGGCAATGACGAAACGATCTCCCACGCGGCGCATTTGCCCATGCACTGCGCTGATTTTGGCGTTGGGCATGAACTTGCCCATCGAGTACCGTCCCAGCGTAATGATGATCTTCGGTTGGATAGCCGCGATCTGCCGTTCCAGATACTTATCACAAGCCGCCAGCTCATCGGGCAGCGGATCGCGATTACCCGGCGGGCGACACTTGACCACGTTGCCGATCCAGACTGCCGTACGTTCCAGCCCGGCCTGTGCCAGTAAATCGTCGAGGAATTGTCCCGCCGCGCCGACAAATGGACGTCCCTGTTCGTTTTCGTAAAAACCCGGACCCTCACCAATAAAAATGATCTCCGAATGTGCTGGTCCCTCACCCGGCACCGCCTTATTTCGCGAGTGGTGCAAACCACACCCCTGACAAGCAGAAATCTCAGCGGCGATCTGGGTTAACATTTCAACAACATCCACACACACCTCCTTCGCTACTCACACTGTATTTTTGGCCAAACAATACATCACGCAAATCCAGCGTCATCAGGATCGCGTCCTCGTTAGTATCGAGGTAATAGTGCAAGCGACGCCCTGTAGCTTTGAAGCCAAACTTGTGGTACATCTCCTGTGCGTTGGTATTTCCTTCACGCACCTCCAAAAAGGCGCGGCGCGCCCCTTCGGCGTACGCCGCGGCGAGCGATTCAAGAACGATACGGTTACCGATGCCACATCGCCGGAAGTCTGGATGCACTGCCACCGTCGCGATGTGCGCCTCGTCCAGCACCAGCCATAGAACCAGCATGGCAATGATGCGCGGAACGCCGTATACTTCCGCCGTTGCCACCCAGCAACGTCCGGCGGCGTTTTCACTCACCTCGAAGCGGAACGAGCGCTCAGGCCAGGGTAGTTTGAAGGAGAGCATGTCAAGCGCATGGACGGCGGGTACATCTTCCAGCATCATGCGCCGGATGACCACGTTCACGCTGGCGACCCCCCGGTTATGTGCAAATAGATTGGTGCGAGCGACGCAGCGGGGTTTATTTTACCTTCCTGCCAATGGAACCAGGCTAATTCAGCTAAAATTCCCGGACGGCGGACGCAACGGGCTGGCGAAGGAAGGATAACATTTTTATACTTACGCGCCAGGCGTTGGCGTTCTTCGGCAGATAATTCCCCGCAGACAATGGTGGGTGAGCTGATGCATTGAGCCAGATCCTCTATCGTCGTCAGCGTTGCGTGACCCATGGCTTGCCACTCAACTCCGCAGGCGCGGTACCAGCCGAGGGCCAAACGACCACGCCCGGCTTGTAATACAGTTGCCAGCGGCAGGTTCTGAACGGGCTGCGCCGCAGCGAAGATTTCCAGGCTGGGGATGCCGATCAACGGCAGGTGTCGCGCCAGTGCCAATCCCTTCGCCAGCGCCAGTCCAACGCGTAGACTTGTAAAAGAACCAGGACCGAGCGCCACTCCCAAGGCAGTGATCTCCTCCACCTTTACACCGGAACGCCTTAGCAAATCTGATAACGCCAGAGCCAATTCTCCTGTATGATGGATGCGGCTATGCCAGAAAAGCTCGCCAACCACCTGTGTTCCGTCGTACAACGCAAGGCCGATTTGCGCTGTTGAGGTGTCCAACGCGAACAGCATCACACCACCCCGTAGAGATTCTTGCGCAAGGCAAGTAAAAGGCTTTCATAACGCTCGCCGCGTGCCGTGAATGTCATCTCACGCTGCTCTTCGGCGAGGTAGGTTAATTTCACCCAAAATCGTTCAACCGGAAGCGCTGGCTCGATGCGCTCAGGCCATTCGATCACAAGGGGTCCTTGCCCCAGCAAAACGCCCAAGTCCAAGTCTTCGGCCTCAATAGCAGATTCCAACCGGTAAGCATCCAGATGGAAGAGTTGCGAAGTGTCAGGTCGCCGATAGACATTGACCAGCACGAAGGTGGGGCTGGTAACAGCGTCCAAAGAACCCCAGCCCTGTGCCACCCCCTGGACGAGTGTGGTTTTGCCAGTGCCCAAGTCGCCCTGGAGGCAAATCACATTGCCATCCGATAAAAGTCCACCCAGACGCATCCCAACGCGACGGGTTTGATCTGGCGATCGGCTGAAGAACTCCAGAGTATTTGGTTCCAAGATGGGCATGGCTGGGATTATACTACGACCCCCCTCTATCCTCCCATTTTCACGCAGTTCAGCGAAAATGGGGGGATGAAAAAGGAGTTGATTTAGACCAACCCCACTTGCTCACCCAGAATGCGCGCAATCGTCCGCGCGGCTTGTGGACGCGCCGCGCGGCGACAGTTTTCTGCCACCGCTTCCCTTTCGCGCGGACGAGAGATCCATCGCGTCAGTGTCCGCACAACTTGCTGGGAGCTTGGCGCCCAAACGCCCGCGCCAGCCGATTCGACAAAGGTTACATTGCCATCCTCCTGACCGGGCAACTTTGAATACAAAATGAGGGGTAATCCAGCCGCGAGTGCCTCGGCAATCGTTCCGGGTCCTGCCTTGCTTACCAGTACATCGGCAGCGCGCATAAACTCGGGCATCTCCTTTGTAAAACCATAGATAAAAGTTGGATTCTCCCATGGTTGTTTTTCAAGGGCGTCTTTCAGCCGGGTATTGCGCCCGGTGAGTATGACCAGGCTCAGATCGAGGCCGGATTTATCAATGGAGTGCGCCGTCTTTGCCAACGGCCCCATCCCTTCACCTCCGCCAGCCAGCAAGACGACCGATTTTTCCATCGACCAGCCGAGTCTGGCACGCAAAGTTTCTTTGCCGCAAGACGCGATGCAGTAGCGTTCAGTGATGGGTTGTCCCACAACGCGAACTTTTTCAGGAAGCATGTCGAATTCGATCGCGCGCTGGCGTGCAAGTTCGGTCGGAACGAGGATCAAGTCGGCACGCTGGTCAAACCACAGGGCGTGTGTACTGACCATATCGGTTACTACAATAACAAACGGTGGACGACTCTTACCGAGAGCCCTGAGAAAAAAAGAAGTGGCGAGTGGGTGCACGCTGACCAACATATTGCTGGGATGCTCGCGCACCAACCGACGGGCAGCACGACGGACGATCGGCCAGAGAGTCGAGGTCATAATACGTGCTTGCCGGCGCCCATCGCTGATGTGGAAGCCTGCACCCCACAACTCGGGCACGCGCACCAGATCGGGATAAATATGAGGCAAGCGGTTATAGGGAGGTGGGGCATAGTCCTGCAGGAAATCCACCATCTCGACTGTAACAGCGTCGCCGATCTCTGTCCCGAGGGCTTCAATGATGGCCTCGCTGGCAGCTCGGTGTCCACCTCCAGCATCGGAGAAGAGAAAGAGGATATGAGGTTTAGAGGACATTTGCGAATGGTTTGATGCCAGATAGTCTGATGGTCGAATAGTTTGGTGGTCGAACTGTTTAGTTGTCACTTTGTTCGAGAGTATGGAGGTAGAGCAGTTTGGTGGTTTATTTGTTCGAAAGTCTGATGGTCGGAGATTCTGAAATCAGTTGTTCACATCAGCTGTACTGGATTGCAGCAACCAGCACTTTTTGTGGATTTGTCAATCCTCCAGAGCGAACGTTTCAGACGGTCGAAGCTTGTTGTCCGTTTTTTACTGGGGTCGGATGTGATGTGAGGTTGGTTTTGAGCCGCCGCGCCAGTTCGCGGCGCGTCAGCATCACGCGTCGCTTGCATATGGTGCATTCCAGGCCAATATCCGCGCCGAGGCGGGTAACGATCCATTCGAACGAGCCGCAGGGATGCGGCTTACGCAACCGGAGTCGATCATTGATCTGAAGATCGGGAAGCATGGAGAAATTATACCGCCGAGTGATTCTATGATAGACTCGGAATGCAAGGATATTTTTCCGGAGGGAGAAACATGCCTGCTCGTGAAAAATACGCTGTCGAAATCGCCGGACTTAAACGTAACCTGACACTGTTCGAGGTTAAGCCCGGGTTGAAAATTGCTATTCTCAACATCCTGGGAGACACAGAACTGGTTCAAGCCTGTGCCAAAACGCTGGGAAAGAAACTCCTGTCTGTGGAATATGATATTCTCGTGACGGCAGAGGCAAAATCCATCCCACTGGTGCATGCACTATCCGTAGAGACGAAGAAACCATATATCGTTTTACGTAAAACCTATAAGCCATATATGGGTGCAGCGTTGATTGCCGAGACCCTTTCGATTACCACGGGTGAGCCGCAGGCTCTGATCATGGATGAGAAGGATCAGGCATTGGCGCGGGGCAAGCGGGCTGTGATCGTGGATGATGTGATCAGCACCGGCTCGACACTTCAGGGAATGCGAATGATCATGGAAAAAGCCGGGGCGGTGGTGGTCGCTGAGGCAGCGATCATGACCGAGGGTGAGCGTGCCCAGTGGGAACATATCATCGCCCTGGGGCACCTCCCCCTGTTTACAGGATAGTTTTTCCGCTTTACATTGCTTGATGCACACTTTGTCCCTCACACGAATTTGGGAGAGGGTTTATTTTCTATCATCCCCAATCAACTTTATCTTGCCTGCTCGCTTCAATCCTTTGATACGTCTTTCCCGCCGCATGGCACAGGCTCGATTCAGCTGTTCCTCGGCATATACCAGTCTCACCGGGCGGCGGGACGACGTGTAACGTGCCCCGTGCCCGGCATTGTGCTGTCGCTCACGGCGCAGGGGATCAGTCGTCCAGCCGGTGTAAAAGGTGCCGTCGGCACATTCAAGAATGTAGCAAAAGTAAGGCATCTCTCACTGTAAGAGGAAAAATGAAGACAAATAGTAGAACACTGGTCCAAGAGTATATTGCTGTTTGGTCGAGATGGCAGACCGAAAATCGCTCAACCTGCCCTGCAATTGCCGCAACCAGATTTGCCGACATCCCGACCACCTGAGGGGTTTGGATTCGTACAATCCATGTCAGGTCAGTTCCCGAGCTTTTTAACCTCCGATTTGACTCATGACACGATTCGTGGCAACCACGCCCTCAGCCAAACCATGTCCCCAAGGTTTGTTCCAGACTGCATCCAATATCAACTGGCGTAATTCGTTCTGTGTCGCGCCGGCGCGCAACGGTTTGAGCAGGTCAATCTCATTCTCGCGTAGCAGACACATGCGCAGCACGCCATCTGCGGTCAGGCGGGCGCGGGTGCAATCAGCGCAGAATGGCGCGGAGACCGATGAGATGAAACCGATGTCGCCTAGTGCCTCGTGGATGTGATAGATACACGCCTCGCCATCCAGCTTCCCACCATTGACTGGTTCGAGTTGACCGAACGCCGCCTCGATCCGCGCTTGCGTCTGTGCTACGCTGACCATCCGCGTGGTCTGCAGCTCTGCTGCACTGGCGAAGGGCATCATCTCAATGAAACGCACCTGCCAGGGATGGGTCAGAGTCAGGCGCGCCAGTTCGACCACATCCTCCTCGTTGTACCCTTTGACCACCACAGCATTGAGTTTGATAGGCTTCATGCCAGCCTTTTCGGCAGCGAGGATGCCTTCCCAAACGTCCTCCAGATCTCCCGAACGCGTCAGGCGGTGGAATTTGGCCGGGTTGAGCGTGTCTATGCTGACGTTGACGCGTTGCAATCCTGCCGCGGCGAGAGGGTAAGCCAAGCGCGAGAGCAGCACCCCATTAGTCGTCATGGAGACGCTCCGTACGCCCGGGGTGTGGGTGATGCCGCGCACCAATTCGACCATATTCGTCCGAAGGGTTGGCTCGCCTCCCGTCAACCGGATTTTATCGAAACCGAGATTCGCGAAGATTGTGGTCAGGTACAGAATCTCATCATCCTGCATCAGGTCTGCATTGGGCTGGAAGACCATCTCCTCCGGCATGCAGTACAGACAATGCAGATTGCAGTGATCGGTGAGGCTGATGCGCAGGTAATGAATACGCCGTCCGAATATATCGAAAGCCATCGTGCACAATTATAACCAACCTTGACATTCCTCACTTTGGTGCTTATACTTTTCACATAATCCAACGGGGAGCCTGTGCATTCGTTTATCGAGTGATTTTCAGGCTGAGAGGAGGCTGAAAGCCTCGACCCGCAGAACCTGATCCGGATCATGCCGGCGGAGGGACCATACTCGTAAACGAACATCCTCCACCGGGAGGATGTTTTTTTTGAACCCTACTCGCGCTCTTATCTTTGTAAATGGTCCTTTGCCCAACCTGCAGCCTGTTCGCCGGTTGATTGGCTTGGGTGACACCCTCATCGCTGTGGACGGCGGCACGCGGTATATCTTGGCTCTCAAACTACTCCCCTCGCTTGTCCTCGGCGATCTTGACTCGCTTGCCGTAGATGATCGTCAGCGTTTGCAGACAGCCGGTGTCGAAATCCATGCCTACCCTGCCGATAAAGATGAAACCGATCTAGAGCTGGCGCTAAGATATACCCTCGAGATGGGTTACCGCACCCTTCGGATCATCGCTGCTGTGGGCGGTCGCCTCGATCAGACCCTTGCCAACCTTTCACTGCTCACCGATCCACGTCTTTCGAGGCTTGACGTTCGCTTCGATGATGGCGTAGATGAAGCCTTCTTCGTGCGCCAGTGCGCTTCCATTCCAGGCCAGCCCGGTGATACGGTTTCTTTGCTCCCTTGGGGTATTCTGGCCAAAGGCGTGGCGACCGATGGCTTGCGATGGCCGTTGCACGGTGAGTCGCTCTTCCCCACCCGCGCGCGGGGTGTCAGTAATATTATGCTAGGTAAGGAGGCGAGGATCACACTCCAATCCGGCTTATTGTTGGTCGTCCACCATCGCATGTCGTGATGTTAACACCTGAACCTATAATCCCAACTCGTAATTCTGATACCGCAGGTCGATAGGAGCTTGCCATGAGACACTTTTCCTTTTTATTTATTGCTTTATGCATTTCGCTCACGGCTTGTGGACCGAAAGTCCCAACCATGCTGACCGTAATGACCCACGACTCCTTTTCCGCCAGCGAGGGGGTGATCGAGGCTTTCGAGCAAGCCAATAACATCAAGGTGATCTTCCTAAAAAGTGGCGATGCCGGCGAGGCGCTCAATAAGGCTATCCTCTCAAAAGATGCACCGTTGGCGGATATCTTGTATGGCGTGGACAATACCTTTCTCTCGCGCGCGATTGAAGCGGATATCTACGAACCTTATAACTCGCCTATGCTGAACGATGTTCGCACCGAATTCAAGCTCGATCCCCTATACCGCGCTCTGCCGGTGGATTATGGCGATGTTTGCATTAACTACGATAAGGCTTATTTTAAGAATCGCCACCTGTCGGTGCCGCAATCACTGGAGGATTTGGTAAAGCCTGAATACAAGCATCTACTTGTCGTTGAGAACCCGGCCACATCCTCTCCCGGCCTGGCTTTCCTGCTGGCGACGGTCAAGCACTTTGGTGAAGGTGGCTACCTGGATTACTGGCGTTCGTTGCGAGCCAACGGGGTAGTCGTAGTTGATGGCTGGAACACAGCCTACTATACATATTTCAGCGCTTCATCGGGACACGGCCCACAGCCGATGGTTGTATCCTACGCCTCCAGCCCAGCAGCGGAAGTGGTCTACGCTGAGACTCCGCTGACCGACTCACCCACCGCTTCCATCCTCGCGCCGGATACCTGTTTCCGGCAGATCGAGTTCGTTGGCATCCTAAACGGAACCAAGAACCAGGCTCTAGCTGAGAAGTTCGTGGATTTCCTGCTGGGAGTTCAGTTTCAGAATGATATTCCGCTGCAGATGTTCATGTACCCAGTCAACCCCTCTGCCAGCCTGCCGGAGGTTTTTATTCAGTACGCTCCTCTTTCCGGGCAACCAGCAACTCTTTCTCCCGACCTGATCACCGCCGACCGCGACCAGTGGATTGCGGCGTGGACGGGGGCGGTATTGAGGTAAAAAATGCCGATGTCCGAGTAACTTTCTGCGCGTAATGAGACCGATGTTGTGAGATGCCTCCATTTTTTTCTCGGCGGGTTATCGCAAGGTGCTTCGCGAAACCCACCGGCTGGTATGTAAAGTCAGCTACGGCCGGCTGCGTGCCGAAATGAGGCGAGAGAAGAGATTCATTACGAATGTCACGAAAAGATCGAATGGCACGAATGAGCTTTACCCGGCTCTCTCCCTGGCTGGGTGTAACCCTCTTTCTCGGAATCTTCTTTTTCTACCCCCTTGCCCGCATCCTCTGGCTGGGACTTAACCCTATTTCTCTCCTCACGCTCACTCGTGACTCATTCCTTCTTGCAACTCACTCTTTACTTTTTACTTTCTTCCAAGCTTCCCTTTCCACCCTCCTTACTCTGCTCCTCGGCCTGCCCGCTGCCTACCTTTTCTCCCGTTTCGATTTTCACGGCAAGTCTTTATTGCGTCTGCTGACCGCAATCCCATTCATGCTACCGACGGTCGTCGTCGCAACAGGATTCAACGCGCTGCTTGGACCGCGCGGCTGGATCAACCTGGGGCTCATGCGCCTTTTCGGCCTCGACTCAGCGCCTATCGTCTTCGTCTACACCCTATGGGCAATCCTGTTGGCGCATGTTTTCTACAATACCACCATTGTCATCCGCGTGGTCGGAAACGCCCTGGCGCACCTTGACCCGCGCCTTGAACAAGCCGCCCGCTCGCTCGGCGCGGATGGGCATCGCGCTTTATGGCGGATAACGTTGCCGCTCTTGCGCCCATCCATCCTTGCATCAACGCTCCTGATCTTTTTGTTTGATTTCACCAGTTTCGGTGTCATTTTACTGTTAGGCGGGCCGCGCTTCTCCACATTGGAGGTCGAGATCTACATCCAAGCCATCCAGATCTTCAACCTGCCGCTGGCGGCTGTGCTTTCACTCATTCAGCTACTTTGCACGCTGATGTTTTCCGCGCTATATAGCCGCTTCGTGATTCGGGCGACAATCGCCACTGATCCACGCGCCGCAGCCTCCAACCTGCACCGGGCACGAACCTGGCACGAAAGGCTTTTCGTTGGGGGGATGATCATATTATTGCTTATTCTCTTCTTATTGCCAATGGCATCCCTGCCGCTCCGCTCCGTTATCCGCATGGAACCAGCGCTTGGCGAGCGGACAACTGTCCATTACGGCCTGACAGGTGATTACTACGCTGAACTATTTGTTAACCGTCTCAGTTCCCTCTTCTACGTACCGCCGTTCCATGCGTTGACCAATTCGCTGCTCTATGCTACAGCGACGGTCATCCTCTCGCTCGTTTTGGCATTTCCTGTTGCCTCAGCGTTAGCGCGTCCCGGACGTATGGAGCGTTTTCTCGACCCGTTACTGATGCTACCTCTTGGCGCATCCGCTGTGACCCTCGGCTTTGGCCTCATAATCACCTTTAATAAGCCACTCCTAAATTCTCAATTCTCATTCATCACTTCACCCCTGCTTGTTCCTCTTGCGCATACCATCATTGCTCTACCCTTCGTCATCCGCAGCCTGCAACCCGCCCTGGCATCCATTCCCGATCGCGTGCACCAGGCAGCGGCAACGCTGGGCGCCTCGCCGCGGCGCGTGTGGTTCACGGTGGATTGGCCAATCGTGGCGCGGGCGACGTTGGCAGCAGCTATTTTTGCGTTCACCACCTCGTTGGGTGAGTTTGGGGCAACGTCGCTGGTTTACCGGCCATCATATCCTACACTTCCGATCGCAATTTACCGGTTTCTTTCCCAACCGGGTGGCTTGAACTATGGCCAGGCGATGGCCATGGCAACGATTTTGATGATCGTCTGCGGCGCGGGGATTCTCGCTTTTGAAAAAGTACGCTTGCCGGGAACTGGAGAGTTCTGACGATTTACGATTGGCGAATGACGATTCTCGCTTCACATTCCCAACTCCACATTTCAATTATCACGGAAACACACCATGCTTAAGGTGATTGACATTCAAAAATCCTACGAAGGTCAGCCTCTTCTAACTGGCATCTCGTTTACTTTGGCTGCTAACGAGACCATCTGCCTGCTTGGTCCATCGGGCAGCGGCAAGTCCACGTTGTTACGAATCATCGCCGGGCTGGAAAACCCCGAGTGTGGAAAAGTATGTTGGGATGGGCGGGATTTGGCTTCATTCCCAGCTCACCGCCGCAGTTTCGGCCTGGTATTTCAGGATTATGCACTCTTTCCGCACCTGTCGGTCTTCGAGAATGTGGCCTTTGGCTTGCGGATGCAAAATTTGCCCAAGGGCCAAATAGCCCGACGTGTCGATGAATCGCTGACCCAAGTGAACCTTTCTTCTTTTGCCTCCCGAAATATCGCCGAGCTCTCAGGGGGAGAACAGCAGCGCGTGGCGCTGGCGCGTGCGCTGGCTCCCCGTCCGCGTTTGCTGATGCTGGATGAACCGCTCGGCGCACTTGACCGAATCTTGCGAGAGCGCCTGCTGGACGAGCTGCGCGGCATCATACGCGCGACCGGCATCCCGGCCATCTACGTTACCCACGACCAGGAGGAGGCCTTTGGCATCGCTGACCGCGTCTTGCTGCTCCACGAGGGAAGGATCGTCCGCGATGGCAGCCCGGCCGAGGTCTGGAATGAGCCGCGCTCGGCATGGGAGGCACGCTTCCTTGGGTTGGGGAATGTCGTTGAAAGTGTTGTCAGGCCAAAGGTTAGAGGGATGCAAGTTGGAAGGTTGGAAATCGAAACGCAGAAGGGCATATTCGAGCTGCGTTGCCGACACGCGCATCAGGTGGGAGAAAAAGTCACAGTTCTACTACGCCCGGCCGCGGTACGGCTGGCAGCGGGGGGGAATATGCGTGGAGTTGTTGCAGATGTCATCTTCCATCAGGATGGATTTAAAGTAACGCTCGAAAACGGATGGTATTTCTATCTCCCGGATACCCCGCAAATAGGGGATGAGATTCGCCTGCATGTTCCCCCCTCAGCAATACAATGCTTGAATTCCGCCAAGTAACCACAGCCTGGCGCGCAACCAGGTTCCGCAGCCTTGGTCAAGCCACGGAATCCAGTTGCGCGCATGGGATAATTCGCGAATCTCTGGCGGGCAGCTAGATTACAGAAACCTTTGCAGTACGAAGCTAAAGTAGCTGCCAAGCTCGTTCAGAATATCCTGCCCAAAGCCGATGAACAGGCCGATGACACCGAAGCAGCAGCAAAAAAGTACAACGACCACCACGATTACGATGAGCCAGATATTGGTCTTTTTATCCGGGGGTTGAGATGTAGGCGCGCTGATGATCTCGGACATTCCTAGTAATTTCCAACACCATTGAGGAATGGGATGGATAGGCCTACGCCGAAAAGCGGCAGAATGACAAATACGCACAGCGCGCATATGCCGCCCACGACAGCCAGGTAACCCAGAATCAATCCAATGGTTGCCATGCCGCCACCGGTGACCGTACCGCCACTTTTGCTGATCTCACTTTTTGCCATATGGCCGGTAATGATGGCTACGATGGAACCGAGGAAGGGGAGGATGGTCCAACCGGTAATGCCAGCGATCAAGCTGACCAAAGCCATGGTGCTGCTGCGGGTGGTTGGCTGCACAGGTTGGTATGGGTAGGGAGGAGGAGCAGGGGGGGGATAACTAGACATTTCAACTCCTTATGGATTGATATAGGCGTTATTTTACACGAGATGCGGCGTTCGCGCGCCGCCAAAACCACCAGATGATGAGAGCAACGATGAGACAGATAAATGCGCCCACCAGGATCGGGATTATAACGGACAAGAAAGAAAGTATAGTGGCGATGAAATCTTCGGCCATGCTGACCGGCACGTTGGCCGTTCCTCCAGTTGTGGCGGTGACAGCCGGACGCACTGCAGCTGCCTTGACCACATGCACGCTGCCAGCGATGAGCAAGCCGCATGCCAGCGCCAGTACGGGGTGCATGTCGCTTACAACCCGCGCACTGGCAGCAAAAGCAATCGCCCCCGCTGCCGGCCGGATGATGGTCTGGATGATATCATTGAGGTGATTGACCGCGGGGATTTTATCCGCAAGGAATTCGATGATGGCCAATACGCTCAAAAGGATTAATATCCATGGGTTGGCCAGCGTGTCCCAGGGGGAGCTTAGCTTGATCAGGTTGGTGTAATGCGCCAGTACGCCGACAACCAGCAGCGGGATATAAGCATTAAGCCCGGCGCTGGCTGAAAGCCCAAAAGCAGAAAGGATGCCCGTGAGGAGTTCCATAGTGTCTCCTATTGAAAATCAACCGAAAGAAAAACCTGCCCAAGTGCCGGTAAGCCAGAATCGCAACATGTCAATTGCCGCAATCTGTAACATGGCGAGGGTAAAACCGGCTAACAGTGCCAGCCACAACTGCGAAAAACGGGTAAACTCGTTCTCCTGCCGCATGATCATTACCCAGATCATGCTGTAGACCATCGTCAGCAGGATCAGTACGCCGCCAACGCTGATGAATGCCACCGGGTAGAGGACGATCGGGCTCCCAGTCAGGACGAGCAGATCAAGGATGAGAGTGAGGCCAAGAAGCGGGGCGAAGGTTTTAAGGTTCGCAAAGGTGCGCCGTTCTTCAGCGTCCTTCCAGATGGTTTGGTTAAATGCCGGGAAGACCATCGCGGCGAGAGCCAGCCCCATCCCACTACCGGTGAACAGGCGCAGGGTATTGCTCGGGGTATACAGGTTTGGGATGCGCGCCAGCGCGCCCGGGTAGGTCTCTTTTATCAAATAAAGGTATGAATTTGCGCCGTCAACACCGAAGACGAACACGAAAAAGACGAGAAACGCGATGACGCTCCAGTGGGGCATACCGCTGCGTTTTCGGACAAGGAAGACCTGGTAGACCAATGCCGCCATCGCCCCGAGGTACATGCCGCTGCAGCGAGCGCAAAGAGGCATTGGGCGGCCACCGATCTGGAAAGAGCGTGCCGCGATACGGTGGCAGACGGCGTAAGCGATGGCATCCGCCTTGCCCAACAGTCCCGAGGGAGTGGTGATCATCCAACCGATACTTACCAATAATGCTGCCAAAACGACCAAATACTTGGATGCAACTTTGATATGTGCGATGGTTTGCCGCGACATGATACGCACATTATAAGGGTTTTTATTGCTGGAAAGTAGAGCAAATAGTTGCATTTACTCCTCTCTACACAGGAACAAATGCGGTATCATTGCGTCTTAGTATTTCAAGGAGACATTCAATGCAGAAATTTCTCAACATATCTATAGTCTTAACTATGTTCATGACTGCCTGCAGCGGACAGGCACTTACCGCCAGCCCGACATTGACTGCAACCGCAACCACGACCAGCGTGCCGACAGCGACATCGACCCCACTCCCACCGACCGAGACATTGACGCCCTCGCCAACGGTAACGCCGGCTTATCCGCCAGAGGGCTATGGACCTTCCAACTTCCCTGCGGATGTAGATCCGCTTACCGGTTTACAGGTTGCGAACCCAACTCTACTGGAGCGGCGACCGCTGGCGATCAAGGTTTCCAACCTGCCACGTTCGGCCCGACCACAGTGGGGTCTTTCGCTGGCAGACATTGTCTATGAATATTATACGGAAGAAGGTTCAACGCGTTTCATCGCCCTTTTTTATGGTAATGACGCCTCCATCGTCGGGCCGATCCGCTCAGCGCGCTTCTTCGATATCAACATTATTCGCGGCTATAAGGCGGTTTTCGCTTTCGGCTCGGCTTACGTGGTGGAGATGAATCGCCTGCTAAACTCGGAATTTGCCAACCGCCTGGTGCTTGAAGGGGTAAATACCCCGCTGACGCGCTTCGACCCGAACGGGGTGAATGACCTGGTGGTAAATACTGCCGATTTGAGCGCGTACATAACCCGTCAGGGCATCGAGAACGGACGCCAGAACCTGGATGGCATGTCCTTCACGCTCGATGCGCAAGCCAGCGATCAGCCGGTCAGCCACATCTTCATTCGATATTCAGCAGCCATTTACAACCGCTGGGACTTCGACGCGGCAAGCAGCAAGTATCTTCGTTTTTCGGAAACCGCAGACAACGTGAATGGTCCCCAGGAAGAACAGTATGCCCAATTGACCGACCGCTTGACGAATCAGCCCATCGCTTTTGACAACCTTGTGGTACTGTACATCAATCACGAGGTTTATTCTACCAATATCTATGATATCTTGTTCAGTGGTTCGGGTACCGGTTATGCCTTCCGGGATGGACAGGCTTACCAGGTCAACTGGCATCGTAACGATACAGACGTGGTCTCCCTGACCCATCCGGATGGGTCGCCTTTATCATTCAAACCTGGAACCACCTGGTTCGAGGTGGTCGGGTTGAATACAACCCTCAGCAACGATAGTGAGGGTTGGCGCTTCATTCACCTAATGCCGTGATTTTCAGGTTTTTCCCCCAGCATGGGCACGACTGATCTCGCGCCTTGTTGCTGCAACCCCTTAATAATAGAAGAATAGGAGGTGCGCTAGCAGCTCTATTGCTTGTACACCTCCTATTCCATTATTACTGAGATATTTCCTTAGCGTTTTTGCTATAATACTTCTGAAGGAGGTGACCATGAAACGTATTGCTGTGTTAACCGGCGGTGGCGACGCGCCAGGCCTGAACGCGGTTATCCGCGCCGTGGTCAAGACCGCCATCAATGTCTATGGCTGCGAGGTGCTTGGCATCATTGACGGCTATGATGGTTTCCTGGCAACTGGCGGCGTTGTACCGCTGGGGGCAGCCGAGGTGCGCGGCATACTGCCGCGTGGCGGGACGATCCTCGGCACGGCCAACCGTGGCAATCCATTTGCCCGCAAAGTCATCCGCGATGGGCAGGAAGTTGTTGTGGATGTATCCGACGACATAACCCAGGCCATCAAAGACTTGAACCTGGATGCTCTGGTCGTCATCGGTGGGGATGGAACGTTACATATTTCACAGGAACTTTTCACCAAGGGTGTTCCGGTCATCGGCGTACCGAAGACGATCGACAACGATATCGGCGGCACTGAAGTGACCTTTGGCTTCGATACCGCGCTGATGATCGCCACCGAAGCCCTCGACCGGCTGCATACCACTGCTGAAGCTCATCACCGTGTGATGGTGTTGGAGCTGATGGGACGTGACGCTGGTTTCATTGCACTGCATGCTGGTGTGGCCGGCGGCGCGGATGTAATCCTGATTCCGGAAATCCCCTTTAAGCTGGAAGCCATTGCGAAAAAGGTGCGCAACCGCAGGACACGCGGGTCGCTTTTTAGCATCATCGCCATCTCGGAAGGGGCGAAACCATTAGGTGGCGAACAGGTCTACTCACGGACTGGCGATACAATCTACGTGCCGCGGCTGGGTGGTATTGGCTACAAAGTTAGCGAGTACGTGGAGAAGGAGACCGGCTCGGAAGCGCGCGTCACCGTGTTGGGACATGTCCAACGTGGCGGATCACCGACCGTCTTCGACCGCTGGTTGGCCACCCGTTACGGAGCGGCGGCGGTGCGGGCGGCCGCAAAAGGGAAGTTCGGCCACATGGTCGCCCTGCGCAACGCCCAGATTATTGCAATTCCTCTCGGAGAGGCACTGGCCGTCCCCAAACGGGTGGACTTGAATGGTGACGCCATGACCACCGCGCGAGGGCTGGGTATCTCGTTTGGGGATGAATGACCCCCACCCGGCCTTCAGCCACCCTCTTCCAACTTTCTACGGAAAATGGGGGAGGGTCAGGGATGGGGTTAAAGCGGAAGACCGCCATTTTCGGGCGATCTCCCTGTTCGCGCTACGGCATCTCTATCTCAGAGAGAGGAGGGATGCCGCAGCGCTTCGTTTCGTACTACTATCCATTATGGGCACCACCTCCTCTTCTATAAGGATGGCTGTCCTGGAGCAGGCGCGGCCTGCTGGAGGAAGTATTACACAGATAGAATTAGCTGTCAATAGTGGGATTCAAGCTTAATCAGATACTCTCTGCAACTTTTTGATAGTATCCGCAAGATGGGGTAGGCTATCCTGTAAATAACTAATGAGGAGGTGCGTATGAAACGCCCAAATATATTATGGATCACGGCTCTAATCCTAGCATGGTTCTTCGACTTCCTGTTCTGGATGCACAACCCTGGAGTATCCTTCGCAATCTATGTCATCTTGTGCCTGGTCGGCGGCTTCGTCCTTTTACATCTGGATGGGCGGAAACCTCACTGGAAGTCGCTCCTGCTCTTACTGCCCATTATATTCTTCGTGGCGATCAGTTTCATCCGTCAAGAGCCAATGAGCCGGTTGCTGGCTTATGCTTTTACACTCTTCTCGCTTGGCGTGCTGGCGATGAGCTACCTAGGCGGACGCTGGCTGGCTTACAGCCTCTCGGATTACATTGCCAACTTCTTCAAGCTGGCTGGCAGCATGATTGCACGGCCGTTCGTGTTCATCAGCGAGACGCGGCGTCAGAAAGCTGAACCCAATTCCACGTCCGGGAGAAGGCGCATCTGGTCAATTGTGCGCGGTATCCTAATCGCCATTCCCATTGTCGCCATCTTCGCTGCATTGCTTTCCTCCGCTGACCTGATCTTTGCTCAGCGGGTGGATGATTTCATCAAGCTCTTTCGCCTTGAGAAGCTGCCGGAGTACATCTTCCGTGCCGTATATATCCTGTTCGGTATGTACCTGCTGGTGGGAATCATTCTGCACGCAGCCACGCGCAGCCAGGATGAAAAGCTGACCGGGGAAGGGAAGCCACTTGTGCCAGCCTTCCTGGGCTTCCCCGAGGCGGCCATCGTGCTGGGCAGCGTGGTGCTGCTCTTTGCCGCCTTTGTCGCCATCCAATTTCGTTATTTCTTCGGCGGGCAAGCCAATATCCATATCGATGGATTCACCTATGCCGATTACGCCCGGCGTGGTTTTGGCGAGCTGGTGGCGGTGGCTTTCATCAGTTTGCTGCTCTACCTGGGTTTGAGCGCAATCGTCAAGCGTGAGAAGCTTGGTGAGCGCTGGGGCTTCTCAGGTCTTGGTATTGCAATGGTGGCCCTGGTGGGCGTGATGCTGGTCTCGGCCTTCCAGCGGCTGCTGCTCTACGAAGCAGCCTATGGCTTCACCCGCCTGCGGACGTATACGCATGTTTTCATGATCTGGCTCGGCGTATTGCTGGCCGCGGTGGTGGTACTCGACATTTTGCACAAGGAGCGATCTTTTGCCCTCGCCATGCTGCTGGCTGCCACCAGCCTCGCCGTAACCCTGAGCCTGCTCAACGTTGACGGCTTCATCGTTCATCGGAACATTGCCCGCACCCCGCCCGGCGGAGGGCTGGATGTGCCATACCTCGCCTCGCTCTCGGCGGATGCAATCCCGGCGCTGGCAGCGGATCTTGTGGACGAGTCACTCCCCGGGCTGAGGCGGGATGCGGTCGGCGCGGTGCTGGTCTGCCACGAGAAGATGAATCCCAACAGCAGCGACGACAACTGGCGCGGCTTCACCCTCTCTAACTGGTGGGCGGAGCGAGCCATTCAAGCGGTGCGTGGAAAGCTGGCTGGTTACCAAGTGCTCGATGAAAAGTGGCCGGTGAAGGTGCTTACCCCAGAAAACGTATACTACGAGTGTTACCAGGCGTACGATTGAGAAAGGACCTGGCTTTGGAAAAGAGGGCTGCCATCCATTGAAGGGCAGCCCTCTTTGGTTTGTGGAAGGACAATGTAGTTTACGGTCCGACCGTGGCTGCCAGGAAATCCAGGAGAATCTGCATGGGCAACGGGTCGAGACCTGGCCGGAGCAGCATCTGGCCGTGCTGGCCGTTATTAATCATGAAATCACGATACGCCGTGTTTCCGGCGAGCTCGGCTGATTCGCACATGCCAAATTCATTCTCATCTGCCAGGCACCAGGCCGCCACCGGCGGCTGGCCCTGACCTAAAGTATGCACGACGGTGGGGTAAGGGTCTCCAATATAGTTGCCAGGGGAGAAAGAGATCGAACCTTTGCACGAGCCGGGCGTCTGCTGGTTCAGGTAAGTGCAGCTGTTGGGCGCCGCGTCGGCGCCGATGCTGGATCCACCAGTGACGATGCGGGTTTTATCCACGCCTTCCAGTTCAGCCGCCTTGTCCATGGCAGCCTGGGCGTCGAACCGCCAGATATCCGGGAACCAGTGTGCGCAGCCGGCCTGGTAGGGTGCGCAGTCGCGGAACGAGAAGATGAACACGCCATAAGAGATCCCATCGGGAACTGGCGGGAACCAG
>Ga0172371_10005726_pt1 | contig 18351 bp, 11 predicted proteins | sample Lak12m_FD_114543 | JGI IMG/M metagenome (GOLD analysis project Ga0172371, IMG submission 114543) | Freshwater microbial communities from Kabuno Bay, South-Kivu, Congo - kab_022012_12m | ecosystem: Environmental > Aquatic > Freshwater > Lake | place: Democratic Republic of the Congo: South-Kivu...
CAAGACAGTTCATAAATTGGTCAGAAGGGGAAAACTTGGATGTGTGCAGGTCACGGAAAAGGATCGTCGTTTTACACGAGAACAGGTGCAGGCGTACATTGATTCGCAGAGTGTCGAGGTTCGAATTGACAAGAATAGTATCAAGCCTGTAAGGTCAACGCCGCCGAGAGGAGGTGATAAATCGATTGGGGTTTCTGGAACGGATCTCAGAAAGGAGATGCGTTCATGGTAACAAAACGAGGCAAAAACTTTTTCCTTCGCATCCGGCCATTTGGAAGCAAGGAGATCGGTGTGAAAACCCATGCTCGGAGCAAAACCGAAGCCAAACAAATTGAGATGGCGGTCATGACAGCATGTAGATCCGGTGATTATCGAGCACTCGATCCTCTTTCAAGAGAAATATGCGTGCGAATGTTCAAGAACCAAGCGATGGAAATACCGTCAGGCCTTTTGGTGGAAGGCTTTGGCCAGCTTGAATTAACACTGCGAAAGTCATTTGAGATTGCTCTGAAGGACCCGGAAGTCCACGGTAGCCCCAACCGCGGGCGGTTGGAGCAGTGCTTCGGTAACATCGCCGATAAATGGGGATCAGATTTCCCCGTCAAGTCGATTCGAGTGCCTCAAATCAAGCTGTATCGTATGGATCGACTGAAGGAAGGAGCGGCTCCGGCTACTGTGAACCGTGAGAAGTCGGCATTGTCGAAGATGTTTCAGATTCTCATCGAACACGATTTAGTGGACCATAATCCAGCCAGGGACGTTAAGAATCTCTCGGAGAAGTCCGGGGAACGCCAAGTCTACATAGGCTTAAACGACTTTCAGTCCATCCTGTTGGCCCTGCCTGCATGGTATCGCCCGTTCGTACAGACGGCCTATTACACCGGCATGCGCCGTGGTGAGATAGCTGGCCTTCGACACGATCAGGTAAACTTGAGGCGAAGGATGATTCTGATAGGGCCGGAAGATACAAAAGAGGGGCAATGGAAAAGGGTTCCCATTCACACTGATCTGGTTGCCATTTTCGATCAAGTCATGAAAGTCCGTTCCATTGGAAACGACAAGGTGTTTCTCAAGGACGGACAGCCATTAAGCCGAGGCAATGGCAGAAGGCCGTGGGAAGCAGCAGTGGCAGACGTCGGACTTGATCCGGCTCCTCATTTTCACGACCTTCGGCATACCTGGAAGTCCAATGCTAGGCGTTCAGGAGTGGACCCTGAGGTTCGCGAGAGCATCATGGGTCACTGGTTCAAAGAGAAATCTGTAGCTGAGCGATATGGCCGAATCAGTGATGAAGAGCTGTTGAAAGCGATAGATCAGATGACCTTTGATCATGGGAAGACGGAAATCGTAGTGATGGAGAGCAAAAAACAAAATCCCGATAAGGGTGGCCTCCCTCAATCGGGAAATTTGCGTACAAGGCGCGTACAAAACGCCAAATGATGAGATGGGGGTTTGTAATAACCCCCTAATATAACTGGCAGTCCCAAGGGGTTTCGAACCCCTGTCTCCGCCGTGAGAGCCGAGAGACTCGTTAATCTTATCAACCACTTGCCCACGATCCTTAGTCTTTTCAATCCCTTTACATCCCACTAGAACCCGCTATATCCCCCTAGTTTTCAAAAAGTGGGGACAATTTGGGGACACCTGTCAATCATCGATTTTGTCACATCGGGACGACTTTGAATAGTAGATCCTTCAGCTTGTCCAAAAGGCTCTCGTCTCGGCGTCATCAGCCGCATCTCTATTCGGTCCAATCTTCAGTCGAATAGAGCGCTTCTGGAAATCGAGCATTCAAGTTTAGGAACAATTGTTTCGTCAGAAAGAAAAGGTCGTTGGCCATCATTTGGAATAGTTTCCCCTTGTCTGGCTCAAGCATATTGTACTTCCGGTATACCCCTGACTGAATCGGGCCAAGTGTAAACGTCTGGTGAGTCAAGAACTTGTCACGATAAGTTCTAAGTATTTCCCCGAACGTTGTCTCGCCAAGAGGAGTGGCGAGTAGAGTATCCAAAGGTTCAAGTAAATCTCCAGATCCTATCTCCTTGAGAATATTTCGAAGTTTATTTGCTCCGCCGACGAGGTAATAATTGCAGCAATACTGATAGAGAGAATTCAGGTAAAAGCGCATGGCAGCAGAACCCTGTTCCACTTCGGTAGAGATACGTTCACCCGTGTCAAATCCAAAGGAGAACTCCATCAACGATACGATCATTAGCTGAACTCGTTTCCTATCAGACTTGCTTAGCTGTTCCCAAGGTGTGGTTAGAACAGGTCCATTCTCTGCTTGCTTTTGAAGGTTTGCCAATTCGTCGTCTTTAGCAAATTCTGCGAAGGCGGTTGCAGCCAGTGACAATGCCACCTGGTTTTGGGAAGTCAACGAAATCTGGTTGTTTTGAAAAGCCATTCCACAGCCGACAGCAGCATATATTAACGCATCGAGATCTTTATCCTTAAAATGATCTTTTGCGAGGTATTGAAACAGAATTAGAACTGAATTCGGAGAGTAATAGCCCAGTCCAATACCGAGCATGTCAAAACCCTCAAGGTCCATATGATACTGAAGATTCGTGTCGGTGATCTTCAACCTTCCAATGAAGCGTTTATCGCTTGGGTGTCCTGGATATTCTACAAGACTGGCAGTATCGGGCAATTCCGAGCGCATCAAAGACACATGGGCTTCAGATATTTGAGTCAAGAACTCTGCCAGCGCTTTCCCGCAATCTCCAGGGTCGCCTCCACAGCTCAGATTGTAAAGGTGACGCACAGTATAGCAGCAGAACATGAGAAGCTTTGCGAATCTCTCATCTTCAATGGCATTCGTTTCTAAAAAGACGCTTGCCTTGTCCTGTTCATGGAAATTGATTTCCAGTCTGACATCAAAGTTCATGGAGTTGTACCAACTGTGGCCCGCCCTCTATCCAATGAAATTGTCATGATCGTAACTCCTCCCGATAAGTCCTGAAGTAATTACGGATTGCTTTGGTCCTGTTCAGTTATGCGAAAGCGGGTCAGTATCAAAAAAAGATGAATTACGATCAGGGCATTGATCTCATTGCAGTCCGATGATTTTATCAGGCCGTGTGCAATATCATTTCTCAGATTCAAACCTATTTGATCGACCATAACAAACTCAAAATATTTGTGAATATCTGATCCGAGCGCTTCCTTGATTTCCTCTCTTGCAAGGAACTGATTAAACGTTTGTTCTTGCTGGATCATGTCTGGCTTGATCGAAGTTGTTGCCATTTCGATTTTTTCAAACATCTTTCTTGTGCATGCTTCAAGTTGAGGAACGAGAATGTGCAAGGCGCTAACGTAGTCCTTCTCGAAAAACCTTTTTAATCCGACTGTTATGATTGCGAAGTTATCTGGATCCAAGAGCGGCCATTCTCTGACGTAGAGCTTCAAGGTATCCGCATTTAATTCCCTCTCTTCCTCTAACAAATCGAATAGAGATTTCAAAAAAAGCTGAGCATTCATGATCAGACGTATTTTATAATTATGATCAGTCATGAATTTCGTGGAAGTTTCTTCAGAATTGGCTTGGAAGATCTTTCGGTTCCCGTCCACAACAAATGCCGGGGAATCAAAGAATAGAGAACCTAATTTTCGGGCTTCACCTGTTTGTTTTTCAACTGATTCAATCTTAATGACGAGCCTAGGGTCCGATGCTGCTAAGCTCAGGCAATCATGCAATGTTAAAGACTGGTATGGTCTCATAAATTCGTCTACTGCTTCCATTGGAACCTCGAATCTGACGGAGTGCTCTTTGTATTCGGGCGCACTCTCAGCATGGGCCTTCTTAATGCGAATTTTTAGCTCGTCAAATTTGGCCTTGTGCCCTATATTAATGTAGTGGCTCAGGGCTTTCTCAAGAAAATTGGCCTCTAACATGCGGCTGTTTCTCACATCCCTGTTATAGTCAGCCTGATCTTCATAAGATTGGCCGATCTCAATTCTGATAGCTTGGATTCTCATTTCGTCCCATTTTAGAAACGTCGCCCAATAGACAAGTTCCTCGCAAAACATGCGGTGCGAAAGTAGCAGGTCCTTAGATTTCCAAAAGGTTGTTCTTGCCTCATCAACGCGTTTTGCTACTGCCTCATATTCCGAAATTGTTACGGACGAACTCATGCGGCTTTCAGAAATGCCACGCACTATTAAAGCCATATCGTAAATATGTTCCAAGTTGTTGTCTTCAAGTGACATCAGTGGAGGTAAGAGAACTTCAAGAGCTGATCTCAACAACACATCATTGTTTAGAGTTATTGCCACATCCACGGCTCGAGCGAGGCTCAAGCTGAATTCCGAATAATAGGGCTTGGATTGAGCTAGATGAAGGTTGCTGGCTTCGATCAAGAGATTGACCAACATTTTTCCAAGCTCAAATTTATTTAATCCCCTTATTTTGCTCCATCTCTCAAAAAGCACATCGGCATAGCGAATTTTCAGAAAGAGATTTTTGCTACTCGAAAGGCGAGTCTCAAAGTACCGCAACTGCTCATCGGTGAATGCTTTGACGTCTGGCCATTCCGTTCCGTCAGCAGATCGCATGCGGCTTATAAACCTCGATTGCGCTTCCAAATCTATGAATGGGCTATTAGTATCCAATGAAAAAATATCTATCTCGGATTGAGCATTTCTCTCTAGTTCAACATTACCCATTGCTCGGGCTTCGTTGCGGAGCTTTACAAAAGCATTTGTGACAGGTCCAAACCATCGCAAGTATCTGATTTCTTCAATTGAGGCCATAAGCTGATCTGTATTTTCGCTGAGAGCGTTTTGGTCGCCCATATAGGATTCTCCCTTCACCTAACGGCGGTGCTCAAGAATTTTCAAACAACAACCGCTCCCTCGACTGGAAAATTTCATGACACAAGGAGGCTCTATTTGGGATTTGAATCTGTTTCTCGGCTTTTTATATTTGTCTATCCCAAATCTCTGCTGAAGCTAAAGGCTCAGTGTTCGACTTCACGTTGGAGGAACTCAATATTCGCGTGGCTAAGCTGAAAAAGCCTGAAAACTCGGTCGTTCAATTCTGCCTCCGCGTCTTCGATTTTTTCAGATAGATTCTCCACTTCCGCTTTTTTTTGGTTTAGGTATTCCTCCCAATCTTCAGCGACCTTCGGATTCTCAAATGGATTGCGGGCTAGTTTGAAGCTCTTTTGCAAAGCGGCTCCAAGTTGGTTCAGCGACAAATTCCACCACTTCCCAGCCTCCTGGTTCAACTTGCCCAAGGCTGTGCCATTAATGCGTTGTCCAAAACCTTGAATCATCCGCTGCCGCACTCTTTCCTGAAGATCGTATCTTTCTTGCCCCCAGGTGTTACAATTCCGAGACAAATCGCCTATCGCTTTTTTGTCTCCCTCTTCAGGCTGCGGAATTGGAAGCCGAGCTATCCATTGCTTTTTAAGACGGTACTGCCACCTGTCTCCCCGAAGTCTTAGTGGCTGACAGGACTTGCTTATGAGGAACCAAGTCGCCCAAGAAGCCAATATTCCAAGCAAATAAGGATCATTAAGAGGAATCATACAGCAAGTTGCATCCAAGAATGCGCTATTACTCTCGACGACAAAACGAGGCCGTTTGGCAATATCTGGCCAAATAATCTTGGGACATTGAAAATACGAGAAGAATTCTGTGGTATCTTGAATCTCATACCACCTGTAAGAACCTGGCTTTCTGCCCGTCTCCGTTTTTTCCATCGAGGGTTTTGGTGTCAGTCTGTCTCTAAATCGTTGAAGATGCTCTCTGATAGCTGGGTATTGCGCTATGTTACATCCTTGCTTCGTGAAAATGATGAAGCGGTCCCGATTGATAAGATGCCAGTTTGAAATGTCGGTTCCCATGATATATCTGTGGATAATTTCATTCGATTTTGGATCGCTGGAAATCAACTCACTCTTTTTCGCAGTGTCAATAAGGAATGCTTCATTAAGACCTGTGACCACGCCCCGAAACAGCAGGTTGCCGCAGTAGTTGGAAAGAGGGATGCCCTGATCGACCATTTTTAATTTCAACCTACGGACATCATCCCCGTCAAGTTCCCAGGCGCTGCGGCCCAAATGAGTCGTCGTGACAAGAGGGGCCGTGTTCATCACGTCTGACAGGTTTTCTGGGGGGTGCCCTTTTGACAGCCATTTGAAAACCCTAAGTGGTCGATTGTTCCTGTATCGTCGAAAAATTGCAATCGTGGGGCGGATCATCTCCGCCCCCTCAAACGGCTGGAATTCACCAAAATCCACCAAGGATTCGGGGCTAGTATTCTCTGCTAGGAACTGTCGTAGACTTTGGCCAAAGTTGCTGAAAACCCAACTTCCCGAAGTGATAAAACCAAGTCGGCCATTTTCTCTTAGCAGCTTGATTCCCCTTTCATAAAAATATGAGAAGATATCAGCTGAGCCGTGGTAGCTTTGGAACGTATCTTGCCAATGTGACTTATATGGTAGCAACCATTCTGAACGTATGTAGGGTGGATTTCCTACGATTACATCGAACCCCCCAGAGTTAAACACTTCTGGAAACTCGTGCTTCCAGTCGAATGCCCGTGGATCAACTTCTTTATCATCGATCACACTATTGCCTGCCCGAATTGTATGATCAAGGCTGGTTAGAATCTTTCCTCGCTCGGCTGTCTTTATCCACAGGCTGAGCCGACAAATCTCTACAGCCTCACTACTGATGTCAACGCCGTACAAATTTTCCTGCAGAATTCGTCGATTCAAATCAAATAATGATGGCTGGCTCAGCTCTGCCAAACGGTCATTTGATCGTTCGTAAGCCGCAAACAATTGATCAAAGGCTTCAATAAGAAAAGCGCCACTGCCGCAAGCTGGGTCGAGGACACGAATAGTAGCTAATTCCTCCTGCCAGGATTTCCAAAACTTTATTAGAGCTTGAACTTGCGGTTTATTCAACCGCTTCAAATCATAACTGCTGGGATCGATCAAAGCCTTTTCAGAGGTTCCAGATGCGGCTTCTGCGTGAGATTGGCGCAAACCTTCAAATCGCTCCTTCAATACAGCACCTAGTGTTTGCTCGACAATGAATCTGGTGATAAAGGACGGGGTATAGAAGGCTCCCTCTCTTTTGCGACGATTCCTGTGTTTGTCCTTACCTTGAGGAGGAATCAGGCCATCCAATTCGTGCTGTAATTTCTCCAAATCAGTGATCGACTGCTCGAATATGTGGCCGAGGATTACGACATCAATTAAGCTGCCCCGACTCCGAGCGGATTTCCACGAAACCACTTCCTGGGCGGGTCTATAGTCGTAAGTGCTTAGCTCTTTGAAGTAGGCACAAATAGCATCGCTCACCCTAAGCTTATCCAGCAGAGGGTCTTCGGCAAATAACCCCCCGTTATAGGCTGGAATTCCCAGAGCCTCATTTCCCAGATTGATCCAGCGGAACAGCCCCAGGAAGTTGCTCCACACGGGGTGGGGATTGTACGGATCACGGTGCTCGAAAGCCTTTTTCAGTGAAGAATCGGGAAGAAGACCTCTGTCCTCAGAAAACGCACAGAAGAGGACTCTGTCCAAAAGCTTTTGAGTGGCGGCCAGGATGGAATGTCCCGATGCTTCTGGGTTATCTGAGCAAAGCTTTTCAAAGATGTCATGACGAATGTCGGCATAGCGACGATAAAATTCTTTCGTGAGCTCCTTTCCCACCTTTTCCGATGCTTCTCGCAGCTCATACAAATGACAGCGCCCGCTTTCTGGGACAACTCTTTCGGAGCCGAGTAGGAACACGAACCTCTTGAGCTGAAGGTCGTCAGTTGCAATTCTTTCAGTGTCAAACCACTCGTATGTATATTGATCGCAAGCTTTGCAATAAAGCCGAGTTTGTCTGATCGAAGTGACAATTATCCAATCGCAGGGAAGATTGATGGCGTAGCGATAACCTTGATCCACTGCGGACATTTTACGTCCGCCAAAAGGTCTCTCTAGAGGGTCCCTGGGACCCTTGCCTTCAACCGCTACCAAAAAATTCTGATCTACTGGCGTAAACTCACCCAAGACAGCATCGGCAAACTTCCCATCAACTTGAACGTGTTTTTCCCTAGAAAACGTGTATCTCTCGGGGCTGTCCATTGGTCGGGTGTATCCCAAAATCTGACAGAAAATTTCCGTTAAGAAATCATGGAGGATTTCAGTCTCTTTAAACTTGTCGATTTCGCCAGAAGCGATCATTTTGGCCCATCGTTGCAAAATTTCTTTTCCGCGCTCCAAGCGTTCTGGCATTTCAAAGCCCTTGAACTTCTGGCCTAAAACCTCGGGACGAAATAGTGGCTTGGCTTCGACCGGCAAAGCAGAACTCCTGTTAATTTAACTATTACGAAGAGTGAATTAGATCGCCCCTACAGCAATCTATTACAAGTTTAGTTGAGAAGCAGGAGCTGTGAACGTCTGTAGATGACTTTTTCCCTCCCGGCCTTCTCATCAGCGAGGAACCCCGGTGGAGTCGTGGCGACTCTAACGCTTTTCGTCTCGAACCGCAATTATTTTCAGCCGTTGGCTTGATTATCATCTCACGAGGGGCTGATGAGACAGATTCCACTCTTTCATACCGCAAAATTGCGGCAAGCTCGTAAAGAATTTCAGTCGCTGTCTGGTGGGCTTCCAATATTGACATGCCTAGGCTAGCCGAGTATACCCTTTAAGGGTTTGACTAGCGACTTCGAGTCACGCAATAGATTATGGCGGGAGCAAGGCGGCAAACAAATCCATTTAAGGTGGAGATAATCCCATGGCCCCCCTGAATCTGCGAATGCCGGATCATGTTATGAGTACTCTCGAAAACGTGCGAGAGGAAGCCTCCCACAAGGCCACTGACCTAAAGGGGATGCTTGATTTTGTGATCCGTATCGAGAAGACCCTTACCGATCTCCTCGAAGCGATATCCGGCCAAAGGATTTTCTGGGCTTTGGATGTGGTGGAAAAGGAAGGCCAGACACTCGCCGCATACTTGGAATCGCAAGGCCCCACGATACTCAGAGAGCTACAGAGCCAGCTTGAGGAGCCTGCCCGCAGGGCATGGGTGGAATATCCGAAGATGTTGGAAGAGGAATGCAGGAGAGAACGGTTAGTCCTGGACCCTAGAAGCCGCCACCCCAATTACAAGTTTGCCGATGGCTTTCTGTCAGTGAAAGTCAAGAAGCAGGGGAAAACAACCGTGGCCTTACTGACGAGCAACGAACGCAAGATAGCTGAATTCCCGGCGGATGTCGAAACAGTTGTTGAAAAGGTGAAAAAGGAGGAGGAGCGCCTCTTCGGTCGTCCGTATGATGGACACAAGCTGCTTGGAACTATCCGGCGACATTATCTCGAATTCCTGGAGGAACAAGGGCAATCGGATGGATCACTCGTAGAGTTACGGAGTCTCGCACAGAGAATCGTCAAATCACAGCGAGGGTATCGGCTTGACGAATTCATTGTGGATTTGTCGAGGCTGGCGAGAGAGGGACCCCATGAAATTGATGCAAGAAGGCTTGAGTTGCGAGGAACACGAGACGACACGAGAGGGGTGCTACTCCATGATTTGGTCAAGCTGGGATATGTTGGAGCGATTAGGTTTACGGAGGTGAGAATATGACGGATATTGCAATGATCACGAGAATGGTAGATTCGCTCCGCAAAGGGATTCCCCCGCAACAAGGGGTCAGTCTCTATTCAGTGAGGCATGACAAGTTTATAGAAGGCGTCAAGAGGCATCATATTGATCCAATCGAACAACAAGGGAAAATCCGTTTTCTTAGCGGCTCGTGGGGCTCCGGCAAAACTCACCTCTTTCGGATTCTGCGTGAGATAGCTTTTCAAAATGAATGTCTGGTATCCAATGTAGAGCTAAGCCTTGATGAGGCCCCGTTTAATAAATTCGAGATGGTTTTCTATTCCATTGTTCGCAACATCCAAACCCCGTCTCAGTACAATGCAGATTTGTTCACAGATGTGGCCCCTTTTGGCCGTGTGCTGAAAGAAGCTCTGTCTTATTTGGCTACTGGCAGTCCATCGGCGGTAGACAAGATTACCCAGGAAGGGTATGCGGCGGCACGGGCCAAGCTCATGGCCAGCGCATCCATTGACATCGATTTCAAGAAAATGGTGGATCACTACTGGAAAACCTTCTTTTCCGAGCGTATTCCCGAGAGTGTCCGTGATGAAATGAGAGGGGAAGCTCTCCAATGGTTTGCAGGAGAAGGAAATCTCCAGACCTTCCGCTCGAAGTTCGGCGTCAACAAAATGGTAAGCAGGGAGTCGGCAAAGGTTTTGCTTCATAGTCTTGCCGGATTCGTGGGCTTGGCAGGTTACCGAGGATTGGTAATTCTATTTGACGAAGCTGAGCAATCATACTCGACTATGAAGAAATCGCATTTGAAAGAAGCTCAAAATAATCTCCTTTCAATCATCAACAACATTGAGACCTCAAATGGTCTGTTCATGGTCTACGCCACTACACCGGATTTCTTTGATGATCCCAAATATGGGATCGATAAGTATCCGGCTCTGGCGGAGAGAGTAAGAATGCCGAAAGACCGCCCACCCTCTGCCTTGCAAACTATATGGAATCTCGATGCCACTGAAGACAACCCAGAAGATTATGAGACCGCAGCCCTGAAAATCTCCAATATCTATGCTCAAGTATACCCTGAGCCGGAGCTAGCTTACCCTAGTGAGAGCGACACGAGAGCTTTTGTTAGGGAAATGCTGAAGAAGCAGAGTGAATATGAAAGGGTCCGCTTCTGGAGGGTCATGGTAGCCACATTGATAGCTCACCTGGACGACCATTTGGAAGGTCACGTAAGGCTTCCCGAGGTGGTTCACGAAGACACTATGTTAATGCTTCGTGAATAACATGGGGGGTAAACGGTGACTCCCTCAGCTTTGCTCAAATCGCTAGAGCACCTGCGCCAGGGGACCCCTCCCTATGGCTCCTCGTCCAGTTTCACCGTAGGCGATAGTGAGCAAATCCAACAGATGGAGGCGCTCATCTTTGGTCAAGGCCCACACTTGGTCGAGGCGGATGTCGGCTGCGGAAAGACCCACCTGCTTCACCATATTCGTGAAAAGGCCCTGGAGCAACGGTTCATTGTGAGCCTTGTAACGGTCGACGCCGAGCAAGAGGTGCGCTTCAACCGTCTCGATCAGATCGCGGGAGCAGTTTTTAGGAGTCTGGAAGTACCTGATGTGCCTGACGGCAGAGGCGTGCAACCGTTCATGAATACGCTGTGCCAGATTATTGAAGACAGCAGATTCAAGAGTTCAAGCGGTGATTTTTGGCCGAGGCTTACCAATGAGTGGAAGTGGGATATGGACATTCACGGCCTTATCGAATCCCCGGCGCTTTACATGGCTTTAAGGGCATGGTGTGCAGGCGAAGATAGTGAACGCAATTTGGTGATAGATTGGCTAGGCCATCCTTGGCGCTACTACGATGATCGCAGGAGGCTCGTTCGGATACTTGTTGAAGATCTTAGGTCCCACTTCATTGACCCTCGCCCGCCCAGTGTGCTGTTCAGCAACAAAGCCAGGATTTTTCATTTCCAAGAGCCGGACTATATCCAGAGCTGGGCTGTCCTTCGTGATATAGATAGGTTGGCCAGGGCCGCAGGTTTCAAGGGATTGATACTGCTCTTCGATGAGATGGACGACATCCACGATAAGTTGGGCAACTTGAAGTTCTTGAAAATTGCTTTGGCCAATCTCTTTCGGTTCCTGCAACCTAAATTCTTCAATGGCAAAAGCTTCTTCGCCATATGCGCCGATTTTGAAAAAAAATGCCGCCAAGAATTCATAAGGAAGCGACAAGGGAATTACGACCTTTCACAGTTGGAACAGATTCCACGATTCCGCACGAGCGCTCTTAGGGAAGAGGATCTGATGTCTTTAGCGAAAAAGATAATAGTCGCTCACTCAGCCGCTTATGGCTGGATTGAGGACGCTGATGCAGTGCAACAGGAAATGGAAGCGGTGGTTCGAGATGTTACAAACTCCACCTTAGAGCATCGCCCCCGACAAGTGGTCAGGGCAGTGGTTGAGTGCTTGGACGAAAGACTAGAGGGACACGAATGAGCAATGCTCGATTTTTGGAAAGGCGAGTGGCTGAAGCATTTTATGGAGGCTTCCCCGGCCTGAGAGATGTGCAAGAAGACGCCATCGAGCCCATTTTGGGAGGCAGTAACATCGTACTTTCATCCGGCACAGGTTCAGGAAAAACTGAAGCGGTCATGGCCCCGCTTTTAAGCAGGTTTTGGCAGGAGCTTTTTAGTTTGGATTCGCTGGTGATCGTCTACGTGAGCCCGACAAAGGCCTTAGCGAATGACCTTTATAGACGCCTTGAACCCACTCTTGATCAACTGAATCTGCGCATCGGGATTCGGCATGGTGACCGGGACGATCTCAGGAAGAAAAGTAAGCCGCACGTCGTCATCACGACGCCGGAGTCTCTTGATGTATTACTACTCAGGCAAGATAAGGCTCTGGAAACCGTTTTGGCGGTTGTAGTTGACGAAGTTCACCTGTTTTACAACACCCAACGAGGAATCCAGATTTCAGTCCTGATACAAAGACTGCAAGAATTTGTGAAACGACCCCCGTTGCAGCTGGTAGCTATGTCAGCAACAATTGCAAATCTTGAGCAGACGGCCGGGTTGATTTTCGGTATGCAATCTAATACCGAGTTCCTGAGATTTGCCTCGCACAGACAAATTGATGCGGTTGTACGGGACGATGGAGTAGAGCCCCTAATAAGCACATTCACTAAAGAAAAAGAACGTAAAATACTGGCCTTTGTGAATGCACGAAAGTATGCCGAATATTTTGCTCAAGAACTTTCCGAAGAGGAACACCTTCAGAAATCCGCATTTAGTCACTATTCATCTCTTGATGATCGAATAAGGCGGGATATAGAAAAGAAATTTGCAAAAAGGAAAACTGCTGTTTGTTTTGCTACAGGCACACTGGAATTGGGTATTGATATAGGAGACATTGACGCTGTATTACTGCTGGGTGTACCGGCAGGAATCGCTTCCTTTCTTCAACGGATTGGAAGAGGAAATAGGCGTGAAGACAAATCGAACGTAGTATGTTTTGTAGGAGCGGATAATTTTCTCGATCTTAGACCCCCCGCAGAACCACCCCTTATAGAGGCTCTCCGCTACATTGCCTTAATCGACTCCGCTCAGAAAGGAGATTTGGCTTTTCAGCATCGCTATGAATTATTCGGAGCTGTGGGGCAACAGTGCCTTTCAGTAATAGCGTCTCGAAAAGGTAAGTATACTAGTTTGAAAGAGCTAGCGCCGATATTCGAACATCTCGGGTACGTTCCAGAGACGGTCTTGAAGTCCATACTTGATGCGCTTGTTACAAGTGGCTATTTGAAAAAGCATGGATACAAGACTCATTACGGTGCAGCAGAATTACTCCATAACATTGTTTCAAATAAGAAAATTTACGGCAACTTTCCCACAGAACCTCAAATGGTGAAACTTATTCACAAGGATTTAGTTCTCGGAGAGCTTCCTCGTGTCAGTCTTGGGAAAGCAGGACAAGGTACGCCCGTCATTTTTGCAGCGAAGAAGTGGATAATCGAAAAAATCGAAGAGGATGCAGTGTATCTTCTTCCTCTCCCGCCTGAAGCATTTGCTTTGCCATTTTCCTACATCGGAGATAAACCGAGATTCGACGCGTTTCTGACCGACAAAATGTGGCATCTTATTCACGAGCATGAATTCCCCTATAATATGTTACACAAGGATCTACGAACTGAAATAGAAAAAGCGAGAAAAGTAGCACAGGCTTTATTCACAGTTAATGATATCCCTTATACAGAACGTGCTAATTTCATCAGGTACTACACTTTTGGAGGTCTTCTGGTAAACACAGCTATCGCATTATTATACGGTGACACTGATCTACGAGGCGTCACTGATTGTTACGTGGAGTTATCCGATCCGGTCGACTGGAACTCATTACCGTCTGACCCGAGTGAATTTGAAAGCATTTTCCCCAGCTTGGCTAAGAGATACGGAAGGAGGTCCTTATTTCAGACTTTGTTGCCGCCCGCCCTGCGAATGAGGGAAGGCATTCAGGAATGGTTATGCGATGAGGCCATTCGCAACGTATTGCAACGTTTGACGCAATCTAAGCCTTTGGCCTGCGTGAGCGGGGATAAACCTTTTCCCTTGGAGCAGCCCGCATATTTACCTCCTTCGGAAAAATAACAAAAGTAAGCCCTTTAAGGGTATGCTCGGCTGTATGGCTTGTATCAGACCGAAAGGCTCTGCATCAGTCAGACCATTCCCAATTGGGTAATAGAATGTAATTGTCTTTTCGGATTTTTTTTACAAAATCATCATACTTCAATTTTATGTCTTGGAACCGTTGTATGCTTCCTGACCATAATTTCCTGCGCAACAATTCTTCACGAGCGGATTCATACTCATTTTCTTCAAATCTAAAAAGCGGACTCTGAGAGTATTCATGTCGTCTTCTAACAAATAATCCAGTAGGTGCCCAAATTTGACCTGATTTTTTCTGATACAAATCAGCATGTACAAGGCCCAGGATGTACTCGAACATGTCAAAAAACGATTCAAATTCATGCGAGGATATGTAGTTATCATATTTTGAACTTAGAAACTGGAATACTTTTATGTTCAAGCGTCGTGTATGATACTCCTCAGCCTCGATTTCCTTCATGACAAATTCAGAATAATCAATGTTGATCACGTTCCAAGCGTGAACGGCGTAAACGATTGGAACTGTACCTTCTTCCGAACGTAGATTTCCCCCAACAAACAGCTCTGCCAAAGTGCCCCATTTGCCCGCTATGATTGAAGCAATCCCCCCAGCATACAGTAATAGCAGGGCAGGATATAATCGGAAGTCATTCCAAATCTTCTCGTCAGAATTGAAATGCCCTTTTGCACAATGCTCTGCTACGTCCTGCAACGTCTTGACCCATATCCGGTTATAATCCGGGAGTTTTCCATCATGGCAACCTGCGATTAGCATTTTGACCAAAGTACTTGTAATCTCTTCGTAGGCTGCCATTCTCCTCGCTAGTTCTTGTTTGTTATAGGCAGCTTTAAGTGGAAAATTGTCGTCGGTTAATTCGGATCGGACTTTTCGGATTTCTTCATTAACAGAATTTCGTATCAAGTGTATTCTATTGGGATCGTTGAGATTGTATTCAATCTTAAGCAATGAATCACGGTCATCTTGTCGAATTGTGCCTTCGGCATTGAAATCTTTCGTTGTTTCAGGCAGGTTACTTCTTTGTACCTTCAGCGCCCTAAGTAATTTGGACAATGTAGCTTCATACGTTTGAGGATCTTTAAAATCAGCGTAAAGTTTGCCTTCGAGAAAGGATGGCAATTCGATATCTTCTATGACAGCCGGTAGTACAACCACTGACCTCTTTTTCAATTCTTTATTCATTGCAATGTCCAGCTCTACCTTTACCCACTCACTATTTACTGATGTTTTGGACAGGACCACGACAACGGATTCCATTTCGTCTAGCGCTGCCCGAATCTTTGGCATTAGCCGCTCCCCGATGTCTATTTCGCCTTCGTCTCTCCATACTCTACAGCCAGCTTTTGCAAGGTCCGCAGCCAGCTGCCTGGCAAAATCCTTGTCCACATGCGAGTAGCTGATAAAAACGGATTTAAATTCTCCCTCAGACCCCACGATTTCTACTCCTACACCGTCTGCCTATAAGAGATTGGCCAAGCACCGAATCTAGGTGGCGGCTTTTATTCGAGATGTTTGCCGGAACTCCCCTCGTACCAATATTATGAGTAACCCTTGAATCCAACTGAGTTTTTAGCAGGTTCTGGCTTTAAAATCCAGTCGTGGCACCACACACTACTACTCTCTCCGCCCTTCCGAAAATCCTTCAGAATTGATTACACGAAGCTCCGGCGGGTATTTGGGTCCTTGTTGGTCGAACAATTGGCCACGCGTCAGAATTTCCATTCATGTCATCGGCGCACGTCATAGAGATTAATTCTTACCAGTGAAGCCGACAACGCCACCTTTCGTATAACAGAATAGTCGGCTCAAAGTGTGAGAAAATCCAGTACCCATGCGAATAATATCCTTAAAGTTCTGGAGGCGAGCAAATATCGCCTCAAGGGGGATTATGCAGTAAGCAAGCCCAAAAAGTCCAAATTAGTATAGGGGGGGTATCGTTTATAGTGTATCCATGCGGCATTTCCTCCTTGTTGCGAAACGAGTGGAGGCCGGAGTGGCTGATCTTGCAGACAGGACCGGGCACAACGTCACTTCGACCCGTTTTTCCCGGCATTTACATTCCAAAATCGACAATACAACGGGTAAATAAGAAACCTTTGGTTTCCAGGAGGAGGTTCGCAGTCCCTCCCCCTCTGTTTCACTCCTGCATCTTTTCCAGGGCCTTGGCCTTCAATCCCTTCAGACCCTCCTCGACAAAGTCTCCTTCCAGGACGCAATCCAGAACCTTGCCCACGACAAATCCGCCTACGGCACAAGCCACAGTTCCGAGTATCCCGAATCCCTGATTCTGTGCCAAGGCTATTCCACTCAATGTCCCTCCTACTCTTCCCACTACAGCGGCCATTTCTCACTCCTCCTAGAGATTATTCCCATCCATTCATCAGTAGGTATATCGAGTCTCATTCACATTCGACATGCTGTACGGAGGGAGTAAACCTCTCAGCAAAGTTCTAAGCGATGCTGCTCTGGTGTTGCTGACCTGCCATTTCTCATCTATCTATGGGTATGAACATGCTTTTGCTTGTGTACCACTCAATGCAGCAGTGAACCGCTGGCTACTTTGCATAAGCGACTGTGAGTCGATAACCTTCGTCATAGCCAAGAAAACGGAGCAATCAGATCGGACCATTGTCGCTTTTTGCACGTTTCTTTAGAAAGGAAGCGGACAATCGATAGAAATTCTCCGAAAGGACGTACCCGAAAACAGACGACAGGTTTGTGGCGTTTGTTCAGTTTCTAAGCGCCATATCACCATTTGAGTACGTTCCGAGCTGGGATAGAGTTGTCGATTTTCCCGATGCGAACGCAGAAAACGATAACTTTCATCTACAGCAAACGCAAAACAGCGCACAGCCGCAATTTCATACTTTTCTTGAGTTATGAAGCTTTCTAATACAACTTTTCCTGTTGTCATAATCCTTTCACCTGCCGCCATCCATTGGTCCAGTCTGATACCGATCCAATGACATACCGCTACTTTCTTCAGTAACCATCATGCATATCCCGTTTTCTTCTTTGTCCTTTTCTTCTTTCCCCTTCTTTCTATTTGAGGGGTCATAGAGGGGGTATTTATTGAAGGGTAGATGAATGTGTGCGTGCATGCGTCTGTTCATGTGCGCCAGAAGCCGGATCACAAAACGACAAGGAAAGGAGATTTAGCATGAACAAAGCGTGGACTCAGATATTGGTGCCTCTGTTGGTAGCGGCCACCGAGGCGATTCTGGAAGTCATTAAGATCCTCAAGAAGAAAGGCAAGACGGTATCCTGACTGAAAGTGATCAACTCATTTTAGCCGCAGTCATGGCCGTGATCTACCTGGTCGGCCCCGCCACTGTAGGGCGTATGACCAAAACTGTAGCGCAAAGGCTCCTGATAGCCCTGGCGCTCATATGGGTCTCATAGGGACCACAACCACAGCCTAAAAACTCAAGAAAGAGGAAAAGCCATGAACACAAACGGATTTAGGGAAGATGAACTCGTGACCAGAAAAATCAAGGTCAATGGACAATGGGAGGCCAGAACGTTTCCAGTCGTTGGCGGTAGACTACGCTTAGCACATGAGCAAAATGATGCCCTGAGCCTGCAAACGAATCTAGTAAGCTGGGACGGTCAGTACGCGGTATTCAAATGCTGCGCTGTCACCGGCAAAGGGGAATTTGTTGGTTATGGAACCTCGAATAGCCAGCGAGACACCAAGCTTGCAGAAAGCCTCGTGGAATTGGCAGAGACAAGATCCATAGCTCGTGCGCTGAGATTTGCCGGATTCGGCCTCGAATTCACTGGCGCAGAAGAAGTGTCACACGTGCCCGCCACAGAGTCCGAATCGGAGCAAACCGCAGGCAAAGAGGGCAAACCGGTCTTTCCGGAAGAAAAACAGAGCGATAAACCTCAAGCAAAACCGGTGAACGACAATTCCAACGGTGACGGTTCTAAAGCCACTCAAGCGCAAGTGAGAGCCATCAGGAATATCGCTTTCAATCGAAACCGCATGTCCGAACAGGACCTGGTTGAACTGATCACTGAATACGGCGTCAAAGACATTCCCGATCTTTCCCGCCAAGCAGCTTCCGATGTAATTCAATCCCTCCAAGCCCAG
>Ga0172371_10005728_pt1 | contig 18349 bp, 18 predicted proteins | sample Lak12m_FD_114543 | JGI IMG/M metagenome (GOLD analysis project Ga0172371, IMG submission 114543) | Freshwater microbial communities from Kabuno Bay, South-Kivu, Congo - kab_022012_12m | ecosystem: Environmental > Aquatic > Freshwater > Lake | place: Democratic Republic of the Congo: South-Kivu...
CTACAACGCGGAATGGCTGGCAGGCTTGACATTCGAGCAGCTCATTAAACTTGCCTCCAACTTCACCATCCAGCAATTCCTGACGCGGGAGAATTTCAAATTGCGTTGGGATAAAGGCGATGCCATTTATCTGCACGAGACATTTTATTCGATCATGCAGGGGTTTGACGCCTATGCCCTGCAGGCGGATGTTCAGATCGGCGGAACAGACCAGCTTTTTAACATCATGACCGCGGCGCGCAAGATCATGACCTCTCTCGGCGCCCAGCCCAACATCGCCATCATCCTCGGGATCCTGCCCGGCACGGACGGTGTGGTGAAAATGAGCAAGTCGCTGGGGAATCACATCCCCATCAACACGGATGCCAATGATATGTACGGCAAGGTCATGAGCATTCCCGATATGGCCATGGCCCAATATTTCAGGCTTACCACCCGCATGACACCGCCGGAGATCGCAGCCGTTGAAAATGCTGTAAATGACGGTTCCATGCATCCCAGGGACGCGAAGATGCGCCTGGCCAGAGAAATTGTCAGCGCTTTTTATGGCGATAATGAGGCAGTGGAAGCTGAAAAGGTATTTGTCGAAACCTTCCAAAAAGGAGCCGTTCCTGAAGATATTCCTGTCGTAAAAATAACATCAGATCTAACACTAATCTCGTTACTCATATCAGAAAATATTGCCACGAGTGGTAGTGCCGTAAGACGATTGGTCCTACAAAAAGGTATCAAGTTAGATGGCAATCTGATTGAGGATCCAACCGTCACACTTAATAAAGAAGGTATTTTACAGGTAGGGAAGCGGCATTTCCTGAAGCTGGAGAAGTGATCAGATTTTTTATCTCTTCCATTCTTTTTTTTAAATCTCAACTCGTCTGCTTTTAGGCGAGTTGTTATTTTACTGAGTTAATGGTGGTGTTGAATAGATCCAGACCGGAAGACATGGCAGCTTGAGGATTGGAATTCTCAAGCGCTACCACCAGTACGATGGGAGTACCCTGCCATGCACTCTGTGTGCCCGCGATGAACCAATCGATGGAACCGGTGGAGGTTGGCGCGGATGAGATGATGGACCACCCCGGAATCGAGGAGTTACTCAATAAAGCAGCAGCCTGGTCTGATGCCATTGGAGGAAGCGTTGTTGCATTATTATCAACAGGGAAAAGCTGCCAGTCTTTCTTTTTATAACGGTAAGCAGTGGCCAAAATGGGTGAGATCGCGTTCCCTCCGTTGGAAAATGGCGCGTAAGCCACCGCCATTTGCAGAGGACTGACCAGCATAGATTCATTATTATTTTCACCTGAAGCATTTTCAGGTGAAGCATTTGCAGGCAAACTGCCGTCATTCTCGACGGTATTGCTGATGGAGTCAAGCTCCAGGTGTTTGTAGAGGGCTGATACGCTTGTATTCCCTACATAGTATTCCAGCATACTGGATGATTTGCTGCAGCCGGAGGATACCATTTGGCCCCATGAGGGATTGATTCCAGGGTCGAGCGCACAATAATTTTGGGAGGCTGGATCACTTGATCGTGAAAAATTTGAACTTATAGGTGGAAGGTTACGCGAGGCGAGAAGGTTGGCCAGTAGCAATCCACCCGTTGCATTCCCGGCCGGGTAAAAACCCTGGGTTGCCCGATTGAGCAGGGGAGAACCTTCCTGCTTGATCCAGGTGGACCAGTTTTCATCCAGTGTATTGGCATCAAAGGTGGGAGAAGTGGCGGTGGCCAGTATTTCGCCGGTTTTTGAATTCAACAGGACAATTGCTCCGGTTTGACCTATGAGGAGCGAATCCGCTTTTTGCTGCAATTTCATATCCAGGCTTAAGCGCACATCCGCCCCTACAGGATATTGTGCGGTTAAAAGGCGGGTGGAAAAAACAGTAAAGGCTGAATTGCCATAAACGCCTCTTAAAGTGGAATCAAGGCCTGCTTCAAGCCCTGCCTGGCCGTAATTTGAGTTTGAATATCCGATCAAGGCGCTGAGAGGAGGATAAGTAAGGACTCGCGTTAAATTTCCAGGCTCGCCGGTCGTCTCGGCCAGTATGGCATTGTTTCGATCAAGGACACTTCCGCGGGTGACATATTGGTCAGAGATGAAACGGCGTGGATTGTCGTTACGGGCCAATAAGTCGTCTGCCCTGAAAAAGCTCCACCATGAGGTGACCAGCGCCACCAGCAAAAAAGCGGAAAGGAATACCGTGCCTGCAAAGAAGTAGGCGCGTGTTTGAAAAAGCGGGGTGGTTTGTTCGATCCTTTGGTTACTGATGATCAATAATAGTAAAACTGCAAAAAAAGCGGTCACGAGCGAAGAACCGCCGTACGAGAAGAAGGGCAGCGTCACCCCGGTAAGGGGAAGCAAGCGGATGGTCCCGCCCATGATAAGCAGGGCTTGTGAAATAAGATAAGTGGTCAAACCGGCGGACAAATATCTCTGGAACTGATTTGGAGCGTGTAGAGAGATATAGAATCCACGCAGAGTAAAGATGGCAAACAACACGATGATCGCTACTGCGCCAATAAAACCGGTTTCTTCAATTATGGAAGGAAAAATAAAATCAGATTGCGCAACAGGGACGACCCCGGGGCTGCCCAAACCGATCCCTCTGCCAAAGATTCCACCGTTAGCGATCGCAATAATGGATTGAACAATCTGGTACGAATGACCATTTGGGTCAAGCCAGGGGTTTATCCACCCTTCGACTCTGATGCGCACCACGTCAAAGACGAAATAACTGGTTATCAGCGCAGCAACGATCACCAAGAAACTGATCAGCAGGAACCGTCGCTTCCCGGATGCGATATAGATGACCACTGTATAAAGGGCAATGAACAGGGAAGCTGTACCCAGATCACGCTGGATGACCAATACCAACAAGGCAAACCCTGCCACCAGGAGAGTAGGGGTTAACAACTGCATCAGTCTAAACCCGGCAGTAACGCGATCCGCCAAATAGGCGGCCAGATAGATGACCAAAACGAGTTTGAGTATTTCTGAAGGCTGAAGATAGATGCCGCCCATTCCCAACCATAGTTTTGGACCGGAACCAGCGGGGTTGGTGCCAAAGAAGAATGTAAGGATGGTTAAAATAAGGGCGATGGACAGCCAGATATATTTATAACGGCGTAACATCGGCAAGATCGATTTAAGTCGAAATCCTGCGATCAGACCAGCCAGGCAGATGGCCAGCCAAATCGTCTGCTTGAACCCGTAGGCCGGATCCAGCCTGAAAAGAGTCAGCAGCCCCCAACCAGTAAACAGGCTGATTATGGGAAGCAAGTAAGGATCACGATCTGGGATAAAACGGTCTGCCTGTTTATAGGCAAATGAAAACCCGACGGCCCAGACGATCAATCCTATCCAGTGCTGCCAACGCATCTGAGTGTTGAGTGTATGAAAACGGACAGCCGGCGCCAGCGTCAGCGCAGCGCTCGTCACAAAAAGGAATAAAGCCGCCATCATCATCAGGCGTCTTTGGATCACTTCCTGGGGAGTACGACTTGGCGGACCTAGTAATCTCACTCTAAGTACTTTTCAATTAGCAAGTGCAGTTTTTTCTTGGTCTCTTCAGGGATGACTTTACGACTGGTGATGATCGCGTTTTCAAGCGCGTGTTGGCATGTGCAGGGTTCCGGTTCGCCTAATTGTGCAACCAGTTCCAAGATTGATTTTTGGGCAATCTCGGTATTTTCATGCAAGGTTTTTACAACCATTTCAACACTGACAGACGCCTCACTTTGGTGCCACACATCATAATCGGTTACGTGAGCCATGACGGCATAACACATTTCGGCTTCTCTTGCGAGAAAAGCCTCCGGCGACGTGGTCATGCCGATCAGCGACATTCCCCAGGCCCGGTAGGCATTCGATTCAGCCTTGGTCGAAAAACGGGGACCTTCGATGGTGATCATGGCGCCTCCCATGTGGGCGGTGACGCCGGTTGAAGTGACCACCTGATAGAGAGTTGTGGAAAGCTGCTGGCAGAAGGGATCGGCCACGCCGACGTGCACAACCAGGCCTTCGCCGAAGAAGGATCGTTTGCGCAAGTGAGTGTAATCAAAAAGCTGTGACGGGATCACAATATGACCGGGGGCGAAATCTTCTCTCAGTGAACCGCAGGCGCTGATGCTGATTATTCTTTCAACACCCAAAGTTTTTAAAGCGTAGATATTTGCCCTGTAGTTTACCTCTGAAGGAGAGAGTGAATGGCCAATGCCATGGCGCGCCAGAAAGGCGACTTGCTTGCCCGCCAGTTTTCCCAAAAGGATGGGGGCGCTCGGCTTCCCGAACGGGGTCTCGGGATTCACTTTCTCAACGTCGGTAAAAGCGGGGAAATCATATAATCCTGACCCGCCAATCACACCTAAAACCGGTTTTGTTGTCATTGTCATCTCCAATCTCTTAACTTATCGCTTGAATTTCCACGACCAGTATGCTTTTTCCAATACGGAGTTCATCGCCATTGATCAGAATGGCAGGTGATTCAATACGTTCATCGTTTAAATATGTACCGTTGGTTGACATCAAGTCTTCGATCCACCAATGCATATTTCGATAAACGAGTCTGGCGTGCTTGCCAGACGTTGCCTGATCGGGCAGGTGAATATCGCAAGAGTCATCTCTGCCGATGATGATCTCATTTTGTGAAAAATTGAGTCGTTCTGCGCGCGGGTCGCTATCCATGATGATGGAAATTGGCGGCGTTTTCTTCTTGGAAATGATCTGGCTTTGAAATTTCAGATCTTTCCAAAGCGTAAGCATCGCCCACGTCAAAAAGGCATAAAGGGCGATTACCATCAAAATGCGCAGTAGCAAAACAATAATGGGCGTCATTAGGATTAATTCGTTTCCTCATTGGTGGAGAGGTCTGAGGTGATCTCTCTCTCGTTTTCCATTTCAACGGTTTTTTCGTTGGTATAGACTATTGTATAGCCGGCCAGACTGATCACATCCCCTGATCGGAGTAATTTGCTGGTGATCCTCTCTCCATTAACAAAAGTACCGCCTGTGGAACCGACATCGAAGACGATGTAACCTTCACGGGTCTTGCGCAATTGGGCGTGCAATCGTGATACGCGCATATCGTTGATGACCACATCATTGGCAGTTCTGCGACCAATATTGATGATGGATTTATCCAAAGGTACTGCTTCATCAAGATCGATCAACAGTCTGGCGGAATCCTGATGAGGAGATGTTTTTCTTGTGTGAAGAGGTTTTGAAATACTGACCGCGCCGGTTTTTTCCTGTTTGAGTTCATCTTCTTCAACAACAAGAGTGATCTCTCCATCTTCAAGGGAGTTGCGGCTGAGCAGTGAAACGATCGGAAGAAGCTGCGGTTTGCAATCGAGCTCTATCACCGTTTCCAAAAATGCATTCTGCAGGATTTTTTCCCAACCGGGTTGCTGGTGCCATAGTTTCATTTCATTGGCTGAAATGAATATCCGTATTTCAGACGGCGATTCGCGCAGACTATCGGGATTGTCATGCAGGAACTGGCGCAAGGCTTCACAGAAATGGTCGACCAGGACTGCACTCTGGTCTGACCAGGGTAGCAGGTCACTGCCTTTTTCTATGATTTCTTTGATTCGATTTTCAATCTGATCCAATTGATTCATAATATGATTATAACCAATGCTGAATTGTAATATATGCAGGAAAAAAGCAGAATTATCCGCAAGAAGGGGATTACCCTTTTTTGCTGGATATGCTGGCAAAACGGGCGTTGGTCAACTGTTGTACGTCCCGCGGATCCACGCGCAGGATCAATCCACGCTGGCCGCCAGAAATGTAGATATTTTGATAATCCAAAGCCTGTTGAGAAATCACAGTGGTAAATCCTCTATTAATTAAAGCCAACGGAGAAATCCCGCCGGCCTGCAATCCGGTTAACGCTTCGGCGTCGTTCTGGGTGGGTATGTTCACTTTTTTTTCGTTCGCCATCGCGGCAACAGCTTTTAGATCGACCACATGGTCGCCGGGAACAACGCATAAGAAAGGTTTGCCTTTTGGTCGAACAACTACAATGGTTTTAAAGACCAGAGTCGGTTCAATGTTAAGGAATTCGGCAGTTTCAACAGCTCCCAATTTTTCGACCGGCAGATCAAAGCCCGTATAGGTGATCTTTTTGGAATCCAGAAGACGGGTAACGTTGTTTGAGATCAAAGGACTTTTCTCCTGTTGGCGGGTTTGGCGAAGATCGGATTCGAGTAGATCCAGCCTCTTTGTTTGCCCAGGTAGCGAATGGAGCATTCCACACGATAGAAACCGGGGTCAGACAAGGGATACGCCAAACGATCTGTATCCGTTTTTTTCTCGATCACCCGCCCGTTATGGACCAGACGAACGGTTGCCTTATGAGGAAGTGTGATCCTGGCCGTGGCGCCGGTATCCAGTTTCACGGTTTCACCCTGGTGGTGTTCGCCGTCTTCATCCTCAATGGTAAACCGGAACCCGGAGGTTGGGGCTGGCAAGTCGTACCCGACGTAGGAAGACCCTTTGCGCAACGCTCCGTATACAAGCGCCTTGTCATGATCCAGGTTGCCTGTAAGCGGTTCCTCGATCAGCAAATGATTATTTATGGCTGAAAAGTGGAATTCGTATGGGAAAACCGTCCGTTTTAAGATCGATTTCTTGAACTTGATCGCATGGGCGTCTGCGCCGCCAACGGCAAATATTTTTTTACCACTGTTGAGCAATTCATCCCATTTGGCCAATGTGGTTCCAAGCGGCGCCTGAGCCATCATTTCGGGAAAGAAAAGGTATTTCAGACCGTCCCGAATGGAGTGTGTTACCGTCTTGAATTCGCTCAATCCATTCCACAACTCAAGGCCGGTAAAGCCTTCAACATCCCAGGATACCCACGAAATATCCGGTTCGTTGATCATGGGTAAGGCGAACTCATTTGGGTGAGCCAGAAAACTCAACCCGCCGACTTTTTTAACTTCGTCCATCAGGACTTGCGGATCGTAAGCAAAGCCTGCCATTTCCTTTTCGGCGCCGATGACTAGGGTGTGGTTCTTTTGGGGCTCGCGGTTTTGGTCGTGCACTTCTTCTCCGGTGAGTACCAGAACCTGGCGGCCGTATCCTTTTCGGTATCCTTCGAGCCCCTCAACGCGCACGTTATGATCGGTGAGGATGATCACGTCAACGTCGGTTTTTAAGGCGGCAGCAGCTATGGAGGGATAGTCCGAGGAGCCGTCTGAGTATGTGGAATGAATATGCAGGTTACAAATTATTTCTTTCATAGGTTGATTTTTAAAGCACTGAACGGTATAATTTTCGATGTTCGAAATTTTCAGGAGGCATACTTTGAAACTCTATATTGACATCGCCTTAATTATAACTTCTATAGCTCTGATTATCAGCGTAATTCTGCAGAATAAGGGAGTTGGATTAGGCGGTTTTACCGGCGGAGACAGCGGTGGCGTTTTTTCAGCGCGAAGGGGAATTGAAAAAACTCTATTCTGGGTCACAATCGTGTTGAGTGGACTGTTCTTCATTCTCACGATGGCAGCAGTATTGGTCAAAGCATAACCCTGGCTTTCAAACTGGCTTCATCAATCCAGGTTTTTTGATGGGCGGCTCGAACTCTTAAAAGATCGTTTGTCGCCTTTTTTCCGTATAAAACTATGAAAAAATTTCGCTGGCAATTACTTATTTTGTTCCTGACCGGACTTGTGGTCGGGATATTACTTATTCTAGAAAAACGCGGGGGGATCGGGCAGCTTGGGAATCCTCAGCCGGTTTCAGGCGGTGTTTATACAGAAGCCTTGATCGGCAATCTTTCAAGACTGAATCCTCTGCTCGATTCAAAGAATCAGCCTGACAAGGACGTGGACAGACTGATCTATTCCGGATTGGTAAAATTCGATTCCCGGGGTATGCCTGAACCTGATCTGGCTGAATCCGTCAGACCTTCACAGGATGGAGTGATCTATAACGTTACCTTGAAGGATAATTTGACCTGGCACGACGGGAAACCCCTCACGACTGCTGATTTCGAATTTACGATCGAGTTGATGCAAAATGGAGACGGTTACGTTTCAAACGACCTGGTCTCCTTCTGGAAAGAAATCAAAACGGTCGTTCTTGATGACAAAAATATGCAGTTCATCCTGCCGGAGCCTTTTGCGCCATTTCAGGATTATCTGGCTTTTGGCGTCCTTCCGAAACATATTCTTGGCGGTCTAACAATGAAAGAGATCGCCGACTCGGAGTTTAATTTGCAGCCGGTTGGCAGCGGTCCCTTCGAATTTTCTGAACTGACCGTGGATAACGACGTGATCACCGGATTGACCTTGAAGGCTTTTGACAATTATTCAGGTAACGGTCCTTATCTAAAAGAAATTCATTTCAGGTATTACAACGATGCGGAAAGCGCCTATCAGGCTTACGAAGACCAATACGTCCAGGGGATCAGTCAAATACCTGACTCCTTGCTGCCTACTGTGTTGGCTAACGACAAGCTTTCCATTTATACCGGCAGACTTCCACAGATCAGCATGGTATTCTTTAATTTGAACGATAACGGGGTCAGTTTCTTTCAGGACGTCAGAATCAGGAAAGCTCTGTTAATGGGGCTGAACCGTCAAAAGCTTGTCAATGAGATCTTCAACGGACAGGCCATCGTGGCCAACAGCGTCATCTTCCCCGATAACTGGGCATATTTGACTACTTTGCAGCCCGTGGATTACAACCTTGACCAGGCAGCGTTGTTGCTGAAGGAAGCCGGTTATGTGATCACGGGAGATGAAAACCCGATCCGCGAAAAGGACGGCACAGCCTTGCAGTTTGTCTTATCCTATCCGGATGATGATCTGCACAAGAGAATTGCCGAATTCATCCAATCAAATTGGAAAGAACTCTCCGTGGATGTCATCTTGCAGCCGGTCCCTGCAGATATCTTTATCAGCGATAAACTGGAGCCGCGGGCTTTCCAGGCAGCTCTTGTTGACCTCAACTTTAACAGTACACCAGATCCTGACCCCTATCCGTTCTGGGATTCGGGACAAGCCGCTTCAGGACAGAATTATTCTCAATGGAATAACCGCCTGGCGAGCGACTCAATTGAAGAGGCGCGCGTAACACCGATTTTCTCGGAACGGGAACGGTTGTATCATAACTTCCAGGCCATCTTTGCCGATGAAATGCCCTCGTTGCCGCTTTACTACCCGGTCTATAACTACGCAGTGGATTCCGTCATTCAAGGCGTTTCGCTTGGGCCATTAATGGATACGAGCGACCGCTTTGCAACCATCACTCAATGGTATATGACCGCCAGAAGAACACAAACCACTGAAACGCCAAACCCTTAGGTGCTGGGATGATAGTTACAAAAGGGGATGGATATCTGATCTTGGCGTAATTTTAAGAGAAGATCATTTGTCTTTCTCCATACTCTTATTGCAAGTCAAGGTCTTAAAATTATCTGACTGAAAAACCAATACGTTTGCGGTTCTTCCTTTGAAAAGGTGATGAGGTGTTGGAATGGCTCCTTTTTATACCAGGTCCGGCGATGACGGCACTACCGGTTTGTTGGGAGACCAACGAGTTGACAAGTCGGACATCCAAATTGAGGTGTTGGGCAGTCTGGATGAATTGACAGCCACGATTGGTTTGGCGCGCAGTTTGTGTGCTGATCAGATCAATGCGGATTTAAAGGAAATCCAGATCAGGGTTTATGAGGTCATGTCTGAAATCGCTGCGACGGCCGAGAATGCTGAACGCTTTGCAAGGATCACAGATGAGCAGCTAAAACGCCTTGAAACGATGATTGAACGCTATGCAGACATAACTGAGCTTCCGACCGAATTCATCCTCCCTGGCGACTCAAGCGCGGGCGCGGCGATCTCGATTGCCAGGACCGTCGCACGCAGGGCAGAAAGAAGATTGGTCGAGTTAAGTAAAACCAAAAATGGAGTAAGAGGAATTCTCTTGCGTTATGTCAATCGACTTTCCTCATTATTTTATATACTTGAGGTTCATATCACAAAAAATCTGAAAAACGGAAATATATCCCTGGTTAAAGAGAAGGCTGAATGAGCGGAACGATAATCAACTTTGTAGCGATCCTTGTTGGCGGATTTATCGGATTACTCCTCGGATCAAAATTGGCTGAACGAGTAAAAAAGACCGTCATCAGCGGATTGGGGCTTTTTACATTGGTTTACGGGGTTTCATTATTCCTTAAAACCTCCAACTCACTGATCGTTCTTGGAAGCATCTTGATCGGTATTTTACTGGGTGAATGGTGGAAGATCGAAGAAGGTCTGGAGAAACTGGCCGTATGGCTGGAATTAAAATTTAACAAAGGTGAAGGGTCTGGCGGAAAAGAACGTTTCATTAAGGGATTTCTAACCACCACGCTCCTTTTTTGCATCGGTCCAATGGCAATTCTTGGTTCCATTGAAAACGGGTTGACCGGCAGCATCAATACGCTCGTGGTGAAGTCCATACTTGACGGGTTCGCAGCCATGGCATTTGCTTCCAGTTTAGGGGTGGGCGTACTTTTTTCATCGCTGACCGTACTGATCTATCAGGGTTCTATCAGTCTCTTGGCCGCTCAGGTACAAAGTTTTGTCAGCACAGACATGATGAATGAATTGACCGCCGCCGGTGGAATCATTCTGGTGGCCATTGCGGTCAGCAGTTTGCTTGAGATCAAGAAGATAAGAACTGCGAGTTTCCTTCCGGCGTTGCTGGTTGCTCCATTGATTGTCTGGATCCTCACTCTGCTATAAAAAAATCCCGGTGTCTGAAAACACCGGGATTTTTATAAAATCAGCAAAGATAATTATTACTGGTTGACCAGTGATGCGAGTTTCGCTTCGAGATCGCCGGCCCCAACAATTTCGCCATTTACCAGGAACGAAGGTGTATAGCTTAAGCCGCTGCCTTGAGCATAGGTATTCGCATCCTGAACGGTTTGGTAGTATTTGTTCGAATCAAGGCATTCGGTGAACGTTTTTACATCCAACCCGGCTTTGTCTGCAAAAGCGATCAGACGATTACGCGCGAACGCACCCTGGTTTTCTCCATTTTGGTTCCCAAAGAGGAATGCACGGTATTCCCAGAATTTTCCCTGGTCATTGGCGCAATAAGCAGCTTCCGCGGCTTTTATAGATTCATCCCAGTTTGGATCAGACCCATAGGCGCCCAGGAAGGAGAACGGGGAATAAGTGAAAAAGACCTTGCCGGTATCAACGTACTTGGCAATAATGCCGGGTTCGATCGTCTGCCAATAGGCTCCACAGCCAGGGCATTGGAAATCGGCAAATTCAACCACTTTAACCGGGGCGTTGGGATCTCCCATGGTAAGACCATCGGTAATAGCTGCCTTTGTCAAATCGGGAACATTAACCTTACCGACCGGTTTGTAAGAGGCTAAAACGATTACAGCCACTACGACTAAGGCGACAACACCAATAATGATGAATGGAGTAAAATCTTTGCGCTTTTTATTCTTTTTATTCCGTTTTAATTCTTCTTTACGAGCCATTTTGAACCTCCATTAAATTGCAAGAATTGTCTCATAAAGGATGAAGATTGTCCAGTATTCTTCATATCCTTTTCAATGAAAAAAGGATTGTTGCGCCAAATCACGAAATATGAAAACGGTAGACAGGGAAGGATTCTCCGGTCAACTCAAATCCCATCCGCCGATATAAAGAAAGAGACGAGGAATTGTCGTTTTGCGTATTGACCGAGATCTGCTCAATCCCCTTTCGCTTGAAATAATAAAACATTTCCAGGATCAGGTCCGAACCGATATGCTGCTTTTGAAACTCCGGATGGACCGCGATGCGCGCCAGATGAGCGGAGAAATGGTTGGCGGTGGTCATTTCATATGCGATGATTTTTCCATCCAATTCGACAACCGAGGAGTGTTCAGCCTGTGCATAGGCCAATCCAATTTTATCCGGCGGGTTTACCCAAATAGGTTCGAAGGCAATACGGTCCAAAGCTGCCACCTGGTCGAGGTCAATCGGTTCCATCGGGCGTATAAAATAGTTATGGGTTATTCGATGAGAAATGGGGAATTGCCGGTTCCATTCCAATACGACAATGTTCTGAAAATTCTTAAACCCTGACCTTTGCAGTAACTCGGCGAACCAGTCATTCAATCCAACTGAGTAGACGAAGTTGTCAACCAATGCCGGATCATGACAAGCCTCAGCGAATAGATCCTTCCATGACTGTGTCAAATGGAAATGTTTATCGCATGCAAAGCACCTGATCCAGGCGATCTTTTCAAGGTCGGGGGGGCAGACAAGCAATGCCAGCAGATGGTTTTCCTGGTATTGCAAGAGGAAAGGTTCCTTTGGGATCCAATCAAGAACGCCTTGCCAATCAAGATGGCGATGGATCAACGCCGCATGGGCCAGAAAACCGGCAACCTCTGAAATATCGGATTTTTCTGCCTGTCGGATGGTTTCGGAGGGTGTCATCAGTTAATCAATAGAATTCAGGATCTATGAGTGAGTTTATTGATCATGTTCCCAAGAAAACCATGCAAGACGCGTTCCTTGATCGTTTTCTTTTCATTCTGATCGTACGAAGCTTCGAGCGAAGCCATGGCCTGATATTGTTTGCCTGTTTTAAGCTGCAGGTCTGCGATTTTCTGCAGGGTGATCGCCCTAAGTTCCGCCTCGTTGATCGTTTTAAAAAGTTCGGCGGAATTTTCAAAAAAGCTCAAAGCCTCAGGGTATTTCTTAAGAGCCTGTAACGCTGAAGCCATATTCCCCAGGGCCATGGCTTGCCGTTTGGTATCGCCTGCTTTTTCAAAGACCAGGTCGGTATCCTTAAGCACCGATAAAGAGTCCTCGGGCAGCTTTAGCTCCAGCAGGACAACACTTAGATTGTTGCGCATCTCGGCGGCTGATAGAGCATCCTGTTCCTCATCCAGAAGACGGATGCATTCAACGAAACTCTGTGCGGCAGCCTTGAATTTCTTCTTTTTATATGCTTCAAAAGCCTGGTCTTTAAGAGCGTTGGCTTCAGTATTCATCGGCTAATATGTGATCTCCAATAACCCTTCAGCAATGTTCCTTAATTTCCCCGCGTCCAATTCACTTAAACGCTTCGCCAGATCAAGGTATGGTTTGTTTGCCGGATTATTAATGAATTTTGACATTTCATCCACATTCGAGGCCGACATTGCTTGTGAGCCGCCGTTTTGCACATCATCCTTTTCTGTTTTACCCGGAGTTGAAAGCAGAGAGGATACGGTGAGTTCATAGACAGAACAAAGAAAGTCCAATACGGGCCAGGGGATGGAAATGGCGCCTGATTCGTAATCGTTCAGCTCGGACGTGGAAATGCCGACTTTTTCCGCAATTTCTTCAAGGGATTTGTTTTGCTCGCTGCGAGCTTTGTGAAGCAACAAAGCGATCATGCGGTCTCGTAACGAAATAAACTGTCCGTTGAGCGCGAGTTCAGTTTCAGCATCCCTTTCTGGGATAATTTCTCCTGATACAAGGTCCGCGGTGGATAACCCCATTTTTAGAGCGATCACTTCAATTTCAGGCAAGGAGAGCGTGGATTCACCGGATTCGATTTTTTCGATTTCATCCTGTGATATCCCTGTCCATCGGCTTAATGAATCAAGGGAAATGCCTTTACTTTTCCTGTAAGAAGAAAGCCGTACTCCAAACTTTTTGGCTTTAATGGATAAAAGTTGATTATTCATCACCGATTCCCTTGCAATGGTAAAGGTTTATTTGTAAAGATTATAGCATTCTTTACTTATGAAGGCCGCTCAACGTGAGCGCTGCTGTTCGCGGATCATGTTGGCGTAGTTCACGCCAAATACTTCCGGCCCCAATTTGAACCCATTGGCTTCCAGTCGTGGGGTGAAGAGGGGACGGATGCCGGAGGGTTTCAGTTCGCCCAGGATTTTCCCATCGGCGTCGATCCCGGTCTGTTCGAATTTGAAAATATCGGTCATGACCACGGTATCACCCTCCATGCCTGAAACCTCGGTAATGAACGCAACCCGCCGGCTGCCGTCCTTCAAACGGGAGAGTTGGATGATCAGATCAATTGCAGATGCGATCTGTTCTCTCACAACTCTGAGCGGAAGTTCCATGCCCGCCATGAGGGTCATGGTCTCCATCCTTGAAATGGCATCTCGGGGATTATTGGCATGCAATGTGGTCATGGAGCCGTCGTGACCGGTATTCATCGCCTGAAGCATATCGAGACATTCACCGCTGCGGACTTCTCCCACGACGATCCGATCCGGACGCATGCGCAAGGCGTTTCGAACGAGGTCGCGGATGCTCACCGCGTGTTTCCCTTCAACGTTTGGCGGCTTTGTTTCCATGCGAACCACATGAGGCTGTTGCAGTTTTAACTCCGCAGAATCCTCTATGGTCACGATGCGATTCCCTTCCGGGATATATTTTGAGATGGCGTTTAAAAGGGTGGTTTTTCCTGATCCGGTTCCCCCTGAAACAATGATATTCAGTTTTGAGACCACACAGGCCTCAATGAAGGCGGCCATATTTTGGGTCAGAGAACCCTTTTCGATTAATTGCGGCATTTCCAACCGGTTCTTGCCGAATTTTCTGATCGTGATCGATGGGCCGTCAATCGCCACGGGCGGGATGACGGCATTGACACGCGAACCGTCTGGAAGGCGGGCGTCCACTGTGGGGCTATCGGTATCGACCCTTCTGCCCAGAGGAAGGATGATGCGGTCGATGATGTGCAGGATCTGCTCATCGCTTTCGAAGGTGACGTCGGATTTGGTCAGTATTCCCTGCTTTTCAACAAAGACGTTGTCTTTGCCGTTGACCATGATCTCAGAGATATCAGGGTTGTCGAGCAGGGATTGCAACGGGCCGTATCCAAGAATGTCATCCATGATCTCTTTGAAGAGTTGATCCCTGACCGGTTGAGGCAGTTTCAGGTTCAAGGTTTGATAGTTTTGCAGCATGGAATCGATCACAGCCTGCCTGCGGTTCTCAGGCAAAATGGATTTATTTTCCATTTCTGACAGGATCATGCCGATCAGGTAAGATTTCAACCGGGCCAGTTCTTTTTCATGAGAAGCGGGAGTATCGGTCATTCTTTCATCTCTTCTGGAACAAGCTCTTCTTCCGGAATTATCCAAATGATCTGGCTGTTATTGATGGATAAAAATTTACATTGGGTGATCATTTTTGTGCCGTCTTGAGAGAAAATTGTGGCATTGGTGACGGCTATATATTTATTGGCGCTGTCCAGTTCATCTTTTAAACGCCCATCACGTCTGACATGGATCTCGCCTTGTACCTGGTTTGTCGGAAGTTGAATAAGGACTTTAATCGGCAGTTTGGAGATGACTGTAGTGAATATCTTACCTTTTTCATCAAATTGAGTAACCATGCTCACCCTTTCGGCTTATTCTTCTAATAAAGGCATTTGATAACCCAGGCCCGTACGTGTAACGATGTGCAAAGGGTTATGCGGGTCGTCTTCCAGTTTTTGACGCAACCTGGCAATACTTACCCATAATATTTCTTTTTCTTCCTTATAGGAAGGCCCCCAGGTCGCGATCAATAGTTCTTCAGCAGTTAAAACTTTTCCATATTCGTGAACAAAGTGAAGCAGCAGCTTATATTCGGTTGCTGACAAATAGATCTGGCGGTCATCTTTCCAAACTTCCGCTTTGGCAATATCGATGCGCAGGTTGGCGTGGTTGAATATTCTGGATTCCCTTGAATCGGACCGGTCGCCTGCCCGCCGCAGGATGGCTCTCACTCTGGCTACCAGCTCGGTGGCCGAGAAAGGTTTTGTCACGTAATCGTCTGCTCCAATGTTGAGGCCGGTTACCCGATCCTGCTCCTCTGCGCGGGCAGTCAGGAGAATGATCGGCACATTGGAGAACTGCCTTATCCTCTCACAGGCAATGATGCCATCCATTTTCGGCATCATTACGTCCATGATCACCAGGTTGGGAGAAAACTGAGTAATCTGTTCGAGCGCCTCTTCACCGTTCCGCGCCGTGGCGATTTCGTAACCTTCCGATTCGAGATTTACTTTTAATAACCGGAGGTAAAGCGGTTCGTCATCCACTACGAGTATTTTTACTGTCATACAATTGCCTCCTCTGCAGCAACCGATTTGCCTGACAACGCATAGGGCAGGGAGATCAAGAATGTTGTTCCTGTTTCGGAAGATGAAACTTCGATCGTGCCATTATGTTTATCAATGATCTGTTTGCAGATGTACAGTCCCAGGCCTGATCCATGTGCATTCATGGATTGTTCGGGTACTCTGAAAAAACGGGTAAAGATTCTTGGAATATAGACTTCAGGGATCCCGGGACCTTTATCAGAGAATTCAACCTGCAATTGGTCGTCTTTTTCACGCATTGAAATGGTAAGGAGCGCCTGCGGAGCATATTTTACGACGTTGGAAAGCAGGTTATCAAATACCTGTGCCAATTTGCGGGAATCTCCCTCGATGGCCGGGATATCAGGTTTGAAATTCAACTCCACTTTCAGATCAGGGTGAGTTAAATGGATCCTGTTCACTTCATCCCGGATCAAGGAGTCGACTCTCACGTAGCTAAAATCGAATTTCATTTGGCCGCTCTGTAGGCGTGAAGAGTCCAGCAAATCATTGATGAGGTCGTTCAGGTTATTCGTTTCGCGTTCAATGATCTCAAGGAAATCATTCTGGGTATCGCGGTCCCAGTTCGTGTCTGTTCGCAGGAGCGTCGAGGCGTAGCCTTTAATAAAACCAAGCGGGCTGCGCAGTTCATGAGAGATGGTGTTAATGAAATCGGATTGAAGTTGAGAAACCGTTTGGATCTCATCAATTTTTGCCATGATCTCATTGAGGATCTTGCGTCTCAAAATGGTTGAGGCAAGCTCCGCCGTCCATTCTGCCAGGTCTTTTTCCTTTGGACTATAGATCGGCCCGCCAAAACGGATCAGCACCAGTACTCCAGGGAGATGGGAGACAGGATTAATTGGAATACCAAGCAAATAAGACTGCGACAAACGGTCTTTTTTATTTGAGGGTGCAGGTTCTTCCGAAATCGTTTCTTGTTCCTGGATCACACGGTTGGCAAGAGATTCTCCCCATGAGGCGTCGGCTTCTGCGGATTTTCCGCGGCCGGTCGATTTTGCGTACGCTACTTCCAACGAACGGCTCTCAAAGTCGGTTTGATAGATGACCAGGTTATCATAGATCAACTCGGAACGAATTTGACGGGCAAACTTATCAAGGGTTTCTTTCCACGAATTGGCCGATATCAGCAAACTGACATATTCTTTCAGTTTGTCGTCTGCAAAATCAGGATTCGGGATTGATCGGGTCATGAGAATAGCCAAAATTCCTAATCAGTTTTTTCCTGTAAAAGGAAGTCGAATTTGCTTCCCTTGCCAGGGACTGAGGCCACCGTGAGACTGGATCCGTGCGCCTCAACGATCTTCTTTGCAAGAGTTAAGCCAAGACCGGTGCCGCCTTGCTTGCGGGTCGATGATCCGTCCAGTTGGTGGAAAGGTTCGAAGATTTCCTCGAACTTATCCGGTTCTATGCCTATTCCGGTATCGATCACAGAAACGAGGGCGCCTTTTGGGTCTTTGGTGATCCTTAAAAAGACCTCTCCGTCATTTTGAGTAAATTTAATGGCGTTATCGATGAGTTGATTGATCACCCAACGCATTTTTTCGGGGTCGGCAACCACATAATAAGGTTGTTTCTTGCAGTCCAGCCACAAGCGGATATTCTTCTTGCCGGCCAAATTGAGGTTGTTGTTGATCGTTTCCACGGCAACGGCGTGCAGGTCGAAATCCTGCCGGCTGATCTGTACACTGCTCGTTTCAGCGGTCGAGAAAAGGATCAGGTCATCAATTAATCGCGACAGGCGTTCAGAGGCGCGTTTTAATACTTCAATGGCTTCACGCTGGTCGTTGTTCAACTCGCCAAAATCGTTTGCCAACAACAGATCGACGTATCCTTTAACGTGTGTCATGGGGGTGCGCAGTTCATGGGAGATGTTGGAAACGAAATTGTTCTTAAGTTTGTTGAGTTCCGCGAGTTTTTGATAAGCTTTTTCCAACTCGGCAGTGCGTTCTTGCACGCGTTTTTCAAGCGTTTGATTGGCTTGCTGCAGGGCGGTTTGCAGTTTGAGGATCTGATTGGTTACTGCGCGGTCAAGGGTGACCTGGTCGATAAATCCCTTGTCCATCAGGATCTGCCCCAGCAAGGGAGCGTCGCCTTGCTGACGGGCCTGTTCTTGCGCATCAAGCGCAAGGACCAGTTGCTCGGCTGTCAACAAGCCCTCTTCAACCAGAGCGTCGCCAAGACGTGGAACGAGTACTTCGGGTGTAAGGTTAATGATGTACCTCGTA
>Ga0172371_10005730_pt1 | contig 18344 bp, 16 predicted proteins | sample Lak12m_FD_114543 | JGI IMG/M metagenome (GOLD analysis project Ga0172371, IMG submission 114543) | Freshwater microbial communities from Kabuno Bay, South-Kivu, Congo - kab_022012_12m | ecosystem: Environmental > Aquatic > Freshwater > Lake | place: Democratic Republic of the Congo: South-Kivu...
CCATTCTTTGAAACATGACAACAATCAGAATCCCTCCATCGCCGGATCTCGGCTCGGGCCCCAGTTCGCCATCCTGAGATCCGCCAGGGACGGACACCACGAAAGGGGAACATCCCAGGCGCCAGCCGGCGCCTGACTCTTCGTTGCTGTGATCGGCCTCCGTTGCTTGTTCCTTAAGGAATTTTGTGATATTATGCCGATTTGTTGAGACGATCCGCAGGAGGACACAGAAGTAATTGATGGTTCGAAAAGTATCTTGCTTCGCACTCTGTCTATTTTTCGCGGTTTTGTTCTCTTCGGTTTCAGCAGGAGCATCTTCCGAGGCCCGGGACTATTTCCGAGAAGGCTACGCGGCTTGCGTGGCAAGGGAGTGGGACAAGGCTGTGGCCCTTTATTCAAGCTCCCTCGAACTCGATCCCGACAACGCCGAAGTATACTTCCAGCGGGCAGTTGCCCGGGAGATGGCCGGCAGAACCGACGACGCGATAGCAGACTACCAGAAAGCTCTTCAGCTCAAGCCCGGTTACTATCTCGCAATGGAGTATCTTGCCAAGCTGTACGAAAGCAAGGGGCAGTATGGAAAGGCGATAGACCTGTACACCAGAGCACTACCGCTGGTTACCGACTCAAAATGGCGCTCAATGGTGAACTGGTGGATCTCCGAGGCGAAAAAGAACATTACCGCTCCTCGAAGAATTGAAAGAAAGTGATCCCCCTCCGGAATCGAGCCCTCATACCATTTCGCGTTCGAGCCGGTGAAACCGCCGGAGTGACAGGGCCACTTATTTTAAGGCGAAGTGGTGTCACGTGGCTCGTAATGAGTCCACTATGCCGAGTCTGGCGGCTCTCCACGCGGGCAGCAGCCCCCCCGCAAAGCCCATTGCCAGGGCAAAACACGCTCCGTAGGCAGCTATTTCAGTTGTGAGCCTGAACCCGAAGGCGAGTTCCGAGAAGGTCTCCCAGTTCGTGGTGGAAATCGTAAAGAACTGAAGCAAAGCACCTGCACCAACCCCGATAGCTCCTCCAATAAAGCCCAGGATCAGCGACTCTGTGAGAAAAGACCCCATAACGTGGGACCGCTTGAACCCGAGTGCCCGCAGGGTTCCTATCTCCCGGGTCCTGTTGGCCACGGCCGTGTACATGGTGACCATCGCCCCCAGGATAGCTCCGATGCTGAAGAAGACGGTCATTGCCAACCCGAGTATTCGAATGAACTTGGCCATTACCTCGGACTGCTCCCTGTAGAACACTATCTCCCGCTTGACCTGCACAGAGAGGCGCGGATCGCTCTCCAGGTTCTTCTTGAGCGTCTCGAATGCGGTCTGGCCAGGAACCTTCAAAATTACCGACGAATAAGTGTTCCTTCTGAAGGCCGCCATGAGCTGATCCACGTCCACCCACAGCTCCGAGCTGAACGCCGTCTTGCCCGCGTCGAAGATCCCGACCACCTGCCAGTCCGTAAGGGCAAAGCGAAGCGTCCCTCCAAGAGAGGCTTCCTGAATGGAATCGCTGATGCTTTTGCCGGCCATGACTTCCCTGGTTCCGGGCCTGGGAGGCCTCCCGGCCACGACATTAATCTGGTGCCTCAATCCCAGGGAATGCGGGCCCATGCCTCTCACCACAACGTTGGCGGGCTTGTTGGAACCCTTCTTTTGCAGCGTGACAAGCACCAGCGCTTCCTTGGAAGCCTGGGGCTCGCCGGCCGGATTCAGAGATACCTCCGGCTGCACGGCCACGATGTCGGCAGCATCGCGGTCAACCACGCTGGAGACCTCGGTCTCCGCGGAGCCCCGCAGGACGATGGCGTTTTCCGGCGAACCAGTGTCCATGAGGGTCTGTTCAAGCCCTTCCGCCAGCATCAGCACCGCCACGAAGACAAAGGTAACGAGCGCCATTCCCCCTGCGGTGAGTGTCGTTGTGAACCTTCGAGTCAGGAGGTTGCGTAATCCGTAGCTAAAGGGTATTGCCATATTGGGGATGCGCTTTACAGGGGGGGCTCTGGCGGAGGTGCATGGGAATCGAACCCACCCAGGACGGTACTAGCGCCCTGCTGACGGTTTTGAAGACCGCGGAGCCCACCAGGACTCTACCACCTCCGCATTTCGGGCTGTTGGTTCAGCCGGTTGTTATAATACACGTTCTTGGCCCTGAGCGGAAGGGGGAGATCATCCGGCGGCATGTCAGGTTGTAATTTTTCTCTCTGGAGACACGCGCGTAATCGCGCTTGACCGGCCGCAGCTCGGCCGAGTATATTTAAAAGGTACAACAGAATAGACTCTTCCATGAACATGACGACGGTCTTGTCCAACTGAGGCCCGTGAGACTACCGGAGAGGGCCGGCTGTTACCGGGCTACAGGTCCCCTCCCCGGAATAGTCATAGGAGCGGAAGTGCCTGAAAGGGCAAGGCTGTCGCATCGTGACGGACTGATATACCTTAAGGCGGTGTCAGACTTTTTTCCTCCAAACGGTTTCTTCAACGACCGAGGGTTTGCTACACCTCGCTCCCGGCGCTAACGAGTTCTTCGATCTCTGGAAGGGGACTTCCGTGCTCGCATGAACGGAAGTGCCAGGGGAGGGATTATGGAGACCTTGGAGAAGTGCTGGCAGGTCAAGGAATGCGGTAAGACATCCGAGTGTATCGCATTCCCGCATTTTGGTCACACTTGCTGGATGATACGGCGCGAGCTCGGGTCAGTCCTGGGGGGCGAACCACAGATCAAGTGTGAGACCGAGTGCGAAACGTGCGAAGTCTACCAGTGGCATATGGCACTGACGAACTTCATTCTGCAAAGGAGAAGCCCGTCTGCAAGTGCCTAATGTTCCTTTTCATAAATACGGTCGCGTATTGTCGTAGGATGTGGTGAGCGAAGCGAACCGCATCGGTCGAGGTCTGCCAGGCCACAAATCGGGGAACGGAAGCCGTGAGCGGTGGGTTTGCCCACTTGAGCCGCGCTCACCAGCACCCTACGAGAGTAAATAAAGCTGAGCGCCTTAACGACCTCTTGATCCGCAGAATCTTCACCCCTCGTCCAGAACACGACGAACACCTCCGAGAAACTCCCTGGCACGAAATGGTTTGGCGACAAATCCTCTTGCACCCAGGTCAATGCATTCTCTTTTCCAGGTCGCCGCTGAATAGCCGCTGGCTATGAGGACCTTTGCTTTGGGATCAACGGACAGCAGCCTCTCAAGGCACTCTTTGCCGCCCATTCCAGGCATGACGAGGTCCAGGATTACCAAAGCTATTTGATCCTTCATTGCGTGATAGGTCTCGAGAGCTTCCTGACCGCCGGGGGCTTTCAGCACGGTGTACCCTACACGGGACAGTAGTTTTGCACCCAGGTCCCGTACCAGCTCCTCATCATCCACGAGGAGTACCGTCTCGGTACCGAAAGCCGCAATTTCTCCGGAGGTAGCCGTAACCTCTTCTTCTTCCACCGTTATTGCCGGGAAATAGAGGCTGAAGGTTGTCCCGACACCCGGCGCGGAGTCGCAGATGATATGTCCGCCGTGACCCTTGACTATGCCGTAGACCATGGCAAGCCCGAGTCCGGTTCCCTTCCCGGGTTCTTTAGTAGTGTAGAACGGCTCGAAGATGTGGTCCAAAACCTCTTGCGTCATCCCATGGCCTGTATCCGCTACCGACAGGAGGACGTAAGCACCGGGTGCGGCGTATGGGTGCGTATTGCAGTAGGCCTGATCCAAGACCACGTTCTTTGTTTCGATTACTATCTTCCCGCCCTCTTCCGGCATGGCATCTTTGGCGTTTACCGCGAGGTTCAAGAGGATTTGCTCTATTTGGCCTGGGTCCGCGTTGACAGTGTCGAGTTTGTCGGCCAGACGTAGCTCGATCGCGACCATCTTGGGGATGGACTTGGACAGCAGCTCCCGAGCCTGCTTGACCTCTTGGTTCAGGTTGATGGGACGAGGGGCTGTCTCCAGCTTCCTGCTGAACGCAAGAATCCTCTTCACCAAGTCAGCCCCGCGTTCTGCGGTCTGGCGTATGGCCTGGAGTTCAGTGTAGCCCGGCGTATCCTTTTCCTGGTCCAGTAGCAATAATTCGGAGTAGCCCAGGATGATTGTCAACAAGTTATTGAAATCATGCGCGATGCCTCCTGCCAGCGCGCCGATGGCTTCCATTTTTTGTGCTTGCCGTAGCTGTTGCTCGATACTCCTCGCTTCCGTAACATCTCGGACGCTGCTTACATAGGCAATGGCGTTGCCGGTCTGGTCGCTCCAGACCGTCGAGTTCATTATGCAATCCCTCTCGATGCCGTCCTTTCTTCTTATCTTCCATTCGAAGCCTGTCACATAACCGTACCGATGGAGGATGCGCCGGAATTTCTTTCGATCCTCGGAATGAGAATAGTACTGCAGAACGTCAGCTTCGATCAGCTCTTCGCGAGGTGCGCCGAGGAGCCGGGAGGCGGCTGTGTTGGCGTCCATTATTGTTCCCTCGGGATGCACCAGGAGAATGGCGTCCGCGGAAAGTTCGAAAAGGCTGCGGTACCTTTTCTCGCTTCGACTGATTTGCTCTTCTGCGTTCTTCCGCTCCGTTATGTCACGCGCGATGCCGGCGGTACCTATGACTTCTCCTGTTTCGTTGAAAATAGGAGTCTTGATGGTTTCTATCCAGTGCGGATTGCCTTCGCTGTCCGAAAGAGGCTCCTCCCATCGCTTGGACCGCCCGCATTCCATCACCTCTCTGTCAGCGGCCCGGTAACCTTCAGCCAGCTCAGACGGCCAGATGTCTAAATCTGTCTTTCCGACCAGATCCAAGGGAGGCACCCCGCATGCTCGGCCAAAGGGTTCATTCACCATCACGAAGCGACTGTCCCTGTCCTTGAGCCAGGCTATGTCCGGGATGTTGTCCAGAATTGCCCTTTGTTGCAATTGCGCTTCCTTGAGGGCCTCCTCAGCCTTCTTCTGGTCAGTCACATCCCGAACGTATTCGATGACCCCTTTTACATCTCCCGTTTCCGAGTCGACCAGTGGAAAACTGTGAACATCCAACCAGCCGGTGATTTCTCTCCCCTCTCTTCTCTTTGGAACGACATCATGGTGGGGACGGGCTGTATCGAGGGTTTGGCGGGTGGGACATATCTCACACGGAAGGCTCCTCCCTTGGTAGGCTTCATAACATTTCCTTCCGACTATTGGCATGGCGTGTGGGTACCACGCCTCCATTGTATTGTTTATGCGGATTACATTGAGATCGCTGTCCAGGACCGTGATCCCGTCTTGTATGCTCTCAAAGATGTCCGAAAGGAATCGTTCCCTTTCCTGCAGAAAAGTCTGCGCTCGCTTGCGCTCGGAAATCTCGATCACAAGATCTTCATATGCGCTTCTTAGTTCGGCGGTGCGTTGTTCGACCAGGGCTTCGGATAGCTCTCGAGCCTTCTTCAGCTCTTGCTCCACTCTCTTTTGTTCACTGAGATCAACGCCAATTCCTCTCAAGCCTGTCACTTTGCCACGAGCAAGGACAGGCGTGGAATAGACCACGATCGGCAACGTGCTTCCGTCTTTCCGCAATACCGTGTACTCGGAGCCGCCATGATCTCCTTCTTCCAACGCCATCTTCATGCGCTGGACAACCCTTTCGTGATCGGCAGGAGGAACCAGATCGAGGACCGACAAGCCGCTCTCCAAGTCTCCAGAAGTGAGCCCGACTGTTTCCAATCCACTGTGATTAGCGAATATGAACTTCCCTTCAACGTCGATCTCAAAGACGATTTGTGGAAGGAATTCCAAAAACTGCCTGTACTTCTCTTCACTTTCCCTGAGGGCTTCCTCTACCTTTCTGCGCTCGTCTATTTCCTGGTTCAGTGTCAAGTTGGCATCGGCAAGATCGGCGGTCCGCTCCTCAACGCGGAGTTCCAGGTTGTCACGCGCTTCCTCGAGTTGAACAACCATCTGATAACGGTCGGCGTGGCCCTTAAGAATGGAGGCAAGCATCAGCAAGACCCCACCCATGACAAACACGAACAACAGAGTCCAGACCCCCTCAGAATAGCTCGCCAGATACTTGGCTGTTGGGGCCACTCTGACGAGGTGGAAACATGTTGGATCAAGGCTTTCACTTTCCACGAACACCGGAACTCCGCCGATATCCTTGATTTCTTTCGCGGCCCCAGGCGGATGGGGCCCTGTCACGCCACCGAGCGGCACCCCCAAGAGGTCGGAAATCTTCACACCCACCAATTTTGCGGGACCTACGACGAGGATGCCCTGAGGATTCACCAGGCCCGTGAAATCGGAAATGTCCCTACCATTTCTGGGGATCAGTCTCTTGCGCAGGATCTGGAGGTTCAATTCAATCAAGAGATACGCTGTCTGCCGGCCTTTGTATTTGAAGCCTTTGATAAGGAACTCACGACATTCCGATCCGTTGCAGATACTCTTCGAGGGAGAACCGTCCAGAGTCCGGGCAAGTTCACCCAAGAGCGGAGTATCCACGTCACCCTCTGCGAAGCCAGCCCCCGCTATGACACGTCTTTGTTCAAGGTCAAACAAGCCGATCCGTAGGAAAACGGGATCGCCTTCATCCGTAAGGGTCCGGATGTAGCGTTGGAACTCGTGATGCATTTCGGATATGGACACTGCAAGCCCGTACTCCAAGGACATCCCGAGAGCCCTGTTGTGATAATACGTGTATACGACCGGACTATCGGCAAGGATCTCCATTTCCAGCATCGCCAGGGCCAGGTACTGACTCACAACTGTGGCCCTGGCGGTCACCTCTTGCTGAAAGACCAGCCTATTTGCTTCCACCAGCCTCGTGGAATTTCGATAGAGCCGACCCAACAGGTAGGCGGTGGAACCGACGAGTATTGCAAACACGACTACGAAAAACCAGACCGACTTTCGAAATTGACTTATGGTTCCGGCCCGCGACTCCGTTTCCTTTGCCATCCCCTGGTCCCTTATTCTACTTCGATGCAGCTTCCGGGAAATACCTCGTAAGCGTTGGATAGTACTTTAGAATGAGTTGCCCAAGCTTTCCGCTTCTTTTGATGTTATCAAGAAAAGCATTGAATGATAGGAGCAATTCAGGGCAGTCCTTGGATATTCCAAACGCCATGTCCTGCTTCTCCGTAATTGCTCCCAACACCTTCAGCTTGCCCGGAAACTTGGCCAATGCAACCAGTGAATCCGGGACATCGAGAATGGTGATGTCGGCATCCCCTTTGATAACCGCGGGCGCGAGGTCGTTCAAATTGAGTTTGTCATCATACAAAGGTTTCACATCTTTCAAACCGTAGAACATGGGGTCCACGCAGGTATTGCGGACGCCCAACACCTGTCGTCCTTCCAAGAGGCGCTTGGTAGCCTCCACGTCCTTCCTGGCGTCTCCGCTGGGGACAATAGGCTGCAATGCCGAGTCGTCTCTAACCACTACCCAGATTGCCGTAGGGAAGTACGGTTTTGAGAAGTTGATGACCTTTTCTCGCCACTCTATAACCGTCAAACCGTTGCCGATGATATCTCCCTTGACTTCAGCGTCACCAATGAACGCCACATCCTGGCCTTCGGGACGGACCTCCTTGCCCGACAAATCAGTGATCACGTTTCCCCATGAACTCCTTACGTAACGATATGTTATTCCGATCTCTTGCGCATAGAGCTTGATAATCTCCACGTCCAGGCCGTCTCCGGCCCCGGTGACGAAATTTGCGTAGGGAACTCCGAGATGTCTTATGAACCCCCTTTGCTTGATCTCCTTCAGATCCGCCATCACGAGTTGATTGCTGAGAGTTAACAAGAATAGAGCTAGGATGACCGTCATGAATCTGGATCGAGCCATTGTCTGCTCCTTTCTCTCGGGCCCTAAGCAGGTCGGGCGGTCTCGTATCCGGCCGGGAAAGCAAGTTATTTAAGATTCTGACACGGCCCCCATACAAAGTCAATTAGCGGGTTAGCACCATCTATTCAGTTTCGCATGGGCCGCGAGATCCTGCGGCGGCCTCTTTTATACCGGAGACCGACCGCGAGACTTCAGCCACGACAGATCATGGAAATGCCCGGTCGGGACTTGCACGCGACAACGCCGGTTACGTCGGGGCTACGGACGAGCCAGTGTCGCAGAAGAAGAGAACTGCCGTCTTGGGCTGGAAAGCGTTCCGTCAGAAACCCGTAGACAAGTGGATGGTTACATTGCCGGACTCATAAGTCGTAAGCATCCAGTTGAGTGCGGGGATGGCAGAAGCCTCGGTCAACACTGTTGACCTATTGTTCCGCCTCAACGGCCTATATCACGCGTCATCCCGACGGAAGTCGGGATCCAGAGGGGCATCTGTTTGCATCGTTTTCTGGATACCGGCTTTCGCCGGTATGACGGAGTCGCCTCGTCTCCTCGCAGCCCCGGCGTAAGTGAATGCTTACCATAAGTCTTGACTTTCCATCCTGGACCGGATTAACCTGTATGTCCCTGGGGATGGAGTCCCCCAAAAACGCTCATTGTGGGCTGATGACTCCTGCCGCGATAACCGCGCGGTGGGAGACCGGCCTAAGCGAAACCCACCAACCGGTGGGTCTTTTGTTTTTGGACTCGCCGTCCGGTGCCCGAGCGCTCAACCAGGAGGACTTACGTGGATTTCCCAACATCGCACCTTGCCAATATAGAGACAATAACCTGCCCACCAGATCCGACTTCCCGGAGTTCCATTGATTTCCAGCTTCTCCTCGGAGAAGCGATCAAGAGATTGGAGGACCTGGGAGCTGAATTCCTGGCCGAGAAAGACAGGCTCCTTTCGCTCCGAACTCGCTTCGAGGAAGGGCGCTTCCATCTCGCGGTCCTGGGGCAATTCAAACGCGGCAAGAGTACCTTGCTTAACGCGTTTCTCGGGCAGGCGCTGTTGCCCACGTCGGTTGTGCCGCTGACGGCTATTCCGACGTTCTTGGAGTATGGTCCCGACTTACGCATACGTGTTTGTTATCAAGACGAAAAACCTCCGAAAGATTTCACCGGAAAGACCCTTGAGGAGTCGGTCCGGATACTCGAGGGGTTTGTCACTGAAGACGGGAATCCCAAGAACCGGCTTGGCGTCATGCAGGTCGAGATTATGCATCCGTCGCCGATCCTCCGGCACGGTGTGGTTCTCATTGATACGCCGGGGATCGGCTCCACCTTCACCCACAACACGGAGGCGACACTCAACTTCCTGCCTCAATGCGACGCGGCGCTCTTCGTGGTTTCCGCGGATCCGCCCTTGACCGAGGTGGAAGCGGACTTCCTCAAGGAAGTGAAGTCCCGAATAGGCCGATTGTTCTTCATCTTCAACAAGGTAGACTACTTGAATGAGCAGGAGAAGAACGCGGCTCTGGGATTCTTCAAGAAAGTGCTGGCCGAAAAGATCGGCGCCGAAGAAGAGTACCCCATTTTCTGCGTTTCCGCTCGCCGGGGACTGGACGGGAAACTCTTGGAGGATTCCCATCTGTGGACCGGGAGCGGTCTCTCTGAGGTGGAGGATCACCTCATCCGCTTTCTTGCTTCCGAAAAGGCAAATGCCCTTCGCGAGGCATTGAGCAGAAAAGTCCGGGACGTGCTGGAAGATGCGGTCCTGCGATTGAGACTCTTGATCAAATCCTTGCAGATGCCTCTGGACGACCTTGAAGGCAGGCTGCAGATTTTCGGCCAGGAGCTCAAGAACGCGGAGCGTGAGCGATTGGCTGCGCAGGATCTTCTGGCGGGCGATCGCAAGCGGGCTTTGGAACGACTGGAGCAAGAAGCCGAGGCCTTGCGCAAGAGGTCCTCGGAGCATCTGGAACGTGTCGTGGACGCGTCCTTTTCCGCAATGAAGGACGGAGACGTCTCTGAACAAGCCATTCTGGACGCATTGGCCGAAGAAGTGACCTCGTTTTTCCAGACTTCGGCAGCGTTCGTGACCAGCAGTTTCGGCCTTTCCGTGACGGAGACTTTGCGTCCACACCAAAAGCGTGCCGACGACCTGATCGAACTGATTCGCAAGGCAGCGGCGCAGCTATTTGACATCCCGTATCATGCGCCGGACAGCTCCGAGGCATTTGAAATAAAGCGCCGCCCCCACTGGGTGCTCAGGAAGAGAGTTCCTACTCTCCCGATAGTAGTCCCCGAGGAAGCGCTCGATAAGCTTCTGCCGGCATCCATTAGGATCAGCAGACTCAAGAAGCGGTTGTCCAGACAGATCGAAACCCTCGTTCACCATAACGTGGAGAATCTCCGGTGGGCCACCTTGCAGAATCTCAACGATGCCTTCCGTCGCTTCGGATCAGCCCTCGATCAGCGTTTTCAGGCAACGATCGCAGCGACTCATGGAGCCATGAATGCAGCGTACATCAAACGCAAGGAACATGCAGACGCTATCGCCGATGACGTCTCAAGAATTGAGTCGGTAGCCGCGGATCTGGTGCGAATTTGTGCAGAACTAAAGAAGTAGCCATGAATTACTCCCCTGCACATAGATCATCTGCCGCTGCGCCATTGGTCCTGTCTCCCGGGGAGATCCATTTCCTTTGGTGGTTCATTCAAGGCAGTATTATGAGTCCATTCACGCGGGAAAGGCTCCGTAAGGCTTGGGGAATGTGCGAGCGCCACGCGTGGGGCTGGATGGTGGTGGAATCCGCGTTTCGAGGCACTTTCATGCATGGTCCTGCCGTCCTGTATGAGGACCTGATGGGGTTGGCGTATGCAGCCTTCGAGATACGCGGTCCAATGCGGCGCGGCAGGTTGAGGAGGAGGATCGACCTCAAAGAGAACTGCCTGATGTGTGAGGAAGGATTTGGTCCACATACCAAAGGCTTCGTCAAGCCGCAGATCGTTGAGCAGGGCCGCGATTTCAGAAACTTTCTATCTTTCGCGCGCAAGACAATGCTTTATTGGCGAAAAACCGTGTGCGGCCAATGCTCGGGTGACGGATCTCCGGTGAGATGCCGCAGACATCTGGTCCAGGATGAATCCCGCGGCCTTGTTGATGGCTTCTCGGGGCCGAAGGCTCTCGTGTCCTACATCTTTCACCACCTCGTCATATACGCCCGCTCGTTTCAGTTCGAGTTGCAGGGTACGCAAACCACGGAGGATGAAGCGGCGCTTATTAGCGCCGTAGGATGGTGCAGCGGATGGGAGCTCTTTCTGCACATTGTTGACTCTGCTGCTGAGATTGGATGAAGAAGGAATTCACTTTTTTGAACCATGCCAATGGGAAAGGAGTCTGTCATGGCGGGCAAAATCGCTCAGGTTCGCGCGCTGGAGGTTCTCGATTCTCGTGGAAATCCCACTGTACGGGTTTTTGTGCAGTTGGACAACGGCGTGACGGCCGCATCTTCGGTGCCGTCGGGAGCGTCTACGGGAGAGAATGAGGCGATCGAGCTACGTGACGGCGACAAAGGGCGGTACGGCGGTAAGGGCGTGCTGAAGGCAGTGGACCATGTGAACCGGATAATTGCTCCGGCCGTCACCGGGATGATCCCTTCCCGGCAAGCCGAGATAGATCGGCTGATGATCGCTCTGGACGGAACCCCTAACAAAGGCAATCTCGGGGCCAACGCCATTCTCGGCGTGTCAATGGCGGTCGCTCGCGCTGCTGCCGTGAGCGCCGGCCTTCCGCTGTATCAATACCTCGGAGGGCCGGGAGCTTACCGCATCCCGGTCCCCATGATGAACATACTCAACGGCGGCAAGCACGCTGACAACAGTGTTGATTTTCAGGAGTTCATGGTGATGCCGGTCGGCGCGCCGACATTTTCCGAAGCCCTCCGTTACGGAGCCGAAACCTTTCACGCGCTCAAGAAGATACTTAGCAGGAAGAAATACGCGACCAGCGTCGGCGACGAGGGCGGTTTCGCCCCTAATCTCACAAGTAATGATGAGGCCTGCGAAGTCATAATTGAGGCAATTGAGGCCGCAGGCTACAAGCCGGGCAAGGATGTTGCCATAGCCCTCGACCCGGCAGCGAGTTCCTTCTTTGAGGACGGAGCGTACAACCTGAGCAAATCCGGACAAGGCAAGAAGACAAGCTCCGAAATGACGGCTTTCTACAAATCTTGGGTCGAGAAATACCCAATTGTCTCCATTGAGGACGGCCTGGCGGAAAACGACTGGGGCGGCTTCCGAGAACATACGGCTGTCCTTGGCGACAAAGTCCAGATTGTCGGGGATGACATCTACGTCACCAATTGCGGCTTCATCGCCCGAGGCATCAAGGAAAAGACCTCCAACGCGGTCCTGATAAAACTCAATCAGATCGGCACGGTCACGGAGACTATAGAGGCGATCCATCTTTGCAGAAAGGCAGGCTGGGGATATGTGATTTCTCACCGCTCCGGAGAGACGGAGGACACATTTCTGGCCGACTTTGCCGTAGCCATGGGCGGAGGACAGCTCAAGACAGGTTCGACCAGCCGCAGCGAACGGATAGCCAAGTACAACCGGTTACTAGAGATTGAAGAGGAACTGGGTCGAGCAGCGGTGTTTGAGAATCCTCTCGGGCTGTGAAGGCGACGTCCTGACAGTGATCGCTATAGCGTCTTGGAAGAAAAGAGTTTCTCATGAGCGAAAACCACATTCGCGGTATTTCCACGACGTTGGCTTTGCTTGACAAAGCCCTGTGCGAGTTTGACGACTGGGCAAAGGGACATGAGATCCGGTCGGTCTTGTATCAGGTGCTGAACCCCCTTTCCGAGGCCCAGAGGCTGGTTATCGCCGCAGAGGTGTCCGAGATGAAGGCTCTGCTGGAGGAAATGCGGAATACTCTTCACCTTGAAGTAACCATGCGATCCGTAGACAAGATGATTATGAGCTCAAGCGCCGTCCTCTGGACTTCCCTATCGGAACTGGAGGATGGCCGCCTTAGTAGATATGGCTCCGTGCCGCCGGGTCTAAACGAGTACCTGGACCCACGAGTGATAGCGCTCAACAGGCGTCTGCGAAGCATCGCCGACGCTGTCTTCGGGAAAGAATCGGGCTGATTTATTCAGCGCGTGGACTGAGATCTGGGAGTAGTAGATGGATCACACTTGGTATGTGGCGATGGTCTGGATCGGCTTAGCCCTTCTTGCCAGCGTCATTTCAATTCGGACGGCGATCTCTGTGGCGCTGGTGGAGATTTGCGTCGGTGTCCTGGGTGGCAATTACTTCGGTCTGGACCCTAAAACAGAGTTGGCCTACTGTTTTGAGCAGGAGTAGATGGAATGCTTACAAAAATTCTGGTCGGGCTCGACGGATCGAAGGGCTCCTTCAAGGCCCTCGAAGAAGGACTTCTCTTGGCGACGCTTGCCGGTGTTGAACTCCATACGATTTCTGTTGAAGAGGTGCCTCGATTTCCAGGAACCATCGGCGAAGTAATTGAGGAAAAGGAGGCCCAGGACACGAGATTTGGAGCTGCTATTGCCCAGGCACGGAAAATGGCCGAAGACCGAGGGGTAAAACTACGCCCTCACGTGGTGATAGGCCACGAAGTCAAGACCATCGTGGAATTCGTCCAAGAGAATCAATACGATCTTTTGATACTGGGCTTCATGGGACACTCGGCAGTTTACGACAGAATCATGGGCGGAACCTGCCAAAATCTTTTGCGTCTGGCTCCATGCTCGGTGCTCGTTGTAAAATGAAGAGCGCCCACAGGGAACACTAAACAACAAGTAGATCCATAAGTAACCCCAGTTACATCTTTCTTCTTGACAGGCACCTTCCATCTTGTAATACTGGTTACAAGCCCAGTACAGGACGGGAGGTGCCTTCATGGACATCTTGACAATTGCAATGGTTGCTTCAGGGCTGTTCTTCGGATGGACCATCGGGTCCCATTACACCGGAGCAACCATGGGAATGGCCTATGGGTCGGGGATCGTTAAGAGCCCCATAACTGCAACTATTTTAGTCGCATTCTTCGCCTTGCTCGGAGCGACCTTTGAGAGCCACAACGTGGTAGAGACCGTAGGAACCGGCATTATCAAAGGCACGGACCTGACGCCGCTCGGCGCCATGACTATGATGTTCACTGCCGCCGTGGTAACCGCGGCCAACACCTGGATGCGATGGCCGGTTTCAACCTCTCAGTTGGCCTGTTTCTCAGTTGTGGGCTCGGCCGTAGCTATGGGGGCTCCCGTGTTTTGGGGCAGCACGATTGTGTTTCTCTGTGTGACATGGGTCGCCACGCCCGTCCTGGCTGCTATCTTGGGCTGGATTCTTACCCACGCAACTGACTGGACGATCAAAGGTCGGTCGGAGAGGGTGCAGAAATTCTTGGGATATGCCCTGTTCATCGCCTCTTGCTACTCATCGTACACGTTGGGCGCCAACAACACCGGCAACGCTGTAGGGGTCTTTTTTGGACTCAAGCTCACCACCGAAATGCAGGCCGGATTCATCGGAGGTATCGTTATAGCCATCGGCGCGGTAACGTGGGGCATTCCACTTCTGCAGAAGGTCGGCAAAGACCTTGTTCAAGTGGATTTGAGCGTAGGAGTCGGAGCGAAATTCGCTCAGAGCATTACTGCTCACATAGCTGCAGTCTTGGGCTTTCCTACTTCGATGAATCAGGCCCAAATCGGCGGTGTGGCGGGAGCGGCATATGTGAGAGGGCTCCATACCATCGACATGGCTGCCATGAAGGAAATCGTGCTTTCATGGTTTCTTACGCCCGTCGTGGCTGGAATAGTCTCTTTCGTGCTCTACAAGATCTTCTCCTTTGTCTTGAAGATCCATTAAGGGGGTACAGAACAATGTTCAAAAAGATACTTTTCCCGACTCAATTCGAAGAATTTTCCATGGAAATTCTAGAGAGCGTGTCTTGTTTGCAGGCAGGCGGCCTCGAAGAAGTCGTTCTGCTTCATGTTATTCACCCAGAAAGCCTCTACACGGATTTGGACTGGGGCGTGGTCTTCAACGCGGAACTCATCGAACGGGAAGCAAGAAGACGCTTCGACGCCTATACCGCGCACCTTGCATCCCAGGGTATCGCGTCAAAGATCCGGATCGGCGCTGGAAGGGTTCCGTCTGAGATCATCAAGGCAGCAACCGATGAGAAGGTATCGCTCATAGTAGCGGGAAGGCAGAAGAGGGGAATCCTCGGGGAACTCTTCGTCGGATCAACCACCCCCGGCATCGTTCGGAAGTCCGATGTGCCGGTGCTGGTCGCGAAATACCACACGGTAAGGGAGATTGCAGGAGAAATCCGCGAGACCTTCTGCACGGACATGTTCAGGAAGATCCTCTATCCCACTGACTGGTCCGAGTGCGCGGAACACGCCAAGAGATACTTGCCGCCTCTTCGGCAGGTGGGGGCCTCGGAGATTGTGGTCGTTCACGTGATCGAGCACCCGTTCTCCGAAACCGAATACACGAGCAACGCCCTGCTGTCGGAACTGAGGAATGAAGGCGAGAGGAAGCTGAAGGCTCTTGAGGAGGAACTTGTAGAGTTGGGATTCCACGTGAAGGTCTTTCTCCTCGAAGGCGGAAGGACCTATCGCAACATAACCGAGCTGGCTTCCCAAGAAGATGTCTCCATGATCGTCATGGGGTCGCATGGGAGAGGAGCTGTGGCGGAAGCGCTGTGGGGAAGCGTTTGTCAGCGGGTCGCCGAATACAGCGAAAAACCTGTCCTCATCGTGAAATAGGACTTCGTCGTCTCCGCACCTGTTCGTCAGGTGCGGAGACGACTCAACATAGGACTCGATCAGTGCCGCTGACATGGAGATGCTTATGAAGAACCAACTGCACGCAATAAGAGAATCTTGTGACATTTCAGCCCCGACCGCCACCAAATTTGTGGTCTTGATAGGCGTGGTCAGCCTGTTTTCGGACTTGACCTACGAGGGCGCTCGGAGCGTCACCGGACCGTTCCTAGCGGTTCTCGGAGCAAGCGCCACCGTGGTCGGGATAGTGGCCGGCCTTGGAGAGTTGGTGGGGTACGCGCTCCGGCTCTTGTCCGGATACTTCGCGGATCGCACCCGAAGGTATTGGGCCATAGTATTTCTCGGATACGGGTTGAATTTGCTGGCCGTACCTCTGTTGGCCCTTGCAGGCCATTGGGAGATTGCGGCCATCCTGATGGTCGCGGAACGGATGGGCAAAGCCATCCGCACCCCTGCCCGTGATGTGATGCTTTCATGCGCCTCTGACAGCATAGGGCGAGGCTGGGGGTTCAGCCTTCATGAGGCCAGGGACCAGATCGGCGCTATCCTCGGACCATTGGTGGTGGCCGCGGTCTTCGTCTCAAGGGGCACCTACGAAGCCGGGTTTGCTTTGCTGCTCATCCCCGCTCTCATCGCGTTGGGGGTGCTCTTCGCCGCGTATCGGCTCTATCCACGGCCCCACGATCTCGAGTCTGCGGCCGTCAAGGTTGCCGGGAAAGGGTTCCCCCGCTCCTTCTGGCTTTACCTCGCGGCCATCGGGTGTGTTGCCGCCGGATATGCGGATTTCCCGCTCGTGGCGTATCACTTCAAGAAGGCTGCCTCCGTTCCCGAGCACTGGATACCCATCCTGTATTCGGTGGCAATGGGGGTGGACGCCATAGCTGCGCTAATTTTCGGCCGGATGTTCGACCGGGTAGGTATTCCGGTCCTTATCGTGGCGTTTCTGCTTTCGTCGCTCTTTGCTCCCCTCGTGTTCTTTGGCGGCTTTCAAGCCGCATTGGCGGGGATGGCCCTCTGGGGCATCGGCATGGGAGCGCAGGAATCCATAGTCCGGGCGGCCATTGCCGAAATCGTCCCCAGAAACAGGCTTGGATTCGCGTTCGGGCTCTTTAATACCGCCTATGGCGTAGCGTGGTTCATGGGAAGCGCCTTAATGGGGGTCTTGTATGATTTCTCGGTAACTGCTCTCGTTGTCTTCTCGGTAGCAGCACAACTAGTGTCCGTCCCCGTGATTTTACTGTCTCGCGGGGCTCCTCGCGGGTGAGGCCCGGCCGTTGAGCAAAAGCGCTTGACAGGAACTGCGTTCGTCGTAACAATGGTTACATGAAATGGTTGTTCTTTTCCTACACGCTGCCGTCACGACCTTCACGAGCACGGGTGTCTGTTTGGAGACAGCTCAAGAAGCTTGGTGCGGTGAACTATCAATCGGTCTGGGTCCTGCCGCATTCGCCCGACCGTATCGGTGAGGCTCGAAAGCTTATCAAGGATATCGAAACCTGGAAAGGCGAGGCTGTTCTCATAGAAGGGAAAGTCCTGGATAAGGCTCAGGAAGACCGTATCAAGAAGGCCTTGCTGGATTCAAGAGACGAAGAGTACCGTGAGATAATCGAGAAGTGTGAAGACTACGCAAAGGAGATCGCGTTCGAGATAGGAAGACAGAATTTCATCTTCGCCGAGGTTGAAGAAAACGAAGAGGAACTGGAAAAACTGAAACAGTGGCTCAGGAAAGTGGAGAAACGGGACACGGTGGAAGCCCCTCTCCAAAAGAAGGCCGCGGAAAAAATCAAGGCATGCGAGACCCTCTTTCAGGATTTCGCTCTGCGTGTTTACCAACAGAGCCAAGTCAAGGATCGAGAAAGGAGGAAGCCCAAGAAAACAGAAGCCCCTGTTCCTGACGGCAAGTAAGACGAAGTAATCCGACCGCTCCCTCTCAACCGCACTTGCTTCTCTTAAGCCAGGAGGAAGACCGATGATTATCCAGAAAGCCGATCTCTTTCAGGACGTGAGTCCGGAGACCATGAACGAAATCTCCAAAATAACAGTCGAGGAGACCTACGACAAAGGTACGGTTCTGTTCAAATCCGGCGACCCCGCGACCTGCTTCTACCTCATCGTTGAAGGAACCGTACGGCTTTCCATAGGAACCGAAAGCGAGATAGACTACACGGCGAATCGGCCGGGAGAAGCGTTCGGGTGGACGGGCATGGTTGACAGACCCGCTTATGTGGCCACAGCTCAATGTTCAACCCCCTGCAAGCTTGCAAAGATAGACAAAGAGAAGCTCAATGAAGTGCTAAGCAGGGACCTGGCCGGCAGCGCGGGTTTCTTCAAGCGTCTTGCAGCGGCCGTCGTCCAAAGATTGATTGATAATTACGGCATGTTTCTGACTGAGGGGAGATTGAAAGGGGTAACTCACGGTACGGGTCAGGTGGTGATGGAAAGCGAGGAATAGGGCCATTCGCGACTGTTTCCATTGTTCGTTGCGCCCACCGACGCATGGCCGTTTCTACGGGGGATCGCGATCTCTCGTCCTTTTCTCGACAGATGCGGTTCACTTGGTTCACCGCATCCTCCCCAAACCAGAGACCGGCAGCCCCCTAATATGTTGGGAGTCTTTGGGGTCCGGGGGAAAACTTTTCTGCAGAAAAGTTGTCCCCCGGCGTCATTCTTATAGAAAGTATCCCACCACGTATCGCAGCCCGAGCCCTGTAATCAGGACGGCAAGAGCCGGCCG
>Ga0172371_10005732_pt1 | contig 18342 bp, 15 predicted proteins | sample Lak12m_FD_114543 | JGI IMG/M metagenome (GOLD analysis project Ga0172371, IMG submission 114543) | Freshwater microbial communities from Kabuno Bay, South-Kivu, Congo - kab_022012_12m | ecosystem: Environmental > Aquatic > Freshwater > Lake | place: Democratic Republic of the Congo: South-Kivu...
TCTGGCGGCGGATCCAGTGGTCCGGAACGGCGGCGGCCCGGGCGCGGCTCCCGGCCACGAAGTAGCCGATGGTGCGGGGGACCTGCCGGCGCAGGGTGGGGCTGCCGCTGGCCCGCCGGTCGATCGCCTCCTGCCGGGAGAGCCAGGCCTCCTGGTCGTCGAGCTGGTTGCGCAGGCCGTCGAGCACCGGATCGACCCCGTCATGGAGCAGCCCGCCGTCGCTCAGCGACAGGGGCGGCGTGTCGACCAGCTGGTGGCGCACCTCCTCGGCCAGGGCGGCCAGCTCGGGCCAGGGACCCTTCAGGGCCGCCAGGGGGCTGCTGCGGCAGGGGGCCACCAGGGCCGCCAGGCGGGGCAGCCGCTCGAGGCCGTCGGCCAGGGACACCAGGTCGCGGGCGGAGGCGCTGCCGGCGCCGGCCCGCCCCGCCAGCCGCTCCAGATCCCCCATGGGGCGCAGCAGCCGGCGCAGCCCCACCCGCAGGGGCCGCTGCTCCACCAGCTCACTGACCGCCTCCTGCCGCTCCAGGATCGCGGCCCGGTCCACCAGGGGGGCCTCGATCCAGCGGCGCAGGCAGCGGCCGCCCATGGCGGTGGCGGTGCGGTCGAGGGCCCAGAGCAGGGAGCCCTGCAAGGCGCCGCCCAGCTGGGTGCGGGTGAGCTCCAGGTTGCGGCGGGTCTGGGCGTCGAGCACCAGCTGGTCGCCGGCGTGCCAGAGCCGGGGCATCTCCAGCGGGATGGCCGCGGCGCCCTCCGCCGCCGCCGCCTGGGTGGTGTCCAGGTAGGCCAGCAGGCCCCCGGCGGCCCGCAGCGCCAGGGGCGCCTCCCCCAGCCCCAGGCCATCGAGGCTGGCCAGGCGGAAGCGGCGGCGCAGCAGGGCGGCGGCTTCGGTGGCGGCGAAGGGGGTGCGCGCCAGGGCGGTGAGCCGCAGACCCTCGGGGCACCAGGCGGGCGCCTCCGCCGGACCGGGCCACACCACCTCGGCGGGCTCCAGCTGCAGCAGCTCCTGGTGCAGGCTGCCGCTGCCCGTGCGCTCGGTCACCCGGAACTCGCCGGTGCTGACGTCGGCGACCGCCAGACCCCAGCGGCCGGCGTGGCTGCCGTCCCCGTCGAGGACCACGGCGCAGAGCCAGTTGTTGCGGCGGGCCGCGAGCATGCCCTCCTCCAGCACCGTGCCGGGGGTGAGCACCCGGGTGATGCCGCGGCGCAGCAGGGCCCCTTTGGCGGGGGTGGCCTCCAGCTGGTCGCAGAGCGCCACGCTGAGGCCGCGGCGCACCAGGTCGGCGCAGTAGCGCTCGGCGGCGTGGTGGGGGATGCCCGCCATCGGCACCCGGCCCAGGGCCTTGCCGGCGTCCTTGCCGGTGAGGGTGAGCTCCAGCAGACGCGAGAGCAGGATCGCGTCCTCGAAGAAGAACTCATAGAAGTCGCCGAGGCGGTAGAGCAGCACCCGGTCCGGGTGGGCCGCCTTGAGCTCCACGTAGTGCCGCAGCACCGGCGTGAGCGCCGCCGGGTCCACCAGGGAATGGTGGTGCCAGCGGGGCAGGTCGTCTGCGGGCTCCGGGCCGGCATCGCCGGGCGCCGCCGGTGCGCCGTTGTGGTCGCCACCGCTCGGGTCACCGGCCTGCTCGCCGTCGGCCGCTGGCCGCTGCCGGCGGGTGCGGGGCCGGGCGCTGGCATCGGCCAGCAGGGCCTGGTCGTCCGGGGCGCCCTCGTCGGCATCTGACGCCGACACCGACGCCGGCAAGGGAGAGGCCACCGGCTCGGGTGCGCCCCCGAACAGGTCCCCCTGCAGGGCCGGATCGTCCGCGAGCGTGAGCTGCTGCTGGACTTCCCTGGCCATGGGTGCGCCGTCAGGAGCGTCCCGATCGTAGGGGGACCGGGCCGGGGGGCTGGCCGGGTCGGCCCTAGTGCTGCTCAACTGGAGCATGAGCTTGTTCGTGGTCTGACCCCTTGACGGTTTTCGAAGGTCGCTTCACCGATGTCGCCGGTCTGCGGATCGGTCTGGTGATCGCCCGCTTCAACGATCTGGTGACCGGCAAGCTGCTCAGCGGCTGCCTGGATTCCCTCTCCCGCCACGGCATCGACGTCAGCCCCGAGAGCACCCAGCTCGACGTGGCCTGGGTGCCGGGCAGCTTCGAGATCCCCCTGGTGGCCCAGCGGCTCGCCGCCAGCGGCCGCTACCAGGTGGTCATCACGCTGGGGGCCGTGATCCGGGGCGACACCCCCCACTTCGATGTGGTGGTGGCCGAGGTGAGCAAAGGCGTGGCCGCCGTGGCCCGCGACACCGGTGTGCCGGTGATCTTCGGGGTGCTCACCACCGACACCCTGCAGCAGGCGCTGGAGCGGGCCGGCATCAAGAGCAACCTGGGCTGGAGCTACGGCCTTCAGGCCCTGGAGATGGGCAGCCTGATGGCTGCGCTGCCGCAGCCGACGCCATGAACCGCAAGGGACTGATCCTGGCGGGGGGCAGCGGCACGCGCCTGGCCCCCCTCACCACCGCCGTCAGCAAGCAGCTGGTGCCGGTGTACGACAAGCCGATGATCTACTACCCGCTCAGCACCCTGATGCTGGCGGGCATCCGCGAGGTGCTGGTGATCACCACCCCCACCGACCAGCCGGCCTTCGAGCGGTTGCTGGGGGACGGATCCGGCTGGGGCATGGAGATCCGCTACGCGGTGCAGCCCAGCCCCGACGGGCTGGCCCAGGCGTTCCTGATCGGCGCCGAGTTCCTCGACGGCGCCCCGGCGGCCCTGGTGCTGGGGGACAACCTGTTCCACGGCCATGACCTCATCCCCCAGCTGCAGGGGGCCAATGGCGAGCGGCCGGGGGCCACGGTCTTCGCCTACCCGGTGAGCGATCCGGAGCGCTATGGGGTGGTGGAGTTCAGCGGCGATGGCCGGGTGCTGAGCATCGAGGAGAAGCCGGCGGCCCCCCGCAGCCGCTATGCCGTCACGGGCCTGTACTTCTATGACCACACGGTGGTGGAACGGGCTCGCCAGGTGCGCCCCTCGCCGCGGGGGGAGCTGGAGATCACCGACCTCAACCAGCTCTACCTCGACGAGGGCCTGCTGCGGGTGGAGCTGATGGGCCGCGGCATGGCCTGGCTGGACACGGGCACCCCCGATTCCCTGCACGAGGCCGCCAGCTACATCCGCACCCTCGAGAAGCGCCAGGGCCTCAAGGTGGGCTGCCCCGAGGAGGTGGCCTGGCGCCTGGGCTGGATCGACCACGGCCAGCTGGAGCGGCTGGCCCTGCCCCTGAAGAAGTCCGGCTACGGCGACTACCTGCTGCGGCTGCTGCAGGAGGCCGCCAGCGACCATCAGGCCCTGGAGCCCCAGCGATGAACACCGAACGACTCGCCATCGACGGCCCCCTGCTGCTCACCCCGGCGGTCCACGCCGACGAACGGGGCTGGTTCAGCGAGAGCTGGAACCGGCGCCGCTTCGCCGAGGCCCTGGGGCTGGAGGAGGCCGCCGCTCCCGACTTCGTGCAGGACAACCACTCCCGCTCCGTGCAGGGGGTGCTGAGGGGCCTGCATTGCCAGCGGGCGCCCCACCCCCAGGGCAAGCTGGTGCGCTGCACCATCGGGGAAGTCTTCGATGTGGCCGTCGACCTGCGCCATGACTCCCCCACCCTGGGGCAGTGGGTGGGCGAGCGGCTCAGCGCCGACAATGGTCGCCAGCTCTGGGTGCCCGTCGGCTTTGCCCACGGCTTCCTGACCCTGAGCCCGGTGGCCGAGGTGCAGTACAAGACCGCCGGCTACTGGAGCCGGGAGTGCGAGCGCTCCCTGGCCTGGAACGACCCGGCCATCGGCATCGACTGGCCTCTCCAGGAGCTGGAAGGACTGGAGCCGCTCCTGGCCCCCAAGGACGCCGCCGCACCGGGGCTGGCCGCCCTGGCCGCCGCCGGCGACCTGTTCGCTCCCGACAACGTGTGAAGGATGGCTCCGGCGGCGCCCAGGGGCCCGCCCTGCATGGGAGGATCCCCCACGCTGCCTGATCCGGCCTCGCGCCTTCCTGCCCCATGCAGATCCTCAATACCCTCACCGTTCTGGCCCTGGTGGTGCTCTCCTTCGCCCTGATCGTGGCGGTGCCGGTGCTCTATGCGAGCACCGAGGACAGCGGCCGCTCCAACCGCCTGATCCTGATCGGCGGCGCCGCCTGGGTGGCCCTGGTGCTGGTCAACTGGGGCGTGAGCCTCCTGGTGGTCTGAGCCTTGACCCTTCCGGTCGGTTGTGTTCGTGGTCCTGGTGACTGACCGCCCGCCAGTGAGTCATCTGCCGGAATCCAATCGGCCTGTCCAAACCATCACCGGAAGCGGCGGGTCGTCACCCACTGCACCAAGAAGTGGCGTGTTCATTCCGCCGGAATCAACCGCGTTGCGCCTTTATGGTCATGGGCGATGTAGTTCAAGGCCGGCGAACGAACCGCCCTCATGGCTGCGGTTGTCTCCTGGCACAGATTTAAGCTCGGAAGCAGAGGCGAGATGTCATGGGATCGACTTCAAAGACATTGATGCGTCTGATGACTTTGACGGCTACGGGTGATCTCGCCCCTGAGTCGGCCATCTGCGACATCGGAGCGACCCAGTTGTTCGGTGATGCCTTCGAGACGGCAGCCGCCTTCCTTGATTATTACGCTGAACGCTCTCCGAAGGCCAGGAAACGTTCGAGCGTACCGGTGTCTGAGCTTCGATCGATCGCCGAAGGTGGCTTCCTGGGTGACCTGCTCACTCTCGCCGGATTCCGGTACACGGCGCTGGACATCTTCCACGCCACGAACACCATTTTGTTTGATCTTAATGTTCATGCTCCGGGGCCTGGCCTGAAGGGAAAGTTCGACCTCGTCCTCAACCTTGGAACGACGGAGCATGTGATCAATCAGTTGCGAGCTTTCCAGACCATTCATGATCTTGCCAGAGTCGGAGGAGTCATTTATCACGATCTTCCCTTGGCTGGTTATCTGAACCACGCACTTTTCCGTTACGATCCGCTGTTCTTTCAGACCATCCTGCCGGCCAATGATTATCAGGCCCTGCTTCAGGAAGTCACCATCGGTTCCCCGATGAAGGTGCCCAGTGATCTCCAGGCCATGGGCTTTCGAAAGGAGAAGGTCACCGACATCGGCATCGAAGTGATCGTCAGGCGGACCAACGCCTGCGAGTTCAAGGTGCCTCTGGAGGTCAGCACCTCGCTTTCGATCGATCCCAACTTCAAGCAGGTGGGGGCCGATGATCTCGTTGTCATGCCTGCCGGAATCTCTGTCAACTATGGAGTGGCCAACGATTTTCAGCACATGAGTATGTCCGGGATCACGAAGGCCTGGGTCGGCAGGTTTGTCCGGGGGCTGCGGCGCCGCACCGGTGTGGGCGCTTGATGATCACATTGGCGGTGTTGAGCCAGCCATGAGTGCCCTGTCACCGTCTGTATGGGCCTGAAGGATTCAGGACCCACTGCGGACGCGGTGGTGGGAGCCTCCTGTGAGGTGATCCTGGTGTTGGTGGCCTTCCATCCGGGTGAGGAGGAAGTTCACCGATTGCAGCAGTCCCTGGCGGCCCTCGAGCCATGGATCGGTTATGTGGTGGTGGTCAATGATCACCGACCAGGAGAGGCGGTGGACCGCCTGGCCGCCGGGGCGAAGCTGTTCCTCGCCAACCGGGATAACCCCGGCTACGGGAGAGCCGTGAACCGGGCCGTGCAGGCCCTGCGGCAGAAGGGAGAGACCGCCGAGTGGATGGGTGTGCTGAACACCGATCTGAGTTGGCAGGAGGGCACCTTTGAACTCCTCTTCGGCTGGCTGCGTGAACATCCTGAGGTGGTGCTGGCCGTTCCCCAGCTCCTGGGCTCGGACGGGGTGGTGCAGAAGCTCTGCAAGCACCATCCGACCGTGCTGGGCCTGTTCAGTCGCCGCTTCATTCCGGACCGGCTCAAGGGCCGGGCCCTGCGCCGGTATGACGCCTGGTATGTGATGGATCAGCAGGATTACTCCCAGATCTTTGATGTCGAGTACCTCAGTGGCTGCTGCATGCTGATGTCATTCCGTGCCTTTCTGGAGGTGGGTGGGTTTGATCCCCGTTACTTTCTCTACCTTGAAGATGCCGATCTGACCCGGTCGATGGCCGCAGTCGGTCGGACGATCCATCTGCCCATTGCGTCCATCATTCACCACTGGGGCCGTGGGAACTACAGGAGCTGGAAGCTGGTTCTGGTCAATCTGCACAGCGCCTGGATCTACTTCCGGAAATGGGGTTTTCGGATCAGATGAGGTTCTTCCTGTCGGCGCAGATGGCGAAGATGTAATGGGCCATTTTGTGATAGCCAGTGTGGACAACTTCGTCGTTCATGCTGAAGATGAAGACAGAATGGAAGTAGTTGCGGAGAAGGTCCTTCAACTCAGGTGCCGACTTGCAGTTGACGTGGCCGATCTTGGACTGGGGCGATGCGTAGACCTGGCTCTCTAAGGATGGGATGCCAATGATGGCGGCCCCATGAGGAGTGAGAGAGGCAAACGCATGCTGAAGAAACAGCCGCTCATCCTTCTGCTCGATGTGTTCGAGGACATCAAGAGCAAAGACCCCATCAAACTCTCCGGGAACAGGACCCGAGAGCATGTCGTGAACGAAGACATCGAAGGACCAGCGGGGCACCATGCGTCGCTTGACGTCTTCGATGAAGACAGGATCGAAATCAATCGCCGTGAATTTCTCTACCTCGGCCTGCACGATTCTGGTGCCAAAGGCATCCCCGCAGCCAACTTCCAGAACACTCTTGTAGCCACTGAACATCTTGGCGATGAACTTGTAGCGTGACAGCCGAAAGACAATGTGCTTCGGATCTTCGTACCAGCTTTCGTTGCTGCGTAATCCGAGAGTTTCGTATCCCCTCTCTTCGGCCGCCTCAACGCAGACCTGATACTGTGTTTCCTTTGTCTTCAGTTCTTCCATGTACGGTGAGAGTGATGGGGTGGGTCAGGTGGAATCAGACGTCTACTGTACCTTGGGCGCCAACGACTCGAGTATCGGGGCAAAGAACCACAAAATGGCCGCCATTGTGAAGATAGTCCTGATGGGTTTCAATGATCTTTTGTGAGTGAACCCAGGCGAGGATCAGCGTGTAGGAGGGTTTCTTCTCAGCGAGTGCCGCGGTGGGCAGGATAGGAATGCCGTCGCCGGAAGAAAACTTGCCCACCTTTTCAGGATGGTCGTCCACAATGAACTCGATGCTGCCCTGGAGGCCGAGTTGGGCAATCAGGGTCGGACCACTGCGGGCGGCGCCGAAGGCGGCGATGCTAAGACCCTCCTGCTTCCACCGGCTCACCAGAGCCATGGTTTGCTCACGCAGGGCCTCCACGCGACGGGCGAAGGTCTCCATCGTCTCCAGGGCATCCAGCCGCCGTTCATCCTCCAGGGCCAGGATCTCTCTCACCGAGTCCTCAACAGGTCGGCCTGCACCCTTGAGTTGCACGGTCCCGATCATGGAGCCGTGCTGGATTCTGGCCCTGTCCACGGCAATCAACTCGAGTCCATGGCGGTCCAGAAACTGCACCAGAGGCTTCACCGAGTGGTGGCTGATATGTTCATGAAAGATGGTCGCAATCAGAACGCCATCGATGATATCGAGCAGGTACTGAGCTTCAAAGAAGAAGAGGCCATCCGGAGCCAGCATGATTCTGATGCTGTCAGCCATCGCGCCGAGGTCATCGGCATGGGCAAAGACATTGAAGGCGCACACCACGCTGGCGGGTCCGTGCTCTTCCCGGATCGTCGCGGCCAGTTCCGGGGTCATCAGGGCGGGGATGGTCGGAATCCCGGCCTCGTTGGCACGGCGCGCCACTTCCGTTGCCGGATCAATCCCCAGGACCCGGTGTCCGGCGGCCTTGAAGGGCTTCAGCAGCGATCCGTCATTGCTGCCGATATCCACAATCAACGCATTCTCCGGAGGCTTGGCCCTTTCGAGAATCTTCTGGGACACGGCTTGGAAGTGTTCCGGCATTCCTTTGGCTTCACCTGAGACGTAGGTGTAGGAATCCCAGAGACTGTCAGGATCGATCACATCCAGTTGCTGAACATGACCACAGTCCTGGCACATGTAGACGTCGACGGGGAATCGCTCAGCAGCAAGTGCTGCCTCAGGATCGAGTGTATAACCTTCCGAAAGGGGTATGGGTTGCAGCTTAACAACCAGCCTCACGTGGGGGGAGTTGCACAGCCTGCAGGTATCGCGATGGTTGAAATGGATACTCATGAATCGAGGCCTGGTTCGGATGGATGGGTTGGAAACAGGTCATCGAGCACCTGGTCCAGGGGTTGGGGGCTGAGTCCGGTGAGGTTGGTGGTTCGGGTCATGCCGATACCGCTGTAGGTCGGCTTGAAGGCGATGTGCACGCCTTTCGCTGTGGATGTTGTTGGCTGGATCAGAGAGGGAGGAACCCCCAGCTTCGCGGCGATCGCCTTGGCAAACTCCACGTAGTTGACATTCTCAGAGCCTGAGAGATGCAGGTTTCCAGACAACCGCAGTTCTCCGATATGGGCCAGTGACTGCCCCACGAAGTTCACCGACATCGGGGCAAAGACCAGATCGGCGAATGGCTCGATCGGCTGGCCGCGGGACCAGCTGTCAAGCCAGGCTGGAATCGGAGAGGTATCCGCGGCAAGGATCTTGGTCAGCCTGGTGACGCAGAGCCGATCGCCGGCCCCGAGTTCGGCCGCGGCTTCACGGATGGCCTTTTCGCCATCGGATTTCTGTTGTGCGTAGGGAATGCCTGGCGCATGGGGAGCGTCTTCGGAGGGCCAGGCTGTCTCGCCGCCAAAGACCGAGTTGGTGGAAATAAAGGTCACATGGAGTCCCAGCCCCAGGAGCGACCTGGCCAGCCTTGGAATCAACTCGACATTGATGACCCTTGCCTGCGGGTCGCGTTCGCAACGATCGTAATTCGTGGCCGCGGCAATAATCAGGACAGAATCAACGACCTCAGGAATTACCAGAGACTCTGGAATTTCAAAGTCTAGAAAAAGACGCTCAGAATCAAGGGTGTGACGTTGGCGTGTGGTGCTGAAAACCTGCTTCCCCTGTTCCTTGAAGGCACGGGTGACAGCACCACCGACAAGGCTGTCGCCGCCAACCACCAGAACGGATGGTGATGCTTGTGTCATACAGCCCGGTGGCAAGGATCGAAGCGTCGTCGGAGATCCATCAACCTGTTCAGCCTGTTCAGATCGAGAATGTTCAGATCGAGAAGGGGAACTCTGGCCGAAAGCCTATCATGACCTGCCCGGTTTCCCTGAGGCGATCTGATCGGTTTCCCTGGCCGCGTTGAGCCTGTGCATGGAGATCAAGGCGGAGCTCATGTAGCCCTTGCAGTGACGCTGTCTTCTTGCCATCCAAATATTGTGTCCGGCTGTTAATCCGACGGTTATAGGATAGAGAACCGTGGCAAGAGCGAACTTGGGCAGCCTACCCATCTGAAAATCAATCAGAATTCTCGCCAGCCGAAGTTGAGTCTTGAAGAGTAGGTGCTTCAGGTACCCTCCTGAGGCGATCGCTGTGTATTGATAGCCAAGCCAGTCGTCGGGAAGAAGATCCGCGATGCATTGGGCGAGTTCGTTGCTCAGGTCGCCCTGTGTTTCTCCGCGGCGACGGCTAATGTGAATGGTTAATCTGTTCGTGAAGCTTTGCAGAACATAGAGTTCATGGATGATCCTGCCCACGCTGCTGGCATGGATCGGCTCGATCATGATCAGGATGCTGTCATACGTCTTGCCGCTTTGGAAGCGTTTGGAAAGGGTCATGGTCCCTGCCAGTGCTATGGATTCGGCATTGAACTCCTGGCTGAGTCTCAGGGTTGTGGGATTCAGCTCTTCACAGATCACCAGGTTCTTGCCATAGGAACCTGCTGGTTGCGATCGGACCCATTCGAGCAGCATGTGAGCATCGATCCAATTGGGGTGAAGAATCGAGACATAGGGCATGTTGCCAAGCAGCCTCTTGACCTGCGTGGCAAGGTGGGCATACCCTCCTCTCAGCGAAGAATGCACGGCCCAGCGCTGATGGGTCGGCTTTGTGGCTTTGTCGCTGGTGTCCGGACGGGCCAGCTCCGGAGGGACGGGTAGCTTGCCGCCACCGGAGTAGGCGCGAAGGCTGAACCAGGCCTCCAGCCCTCGAACCCAATAGAAGTGGTCCGCATGATCCTTGGGTGCTCGTAAGTGCCCCTGCAGCTCTGCAATGAAGCGCTCAGCCTCGGATCGGCTGGTCGAAGCGCAGGACGGAATCTCCTTGGCATGGAACAGGACATCGTGCTGGGCGTAAAGACGATGTTCCTTGGTGGTCCATCCAGATAACTCCTCTGCGATCTCATGCAGACTTTTCGTTCCGTAGGAGAGAAAGTTCGACTCCTGTTGCGAAGGCTGCATCTCCATCATGAAAAAGATGTCGGAGTCACCGATCACGTGGATTCTGCCGGAAGGGACCAGTTCAGGTACAAGCCCATAGTCGCAATAGGAATTTACGGCCCGCATCGGAGTTTCGGGTTTGATGGCGAGCATGAAGATCAGGTGATTGCGGGCCAGCAACGTCGACTCGTCAATCCCCCAGTAGATCTGGTTGTGGGTCTGGCAGGTCACCAGATCCTGGGTGATCGTTTTGCTGATCACCGTGCCGTGAAGATTGGCCAATGCTAGACGTACCGCCTCCCTGGAGGTGATCGACAGTTGGGTCTCGTCCTCGGTGATGAATCGATTGAGAAGCGGCAGCACAGTCTCCGCTCTCACTCTCAGCGACTCTGACATGATGGCGTGGTTTTCACCGGCCAGTATTGGGACCAGATTTCTCATGCCGCCGTCGGCGAGAACAAAATCTGAGTTCATGAATATAAACCACGTATTCAGTTGCTCAGTCCCTACATCAATGATTCCACGTGCATAGGCCAGCGTCAGAATGACCCCGTAATTCCCTGTCGTTATCAGATCATCGATCAGCAGGAAACGGCTGTGGCACAGGCTCTGAAGTCGCAGGAAGGCGGGCTCGTTCTGAAAGGCCTTGACGCTTGCCCTGGTGGTGAGGATTACGACCTCCAGATCAACATGATCAGCAAGGGCTGGGATGTTTCCAGCTGCGAGGTAAGATGGAAGAGATACCTGAGCAAACTCCCTGACATACCGTTCCCCCCAGACGACAGTGAGCAAACGGGCCTTCAGGCGCTCGGTCATGAGATAAATCGAAACGGCGCGGGAAGATCATTTCTTCCCAAAATGCTGGTGGAGTATACCATGAGTCTTTCTTCAGTGAACTTTCTCTTTCTGCAGGGCGACCTCAGGGAGGCTCGGTCCTGCCTGGTCAGTTCATGGACCCCGGTGTAGTTTGGATCCATCCAGGCTTGGGGCCGTGTCTTTACCTGATCGATCGTTCGTTGCCGTCTCTCCAGAGGTCTTTTATTCCAACGGCGCTTTCCTGGCTGTCACGCGTCGCGATGTCGACGTCCTCAAGTCAGCCGCTCTGGCCTCGTCACGCAGGCGTGCCCGCCTGTGTTTCCATTCCAGCCCAGAGGATTCCCAGCAAGAGATGCTCATCGTGATGCATCGTGATTCCTATGTGTGTCCACACCGGCACTTTACGAAGGTAGAGACGCTTGCCATTGTCGAGGGAACGTGTGAAGCCCTTCTGTTCGACGCCAGTGGCCACCTGGTGGAGAGGGTACCGATGACTCCCCCTTCAGACGGGGGAGCATTCTTCTATCGAATGCCTCCTGACCAGTTTCATTCTCTCCATTTCTGCAGTGAATGGGTCGTCTTCATTGAGACGACCATTGGTCCGTTCTCTCCTGCCGCCAGCGAATCAGCCCCATGGGCCCCTCCAGAGAGTGACCCGACGGCTGGTGCGACCTTTCTGGCAACAGCCATGGGTTCTTTGTCCTGAACAGCAAAGTTCTGCTAGCAGCGGTTCTTGCATGAGGTAGTCTGATTCGGGATACCATTTAGCCCTCAGGAGTACCTTGATGACATGTTTGGTCTGTGGCTCTTCCGAAGTCGCTGCCCATCTTGATGTCGGAGAGCACCCGGTGGCCTCCTTCTTCCTTGAGGATGTCCACCAGCCTGAGAAGCCCTACAGCCTGGTGCTTGGTCAGTGTAAGCGTTGTGGAACCGTCCAGCTGATACAGCCGGTTCCTCACCATGCGTTGGTGCCTCCCTATGACTGGCTCCTTGCCCGTGAACCTGAGGACCATCTCGATGATGCTGTGGCACGCATCATCGGGGAGCGGATTCTCACTCCTGAGTCAGTCGTCGGAGGACTGACCTACAAGGATGACACAACGGTTGACCGCTTCCGGGCCCAGGGTTTTCCACGTACGTGGCGCCTTGACCTCAAGAATGACTTCGGGCTCACGGATCCCGCAGCCAATATTGAAACGGTTCAGAAGCTTGTCTCCCCTGCCACGATGGCTGCGATTGCCAAGAAGCACCCACCTGCTGATTTGCTGATTGTCAGGCACATTACCGAGCACACGGAGGATCTCCAGGCGTTCATGGCCGGCCTGGCGGAGCTTGTAGCTCCGAATGGTCTGCTGATGCTTGAGATTCCCGATTGCTCGTCAAGTCTGGAACTTGGAGAGTACTGCATGATCTGGGAAGAGCACTCACTGTATTTCACGCCTGAAACCTTTGCCCTCGTGCCTGCGCTCGGTGGTTTCAGCACACTCTGGCTGAAGATCTATGAGCGGCCGTTTGAGAACTCCCTCGTTCTGCTGGCCCGTAAGGGTGGTCCGCCTGCCAGTCCCCTGGTTTCCGAGGCCGCCCGCTCCCAGATCGGGAGCCTGGAGCCGTACGGCAGGGGCTATGCCATGGCGCGGCAGACGCTGCGGGATGACCTGGAGGCCTTCCGTCGCGAACAGGGTCCGATCGCTCTCTTTGGCGCAGGGCATCTTGCCCATGCCTTTGCCAACTTCATGGGTGTATCTGATCTCATTGACTTTGTGGCTGACGATACCCCACAGAAGCAAGGCAAGTATCTCTCTGGAGCCAAGCTTCCGATCCTTCCGTCGTCGGAGCTGCTGGCGCGTGACGTCAGGCTTTGCCTTTTGGCGTTGTCCATCCCCAGTGAGCCAGCCGTCATTGCTCGCAACGCCAGTTTTGTGGCTGCAGGTGGGATCTTCCGTTCCATCCTTCGTGCGAGCCCCCGCTCCATTTTCAGCGTTCCGCTGCCCAGCAAGGTGCCCAGCAGCATTCCCTGAGGCAGCCCCTCGCACCGGGTCAGTCGATTGTCGTACCCACTTGAGTCGTTGAGCCAGCCTTTCCAACCACCCCCAGGAATCCATCATTGCGACCACCAGGAATGCGCGCTTCCGAACACGTCTCACCCGCCAGACCCGCGATCTCCCCGTCGCCGGGTCCTCCCCTTGTGATCGCCCTCCGGGATTGCAGGCGTGCCATCCGACTGTCTCCGATGTGGCTCCACTCAGGCTGGATTGACATGATCTGGAGATACCGCAGAACGCGGATCGGGCCATTCTGGCATACGTTGAGTCTCGGAATCTATGTGATCGTGATGGGTGTGATCTGGAGTGCTGCTTTGAAGCAGGACTCGGCTCAGTATTTTCGGTTTGTCGGCACTAGCCTCGTCGTCTGGACGCTCATTTCTTCCTTCATTACGGAGGGGACGGTAACCCTTATTGCTGGTGAGTCAACGGCGTTGTCGATGCGGTTTCCGTACATCGCCTTTACGTTCCAGCATGTCTGGAGAGCTCTGATCCTTTTTGCGCATCACTTTATACTTTATCTTCTGATCATCATTGGTACATGGCATGCTCCTGGATGGGTGGCCTTCATGGCCCTTCCAGGGCTTCTTGTGGTGTTGGCCAATGGCATCTGGTTAAGCCTTCTGGCCGGCATCATCAGCCTCAAACGCAGAGATTTCATCCCAGCGATATCAAGTGTGATGCAGATTGCCATGTTCGTGACGCCAGTCTTCTGGCCCAAGGGAAGTCTTGGGCCCCAGTTGGCCTATCTGGCGGATCTGAACCCCCTCTATCACCTGGTCACCGTCGTGCGAGCTCCCCTGCTCGGCTCCCCTGCACCTGCGGAGAGCTGGCTGGTGTCTTTCCTTACTCTCCTCATCGGCACCATTGCCACCCTCTATGTTTACGGACGGAACCGTGACCAATTCGCCTACTGGTACTGAGGACTCCTTCTGACCATGATCCGTCTGACCGTCTCCCACGCCTGGGTTGAGTTTCAGGTTCAATTTTCAGCCGCCCAGGGGTCGTACCTTGCCACGTCAAAAACAGGAGGGTCCATTGACACGAATCGCGGCGTTGTCAGTGCCCTGCGCGATATCTCTCTAGACCTCAGGGAAGGTGATCGTCTTGGCTTGATTGGCCACAATGGAGCCGGCAAGACAACCATGTTGCGACTATTGGCAGGAGCCTATACGCCAACCCGCGGGAGGGTACTGTCAGTAGGCCGTATCTCAACATTGTTCAACTCCACTCCCGGATTGAACGTTGACGGCACCGGGCGAGAAAACATCGTGAGTTGTGGTCTTCATCTTGGCATGACGCCTCGGCAGATCAGCCAGAGGATGGACGCGATCATCGATTTTGCTGAGTTGGGCCCCTATATCGATCTGCCTGTCCGGATCTATTCCGCTGGGATGGTGACACGATTGGGTTTCTCTATTGCCACCTCTGTGGAGCCTGAGATTCTTTTGCTGGACGAGGGTCTGGCGACCGGTGATGCGCAGTTTGCTCACAAGGCCCAGGAGAAGATGCAGGATCTGATGAAGCGCTCGGCCATTCTTGTCATCGCTTCCCATTCTGAGTCGCTGGTCGCCAGTTTCTGCAACCGTTGTGTGTTGCTCGAGCATGGCTCCGTTGTTTCGGAAGGCCCAGCATCGGAACTGGTTGAGCGGTACCGGGACTCTGTCGTCCAGGCTGCCCGTGAGGACGACGAAGCCAGCCTTCGCAGGAGCTATGAGCTGGCGACCGATATGGCCAAACGAGGCGAGCTGCCCCCACTTGAACTGGAGGAGCAGGGCCTGCGTTATGCCTTGAGGCTGCAACCCGATGACATTTCCATGCTGAATCGATTCATCCAGGTCAGGCGGGCCCAAGGACTTCCTGTCCCCACATCCATGGAAATCCGAGTTGTTGAGTCAGCACTTTCTGCCGATCCTGAGAACCAGGCTCTTTCCATCCGTCTGGCTGAGCTTCGGGACTCAGCAGGAAGTTGATTGGATGCTTCCGCGAGCAACCGAGCAGATGAATCCTGTGCTCTGTACCTTATGTTGTTGGAACATAGCTGCTCAGAACCTGGGCTGAGACATCACCAACGCTTGTGCTTGTCTCCACCATTCCCATGAACGGTTTTTCGGATGTCTTTCGATAAACGATAGAAAGGGAAATAACGGGTACCTGAAGCAGGTCCAAGGATCGTTCGCGCTCCTCTGTTTCAATTCGAGCCAGCCTCTCCCGAAGCGTCGGGAAGTAAGTTTGATACTGCCGCGCTGATGCAAACAGATTCTCACTGCCTTCTGTTTGCTCAAACCACATGTCAATAAGCTCGTACTCGTTGTATCCCGCCATATCAAAGAAGAAGCGACTCGTGTAGCAGAAGTATCCATGATCCACAAAGCCGATGCTGGGCACGCTGTGCATCATCAGCCCCCCAGCCTTTGTAGCCGCATGGACGGCCGCAAATGTGTTCATTTGATTCAGTATATGCTCACTTGTTCCAAAGTTCAGCACAGAGTCATATTGTCCGACCATCTCCTTGGGCAAGACCTGCGTATTAAGGTCGACAATGGTGGTCTTGTAGCCCTTCGCAATGTCGATTGAGTCGTAGTGCATGTCCGCCATTTCAAAGAGCTCGCCTGCGAAGCTCTCATTCCTGTTCACTCCATCAGCATCCACCCCTGACCCATCGGCAAAGGCCGTTGCCCAGTCCGCGAGGTCTCTTTTTGGCCGAGGATTGTACTTCTCGACGAAGTTGATGATCTGCTCTGGTGTTGCCCCGTACAGGTTTGAGCTCCCAAAGTCGAGAATTCGCTTCTTTTGGCCGATCAGGTCGTAATCTTCAAGAAGCTTTATGTTCCCGAAGCTAATCCCCATGTCTCTCAGGTCAATGCAACATCTTAACTTGGCAGTGTCCCGTGGTCAATCCATTCACCTGCCGTTATCGATCCATTGTCCCAGAGTTGGATGGCTGCTCGCTCTTAAGTGGCCACGCAAGTGCCGGCTTGATGCCTTCGAACGGATGGTGGCCTCACTTCAGGCATGCCTCATCACCCGAGGCCGTTCCTTACCACAGATCCGTGACGGGACAGGAGCCTGTGCGAACTGAATGGATCCGTTCGGCTTGTCTGCTCTCTGCTTCCGCCCTTAAACTCGGCGAGCTCTTGATGGACGGAATCTGTATCTCTGGAAGCCATCCCATGATGTCTAGCATGGTCGTCATCGTTTCGTCGACGGAGTCTTCAGCAGGGTGTGAGAATGCCACAACTTGTGCTAACCGTGCTTCTCTTCGTCACGACCGGAGTGTTCTTCTTCCCTGATCTCGTGAGGTCTCTGCGTGGATTCCATTCGGTCCCTTTTCACAACCAAAGTGCCGACTTCAGTCGGGGAGATTAGTCTCCGGCGTTCCGAAGTTGTCACCCTAGCCCGCCTTAGGAACGGTGAGGCGGGCCCCGATGAGGCCCTCGCTTTCTATGCCGAGATCAGCCAACGCACCTCCAGGTTTCCCATGGAATGGGAACGGCATGTCCTGCGAGTCACTCTCCTGTCGACCCCAGACCGTCCTGACCTTCTCTGTCGTCTGGCCACGGTCGAGATGGCCCTGGCGGACGATTCCGATCTTGAACGGGCTCTCCAGTATGAACGACGACGCCTGGAGTTGCAGAGCGTTGACTTGCTGAGTTCCCAGCGCAGTGACGAAGCCGCCACCTACAGACGGCGGGCCATCGAGCTGGCTGTCTCTGTGTTGTTGAGTCCCTGCTTTCTCCAGAGAGATTGCGCTGAGATGACACAGACGATTCAGCAGGTCCACGCCACGTTCATGAGCTCACCTGGTGACGATCTTACTGTGATTGCGGAGGCTGGACTTCAGGTCCTCAGCCAGGTGTTTTTGCGAACGGAACTTACACTCGCGCAGGCCTGTTCCTGGTATGACTGCCTTCATGCTCTCTGCTTCGCCTCTGTCCAGGACGTACGAGAGCTCTGCCGCTTCGACCGCATCGCTGTTCCGCTCTTTGAAGACTGGCTGTTGTCTCGCTATGCGTCCAGGCCGCTTCAGAAGTGGGCCTCTTCAGGGTGCGTCTCGATCGCCTACCTCCTGCATGTCGCCCACTTCCAACGGGGGAATGCGGTCTCTCCTCTGATCGCCTCACTGGTAGAGGCTCATTCCCGCTTGGGGCCAAGCCGTGTCTTCCTCTATACCGTCCAGCACGTGACAGAGGACTTCCTTGATGCGATGAAGGCCCGCGACGTCGTTGTCCGGGACTTTTCGATGGCGAACGATTATGACCGCCTGGATGCCTTGGAACATTCCTTTGCTCAGGATCGCATTGACGTGATCATTTCTGAGCAGAATCGTGCAATTGCCTCCTATCTCTTTACCCGGCGGAATGCTGCTTGCCAGATCTGGCTGGATACCGGCTTTCCCTTCTGGCGCCTAAAATCTCTGGACTGGACGCTTTCTCCGGTCTTGCGCGAGCAGTTGCAACAGAACCAGCGGATCAGTCGAATACGATGGGGGCAGGCCAGGGAAACGATGATTCAGTCCCCTGATCGTTCAGAGATCCAGCGCCTGCGTCTGGGGTTCCCACCCTCCTGTTTTCTTCTTGGTGTCATTGCCAGACTTGTCAAGCTGGATCGCCATTTTCTGTCCGTGATGGAGCGTCTTCTGCACGCCGAACCGTCTCTCCATCTGTTGATTGCAGGTCCGGGTGATAGCACGCTGGTTGAGTCGTTCATCGCCACCTCTGGACTGGCTGCCCGCGTGACCCTGATCGAGGGGATGGTGGACCTGAACATCTATGCCTGCGTGATTGATGTCCTCTGCGATACCTTCCCATTCATCGGGGGCAATGCCTGCCGTGAAGTTGCGGTCCATGGAACCCCAGTCGTCTCCAGACTCGGGACTCCCTGGGACTCCGTTCTGCTCGCCGACCGCAGCCCAGATCTCCTGGCTCATACCGATGAGGAGTACATTGAGCTGCTGTGTCGTCTGGCGTCTGATTCTGCCTTTCGACATGAGCAGCGGGCATTCGCCCTGGCTAAATCGGCTGATTACGAAGACGTTTCAACCTCCGTTCAGGACGTGGAACTGGCCATCCGATCGTTCCTCTCCACGCAAAGCTGAGCA
>Ga0172371_10005734_pt1 | contig 18332 bp, 14 predicted proteins | sample Lak12m_FD_114543 | JGI IMG/M metagenome (GOLD analysis project Ga0172371, IMG submission 114543) | Freshwater microbial communities from Kabuno Bay, South-Kivu, Congo - kab_022012_12m | ecosystem: Environmental > Aquatic > Freshwater > Lake | place: Democratic Republic of the Congo: South-Kivu...
CCCCGCCTCCCCCTAAAAGGGGGGAGGGGATATTCTTCGTGGAGACCCCCTCCCCGCCTCCCCCCAAGGGGGGAGGGGATATTCTTCGTGGAGACCCCCTCCCCGCCTCCCCCCAAGGGGGGAGGGGATATTCTTCGTGAAGACCCCCACCCAGCCTCCCCCCAAAGGAGAAGGAACGATCCCCAAGCAGATGACCAACGGGTGGTTAGCGAGGAGATCCTGACGGGTAAAGTTAATTGGGGGGTGGTGTTTTGCACTTGGAGACGAGAACGGTTAAAATACAGTTATTCATTAAAGGAAAAGGTCCCAGTTAACCAGAGAAAGGAGGTTATAAGATGAAGGTTAATATTAAAATGTGGGGAAGGGCACTCTCTTCACTTGTTAAAATGGAAGATAAAAAGGAATGGGACGCGCTCGATATCATCTCCAAGTGGCTGATCGCCAGCCGTTCCGCGGTTACGACGGTAACGCTATATGCGTGTATCATCGCCGGATTGCTAGCCTGGCGCGATGGATCTTTCGTATGGGTGCCGTTCCTGATCGTTTCCATCGGCCTGTTCATGGCGCATGGCACGAACAACCTGCTCAATGACTACACGGATTTCGCGCGCGGCGTGGATGCAGACAACTACTTTCGCACACAATACGGCGTCCACCCGCTCGTAGCGGGCTTCTGGACGAAGCGACAGCAATTGACCTGGTTCGCGGTCAGCGGTGCGCTGGCGGTCGCAGCGGGGGTCTACGCGCTGTTCTACACTCATTTCTCGCCAGTCATCATCGGGTTGTTCGCTTTTGGAGCAATCATCCTGCTCCTCTATACATGGCCGCTAAAAGCCCTCGGCTTAGGAGAATTGATGATTTTCCTCATCTGGGGGCCGGTGCTCGTGTCGGGAGTCTACCTCGTCCTGAACGGCGGAGTCTGGACTGGCAACACCTGGAATGTGGCGCTGGCGGGTGTCCCATTTGGCCTCAGCGTGGTGAGCATTAACATCGGCAAACACATAGACAAATCGGCGTCCGACCGTGAAAAGAGAATCGGAACACTTCCAGTACGAATCGGTGAAAAGGCAGCGCGCTACGTCAACATCGGCGTGTTGGTCCTGATCTACCTCGTTATCCTTTACCTGATCTTTATAACGCGGTTCTTCACGCCGGTGATGCTCATCATCCTGCTGGCCGGAAAGCGACTGCTGCTGGCAATTAGCGTGCATACAAAGCCGCGCCCCGCCGAGCCGCCCAAGGAATGGCCTGCGTGGCCCACCTGGTTCTCCGGATTTGCCTTCTACCACAACCGTCTCTTCGGCGGATTGCTCATCCTTGGCCTGGTGGCGGATACTCTCTTGCGAATTTTCCTGCCGGCTTTCTGGATGGTGAGATAGAAAAAGGACCGCAGGTAAAGCGGAATCACGCGGAAGCAATTTTATGCGCGCACCTCCATCCCCATCTGCGTATCATATTTATTTGTTATGAATGCCTCCCGCCGCTTACTGAGACTGGCTCGTGACAACCGCCTTGCCCTGGTGATGACGATCCTTTCCGGTCTATTTGCAGGCTGGCTGACCATTGGGCAGGCGCGCGGCCTGAGCCTAGTAGTGGATGGCGTTTTCCTGCATGGGGAGACCTGGCACGAAGTGCAAGGTACCCTTGCAGTCCTGCTTGGGGTGATCGCGGCGCGGGCTGCACTAGCCTGGCTGACGGAGGTCAGCGCCAATGCGGTGGCCGTGCGCGTGAAGGCAGACCTGCGCCAGCGTCTGTTCGAAAAAATCCTCCGCCTCGGTCCGGTCTACACCCGCTCAGAGCGCACCGGCGAGCTGGCTGTCACTGCCATGGAAGGTGTGGAGGCCCTGGATGCTTATTTCAGCCAGTACCTGCCACAGTTGGCAATCACCGCGCTTGTGCCGCCCAGCATCCTGTTGTTCGTCTTTCCACTTGATCCACTTTCCGGCGTCATCCTGCTGGTCACAGCCCCGCTCGTGCCGGTCTTCATGATCCTAATCGGCAAAGGCGCGGAGGTTGTCACCCGCCACCAATATGAGACGCTCAGCTGCCTCTCAGCGCATTTCCTTGACAGCCTGCAAGGGCTGGTCACGCTCAAACAGTTAGGGCGTTCGCGCGAGCACATCCATTCGATCGCCGAGGCCAGCGAACGTTTTCGCGATGCGACCTTATCGGTGCTGCGCATCACCTTCTTGTCGGCGCTGGCGCTCGAGTTGATCGCCACCATCAGCACTGCACTCGTTGCCGTGGAAGTTGGCCTGCGCCTGCTCTACGGTCATCTGCCCTACGACAAGGCTCTCTTCCTGCTGGTCCTTGCCCCGGAATTCTACATCCCCCTGCGGATGCTTGGTCTGCGTTTCCATGCGGGCATGGCGGGGCAAACGGCGGCGAGGCGGATATTCGAAGTTCTAGAGAGTAGAGAAGAGAGAGTAAAGGGTAGAGAAGAGAGAAAAGAGAGTGGAGAAGAGATAGCAGAGAGTAGGGAAAAGAGAGAAGAGAGAGGAGATAGCCAGGGAGAGAGAGTAGAGTGCAAGGAGGAGAAAGAGGGGAGAAAAGAAAAGGTCAGGAGCATATCCGGTGATGCCCAAGAATTTTCCAAACTCTCCCTTTCTGACCTTTCTTTTTCCTATCCTGGTGTAAGTATTCCTACCCTTAATGGGATCAACCTGGAAATCCACGCCGGAGAACACCTTGCACTGATAGGACCAAGCGGAGCGGGGAAAAGTACCCTGGCGAGTTTGCTTCTGCGTTTCCTGGAACCGACCACCGGAAAAATCTGCGTGAACGACCAATCGATGACTGAAACCCCACCGGACGGGTGGCGGGAGATGATCGCCTGGGTACCACAAAATCCCCATCTTTTCCACGACACGGTCGAAAATAACCTGCGTCTGGCTCGCCCGAAGGCCAGCGACGGGGAGCTAGATGCCGCCATCCATACTGCACACCTGGAGGGGTGCATCGCTTCCCTACCACAGGGGTATGAGACTGTGATCGGCGAAGAAGGGGCGCGCTTGAGTGGTGGGGAGGCACAGCGTCTGGCAATCGCCCGCGCTTTCTTAAAGAACGCGCCCATCCTGATCCTCGATGAGCCCACCTCAAACCTCGACCCGGAGCAGGAGGCGCTGATCGAAGCCTCCATTCGCGAGTTGATGCGCAACCGAACGGTCATCACGATTGCCCACCGCTTGAATACGGTCTTCCAGGCAGACCGGATCGTGGTGCTAGAGGGTGGACGCATCGTGGATAGCGGCACGCACCGTGAACTGCTAGCGAAAGGCGGTGTGTACGCGCGGCTGGTGAGGGCAAACCATGTTGAATGTCCAATATCGGATGTCGCCGCCAAGCTTCAATCATCGGCCGTTGAATTTACAACAACCAAAGATTGGACATTATCCTTTCCCGCCACCAGTCCCCCGCCATCTGCCACGCCTCACCCGCCTCTCTCACGCCTGCTCTCCTTCCTGGGCGGCTCCTGGGGCTGGGTGATGCTTTCGATACTGCTTGGTGCGCTAACAGTTGGTGCATCGGTGGGATTGATGGGGACAGCTTCATGGCTGATTGCCATGGCGGCGCTGCACCCACCGCTGGCAACACTGGATCTGGCCATCCTTGGCGTACGCTTTTTCGGGATCAGCCGCGGTGCCTTCCGGTATGCCGAACGACTGACCTCGCACGATGTGACCTTCCGTCTTCTGGCCCGGTTGCGAGCCTGGTTCTATGAAAAGCTCGAACCGCTGGTGCCAGCAAGGCTGGGGCAATATCACACTGGTGACCTGCTCAACCGCATCGTTGCCGACGTGGAAGCTCTAGAGAACTTCTATGTACGCGCCATCGCCCCGCCGCTGGTGGCATTGTTCGTTTCCGGTGGGATGATAATATTCCTCTGTTTCTACTCATTCCGCCTGGCGTGGACTTACCTGGCATTCGTTCTACTACTTGGTGTTGGATTGCCAATACTGGGCGGCAGCCTCAGCCGCGCACCGGGCGCAGCGCTGGCAGACCTGCGCGCCAAGCTACGCGTCAGGCTGGTGGATGGCATCCAGGGGCTGGCGGATATCCTCTCCTTTGGAGCAGGAGCAGAATTTTCCCGACAGTTACATTCCGAGGGCACGACGTATTGCAATCTCCAGCGGAGGCTGGCGCAAGTGACAAGCCTCTCCTCTGCAACCAGCGTGATGCTTTCCGGCCTTGGGATGTGGATGGTACTGGCATTCTCCATCCCGCAGGTCACCACTGGAGGGTTGGATGGGGCGATGCTGCCGGTGTTGGCATTAATGACACTGACGAGCTTCGAGGCTCTCCAACCCCTGCCGTTGGCTGCGCAGGTTTTGCCTGCCAGCCTGGAATCAGCGCGGCGGTTGTTCGAGATCGTAGATACCGGGCGTAATGACACCTTCATTCGTTCAGGAGGTCGAGCAACTGAAGTTGGCACCAAGGACATGCGAAATAATGATACCAGTCAGTTCTCGGGGAGAGCGACTGAAGTGGCCACTGCGGACACGCGATATAAAGACTTATGTCTTAAAGCGGGGAGAGTGACTGAAGTTACCACAATGGAACTTTCTTGTGACCTGCGGGTCACGCATCTATCCTTTGCCTACCCCGCCTCTTCCAACCTCGCGCTTTCCGATGTGAGTTTCAACATGCCGGCGGGAAAACGCCTTGCAGTGGTCGGCCCAAGCGGGGCGGGGAAGTCCACGCTGTGCAACCTGTTGCTGCGCTTCTGGGAGGCGCCAGAGGGGAGCATCTGGCTGAATGGCCGCGACCTAACCCAGGTCCCAGAAGAGGCGGCGCGGCGGCAGATCAGCGTCATTTCGCAACGCACATACCTGTTCAATATGTCCATTAGTGAGAACCTGCTGCTGGCGAATCCACAAGCCAGCCAGAAGCAGCTGGAGGCTGCGGCGCAGGGAGCGCAACTACAAGAATTCATCGCCGGCCTGCCTTACGGATACGGGACAATGGTCGGTGAGCGCGGAATGCGTCTTTCCGGCGGGGAACGCCAACGGCTGGCAATAGCGCGTGCGTACCTCAAAGAAGCACCGCTATTCCTTCTCGACGAACCGACTGCCAACCTCGATCCTGTAAATGAGCGGCTTATCCTGGATACAATCCTATCTCTGGCCGATAAGCGATCGCTGCTGCTGATATCACACCGCCTAGTGGGATTGGAAGCCATGGATGAAATCATGGTACTGGAGGCAGGCCGGGTGGTCGAACGCGGCACGCAAGAGTTATTATTGAAGAAGAATGGTCTCTTCCGGCGAATGTACGATATCCAGCAACGCATTTTGGATGAGGATTTTTAAAATTCAAGCTTGCATGCCGTTTGTTTACGTGCTATAATGCGCAGGACTTTGCCACTTGCATCATCCTTACAGGGATGACAAGTTTATTGCATGGAAATACCCAATCCTTCAAAATGAAATAGTAGATTAACAAGCCCACCAGTGGGGGCGCTTGTCTTCGTTTGCATTCCCATTAATCCCATACCAACCCATCGAGAAAGCCAATATGAACATACTTGAACTTGAAAGCAAACCACTAGCCGACCTGCGCGCGCTGGCCAAGGAGATGGGCGTCAATAACGCCATCCGCTTGAAGAAGGAAGCATTGACGCTGCAAATCCGCCAGCTGGAGGCCGAGAAAGAGGGTCTGGAAGTGCGTGGTGGCATCCTGGAGATCATGAGCGAGGGCATCGGTTTCCTGCGCTCAGCGCGATACCAGATCAGCGAGGAGGATGTTTATGTCTCGCAAGCGCAGCTCCGTCGCTACGAAATGCGCTCCGGTGACCTGGTGATCGGGCACGTTCGCCCACCCCGCGAATCAGAGCGGCACTTCGGCCTGCTAAAGGTGGAATCGGTCAACGGGGTAGACCCGGAAGAGGCGCGCTTACGCCCACGCTTCGAGGACCTGACACCGATCTTTCCGGAGCAACGCTTTGACCTAGAGACGCGCGGCGAAGTCCTCGCCACCCGGCTCATCAACCTCGTCGCACCAATCGGACGCGGCCAGCGCGGTCTGATCGTTTCACCCCCCAAGGCTGGAAAGACGACCATTCTGAAGGAGATCGCCAATGCAATCTCCACCAAGTACCCAGATGTCCATCTCATGGTTGCACTCATCGGCGAGCGCCCCGAGGAAGTAACCGACATGGATCGCTCGGTGGACGCGGAGGTGATCGCCTCCACCTTCGACGAGCCGGTCACCTCGCACGTGCGCACAGCAGAGATCGCCCTCGACCGGGCAAAGCGGCTGGTTGAGATCGGACGTCACGTGGTCATCCTGATGGATTCCATCACGCGCCTGGCATGCGCCTACAACCTTGTGGTCAATCCGTCCGGACGCACCCTTTCAGGCGGCATGGATCCCTCGGCTCTTTATCCACCCAAGCATTTCTTCGGGGCGGCGCGCAATATCGAGGAGGGGGGTTCGCTCACCATCATTGCCACATGCCTTGTGGATACCGGCTCGCGGCTAGACGATGTGGTTTTCGAGGAATTCAAAGGCACCGGCAACATGGAGCTGCACCTGGCGCGCAAGCTGCAGGAGCGGCGGATATTCCCGGCGGTGGACATCGAACGATCGTCCACCCGCCGCGAAGAGCAGCTTCTCGGCCCAGATATCATTCAACGAGTATGGTTGATGCGCCGCATGTACATCCAAATGGTCTCCACGCCGCCTCAGGGTGCGGGTATGGATACCGCCGTAGCCACCGAAGCCATCCTTTCACGCCTATCCCGAACGCGGAACAATCAAGAATTCCTTGAAAGGTTGACCGAAGAGGCGTAAACCTTTCTAAGTCATTGTGATGAAGTTTGAGCTGGTGGGGGGTCCTGGCAAGAAAAGAACCCCACTCAACCAACTGCAGCTCGCAATGACTCATTTATATTTCAAGTATAAAATACATGCCATCCTCACGCCTGTTTAATATCATCAGCTGGTTAGTGACCAGTGTGATCGTCTTTTCGCTGCTTGGTTTTACGTTCTGGAGGTTGCAAATCCCCGCCTCCTCTCCAGAGCAGGAGCCACCTCCGACACAAATCCCAACAGTAGAAGATCAAACTTCATTATCTTTAACCGGGCTTCTCCCTCCCATGATGGTGGGAATAAGCCGGTTGGTCTCCATGGAAACCACCCTCCCCGAACAGACACGTTATACCCCTTTAGATTACACGGTCAACCGCGGTGATTCGGTCTTTGGGATCGCTAAGCAATACAACATCAAACCGGAGAGCTTGCTGTGGGCAAATTATGATGTTCTGCAAGACAGCCCGGATAGCATCCGCGTCGGTCAAAAGCTGAAGATACCCCCGACGGATGGTGTATTTTATCAATGGCAGGCAGGGGATACGCTGGATGCCATCGCGACGAAATTCGAGGCCAACGTGGATGATATCCTTGCCTGGCCAGGTAATGACATTGACCTGACCAATCCAGAAATCAAGGCTGGATCATACGTGATGGTGCCAGGGGGAAAGCGCGAGTTCGTGCAATGGATCATCCCGACGGTAGCGCGCGGTAAATCTGGCACAGCCAGCGTGGCTAGTACTGCATGCGGCGATGGACCAATCGGCAGCGGGGCGTTCGTCTGGCCAGCGGATAATCACTATCTCTCCGGCAATGATTACTGGTCTGGCCATCTGGGAATCGACATCTCGGCCGGCGAGGGTGCACAAGTCTATGCAGCTGACAGTGGTGTAGTGACGATGGCGCAGGGTGGTTGGAATTACGGATACGGCAATGTCATCATGATCGACCACGGCAATGGCTATATCACGCTCTATGCCCACCTTAGCACTATCAGTGTTGCGGTTTGCCAGAGTGTCTATACAAGCAATCCGATCGCATTCGCGGGCAATACAGGCAACTCATTTGGCGCGCACCTGCATTTCGAAGTGCGGTTGAACGGCGGGTTTGTCAATCCGTGGTACATTCTGCCGTAGGGTGGCATCTCACATAACCAAGATAAAATGCAATCCTCCCGTTTGTTCTCTATTATTAGTTGGCTCGTCACCGGCATGATCGTCACCACGCTGATGGGTTTTACGTTTTGGAAGATACAACCTACCGCCGCCTCGTCCACAGCGGTGACTTCTCCAACCTCGATATCAACAGAGGGAAGCAGCCCCGTACCACCTTTGGCTGGACTCTCTGCCGCCACTACGAAGGGGATCACCCGCCTTGTTTCCCTTAAGACCAACATCCCCGGACAGGTGCGTTATACTCTAGAAGAATACACCGTCCAGCGCGGGGATTCCCTTTTTGGAATTGCAAAAGATTTCGACATCCAACCCGAAACGCTCTATTGGGCCAATGTTGATGTCTTTAACGGCGACCCCGACAGCCTGAAGCCAGGCGACACATTACGTATCCCACCAGTTGACGGCGTAACCTACAAATGGCAGGCAGACGATACGGTTGAATCGGTCGCTGCGCATTTCAAGCTAGATCTGGAGGTGATCCTGGACTGGCCGGGTAATAATATTGACCTGACAAATCCGCAGATATCTGCTGGTACTTATGTCATGATCCCTGGCGCCAAGCGGAACGATCAGCCGTTGTTCATCCAGACCGTGACGCGTTTTTCCAGTGCACTGGCGCAGGCTTGCGGTGGGGGTTATATTGGCCGAGGATATTTTAATTTTCCAACGATCAGCCATGTCCTTTCGGGTTACAACTGGCTGGATGAAGACGGTACACATAAAGGGATTGACCTCACGGCGACTGAAGGATTACCGATCTTTGCGGCTGATAGCGGTGTTGTCACCATGGCTGGCTGGAGCCAATATGGTTATGGCAATGTCATTCAAATTGACCACGGAAATGGCTTTTTGACCCTCTATGCTCACCTGAGCGCATTCAACGTATCTGTATGTGACAGTGTGCTATCTGGAGCAACAATCGGGACAGCTGGCAACACAGGCAACTCTTCAGGAGCACATCTACATTTCGAGATTCGCTACAATGGTACGGCGGTGAATCCCTGGCTCTACCTTCCCTGAGTTCATGAACGAGAGAACGCTGCGGACTTCGTTGTGCGATTTGCCACTGGGTGGCATACGCTACTATTCAAAACTTGGTTCGACCAACGATACAGCGTTTGCCTGGGCTTCTGCTGGCGCGCCGGACTTGGGATTGGTCATCGCAAACGAGCAGACTGCAGGCCGCGGCCGCAATGGACACAGGTGGTTTACCCCGCCTGGAGCAGCGCTGGCGTTCAGCCTGGTGTTACACCCCCAGCCTGAGGGTCAGGATATCATCCCACTCTACGCCGGGCTGGGTGCAGTGGCGGTGGCTACTGCACTTGAAAAACACCATAACTTGAAACCTGTGATCAAGTGGCCCAACGATGTATTAATCCAGGGGTGCAAGATAGGCGGCATTCTAGCTGAAGCAAGTTGGTTGGACGATCAACTAGAGAGTATGGTGTTGGGTATCGGCGTAAACATCAGTTCTAAAGCCGTACCAGAGGCTGAATTCCTTGATTTTCCAGCGACCTGCCTGGAGACTGCCAGCGGAAAGTGCGTGGATCGATCGGCATTGCTCCACAATATTCTCGCCGAGCTGATCGACTGGCGGGGGCATCTGGGAACGGATGAATTCATACATGCCTGGGAAAGGTGGCTGGCTTATCGAGGTGAGCAGGTTCAGGTTTGGGCGGAGGGAGAGCTACTGCGCGCCGGACGGGTATCATGTCTGGATCGTGACGGGAGTTTGATTTTAGAGGGGCTAGGCGGGGAGGTGTTTTCGATAAGGTTTGGCGAAGTCCATTTGCGTTCGCTTGTGTGATATACTTTTCGTTCATACCACCCAGAGAGGTAGTTTATGTTGGATCATTTGCGCGATCAGGCTGCCGCCTCGAAATTTCAAGATGAAAGTGTTCCTGTTCTTGATGAGTTCGATCCAAAACCGCGCCGGACACGTGGCAAACTCTTTGGCATGAACGCCCAACAGCGGTTCATTATCACTTTGCTACTTTTGTTCGTCGTATGTGTGATGGGGGTGACGCTGCTTTTCGTAACCGGCAAGGTTGTTCCGCCATTCCTGTATTGAGTTCCAATTACAACCAATCGAACACAAAGGAAACCAAGGTTCACGAAGGAACGTTTTTTACCCAGTTCCTTAGCTCAATGTACCCTTTGTCGCAGTGAGAGGTAACGGCTGATGCCGTCGCAACAGGCTAGGCGGGGGTATATGGCAACGCGGCGATTTCGACTTTTATGAGCGGGTAGACATCCACCAACTCGTACTCGCGGCTGCCGAGCCCGTATTGTTCGGCATACTCGGTCATCTTGTAGGGATCTTTGTACGGGCCATGCAATTGGCGGAATGGATGACCTTCGTGGCAGTGGATGCGCCACACCATTGGTAAATTCTCCTCGATCAGCCTGGTTTTTCCAATGCCATCCAACGTCGCTTGTTCGAGAGCAACGATATCGTCCGAGCCGAAAATGCCAGCATCCGGCAGGATCGGCATAGTGGTGAAGCCGAAACAATCACACAGGGGGGTAATCATCGTAGCCAAGTTGAGGTGAATGGCCTTACCTACGGCAAACGTGGACATCACCTCGCTTACCGAGATGGCGCAGGCTTCCATGAAGGTGTGAAAATTCACCGGGTCAATCTTCAGGCTGCCGGGTGGAGCAATCTCAAGGCAATGCCCACACTGGTTGCACTGTTCCATGTGCAGGTGCATCTGGCCTGGTTTCTCCTTATCCTCAACAATGGCTTGGGCAGGGCAGGAGGCGGCGATCTTCTTGCGTGTCTCTTCATCGGGACATTTCTCTGCGAACCAGTATTGGTCGTAATGCATCGCGTCGTGCATCAGGCCGCGCGTCTCACCGGCCATGCAACCCAGGGCGAGGTTCTTGATCGCACCGCCGTAGCTGCAAGTGGGATGTCCCTTGACGTGGGCGAAGTTGACCATGAACGAGGCATCCTGGATAAATCCAGCCACCTTCCAAGATTGGATTGACTTGTATACGCGCGGGTGATCATAGTAATACTTTTCGTCCGGACCTGCGACGGGATAGATCGGGCAGCCCAATGTCTCGGTGGAATAACCGCGCAACTCAGCCCCGGCTGCATCCCAAGAAACATCCGCAACGAAGGGCTTGCCGCCACCATCCTTGACCGCCTGCACCACCTTGCGCACGAAAATGGGATGGACAGTAGAATAGCCGATGTTGTTGGATGTGTGCATCTTGATGACAACGCGTTCGTCCTTGACCCGCTCGCGCAGGTGAAGTTGTTCGAGTATTAAATCCAATTTTGCGGGGAGGGTTTCCCCTGCATCAAGCCGCGTCTGGCGTGGAGAACCATAGAAGACCTTGCTGCGCATGGAAGGAGGAATCCTTTCTCGGGAATTTAATCCAATTATACTGTGCAAGGTGTCAAAGGAAATGAAAACGGATAAACGGATAGACCATCGGTGTTATATCCGTTTCATCCGCCAGGTAATATTAACAAAAAGGGCTACCCGCAGGCAGCCCATTTTCGTCTTGTGCATCTCCTATCCCGCGGGTTTCTCATCCGGCTTGGGTCCGGTGCTGCGAACGTTGATTAGCTTCTTCAATATATCAAACCAGAAGGGCGCACCTTGAGCAGCTGCCACACCGGTGATCAGCAAACCAATGACCTTTGCCAGCCAACCGGTCGTATCCATTGGCAAATTATTGAGGTGCTTACAGACTGCATTCCCCGCAGAGTCTTTGGTAAGTATACCCCAGGTGGTGTTCGGTACGAATGGAATGAGATAGCACGATCTTCCGCCGGTATCAAAGACCACTGTGTTCCAGCCGAAGGGGATGTTAAGAACAGATAATTGCTCCTTGATTTCAGTGATGGTAGTGGTTGGATCAGCAGATGTTGTTGGCGATTCCTGATTCTGTTTCAAGAAAGTATCCACCTGAGCATAAATAGCCTGGCGGAGAGAAGGTTCGCGCCAAAGGGAGGTGGCAATGCTGATCGAGTCCAAATTAAAAGAAACTGCAAGGAGAGCACCCAGGATGAAAGCGATCCATTGCGACCGCCGCTTGTACCAGCCAGAGAGCCGATCCATCGCGTCATTGAACCAAGTTTCTAATTGCTCTCGAGCTTTTGCCAGCCCTTGTTCGCCTTCGGTTATATATTCTTCTGCGCCGGCCAGAAGTGCGCTCAATGATATTTTAGTTTTTGGGAAAACATTGTCAATTGCCAGCAAGCCCAAACGAATCTGGTGTAGTGTCAGGTCTTTGCCTTTACCTACCATCTGGTCCTTATGGTATTCATCGATCACCTGCCGGTAATAAGAACTAACCTCCTGTACTGCTGATTCAATAGATGGTTTGAGCTGTGGGTATTTCACGCCGAGATTAGTCATTTGCCGTTTGAGGCTATCCACAGCCTCGATGGCTAGCTGAGTGCTGGCGATCTGCCTGGCGGTCACCTGAATCGCCTTGTAGTCATCCATCGCCAGTTTTTTCTGCTCGGGGTTTGAAAGCGAATCCACTTGAGTGCGGATATCTTCAAGTATTTTTTTTATCGGCCATGATTCGGTACCGGCTGTTATTACGATATCGAAGAGAGCCAGGGCAAACTTGCTGGCTGGAATATAAGAGAGGTGCTTGTGAGTCTTTGAAACCAGGCCAGTGATCAAGGGGTGTTTATAGATCATTGCAGCCAGGGTCTGGCCTTCGGCACCTCCACCAAGCAGGGATCGGATGGCTTCCTCCAGATCCTTCGATCGTAATTTAAATAAATAAGCAATCCATTCCTGAAACTGCATTACAGCCAGGCTTACGATCAACCACAGGAAGACCAGTCCAATGGTTACCTCGAGAATATCCTGAAGGTACATGCCAACCTCTCTTTCAGCGTGAAGGTCGTGCTGAAGCGAGTATATAGAGTTTTGGCGATAAATGCAAGTTTTTCACCCTTCAACTTTGTTTGTTAGGTTTTGGTTGTAGAACTGATGGATCAGGTAAATACCTGTCAGCACAATCAAGCCACCAAGCAGCTGGATCGGATGAGGTATCTCACCAAGCAGGGGTATTGCCAGGATGGTAGTCATCACTGGCTGGCCGATCATGGTCGGCGCGACGACCGAGGCGGGGAGATGGCCAAGGGCGTAGGATACCGCTTGATATCCTATGATCTGCGAGACCAGCGCTGTGCAAAGAAATACCAGCCAGGTCAGCGGGGGATAGGCGGAGAAGGAGTTCTTCAACAGAAGGTTGATAATCAGCAAGCTTAGAGTGGCGGTCACGCCAGCCAGCCAGATGTGGGTCAGGTTGGAGAAGTACCGGCGGCTACGTTGCGTAACGATGAAGTAAGCTGCGTAGAACACACTTGAGCAGACGGCGAGCAAGTCGCCGATCCCGAGCCGGGGATGGGTGAGGAAATCCCTGCCCAACACCAGGGCGGCGCCACTCAAAGCCAGCACCAACCCGGCCCAAAATCTCCCTTTCAGTTTTTCACGTAATGCCACCCAAGCGAAAAGGGCCACCCAAAGCGGAGCGGTGTTACCGAGAAGGGTGGCATTGGATGCGGTGGTAAACAGCGTTGCAGTATTCCATACAGACAGATCCAAAGCAACGAAAAAACCAGCAAGGATTGGATAGATCAAGTGAGTGCGGCTGGTGGACACCTCCTGTGGGCCATTCCGGGAAAAGAATGGGACCAGGATCAGGGTCGAGAAACCAAGCCGGTAGAATGCAGTGACCGGACCGGGAGCCTCAGCCCAGCGAACGAACATCGCGGTGATGCTGAGAGCCAGGATCCCTATGGCCAGTGAAAGATAAGGGAGAAATTTGGAGGAAGAGGACATGGGTGGGATTTTGATAATAGGTTTTTATACTTTGATTTGTGGTTTTGGACTTGCATTGGCGATTTGCGATTGAGAAATTCCGTTTGAAAATCTTCAATTTTATAATTACGTTTTACGATTGAAAAAGGGTGAGTCGCGAGCTGTGAGTCGTTAGTCATAAGCCACGATTGGGTTTATTATTTCTTTATTTTTCGATGGCGAGATCTGCCAGCAAGGGAGGAAGATCGGATAATGCCGATATGACCGCCTGTGGCTGGATGGACAACTCGCCATCGAGAGGAATAATGGCGCGACGGGTCAGCCAGACGCTGTAAATGCCCAGACGGTTCGCGCCGAGGATATCGGCCTCGAGCATATCGCCAACCATCATTGCTTCACCGGGTGGGATACCGAAATGGTCGAGGGCGAGTTGGAAGATTCGCGCGTGCGGTTTACGCCATCCGCATCCAGCGGAGGTAACGATGAACTCCAAATAAGGACGCAAGCCATTGCCATCAATCAACGCCTGGACATTATTCTCGTCCGAGGTATTTGAGATCAATCCAAGGCGATAACCCGCCGATTTCAAGCTCTCCAGGGTTGGAATGGCATCCTCTTCAAGGCACCAGTTACGCTCTGCCACCGCGTAGAGAGATCCGAGGGCGCGAAGCAGGATCGGGTGAGGAATGTTGACAAAGCCATTTTTTCTGAGTAGCTCGCGCAGAAAAACACAGGCGGTGGGTTCGGCATGCTCGCGGGTATCGCGAAAAGCGTAATAAGCATCCAGAAATGTATCGAAGCCATCGTGTAGGGTATCGCTTTTGATACGGATACCAGAATGGTGAAGGCAGCGCACCAATTCATGCTCAGCAGATGCCAGGATCGGAGGCCACGGTTCCTTGGCGTAAATGAGAGTTGAGCCGAGATCGAAGAGGAGAGTGTTCATTGCCGGGAGTCGAGGGTTTGAAGTCGGGAGTGGAGAGCGGTTAGGATATTGGGCGGTGTCTAATGAGCAAGCCATAGATCATACGGGTGATTACGACCAGGCTTGAGATGAGCATATCATAGTCGGATTACTGTAGGCAACCGATCTTCGGTGCAAAGGTTAGTTGCGTTTCCAATTCGGCCGCGGATCCGAGGCAATATCGAGATGACTGGCAAAGGAGCTCTTTGTATTTCGAGCCTGCCCTTCGGCTATGTTGGACAGGATCGAGACTGCTGCCCGCTGAATCTGGGAGGTTAGACCGTTGTTTCCTGGCGAGGAAAGGTCTTCGTGAGTGCGTAGACGCTGACCACGAATTCGCTTGACGGTTGCCAAACGATAAGACCATAAAAACCACAGATCTTTAATCGCTCTTCCATGTCTAATTTCTTTGGATGTTCTCCCGAATGCCGACTTAAAACTCTCGACACAACATTGAATAACAAAACACCAATGCAACCCCAACCGCCAACGCTGGAAGCAGAACCAACCCCGCTTCAGGACCAAACGCGCCACCGGTCCAAAAATCGGGCCCGGAGATTGTATGCCGGATGAGGTGGAAGAGATCCATGCCGCTTACCGGATAGCCAAACACCACACCCTCGAAAAAGTTCCAACCAATGTGCAGGCCGATGGGCAGCCAAAGCTGTTTCGTGCGCATGCAGGCATAAGCCAGGAATAACCCAGCGAGGTAGAGCCCGCCAAGAGCCATCGCAGAAACACCAGGATTGGCAAGATGCGCCAACGCGAACCAGATGGATGAAAGTGCCAACCCCCATGCAGGATTGAGGCTTTCGTTCAGGTTCTGCAAGCGGTAACCGCGAAACAGGAGCTCCTCATTCCAACCCACCAATATGAAGACAGCCAGCATTGACAGAACGCCGCCAATGACTGTGGCAGGCGAACTACTTTGCCATGCGAAGCCTTCGCATTTCAACCAACCAAGGAGCAATTCGATGAGATAAATGCAGCCCATCATCACGCCGGCGATGAGGAATCCGGAAAGAGAGTCAAAAAAAACCTTCCGGTTGATCTTCAGGCCGATACTGGAGATGGGGCGGCGGTCTAGAAAGCGACGGGACAGGAATACCGATAGGGTAACTGCGCCAAGCATGGCAATGGTGCTGAATACCAGGACGCTGCTGGCGGTTGGTGTGCGATCACGTAGATCCGACAAAAGAATTATCGGTGTAATCAGGCAAAGTAATAATAAATTGTATGTAATGGAATGGAGCAACAAACGCCAGCCAAGTCGCAGGCGGGGTTCGGAGGGGGAGAGGAAGAAGCAGCGCATGGGGGGAGGGAGGAGCGAAGGTGGAGGAGAGTGGAGCGAGGAGCGGAGAGGTGGTGGGAGTTGACAGTAGAGTGTCGTGAGGGGGGATGGATTGCGGGATGTCGCCTGGTGGTTCAGCCATCCCTTACACCCTAATTTTACCCTCACCCCGGACCCCTCTCCTAAAATCGGGAGAGGGGAGATGTTACCGCGAAAAGCTGTTGTTCACCCCATTCCTCCCCCAGCTTATTAGGAGAAGAAAGAGGCGGGATAGGTGAAAGGATATGCTAACCGCCGCCTTTCAAGTAAATCCCCGTTGGATCCAAATTCTCCCGTAATATCTGAAGTTCATTTTCCTTCACCAGTCCGGTGGTGCGTAAATCCGCAATCACCTTGAGAGGCCAGCCGGTATTGTCCATCGCCTGCTGTGCCGTCTTGCCAGGATGCAAGGCGGTCAGCACCAGCTCGCCGGTATCATCAGGTTCGAGGATGCCGAGATCAGTAACGACGGCCAGCATCCCGCCGCCGCGCAGACCGATCCGCTCACGCTCAAGGCGACCGGAAAGGAAGCCGGCCGAAGTGAGGAAATCCACTTTTTCGGGAAAGCGGCGTTTCTGGTGGGGGGTCATGATGTAGCAGCGGTTGGCCCAGGCAGCAATCTCCTGCGAACCGCCGGAGCCAGGCAGACGGACTTTTGGGTGGGCGTAATCGCCGATGACCGTGGCATTAATGTTGCCGTATTTGTCGATCTGTGCGCCGCCCATGAAACCGACGTCCACATTGCCGCGCTGGAGGTAGAGAGCGAAGATATCATACATACTGACCACCGAAAGCGCCCCGCTGACCAGAGTTGGATCACCGATGGAGAGCGGCAGGCGCGCCGGCTCCGCGCCAATAACACCGGCTTCATAAATCATTACGAGATTCGGGGCATGAGTGCGTTTTGCAAGATTGCAGGCCAGGTTGGGTTGTCCCACTCCGACGAACACCGTATCGCCATCAAGCAGGAGGCGGGCGGCGTTGACGATCATCAGTTCAGCGGAGGAGTAGGTGAGGTCAGGCATAGTAACTCCAGTGGGGAGGGAGAAGTGAGTGAGAAGGGAGAAGCGAGAAGCGAGAAGTGAGGAGCAGTCTATTTAGGCAGGCTTGAAACGAACTCATGAATGAGGGTGGCGACTTCGGTCGGGCATTCCAGCGGGACGAGGTGGGTGGCATTTTCAAGAGTGACGATCTGCGCCAGGGGCAGTTTACGTTGTACGAGGCGGGCGGAGGATGGCCAGAAGGTATCCGTCTCTGCACCGCGGATTATCAGCAGCGGCAGTTCGAGACCGGGCAATCCGCGCCACAGGTCCATGTCACGCCAGACACCAGTCATGTAGATACGCGCCTCCCACTCAGGGCTGTAAACAAGCTCGAGTTTACCATCCGGGCGAGGACGGGTAAGACCCGCAGCGTATGCCTGGAGGCTTGTTTCACTCAGGTAGCGAAAAATTTCCTTACGCCGGTAACCGCGCACGATGGCCTCGCGGCTGGCAAACACCCGCCGGCGGTTCAAAGCGCCACGCACGAGGGGGTGGAACCGGTAGGAGAGGCCAAGAGAACGCACCAGGCGCATCGAGGCGATCATGCGCGGCGGGAAGAGCACCGGGTCAACGAGGATGATGGCGCGGAATCGCAGTGGCTGACATAACGCGGCGCGCAAGGTGACGACGCCGCCCAATGAATGGCCAACACCAATGACAGCAGCCAGTTTTTGCTCATCAAGGCAGCGGAGCAGGTCATCGCTGAGGGAGTGCCAATCATCGAGCGAGGCTGGGTTATTACCAGGCCATAGCGGACGCTGGTGCATGGCGAAAACGTGGTACTGTGCGGAAAGCCCGGCCAGAAGGGGGCGGTAGCATTCCGGCGGGTAACCGTTGGCGTGAGCGAAATGGAGGGGTGGGAGTTGCCCACCGAAGTCAATGCAAGGGATTATCATCCGCGAATTTACGTTATTTTTCAAGAATACATAAGGAGGGGAATCCGCGAATTTTCGCTAATTTTCACTAATTCTTCGGGATCAGGGATTATCCGCGAATTTTCGCTAATTTTCACTAATTCTTCGGGATCAGGGATTATCCGCGAATTTTCGCTAATTTTCACTAATTCTTCGGGCTCAGGGATTTTCCGCGAATTTTCGCTAATTTTCACTAATTCTTCGGGCTCAGGGATTATCCGCGAATTTTCGCTAATTTTCACTAATTCTTCGGGCTCAGGGATTATCCGCGAATTTTCGCTAATTTTCACTA
>Ga0172371_10005736_pt1 | contig 18329 bp, 17 predicted proteins | sample Lak12m_FD_114543 | JGI IMG/M metagenome (GOLD analysis project Ga0172371, IMG submission 114543) | Freshwater microbial communities from Kabuno Bay, South-Kivu, Congo - kab_022012_12m | ecosystem: Environmental > Aquatic > Freshwater > Lake | place: Democratic Republic of the Congo: South-Kivu...
CACCCGTAGCTGTAACCGTTCCTGTTCCAAGAGTAGCAGTTTCACAAATAATTAAAAATGAGCCTCCTGCACCACCACCTGCACCAGAGTTTACATCTAATCCACCGTCAGCATCTTGTCCAGCAGAACCATTTAGTGTTACATTTCCACTGTTAATTAGATTGTTTGTAATTATAATTAGAATAGCCCCACCAGTTCCTCCAGTTCTATAGTAAGGAGAATCCCACCTTGCACCAGCTCCTCCACCACCACCCATATCCATAGTAATTAAATCAGTAGAACCAACAGCAGAACCACCAGCACCACCTGGGTCCGGATATACACTCCCGTTTGAACCTGCATTGGCGTTTCCACCACCACCACCACTACCATATTTACTTTCTCCTGATTTGTGTCCACCACCACCAGCACCGTTTCCATTTGCAGAATGTGATTGTGTTCCAACCCCTGCAGTTCCATCTCCCTGGTCGTTTGCTTGGTTATCTCCATTGCCTCCAGTAGCACCTCCAACAAATCCTCCAGTAGCAGTTAAGGTGTTACTTCCTGATATTGTTACACTTACCTTTCCACAAACAACTTCTACACCTCCAGTAGTTCCATTCCAAGCGGTTACTGAGTGTGCTGAAACTGTTGCGGTTGTATATCTAGGGACTTTAATTATCTGCGCCCCAGTTCCATATGTATAATGATTAGCAACCTGAAAAGTAAGAGAAGTAGAACCACCACCAGAAGAAACTCTATTTACCTCCCACTGACCAACTCCAGTTCCTTGAGTCTGATGAAGAACAACTAAATCTCCATTAGCAAAATCACTAGAACCTGCTGTTCCAGAGGTAGAGTCTGCTGTTCCAGTTATGGTCGCTCTAGTATTTGGATCGCTTGAGATTGTGGCCGAGCCTGTTGCACCATCACCCCACGGTTTGTCTGCGATTACACGGTCAACTCTTTGCCAAGCATTCAGTGTTGCCATATTTAAGATAATTCAAAGCGCAACTCTATATAAAGCCCTTTAGCGGCTGTGGTAGAAACTGCGTCTATATCGATTGCTAACTTGTCTCCAGTAACAACGTCGTCTTTGGTTGTGTCAATTACGGCTGCGGTGGCGGCAGTGGATGTGTCTGTTTCTGTTGAATCAATCGTTATTTTTGTCGACAACATATCTACCGAATCGGTGACATTTCTTATTTGAACATCTGTCGTATTTGTCGTTCCTGCGGTGTAAACACAAGCAGCGACTCCTGTAAGATTCATTCCGTTAAGTTCTGCTGGAACCCTAAAAAATGCTTTACCATCTCCTGTAGCTGTATCTGTTCCTGCGTCTAAGACTTGTATTCCTACTACTGTCGGTTTTCTAAATATTCCCGCTCCTTTTGTTTTAACATCAATACCGATATCTGTGTCCCCTCCAGTAGCACTAAATGTTGGATTACCAGCTGTTGCAGCGTTGGCTACTGTAAACTCATTAACTGCCGAAGCTGTTGGTGTTATCTTAAATATTTCATTGCTATTTGTGTCATTTAATCCAGTAATGAATTTTGCAGAAGTTATGGTGTCGCTAGAGGTTAAAGCGTGTGTTCCAGTCTGAGAGTGTCCTACTAAAAGATGGTCAACTATGTCGTTATACCCGTCTGCGGTTACTAGAACCTCCACGACTGCACCTGCGTTATGTGCCTGTGCCGTTCCCTCAACTCCTCTTAGAGAATTAACAATGTTTGAACCAGACACAACTCCAACTATTGTTTCCTCAAGTGAAGGAGTGGCAGTTCCAGCAGAGTCAACACGATCAATGACTAAAGTAACCGCCGTATCTGTAGCTAGATTAGTGGTACTAGCTAGCGGAATAGTAGTAGAGGTATCGTCTGAAACTCCACCTGAACCTATTTGTCCTACCCAGCGTCTTGATAATTTTCTTAACTTGTCTGTATTTGCAGCAGCCATATTTGTTATATTATATAATTTTTAATTTGTATTTGTAATTAGTTGATGACATGGTTTACATAAAGTAATGCCATTTCTAACATCAGTTATGTAAATTTCCTTGTTGTTATCTACTAATGAAAGATATGAAATAGGATGATGAGCTTCCAATCTTATTGGCCCGTCGTATTCACTTGATGATCCACATTGCCGACAAGTAAAATTGTCCCTTTTAAATACCTCTTTTCTCCAATTCTTATAAATAAAAGTTTCCATAAATAAACGTCTTTTACTTTTATTTATTTGAGAAACACCACCCTTCCATTTTGGATTCTTATTACCTCTAAAATTTAAATTTATCCCCCCGTAATTCCAAGGAATTGATCCCTCTCTTGATGGTGGTTTTATTCCCATCATTTTTTTATATCTTGCAAAACATTCAATACTGCAAAATTTAGTAGTTGTAATAAAAGTTTTTACACTGACATTAACTCCTTTATCAAACTCTTTATGGCATGTAATACATATTTTTTTCATATTATTTATCAGTTAGTCCACGCAGAAGGAAGTCTTCTTGGAATTAGAGTACCTTTTGCTTGAAGCGATAGAATGGTGTACTGCGTATCAGCAGTGGTTGACGAGACCTTAAACTGTAAAGCATATATTTTCTTTCTCGTCTTAATAGCTTTTTTAGTTGTTGATTGCGTAAATGTTGATGGAGAGTCTAGTAAATAAACAGCCCAAGAGCCATCTCCTCCACTTACACTTGTTCTTGTTGATGTAGGCATTACAGCTCCGACTAAGTCTGAACCAACTCCCGTATCTGATCCAAAATCAGCAATAGTTTTAGTAGCAAGAGTTGAGAATAAGTTATCTTTTCCAATTCCTAATACTTGAAACTGAATAGCACCTTTGGGTCGTCCCAGTTCGACAATAGCTTCTCTTAGGTTAAGGATGTCTGTTTTGGTTTTAGAAACAGGAATTAGAGGGGAAATATACGATTGATAAAAAGCTCCGCCAAAATCTCCTGCGATATTTTCACTCATCTCACAAAGTTTAGTTCCATCTGTAGGAATAAACAAAAGTTTGGTATTCCCATTAGTATCGGTGTATTCTGTAAATTGTTTAGCTCCAAAAGACCAATCAACAGCCCAATTATCTCTCTCGGTATCAAGGACAACTATTCTATCATTTCCAGCAGATGAAGTGGGTACTGAGATAAATATTTTTGCGTCATAAAAATATGCGCAAACTCCACTCATTCCTATACCTGAGAGATTTCTCCAATAAGGTCGAATATTGCTAGACTTCTCATTTGTACGAAGAATACCATAGTAGTTCTTTTCAGGGCCTAGATAGAACCATCCCTTACGATTAGGGAAAGCAATATCATTATTTGTATTTACAACTCCCAAGACTGATTCTGTTCCAAACGATCCAACAACTTTAGAAGCAGAAGGGATTGAGAAAGATGTGTCTCCCACTGTAGCCGTAGATATACTAATCTGCCAAACAGCACCACGACCATCTGGTGTCTTACACAAAACAGTCGCTATACCTTGACCCGATCCACTTTGATAGTGTTTGACCGCAATAGGCATTTCACGACCTCCTTTTTCAAGGTCTATCCAACCTCCCCCATAAAAGTCTGAGAAGTTTCCTATAAACTGTCCTGTACCTGAAAAATAAACTCTGTATTTAGAATTAGTATTATTAGTCGCCCAAATACGATTACCTGAGAGAGCCATTGAAATAAATTTTGGCGCACCTGTTGTATTGTCGTCAGGGACTTCTATATAAGGATTAAGGTCAGCAGTTCCATCATCTGTAAAAGTAGTTGTGTCGGAGTTTCCAAGTAATGTTTCATAACCCGTCTGGTCGGATAAATAAATCTGATATCTTTCTGCTCCTGATACAGCATCCCAAGACCAAGTAATTTTATCTGTCCCAGCAGTCCAGTTATCACGCACTTTGTTAGTTGTAATGCTAGCCTCAGTGCTACCTGTAGTCTCTCCTACGCTATTTAGAGCGGTTACAATACCATAATAAGTATATGTACCAGAACTTAGCCCAGAAGCCACTAGAGAGGCAGTTAAATTAGCAGGTGCAGAGATTTCAGTGTATTTTGTCAAATTTGTACCGTTGTAACGAGCCAAGTCATCAGTTCCATTGGCTATATATAAATATCCAGCAATTTGTAGAAAGTAACACTGTGTACCAGCTGTGAATGTAGCACCTGATATTTCAGTTATAGAACCACCATCGGTACTCTTATATGCCTTACCATTAGAAATAACTATTAATTCTGTTGTTCCATCAGATTTTACATACTCAGAAAAACCATCAGGGGTAGCAGGGTATTCAGCTCCGTAGTATCCAGTTCCCCATCGAGTAGACCAGAGTCCATCTTGAACCTGCATCATATTTGCACTCTGAACAGCAAATCTCGTATCCATACGAGCTTCATCAACTAAGTTATTAGAACCACGATCAAATTTGTCAATGCTTATGACTGTATTACGCTTAGAAGTTCCTCTTGGTTGTACGAATTTCATATACCAAACCCATCTTGGCTACCATCTATTAATGAATCATCCTCGAACCATGTCGGCATCGTGTTTCTAGTTTTCATAGACTCTAGCTTCTGAGTAGCAATTGTCAGTGAAGAAGTATCCCCCTCGTCCTTTTTAAGTTCTGACAAAGCGTAGTAAATAGCAAAGAATGGGTCAGCCATATCAAAAGTATCTGTACCCGAACTTAATTTAGTAGCAAACTTGTAGTAGTTATATGTGATTGTGTTTCCACCTTCAATTGTTAAATTAGGGTTAAACTCAAGCGTTGGTGAACCATCCATTAAGAAATAGCACCAGTTGTCTTGATTATTTTCTAAGAGTTGTGCTTTTTCTTGACTAATGACCTGATATGGTGTTTTTTGATTACCAGCTCCTAACCAAACATAACCAGAAGCTGGGAAACGAAAGAGGGTAGGACAGTCATAAGAAAAAGTAGAGGCAACCGTGGTTTTGTCACCATCTGGTGCGTCAGCGAGTTTAACAAATAATTCCTTCCACAAAATACCCTCCTCGTTTTCCCATATATTAACTCCAGTATTTAATAGTGAAGTCCAAACTAAATAATCTTCTTCTCCTGATGTCGGAGCTGTTGAGTCTGATTCAAATAAATTGTTTAGATAACTAATAGCGTCATCCAAGTCTTCAATAATCTTAGCCATAAATTTTTATATATAACAAAAAAGACGACTCGCCATTTCTGGTTTATCGCCTTTTCCCCACATTCTAGGGGTATCAGTAATCCGTATTTTACACCAACTTATTACTAACCGCAAGAGTATTCCTAAAAGCCTTAACCTTTATTTTTTTAGGCTTAGCTATTTTTATTGTTGGGAATTTTGAGGCGGTAACAGGTGGAGGAGAAGATTTAATTACAGCAGGATTTTTGAAACTAGACTTAGAAATTGAAGGTGTACTAGACTTGACACTCTTTACTTTAATACTTTTTGGTTTCTTTGCTTTGGAAGTTGAATTGTATTTAATCTCAACCTCGTCCATTAAGGCAGTGGCCTGTTCGAGAGTAATTTGTCCTGCTTCGTATAGTTTGACGATATCATTTCCTCTCTTTGTGAGTTTTGATTTGTAAGAAGATTTTAGTTTTTTATCTATACTTGCTACACCTGTCAGTTTAGGCTCTTGAATTTCTTTTGTGATATCAACCTCACTTATACTTCCATCGTCGTTTTTAAGAAGATATACATCACCCACTTTTGATGTTGGCTGATTAGAAGATTTTAGAACCTCTTTGGCTTTATCTATTTGTCTATTTTGTAATCTCGTATCCATTATTTCCTTATAAGTCTCCTTTGGGTTTTTAGATTCTTTGACTAGTTTTGTTTGTTTTTCACTCAAGGCTGTGGTATCTAGCTTTCGGTACTCTTTAGCCTCTGGTAAGTGATATGGTCCAAACAGTCCTCCACGAACATAATTTTGTACAGACTCATCAATAGGATATTTGAGTTTTCCGCTAGGAGTATAAGCTCCTCCTTGCAAAACATCACGAATACCTGTAATAGTCTTTTTTCCTTGAACACCTGCTGGGATATAAGGAATTACACTTGAACCTATCTGTGAGACTTTTTCCATTGGCTCTAATTCGTTTCCATATTTATCTTCCCCTGTAATAAGAGTTTTGCCGACCTCATAAGGGAATCCTAGTGCTGGTGGTGCTGAAAATCTGAATGATGGAATAATGTCTTTTGGTTTCATTCCAAATAATTGACCGACTGTAAAAACATAAGCGAGTGTTCCTGCTGTGTATCTTGCTAATCCAGCAAAGTCCTTTTTACCTAACATTTCTCCCAAAAACTCTCCTTGTTTAAGGGTGAATGATTGGAATTGTGAAGCTAGTTTGGTTAGATCGCTCTGTAAAGCTACTGGGGTATCGACACGACCAAAAGTAAACTGAGTATCACGAACAATGTTTTTAGCAAAGTCTATAGCCTCGTTTTCACTTAATCCTTGTGCAAGTGCCTTAGCTTTAGCTCCGTAATAAGCCGAACCTCTATTAATTTTTTCAGCAGTCTCGAATAAATAGAATAAAACCTTGTCCATTTTCTGAACCGCTTGTTTGGTAGCTGAGAGTGTCCTGTCTTGGATTAAATCGTCTCTAAGAACCCCAACATCCTCTAACTCCTTAGTGCCTTTTTTAATTAAATCAAAGTATCCTTTAGCTGTGTATTTTTCACCTAATTTAGCGTATGTATTTGTACCCTGAGATAGATTACGTAAAGCTGAACCAACATTTAATCCCAATGCTCCACGATATACTGCTTGTCTGCCTAAACCTGTTAAATACGCAACAGGTCTTTGACCAAATTTGTATCCTACTATTGACTTAACTGTATTATCCAAAAGATTGTCAATAGCAGTAGGACGCATGTTAATTCTGTCCGTATATGACTTGACGTAATTAAATTGACTTTGTTCGAGTCCTTTTGACTTTTCTTTTATAACTTCCAGAACAGGGTCCATATTAACCTTACGAACTGCACGTTTAACATAAGCGTCAAGAGCTTTCCAAGTGTCCTCTAAATATCCCATCTTTCCTAGACGTTTCTCTGTAAAAGGATCATAAACTGATCCAGCAACTCTGTCTTGAATCAATCTTGCGATGTCTGGGTCAAATTCTTTTTGAATAAAATCCTTATCAAAAATGTGGGTAATATAGTTAGTGATACGTTTACTTTTTTCAAGTCCAAGTTTGTCAGCCCAACCTTCTAAGTATGTCCTTATTTCTTTGGCTACTTTTAACTCATTGACGTTTAACAGAACTTTTTGTCCATCAAGGTACTTAAATATCTTTTGGTTAGATTCTGGCGAAACTTGTTTACTCCAATCAGTTATTTTACTTATTTCTTTGGGAAGTTCACCTAAATAGTTGTCATAAGCCTTTCTTAATTGTACTGATTCGTTTCCTAAACCTATTTTTTTAAGAACCCTGTCTGGTGTGCGAATATAATCAATTAAATTAACCTTATTTTTTACATCTATACCAGAAGTTGATATAATATTGTCTAGTGATTTGGCTGATGATACCTTTGATAGTTTTTGGTTCGCTTCTTGTGTTATTGACTTGGCTGGGGTTTTTATTCGGATATTTGAAGTGGGTTTGGCGGTTTCCACAGGAATCTCAGGAACAATTTGCATTGTTTCTCTTGATAGTGGGGTCTCTTTTGCTAACTTGGTGGCAGTTATCTTAGGTTCTACTCCCTTAGTGGCTTGGTTGTAGATGTCGGTGAGTTGGGATTTAGTCTTGATATTTTTAGGATCAAATACAACAATTTCAGAACCAGATTTAAAACCTCCATAACCCATGTCTTTTAATGCTTGATTTCGTTGTGTTCGTGGTAACTCAACAATTTTTTGTATTTCTTCTGGAAGATGTTTGTATGAAATATCAACTGTGTTTTCAGGAAAAACAGGGGTTATGTCTGCTAATTTTGCTGTTGTATATGCCTCAATTTGATTATTACCAAACCTTTCTATACTTTTAGGATGATTTGATCTTGCTTTGTCGCTAAAAAAATGTATACCAGATGACATTTGACTTTTTTTAGAAATGTCGAAGTTTTGGAAATCAGCATTAGTTCTATGATAGAGTGGTTCTCCTTGTGCCTTCACAAACTCCTCCGCACTCTTATATTTCCTTGCTTCGGAAAGGAGGTCTGTGGGTAGTGGCTCTTTTGGTTTAACCTGCATTCCGACACTTAACTGAGTATCGGGAATGTTATTGTTTTTATTAATTAAACTTTTTAAGTCGTCTTGATATACAGGAGTGTTTTCTGGCCTCCCTAATTGTTTGTTTATCTTTGCCCAGAACTCTCTTTGTGCTTTTGGTTGTCTGGGTGTAATAGGCTTGTTTTTTGTATTTACGAAGTGTTGTTTGGTTAGAACTTTGGCTGTTTCTTCATCAAAACCTAGTTTTCTGTATGCATTTTTGACCGTATTATAGACTGCTGATACCCCTCCCATTCCACCACCCAATACACCTCCAAGTACAGCTCCACCAGCTACATTTTTAGCAACATCACCGACATTAAAATCTTTTCCATATTGTTGGTCTACTCCGTATGTTAAACCTCCAAAACTACCTACCTCAGCTCCCTTTATTCCCTGTTTAATAATTGCATTTTTAATTGTCTGTTTACCTCCTTTTTTTATTAATTCCTTAGCAATAGAACTTCCACCTAGTGTGGCCATATCGAACATTCCCTCGGCAAGCGGAGCTACACCTTCTGCAATTGTCAACGGACTAACTTTTCTTCCTTGAGCTTTTGCTAGATTAATTTCATTACCTATTCTCGCAGGACCAACAACAATATTTCTAGGAATGTTTATTAAACTTTCAGGAATTGCTTTAACTAAATTTCCAGCAAAATTTATTCCTTTATATGGCGTATTTATTTCAGGAAACGCAAACCTTTTTGTATTTGATAGAGTACCTAAATAGTTTCCTGCTGTGGATTGGTCTGTTCCTAATAGGTTTCTAGCCCCCATAACAGTCTTATATCCTATTCCAGTAGGTTTCCACGCTTCTTCGTTTTGTTTATTCAAAAAATCACCTATCTGTTTAGCGGGGGTAAACTGTCCACCACGAAACCAGCCCTCTTGGTCTTGAAATTTGTTTCCTGATTTATTCCAAGGCTGAGCAGATACTAACTGTTTGGGAGTTAGGTATTCCTTAACTCTCTTGGCTAAATCTCTAAGATTTGCCATTTTATTAAGCTATTCCTAGTAATCTCTTTATCTCGTCTGTCGATCGTCCACCATAACCAGTGGAGACATTAATGTTTCCTGTAGAGTCTACTTGTGGTGCACTAGCTATTGCTTGTGCTTGAGGAAGAACTGAGTAAACACTTTTTAGATTCGACATCAAAGAATTAACATTTTGACTATTAGACATTGCCCAACTCTCAAGAGCCGATTGTCTTTCGTTTAGTTGAGATTTAGCAGTGTTCATAGCAGAGATAGCCTGATTGAGAATATCCTTACTAAGGTTTTGCATGTCTTGAGATTTGTTTAATTGTCCATTAGCTATAGCTTGTTTAATCTCCATCTGTTTACCAGCAAACCAGTTAGCAATTGAATTAATCAGGGTATCGTAAGATGATTTTAGCTGATTAACTCCTGTGTTGAAAGTGTCTTGAATGTCTTTAATTTTATTAGCAGTTTCTTGCATTACATCTCCTCTTTGTTTAGAACCCTCTTTAGTTAGAGCATAAGAATATTGGTCAGCTGCACTTGAGTCACCTGCTCCTCTTGAACCTAGATATACGTTACCAGCCATAAAAGAATTTTTAAGGTTTGAGGCAATATCTCTTAGAGTTTTTGTCTGATTGGTCTCTGCGGTTGAAACACCTTGATCTCTTTGTGTCCCAAGATTAGAGACTCCTGTTTCATATTGAGATTTAGCCGTTCCCTCTTGTGCACCTCTTTGGGTTTCTAAAAGTGGATTTAGCTGATTAAGTTCATTAAGATAGTTATCCCATCCACTTGAGATTTCACTTCTTAGTTGAGCATAGGGGTCTGATGGTTGACCCGGTTGAGATGGCTGACTTGGTTGAGATGGTTGGGGATTAATAACTGAACCTCCACCTGTAGAAGAAGATGTTTTTGTTCCTAGAACTGATGGAATAGATTGTATTGCCTGTTGTGCTGTACCTGAAGGTGTATATGTTGGTGTACTAACTCGATTATAACCAGAATAAAGTGTTGGGTCAGACCAAGATTGACCAGACTGAGGAGTATTTACGAAAATATCTGAACCACCTTGTCCAGTTGACCCTCCGCCCATCTGTTTTGCTATCCACTCTGTTATACCAAAATCTGGTAACCCCCATGAACCTATTGCCATATATTTTTATCTATTTAATAACAAAAAACCACCGCCTGAAATTCAGGTGATGGTTCGATTTCGACTCACGCTTGGTCGCTCAAGAACAACTAGATTCTACAGCATGCCCCAAGATTTTGCAATACCCAAAAAGAACTCAGCATAATCGTCAATATGATCTTTAATTTGATGTTCTTTAACTGTTTTGTATGCTTCTTCTCCCATTTCTTTGCGTTTTTTACTATCTTCGATTAAAGATTTGATTCCCTCATACCATTCGTTAGAAGTGTCGGCCAATAAACCATTCTTTCCGTCGACTATTTCTTCATATTGTCTAATTCTTTGCCAAACGCCTGCTTTTTTAGCACTTCCCATTTCCAAGAATTTAATTGCCGACTTACATCTCGTATATATATTATTCTCCAAAGGTACAACACAAATATCAGTTTTCTTCATCACATCAGGAAATCTATCTGAAATCCATTTGTAAATATCTACATGACCAAACTCGTTTTGATATCTCTGTCCCCATTTCTGTCTAAACATAGGAATAAACGATCCTACAGTCAAGAAATTAACATTAGGATACTCTTTCATGATTTTATCAACTCCATCAACAAAAGCCTTGTTTTGAAGGTCTGTATAGTGTGTAGACGACCCGAAGTGAGTTAATGTGATACTTCCATCATCTTTGAACTCTTGAGGGTATTTATAGAGGTCTAAATCAATGTAGTTATCAAAGACTTTTATTTTGTCGTGTGTCTTTCGGGTATTATGAGTACAGACATTTTTAAGATACCTATTAGTACAAGTAACATAATCTACCTCGTTTACAATGGCGGTAAAGTTTCTTAATCCATCACTTCCTTTTTTATACACATCAAAGGCTGGGTTATCACTCTGTACATTCCACAGATTATCATCAAAGTCCATAATCATAGGTTTGTTTAACTTTCTAGCCATAGCACCCATAGCGGCAAAAGCCCAAGGGTTAGCTGTATAGTTAAAGTAAATCATGTCGTAGTCCGAGACTACTTTGAGCCAATCTAGTTTTTCATCTTTAATGGCGTCATATACATATGTTTCAATTTCTACTTCTTCGTTCTTCCATCCATTAAGAAGTTGCATTGGTTGGATGACTCTAGCAAAATCCACTCCTGATGTACGTTCTTTAGTCTGATGACTAGGTAAAACAAAAATGCGGGCTTTTTTCATTGTTGAGTTACTTTAATAAAATTAGGTAATTGAACATTCCAAAAGTGGTTGTATAAACCCTTGTAGTGCCTCGTAAACGCCTCACAATCTAGTTCGTTGATACTTTCATCATCAGGGAAAGTCATGCCGTTTATACCAGGCTCGTATAATAGATAATCTTCTTTAGAGTACTCACGGGATAGATAACTAACTCTACAACCACAAAGTCTAGCAATTTCCGTCATGGCCGATACAGGGTCATAGGTGTATAACACTTGGCACTCGTTGAGTAAGTCTGCTAATTTCTCTTGGTCTTGAGCAAATTGCCTATTAATCACAACACAATCGTCAGGGTGTACCCCTGTAGAAAGTCCTTTTCCAAAGAAAACAGCGTTTTTATCTCTTTTCTTATTCTTGTTAAAAAATACCTCAGTGTTGATAACTGGTAAAAATAGAAGCCGATTTTCAGGTGTCTCTGGTGCAAACATTCGGGAAAACACAAATTGTATATCTGTCTCTGGAAATGATGTAGGACCTGCTATTCCATTCTGACACATTACCCCTGGCTTATTCAAAATATATCTAACTACCGTCCCCGCTTGCAATTCGTTTCCTTGGCTAATCTCAGGGTAGATACCAATCGTGTTTTCTGGGTCATTAAAAACAGCGTTACCAATTACTTCTTCTCCTTTTAATAACAAAGCACCAAACAATGCCCACATAACTTTTATACCACCAGATGTAGCGTCAAAATTAAATAATCTAACTGAATAGTGTTTTCTCATACGCTAGATATAGTGGTACTGATTCCGTAACTTAATTTTTTAAGCCATTCACAAACTTCTGAGGAAAATCCTAATGGGTTTCTGTCAAAGTCTAGTTTGGGGAAAATTGCACCTTTTGCCCAGTGGTAAGCCAAAACCTGTTCACCTCTGCACCATAATTTATTAGAGTGTACTTCAAACTCTGGTTCACGACCTAAAGACTTACATCCGTAATAATCTTTGTCCTTATCGAATATAACTCTATTCATCTTAGAAACCTCTGGGTCGTTGTACCAGACAAGATTAAGTGTGTCGTTTTCTTGACATTTAAGAGCCATCGCTATTTTGTTTTTTTCTTCCCAAATATCCCAGAACTTCTTATTAGTAGAACCTACTAAACCAGCCTGAACATACATCTCCTCGGTTACGTTATCTACACTTGTATTTTCGTAGTCATTAAAATTCCACGCCGCTCCTACTTCATAATCTTCATCAAACACTTTCGTCATTCTTCCTGTAACGACTGTATCTGCGTCCATGTTTACTACCAGATCATATTTATCTGTTAAGAGTTTAGCAAACGTAGGTTTAGCCATATAGAAGTTAATCTTCTTCTCAGCAAAAACTTTATCAATCATATCTTGTCTGAATACCACTAGGGGTATATCAGGATGGAATTTCTTAAATGAGTTGATAAAAATATGAGTACCTACTGGATAGTAGTACCTGTCGTCCACAATCGTAAAACAAACTTTACTTTTCATTTATTTTTTTAATACTAATTCCATCAAATATTAAATCCTTATTTTTGTCGTCATATTGGATAGTGTGTCCATCTAATATAAGTTTTTCTCTTAAATAATCTGTTAATTCATACCATTGCTGGTCTGGTTTCTTATATCTCAACCAATATAAATCGTAAGCAATTAATAAGTGGTTATTTTTCATCTGTAATCAAGCAATCAGTGGTTAATATCATTGAAGCCACCGATGCAGCATTTTGCAAAGCTGAACGAGTAACCTTAACAGGATCAATAATTCCAGCTTCAATTAAATCCTCAAACTTTAAGGTAAGAGAATTAAAGCCAAAATTGGGGTCTTTGTTTTCTTCAACAGTCTTAACAACCCATCCATCGTCAATACCTGAGTTTTTAGCTAACCAGCGTAAAGGTTCGGATAAAGTCTCTTTAATTATCTTAATTCCTACTGTTTCATCATCAGAATCTCCAGTAACACCATCTAAGACCTTAGAAGCCTTTAATAGTGCCACTCCGCCACCTGTAACGATACCTTCATCAATAGCGGCTTTAGTAGCCCCTACAGCGTCTTTTACACGCTCGTTAAGTTCATTTAATTCTACTTCGGTAGCAGCTCCTATCTTAATTACAGCTACACCACTTGAAAGTTTGGCTAAGCGTTCTTGTAAAAACTCCTTATCAAATTGATTATCTGTTACTTTAATATCATCTCTAATTTTTTCGATTCTTTCTTTGACATCTCCAACGCCTCCAATGATTTGAGTATTGTTTTTTGTTGAGATAACCTTATCTGCGTGTCCATAATCTTCTAAAGTAACTGTCTCTAGTTTTCTTCCAGTATCTTGAGAAATATAGTTAGCTCCAACTAAACTAGCGATATCTTGAAGCATATCTTTTTGTCTCTCCCCGAAAGATGGGGCTTTTACTGCCAGAACACGAATAGCACCATTCATTTTGTTATATACAAGAGTAGTAAGAGCTTCACCCTCAATATCATTTGCAATAATGACAATATCTTTAGATTCTTTGACTACTGAATCTAATACTGAGACCACTTCTGCCAAAGAACTGATTTTATAGTCAGTAACTAGGATATAGGGGTTTTCAATAACAGCCTCGCCAGATTTGGTTTCAAAATAAGCTGACGTATAGCCATTTTCAAACACCATACCCGACTTATGTTCAATCTCAAAGTTCATGCCTTTAGATTCTTCAACAGTAACCACACCATCCTTACCAACTAGTTTAATAGCCTCGGCAATTTTAGAACCAATCATTTTATTCTGAGCTGAAATGGTAGCCACCTTTTCCCAATCTTCTTCACCAATTTCTTTCTTAATACGTCCAAGTTCTTCAACTACCTTAGAAACAGCTTTATCTATTCCTGTTTTCATTAACATAGGATTAGAACCTGATGTTATGTTTCTCATTCCTTTAATCACAATTTGTTGGGCTAATAGAGTAGCAGTTGTTGTTCCATCACCTGCAATATCGTTAGTTCTTTGAGCTGCATCTTTAACTAATTGAGCACCCATATTTTCGTAAGGGTCTTTAAGAGAAATCTCTCTAGCTACAGATACACCATCATGGAGGACTATTGGTTGCCATGCTCGGTCAAGTGCTACGTTGCGTCCTCTAGGACCGAGAGTAGTAACTACAGCCTTAGCCAGTTTATTAACACCTTTAATTAGCTTCTGACGAGCTTTATCTTGAAAAATTAACTGTTTCATTTAAAAAATAGAACTACTATGGCCGAACATTCGTAACGTCTAGCTTGAAAACCAAGTTTAATCATGTGTTCGACTAATTTTGTCCAGTCTGCATGATGAAACTCAATCTCGATAGACTTAATCTTATCAGCTACATTAATAAATCCTTCTGAAAGTAAAATATCATCTTCTGCCCCCTCTACATCAAACTTCATAAAATCTACCTCATCAATATTATTCTCTTTGAAAAAAGTCTCCATTGTTTGAGCTTTAACAGTTTCTCCTCCATTTCCGTAATCATTGGTATACGATGTACAGGTCATGTTTGAATTAAGTGGGTGCATTGTAACCTCTCCATCTTTACCCGCAATAGCCATATTAAATACTTCTACATTGTTCCATTCGTTAAATTCCTTATTCTTTTTTAGAGCCTCAAAATGAGATGATAGGGGTTCAATTGCATAGACCTTCTTAGCATAATCTCTAAAATGTTGAACTGTAACTCCAATGTTTGATCCTACATCAACAATCGTCATATCTTTCTTTCCGTTTAAGACATCGATATAAACTCCGTCGAAATAAATCTCTCGATAGATATAAGGAATAAATAATGAATCAAAAGGGATAACTCGACCATCTGACTCTTTCGGATAAAACAGACCTCCTAGTTTAGTGCTCATCTTTTTAGTGAAATAAATGATGGTACGTTCTCATCTACCATCTGTTTAATAATATTAGGGACTTCTTCTTTGTCTTTAGGACAATAACATCTAATTATTGGATATAAAAACTCTTGTGCTTTATAAGCAAAGTGGCTTCTTCCGTCGCACAGGTAATCGTTATCTCTCCCAGCTCCAACTAATCTTACTGGGCATTGTTCTTGATCGAGATAAAGTGAGATAGTTTCTGCACATCTTAGGAAGAAAGGAGTAATTGTGTAAATAAAGGGTTTTTTCCCTTCTTGAGCGAGTCCTACAGCAATTCCCATAGCAGCTTGCTCACTTGCCCCTGTATTTATACATCTATCTTTGAAGTCCATGAAAAGCCTGTCAAACGTCTTGTAACCCAAATCGACTATTATTAGGTAAATACTTTCATCTGACGCCATAAGGTCGTACAATGCCCCAGAGAAGTATCCACGTTGTGATTGATGCCAGTTATTCATAAAGTTTAGTTATTTCCTGATAATCTTCATCTGACATAACGTGATAATGCCCTTCAAGCCCTTGTAACCATTCGGGAAACTCAAATAAATATGATTTAAGTAATAAAGTAGGATAGAAAAGCTGAAGTCTCATATCTAAAAGGTCGGCGTCTACTTTTCCCATAGCTGAGTACCCATTAGCAACGACAGTAATCTTCATATTCTCAAGTCTTAGGTCTCCTGCAATTCTTAGTGCTTCCCACATACTACCCTCGTTCATTTCTCCATCTGAGGTTACAACATACACATCATGCTCTTTATCAGCAATAGCCATACCTACTGCAATTGGCAATCCTTGACCTAGACTGCCAGTAGATACCCATATCCCTTCATCTAAACTTCTATTAGGATGAGTCCCATGTTCATCAACTAACTTTTCAGCGTCTAATCCTTTGTATTTTTCTAATACGACCGCTAAAGCTAAGAATGAGTGTCCATTGCTTAGAACAAACTTATCTCCCTCTTGCATGTTCTTATAACAGTTCTCAATAGCGGGTAGGGATGTCAAGCACGATCCTATGTGTGATAATTTCTTTTTGTAGGATATATCAATTATCCTTTTTTGTAGTTCATTTAACATGTTCCTAGAATATCATCGAATCTAACGAAGTAGTAAGTTTTATCTTCTACTTTAATTTCATTTCCTCCCCATTTCTTATAGATAACTTTTTGATCTACTTCTACTGGAGAGGGAATACTCGCCCCACTATCAGTTATTAGGTTATCTCCTACTTTTAGAACAAGTCCATTTTGAGGAATATCATACTTAGTAATTGTGTCAGGGATATTTAAACCAGATAACGAGGCTTTTCTTTCAACCTCACTTAGTTCTGGTTCAATTAGTAAATATCCCCTAATTGGTTTTACTTGACTTAATGTCATTTACCATTTCAGTAATTGATAATTTTTGATTTTTGTCGTATTGTTTATGACACTTTGCACACAATCTAATCCAGTCATTTATGTCTCTTTTATATTTATGATCTACGTTAGCCCAATGTATCTGATGTTTAGTTCCTATTTTTCCACAAAAAGAGCATTCGGTTGGAGTGCCGAGTCTTCTTCGAACCCAGTCATGTAGTGCTCCATACCCAACTTCATCACCCATCCATGCTGGATTTTTATCATCAAAAGCTACATAGGTAGCCTTGTGACCCAGATTAAAACCTTTGAATCCAAAGTTCCACGGCTTATTACCTTTTTTGAATTGTTTATTATGGTGAATGCCAGTTTTTATTCCCTTATTCCACCCCCTGCCAAGAGTCAAACCTAACAAATTCATTTTACTTTTTTGTTCAGGGGTTTTTTTAACTCCCTTTAGACGTGATTCTTTCCCAACTTGAGATAGAAAAGTGCATTGTCTTGAACAATATTTACCTTTGCCAATGTTTATCCTAGACTGATAAGTATTAAACTCTAAACCGCACTGTAAACATTTTTTAGTTATCATTGTTCTATTATACCAGATACGGTTATTTTTAATCCATCAAAAAGTGACGTTTTAGGCAACCAGCCAAAACCCCTTGATTTGAAATTCTCAGAAACCCATTCTTTATTATCATAATCACGCATCTTTTCAACAATATTTGTGTTAGCTTTTTTGCCAATAATTTCTTCTAAAATATCTATAACTTCTTGGTTTGATGTTTTGATACCTGTACCCAATTCAAAAATACCCTTTGCTTTGTTTTCTGAGAGATTAATAATCCCATCAACTAAATCATCTATAAAGATGTAGTCATGAACTGGCTCTCTTACAAAATTCATAAGTTTCCCTGTTTTAATAGACTCTATAATCACTGGAATTAAATGTTGTGGTTGTTCGTTTGGACCGTATACACTTGTAGGTCGGATTATAGTTATTGGTGCATCATACTTTTCCATATAAGCCAGTAGAATTTCCTCGGCAGCTTTTTTGGAACGAGAATACATTGTCTGTCTCTTTAATTTAACCGAGGATGTTGAAATATAAACAAAACTTTCTATCTTATTCCAGTCAATCGAGGCTAGGACAAAACACAAATCAATCAAATTAGCTTTTATTGTTTCCTGATCGTCATTTTGCCCATACATATTTCCGTATGCAGACAAAAAATAGACTTTAGTTGCCTTAGACCAATCTGTATATAAAATATCTTCGTGTGGAATACGAATAGGATTATTTAGCCTTGCGACTAAATTTCTCCCGATGAAACCAGAACTGCCTGTAATAAACTCCATAAGCCTTTAATAAACCTATGGATATTATACACTATCTTTTTTTATCCAACTCTACTCCAACCCTTATGTTTACCATCTAAGGATTCCCAGACATTGTGTAAATCGTCAAACCATTTTTGGTAGTCTTTAGCCACGTTCTCCATCAGATATCTCTCGG
>Ga0172371_10005737_pt1 | contig 18326 bp, 17 predicted proteins | sample Lak12m_FD_114543 | JGI IMG/M metagenome (GOLD analysis project Ga0172371, IMG submission 114543) | Freshwater microbial communities from Kabuno Bay, South-Kivu, Congo - kab_022012_12m | ecosystem: Environmental > Aquatic > Freshwater > Lake | place: Democratic Republic of the Congo: South-Kivu...
GAGCTCAAAACCGCTCGCTTGCGCCGTAGGAACTAAAAGGAGGTTGGAAGAGAAGACATGAAGAAAACGGTTGATGCCCGCGGGATTGCCTGCCCGCAGCCAGTGCTTCTGGCGAAAAAGGCGCTTGAGGAGAACGACGAAGTGACCGTTCTGGTGGACAATGATATTGCCGTGGAAAATATCCGCCGCCTGGCCGATCAAACGGCCTGCAACTTCTCCGTGGTGAAAAGGGGGGACGGGATACAGGAGATCAGGCTGGCACGAACGGGCGCGACAGGCCTCACCCCCATGGATACCGGCGCACCCTCTGCAGAATCGACCTGCACCGCTGTGCCGGAAAGGAAAGCGCTTGCGCTTGTGGCGGTTCTTTCAGACAACCGCATGGGGCGCGGGGACGACATCCTGGGAGATGTCCTGATCCGCGCCTTCATCCACACCCTTATGGAGCTTAACCCGCTGCCGACGACGATCATCTGTTACAACGCCGGGGTAAAGCTCGCCATGAAGGAGTCGCCCGCGCTCGACGACCTGCAGCAACTGGAGCAGGCTGGGGTGAACATCCTGCTCTGCGGAACCTGTGTGAACTATTTCGGGCTGGGCAACCAGATCGCGGTAGGGCACATTTCCAATATGTACGAAATCCTCGAAACGATGACGAACGCCGCCCGCTTGGTACGTCCATGATGAAGACGCCGCCCTGCGTTGTGTTTCTGTTTCCTTCGGTCAGCCATACGCTGAAGGCGGAAAAAATTCTCAAGGAAAAGGGGATCGCCCATAAAATGATCCCCGTTCCCCGCGAGATCAGCTCGGACTGCGGCGTCTGCCTCCGTGTTGCCGTGGATAATCAGAAACTTGCAGAAGAGGCACTGCAGGATTTCGTCGTATGGGAAAAAATCGCGCTTCTATAAACCGGAGGGAAATTATGCAAGCGGATTTGGGAAAAAAACAGATCGTCTATTTCGACAATGCCGCTACCTCCTGGCCCAAACCCCCCGAAATGATGGCGGCGATGGTCAATTACAACGGGATAATCGGCGGCAACCCCGGCCGCTCCGGCCATCAGCGTTCGCTCGCTGCGGGGCGGATCATCCTGGAAACCCGGGAGGCATTGGCGGAGCTTTTCGGATGCAAGGATTCGCTGCGGATCGTCCTCACCAAAAATGCCACGGAGGCGCTGAACATCGCCCTGCTTAGTCTCCTCCGACCGGGGGAACATGTCATCGCCTCCGGTATGGAACATAATTCCGTCATGCGGCCATTGCGCTTTTTAGAAACAAAGGGGGTGCAGCTCTCCGTTGTTTCCTGTCCCGGCGACGGCAGGCTGGACCCCGAGGATGTCCGCGCCGTGATTCGCCCTCAGACCCGGATGCTGGTCGTTACCCATGCTTCGAATGTGACGGGAACCATCCAGCCCGTTGCCGCTCTCGGACAAATCGCCCGGGAGCATGGCCTTCTGTTCTGTCTGGACACCGCCCAGACGGCCGGGGCATTACCCATTCATGTGAATGAAATGGCGATCGACCTGCTGGCTTTTTCAGGCCACAAATCCCTCTTCGGGCCTCAGGGAACAGGGGGACTGTATATCCGTGAGGGTGTAGAAACGCATCTGCGGCCTATGCTGTTGGGCGGCACGGGAAGCCGCTCGGAATTTGAAGTGCAACCGGATTTCCTGCCTGACAAATACGAGTCGGGAACCCCCAACACCATTGGGATCGCCGGCCTCGGCGCCGGGGTTCGCTTTGTCCTCGCCACCGGTATCGACGTCATTCGCCGCAAAGAGGAAGGGTTGACGGATAAATTTTTGAAAGGGCTTGCCGCGCTAAAGGGCATTACCGTTTATGGACCGCCCGACGCCGCGAGTCGGACAGCCGTTGTTTCTTTCAACATCGACGGCATTTCGCCTTCAGAAGCGGCTCTTGAACTCGATGAACGCTTCGGCATCCTCTGCCGGCAGGGGCTGCAATGCGCCCCCGCCGCCCACCGGACGATTGGGACCTTTCCCAAAGGAACGATCCGTTTCGGCTTCGGCTACTTCAATAACGACGAAGAAATTTCCTTCGCCCTGGAGGCTATCCGCTGTCTGGCGGCAGGAATATGAACAACGGGAAAAGGCAGCTATTCCCGCATGCTGTCGACTGATTTCTGCCCCGGCCTGCATTTTTTGACAAAGATAACCGAGGGGCTCATCCCGATCCTGATTCCGATATCATCGAGCATCTTTTGGAACTCCGTACGGCTCACACAAATGCCCTTTCCTCCCAGGGGAGGGTAAGGGTCATTGAACTCTACCCGATCCTCTCCGACATCAGTCACCACAACCCAATGAGGAATATCCAGCTTGTGCACGACTCCCATATGCACCAATGCCAGGGAGATAAACCCCTCTCTGCACGACCGGGCAATCATCTCCACGGTCAATCGACTCTGCCCGACAGTCAAGCCATGTCCCAGAGCGCGCTTCCTGTTTTCGGCAACCCCGAAAACAGCCAACCTCACATCTTCCTGGGTAAATCCATTTTCTTGTAGCCGGCGACTCCATAAAGCAGCGTCAATCATCTTCCTGCGCGCTGTCTGCAGGCGGACATCATAACCGGCGTCCAATAGCGGGACACTCATCCCGAAAGGATCGGCGCCTCTTACTCCTATCATGTTACATTGCCGCCATACCTCAAACTCCAGGGCTCGGCTCAACTTAAGCCGGGGATCGAAATACCTGAAAATCATCAGTATACAGGCGGGTCCGCAGGTGAATTCAGCACTCTGAGCGTAGTAGGGTATTTTGAACATCATGGCCGGATTTCCTGTAAAGAGTGATCAAACAATTCAAGAAAGCAAGCGCACCCTTCACCAGTGCGCCTGATTGCCGATGCGGTGTCCCATTACCTCTGCGGTATCGGAGATGACGACAAAGGCCTCGGGATCCTCTTGTCGGACAATACCCTTTAGGACGGAGATTTCCTGGAACGTGACAACCGTGTAGAGTATCTTTTTTTCTTTTTCCGAATAGGCCCCCTGGCCATGCAGGATGGTAACCCCTCGCCCGACTTCGTCCATTATCCGGGATGACACCTTCTCCCAGAGCGGGGTGACAATGAAGGCAGCCTTTCTCTGGCTCAAACCGGTAACAACGATGTCCACAACTTTCGTCGCCACATACAGATAAATCATTGTGTAAAGAGCGTCTTCGAGGGAGAAGAAAAACGCGGCGGCGCCCAGAATAAGCGTGTTGAATCCCAAGATTGTCGTTCCCAGACGTACGGAGAAGTGATTATGGAGGATGACCGACAGGATATCCGTGCCTCCGGCGGATCCCTGTGATTTCAGGATAATGCCGGAGCCAAGCCCCTGAATCAATCCGGCAAGCAGGGCGGCAAGAAGTTTGTCATGAACCGGAACGGAGACTTGGACAAGGGAAACGGCGGTTGTGAAAACAATCATCCCGACAATACTGTAAAGAAAAAACCGGCGGTTGACGAGGAACCAGCCGGCCACAAACAGGGGAATATTCAGCAGAAAATAGGCCGCGGCTACCGGTAAAACCGGCCAGAGATAGTGGAGCAGAATCGAGAATCCTACCACGCCGCCGCTGACAAAACCGCGGGGAATCAGTATGCCGTTGATCGCAGTGCCGCAAAGGACGCCGCCGATTGCCATCAGTAAAAGGTTCCAGGCGGCGGTCTTCAGGAATGACCAATTTACCTGCCAAGAAAAACCCCTCATTGCCCCTTGCCCTCGATTTTCACGAAATACGCCCAAAACCACCTTTTTCAACGGGGCTCTTTTAACATCAAGGGCCTTCTTTTTCAATGATATTGGCGGTCATTAAAAAAGTGACGTTTTTCTTGACAACTCCCAGGTTTTCATAAAGAACTCTAACTCCGCAGGCGCCTGCGCTTCCCGGCCGGGTGCTGAAACTCCAGGGGGAGCCAATTCGCGTGCCGCGCTGACCGCAGGAGCGCAGCACACGAAAAAATACCGTATAAGAGGGTATAATTTCCGATGATCATCTATCTCAAGCTCGTCCTGACCGCTATCTTCTGGGGAGGTACCTTTGTCGCGGCAAGGGCAGTCTCCGACCATATCGGCCCGTTTACCGGCTCTTTTGTGCGCTTTGCCGCGGCATCTCTGCTTCTTGCAGCAGCTGCGCTTCTCAAGGAAGGGCGCCTCCCGCCCCTGAAGAGGCATCAGACAGTCCCCGCGCTTTTCCTCGGCATGACGGGCGTCTTTGCCTATAATGTCTTTTTTTTCAGTGGCCTGCAGACGATAACCGCCGGACGGGCATCATTGATTGTCGCGATAAATCCTGTGCTGATTTCCCTTCTATCAGACCTTTTCTTCCATGAAAAGTTGCACGCAGCCAAGGTAGCCGGAGCCATTTCCTGCCTGTCCGGGGTAATGCTGGTTGTCTCCCGGGGCAATCCCCTCTCCCTGCTTTCCGGCGGCGTTGGCCGGGGGGAATTGTTCATCATGGGGTGCGTCGTCAGTTGGGTAAGCTATTCACTGATCGGCAAGGCCATCATGAAGGATTTAAGGCCCTTTGCCGCAGTTCTCTACTCATGCGCAATCGGCGCAGCAGCTCTGTTTCCCCTGGCTCTTGCGGAAAACCTGACCGAAAAGATAGGAGGATTCGGCCTACTCGACTGGTCGGCGCTCCTTTATCTCGCCTTTTTCGGCACGGTTATCGGATTTTACTGGTACTACGAGGGAATCGCCGCAATCGGCGCCGCCCGCGCTTCCGTTTTTATCAATCTTGTTCCAGTAAGCGGGGTATTTCTCGGCTGGCTGCTGCTCGGGGAACCGGTCAATCTTTCCATAATCGCCGGCACAGCGCTGGTAATGGGCGGCGTCTATCTGACCAACATTCCCCGGTCAAAATCGTAAAACTGTGGCAGGTCTTCCATGAGTTTGGCCAAGCTCGGGAAAATCATTGACATAAATAGTTAAGACGTATAGAAACCGGATCGGGGTTGTCAGGAAACTTCACAAACGGCACTCACCGAACGACCACCCCTCACAGGCCTGGGTTGCCAATAATCAAAAGGAGGATTGAAAGATATGCAGGCGCTCTTCACATTGACATCTTCGGAATCAAAGAGGCTGATCGGTAAGGCAGTTGCAGCGCTACCGGAAATCAAGGCGGCGAAGGACAACGGTTATCTTGTTGTCTCCCGCGGCTCGACGAACGCATTCATCCTCGAAGAACTGCTCGGGGAAAAAGTTGAAAAAGAGCGGTACGCGGCGGGAATGGTTATCAAAGGGATATTTTGCGTTCTGGGACAGGGTCTGAGAACAAAACCCGTCGTTTTTCATAAAGGGGAAACAATGAACGTGGACCCGGGAGACGTTATCGCAAAGCTGACCCCCGGCGATATCCTGTTGAAAGGGGCCAATGCCGTCGATCCCTATGGAAACGTCGGGGTCGCGATGGCGGGCAAGGGGGGCGGAACGATGGGGCAGTTTTACATGGCTCTGAAGATGATGGGCGTTGAAACTATCTACCCGGTCGGTCTGGAAAAGCTTATCCCCTCGGTGCCTGACGCAGCCAGATACGGAGGAGCTCTGAGCCTGGATAAATCGATTGGCGCCGTTGTCGGCATGGCCTGCGTCTCCGACGGTCGTATTTTCACCGAAATAGAAGCGATAGATTCCCTCTTCGGAATCGAGGCGGTTCCTTTCGCTGCCGGGGGATGGGGCGGCTCCGAAGGCGCGATAACGCTAATTGCAAACGGAGATAAGGACGACGTAACCGCCTGCCTGGAATTCATCAACGGCATCAAAGGAGAACCGCCGCTTCCAGCCGTCAAAGGGGCCTGCAAAGATTGCGGCATAAAGTGCAGTTTTACCGGCATTGAAGACGACAAGCTGCCGCACTGGCTGAGATAGGGAAAGACCGCGCAATGGGATCGTTCAAGGTCGCCACTTACAACGTCAATTCTGTCCGGAGCCGCCTGCACATAGTTATTCCGTGGCTCAGAGAAAATTCGCCCGATGTCCTGTGCATGCAGGAAACTAAGGTGGAAGATAGCCAGTTTCCCGTTTCCGCCTTTGAGAATATCGGATATCAGGTGACCTTCCGGGGCGGCAAGAGATACAACGGCGTGGCTATCGCCTCAAAAACGGCGCCCACGGAGGTAATCCACGGTTTTCAGGATGACGGCCTCCCCGATGATGACCGGCTTGTCACCGCCTTTTTTTCCGAAACTGTCGTCGTAAATTCCTATGTACCCCAGGGTCGGGAGAAAGAATCCGTCCATTTTCTCTACAAACTTGAGTGGTTCAAGCGGCTCGGCGTTTTTTTTGACCGCCACTGGTCGCCGGACTATCCGCTTGTCTGGTGCGGTGATTTGAACGTTGCCCCGGAGGACATCGACGTTCACGATCCCAAGCGCCTCCTCGGCCATGTCTGCTTCACCCCGGAGGTGTGGAAGGCATACAGCGCCGTCAAATCATGGGGGTTGGAAGACGTTTACAGGCGGCATCATCCCGGCGAACCGGGGCGCTACACCTTCTTTGATTATCGTGTTCCAAACGCGCTGCCGCGGGGGCTGGGCTGGCGAATAGATCATATTCTTGCGACACCGCCGCTTGCCGCCCGTTCACTTTCCTGCGAAATAGATTTGCCCCCCCGAACCGCCGAAAAGCCATCCGACCACACCCTCCTGGTCGCCGAATTTGCTGCAAAAACATAGGAATCATTGATGGACAAGCTTGACATCCTTAATATCAATAACGAAATAGCCGCAAAATTCAGTAAATTGGAAAATGATATCGCCGTCTGTAATGAGCTCGGCCAGCTCTTCGCGAAACTTGTCTTTGACAGCGCCGATGCCTTCGGGATACCGGCTGTCTGGATATCGCTGCTGCGCATCCCCGAGACCTGGCCGATCGTCTATGCCCTGAGCAATGAGCCCTCGCTGAAAGACCGCCTGAACGTAATAGAACAGTCGTCTTTTGCGGAGGTATGTCCGGATGCCCCCACGCCCCTGCTTGCCTTTGCCGATATCAATACCTTCTACCGCCTGATGCCACCCAAACTGAAGTTCATTATCCGTTCGATAGCTGTGGCGCCGATCAGTCTGCATGGCTATACAATCGGAAGCATCAACCACGGGGATCCTTCCCCGGAGCGCTACCGTCCTGGCATGGATACCACCATGCTCGAACATCTTATGGCCGTATTTTCGCGGCGGCTTTCCGAACTCCTCATGCATTAAATTAACTTTGATCCCGGGCAACAAGATGTCGCAAAAAACAGGAAACCGCAACCATCCGCAAAAAAAGCACCCTTCATCCCCGCCCCGGAAGCATGAAACTTCCACCCGGCGTTTAAACCTTGAACGACCGCACCTCCGGATGAACCCGGCAGCAGAGCCTCTTTTGAAACCAATTTTCAACCGGATCGGGAAACCACCCGATTCCGCATTTCGTCCCGACCCCTTTCAAATAGAGGCAATCGAGGCGGTCCGGGAGGCGGACTGCCTCGTTACCGCCCCTACCGGTTCCGGAAAAACATGGATAGCCACAGAGGCAATTCGTAACACATTCGCAAGCGGTGGACGCGCCTGGTACGCCTCGCCATTGAAGGCGCTCAGCAATTCCAAATGGGTCGAATTCGGAGAGCTGTTCGGACCTCAAAACGTCGGAATCCTAACCGGCGATACAAAAGAAAACACCACCGCCTCCGTTATTGTCGGTACCACCGAAATTCTGCGCAACCAGCTCTACGACACGATGCACAGCGGCAAGGACCTTAGTTTCGACCTCGTCATCCTCGATGAAGCCCATTTTCTCGGCGATCGCGACCGGGGGGTCGTCTGGGAGGAGATCATGATCTACCTGCCTGCCCGGATCAACCTGCTGCTGCTTTCGGCAACGATCGGCAACGCCGAAGAGATCGCCGAATGGCTCTCCTCTATCAGGGAAAAACCATGCCGTGTGATTCGGGAGGTCAAGCGCCCGGTTCCGCTGTTTCCCCTGTTTCTGCATCCCTCCGGCCGCCTGATGCCGCTCGTCGAGGGAAATCGGCTTTTCGCCAAGATCGACGAATTCGTCAACCAGCGCCATGGGCGTTTGGAGCGGGGTCTACCGAAATTCGGCGAGATTCTGGATGTGCTCGAACATCATAACCTGCTGCCGGCGATTTTTTTTCTTAAATCACGCTCCGAATGCGATGCGGCCCTCGCAATGTGTTCCCCCGCAAGCAACCCGTCCGATGATTTCCAGCGCGATCTCGCCGCCGGCATAAAGGACGCTCCCTACCTCCAGAACCATCGGCAACTCCACGAACTCAGGGCCGCCCGCGTCGCCGCCCATCACGGAGGGCAGCTCCCCGTCTGGAAATTTTTTGTTGAGACGATGATGAAGAATGGCCACCTCCGGGCCATCTTCGCGACCTCAACGGTCGCCGCAGGGGTCAATTTTCCCGCCCGGACGATTGTCCTGCTGAACTCGGACCTCTTCAACGGCAGTGAATTTTCCCCGTTGAGCGGTACGGAATTTCACCAGATGACCGGGCGGGCCGGAAGGCGGGGACAGGATCAAATCGGCTTCATGCTGACTATTCCCGGACGGTTCATGGACATGCGCCATGTCCGTAAACTGCTTTTCCGCGATCCGGAACCGATCGTAAGCCAGATCCGTAGCGACTTCTCAATGGTTCTGAATCTGCTGCTTTCCCAGACGCCGGAGGACATCCGCAATATCTTTTCTCAATCCTTCGCATCGTATCAGCGCCAGCAGGGAAGAAAAGGAAAAGACAACCAGCCTGACCTCTGGAGCGACTTCCAGCGCCATCTCCAACTGCTCAAGGAGGAGGGATTCGTAGGCGCAGATGGGCGCCTGACCGAAAACGGGATATGGGCAGCCAAATTGCGGCTCGATCAGCCGCTGTTGATCGCCGAATGCCTGCGGCGAGGGGTTTTGCCGAGAAACGACGAAAAGCTCTTTGCCGCCGCAATCGCCCCGTTCGTCTATGATGGCGATCAGGAGGCAACACTGATAAAAAAGGATATCCCCGGCCGTCTGACCCGCGCCTGCAACCGCATTGCCAAGGCCATAGCCCCCCTCTCGGAACGTCTCAAAGATCGTGATTTTCCTGTATCTCCCCTGATGCTCTGGCCGGCTGTGATCATCTATGAATGGGCAATCGGCGGCGACTGGGACAGAATCGTCAAGAGAATGGGGATCGCCGAAGGAGACATGGCCATGCTGATCCTGAGGACAGCCGACAACCTCCGGCAATTGATGTCGCTTCGCGATACCCACCCGGAAATCGCGACACTCGCGGCCGGAGCGAGAGAGGCAATCCTCCGCGAGCCGGTGATTTTTTAATCCCAAAATCAATCGCGGATTTTGAGATAAAAATGCCGCTTGACATCTCCCCTGACTGCATTGTATAAGCCCCGCTTTACGGACGGGTTCGGTTGGCCGCTTTAAAAGGCCGACCGTAAACATAGAATGTCCCCATCGTCTAGAGGCCTAGGACATCAGCCTTTCACGCCGGTAACCGGGGTTCGAATCCCCGTGGGGACGCCATTTGAAAAAAGGGGACTCCCTGGACAGGGAAGTCCCCTTTTTCTATTGCGTTTCCAATAATCCACAGACGATCCGCTTTGTTTTTACCCGCAATTCCTATTTTTCTCTTCCTCCGTTTTATGCTATAGGAAACTTCACAAAGATTGGAAAACTGTGACAATGCAACATCCAAAGAAAAGGCGGCGGATGGGTGAAAAAATATCGTTCTGAAGTATCGGAAGAAACAGACCTGCCCAACTCAAAAATATGACCAGCCTCTCTGAGATGCACAAACGCCTTGCGAGCGTCGCCGGGCTCCTCATCTTCACTCTTCTGGCCGGGACGGTCGGCTACAGCCTCATCGAAGGCTGGGCGCCTTTCGATGCGCTCTACATGACGGTGATCACCCTCGCGACAGTGGGCTATGGAGAAACAAACCCTCTCACCGGTGCGGGACGCGTATTCACTATATTTCTCATCTTGGGAAGCGTCAGCATTGTCGCCTATGCGTTTTCGACTCTCACCTCGATCATTGTGGAGGGACAAATTTCCGTTGTACTCAAAAGGAGGCGTATGGAGAAGGAAATCGCGAAGCTTTCCGGCCATTACATCGTTTGCGGCGTGAGTCATTCCGCCCGGGTAATAATGGATGAATTGGGAAAAACCGGAAGAACTTTCGTTGTGGTCGACCAGGACCGGGAGACTGTCGAACGGCTAATCTCCGAAGGATTCAAAGTTGTGGAAGGGGATGCGACAGAGGAAGAAACCTTGAAAAAAGCCGGAATAATGGAGGCAACCGGTGTTTTTGCCGTCCTTGCCTCCGACCAGTACAACGCCTTTCTGGCGCTCACTGCCAAGGGACTCAACCCCAATGTACGCGTTGTCAGCACCCAGAGAGAGCTCGCGGTGCGTCAGCAGCTCCTGCGAAGCGGCGCCGACAATGTCGCCAATCCCCAGTACATTGGCGGGTTGCGCATGGTCTCCGAGATGGTCCGCCCGGCCACAGTTGGCTTCCTGGATTCCATGATGAGGGAACGGGACAGCGTCGTCCGGTTCGATGAGGTTGCCGTTCCGGAAGGCTCCCCTCTCGCAGGCCGGCCGGTCGGCGATGTAAAAGGCCCCGGGGCCACGCCCCGCTCCTTGTGGCGGTCCTCGAAAAGGAGACGGGCAAGTACGACATCAATCCGGATTCCGGGCGTCTTATCCGAGCGGGCGATCGGTTAGTTTTTATCGGAGAAGCGGCAAAGCTCCTCGAACTCAGAAAACGTATTGAAACCGCCATGAAATAGAAGGAGCAGATATATTTTTATCACAGGCGCCGCCCAGGCTTTGGGTTGTTTCGCCAGCTCTTGGCAATAGCTACATTTTCCAATATTTTCTTGACGAACGTGACCGTTCTTCATATACCTCCGCCGTGAACAGGATAACCAAGAAAAACGGGCTGTGTGCATCGATGCTAAGAAGACGCAACACGAAAAAATTTTGGGTGGCGCTTTTTCTCTGTTTGGCCTTCGTGAGCGGCTGCGACACACTGGAAGCGCCGGCTCCTCCAAAACCCCTTCGGAAGGAGACTCTTAACATTGGGCTGCTTCCCGAACACAACATCTTCAAACAGATCAGGCGATACGAACCCGTCACCGACTATCTGGCGAAAAAGACCGGCGTCCATATCCGGCTGAGGGTTCTCACATACCGCGGCAATGTCATCGAAAACTTCCAGTTTTTGAAACTCGACGGGGCTTTTTTCGGAAGTTTCAGCTATTTATTGGCACATGCGAAACTGGGCGTTACAGTCCTCGCCCGCCCGGAATACCCAGATGGGACATCCTCTTACCATGGGCTCATCTTCGTCCGGAAGGACAGCGGCATCCGCACGGTTCGGCAGATGCGGGGGAAACGGCTCGCTTTGGTGGCAAGGGCAACCACGGCCGGGTATCTTTTTCCGTCGATTTTCCTGAAGAGAGCCGGCGTACGCAACCCTGCCGCCTTTTTCAGGGAAATCTACAATGCCGGAACGCACGAAGGGACGGTCGACGACATCCTCGATCGTAAGGCGGACGTCGGGGTATCGAAAAATACCGTCTATGAGCGGTTCGCCGCGGAGAATCCGCGGGTAAACAGGGAGTTGTTGATCCTGGGAAAGTCCGCCGATGTGCCGGAAAATGCTCTGGCGCTGCGGCGGGGAATCAAAGAATCTTTGAAGGTGAGGCTCCTTAACGCGCTGATCACTATGCACGAAGATTCAGAAGGGGCTAAAGTGCTAAAGGCCTTTGGGGCGCGCCGTTTCATAGTAACTACTGATGCCGATTACGGACCTGTCGCAACCTACACGAGGGAACTCGGAATCGACCTCACAGGCTTCAATTTCCCGGCAGAAGAATGAAGAAGAGAATTCTAATTGGACTGGGCATCGGCTCGCTTCTTTTTATGTTGCTCGGCGCCTACATCATCGTCACCGTCGAGAGAGCAACCTCACGGCTCGACCAACTGGTCCAACTGCATCAAGTCGAGATATTGAGGGAACATCTGTTGCTGCAAATTAAGCGGGTGCAGACCGACCTCGCCTGGCGCGGCACCCGATACGCAAGCGGCGTCGATACCATCGTCTCGCACGGAATCCAGATGGGAAGGATGGTCGAGCGTTGTTTCCAATGCCACCACTCGCCGCAGGTCACGGAAGATCTGGTCGGGCTGAAGAGTCAAACGGATCAATACGAGGACTTTCTGAGCCACGTTCTGACACTCGAGGCGAATCGCCCCCGGCGGGAAGCGGAACAGGACGAGGCCGTCCGGAGGGGACAGGAGCTGATCGCCAAGGTTAACGGCATCATCGCCTTGACAAGCAGAAACCTCGAGTCGAACACTCGGGAGGTATTTCGCCAGATTGCAATCACCAAAACCATGCTCTTCATCTTGATCGCCATGGCCCCCCTCATCCTTATGACCCTTGGTTTTCTCTTCATTAGGGCGCTGACCAACCCTTTGAACATCTTGCTGGCTGCTGTGCGACGTCTGAAAGGCGGCTCGCTGAACCACCGAATAGATGGGTTAAAGGATGAATTTGGAGAACTGGCGACCTCCTTCAATGAGATGGCGGGATCACTCCAAGAGCAGATGCAAAAGATGCAGCGAACAGAACAGATGGTGGTCGTAGGAGAGCTGGCGGCTGGGTTCGGTCACGAGGTAAGGAACCCCCTGGCGGGGATCAGGGCGGCGGTCAACCTGCTCTCGGAGGAATTGGTTCTGAACAAGGAGGACCGGGACCTGTTCGCCCAGATCGTGGAACAGGTAGGGAAGTTAGATGCCCTGATGAAGGGTTTCCTGAACTTCGCCAAGCCTCCCAAACCTAAGTGGGAGAGGGTAAGTATCAACGGATTAATAGAAATGACTATCGATTTTTCCCTGGTTTCCCACAGGGCCTCCTCACCAGCATCCGACAGGATTGACATACAAAAGAGCATGGGGGAAGGTCTGCCCCAGACGATGGCCGATCCGGTTCAGTTGCAGCAGGTATTTTTGAACCTGCTCCTTAATGCGTATGACGCGATGCCGCAGGGAGGGGTCTTGGCGGTAAGAACCCGGTACGATGCGTACAAGGATTCGCTTTGCATCGACATCAAGGATACGGGCACGGGGATCGAGCCAGAGATGTTAGAAAGGATATTCGTACCCTTCGTAACGACTAAATCAAAGGGCACCGGGCTTGGCCTGGCAATCTGCAAACAGATAATTGAACAGCACGGCGGCTCCATTGAGGCAGATAACGATCCGGCGGGAGGCGCCCTCTTTTGCATCGTTCTCCCCGTCAAAAGAGAAAAGGAAGAGGTGCAGACAACATGACAGTGAAGGGGAAGGTATTGATCATAGACGACGACGGCCTGATTCTCGCCACCCTGACGCGGTCGTTGAAGAAGCAGGGATACGAAATCCTCGCCGACCAGCATGGTCAGGACGCAGTGGCCTTGGCCAGGCACTTCCAGCCGGACGTCATCCTGCTGGATATTCGCCTCCCCGGTAAAAACGGGATTGAGATTCTGCAGGAGTTAACCGAAAGCCGAATCGATACGCAGGTTATCATGCTGACCTCCGATGACACCGCCGAGACGGCAATCAGGGCCATGAAACTGGGCGCTATTGACTATCTGACCAAACCTTTTGCGCTGGAAGAGGTTAATATCGTTGTCCACAAGGCAATCGAAAAGGATCGGCTCGAGCGGGAAGTGCAATGTCTCCGGCTCGCCAGCTCCGATTTTACCGACAACAATTTTGTCGGGAACGCAAACTCTATACGGAAGATCCGAGAGGAAGCCGAAAAAATGGCGGCAGCCAAGGTTTCCACGCTGCTGATCACCGGGGAAAGCGGTACCGGGAAGGAGGTTCTCGCCCGCCATATCCACCGGCTTTTTCATGGGGAAGAGGGGGCGCGGTGCGCTCCGTTTCTTCCGATCAATTGCACAGCCCTGCCCGAGTCCCTCCTTGAGAGCGAACTTTTTGGATATGAGAAGGGCGCCTTCACCGATGCCAGAGCGGAGAAAAAAGGGGTGTTCGAATTGGCGAACAAGGGATCGATCCTCCTCGACGAGATCGGCAGCATGAAACAGGATCTCCAGAGCAAGCTGCTGCGAATCGTGGAGAGAAAGGCGGTCCGCCGCGTTGGCGGCGGGGTAGAAATCCCCATCGACGTCACGGTCATGGCGACGACTAACAGTGATCTGCCCCAGGCGATCGTGGCACAGGAGTTCCGGATGGATCTCTATTACCGCCTGAATGCCTTTTCCATCCACATTCCTCCCCTGAGAGAAAGAAAAGAGGATATCCCCGTGCTGGCCGGACATTTCCTTTCCTGGTTCTGCAGGCGGTACAGCAATACCGCGTTGAAGGGGTTTTCACGGGAAGCCGAGGAGATGATGATTGCCTATCCCTGGCCCGGCAACGTGCGGGAGTTAAGAAACGTAATCGAAAGGTTTGTCGTGCTGGAAAAATCAGAGACGATCCGGCCTGAGCAACTGCCGCAGGATATGATCCGCTCCGTGGCATCGACGGAAGACGGACCAAAAACGCGGTTTCGGTTGCCCGAAGGGGGAATTTCCCTCGACGATGTGGAGAAGGACTTCATCATCCAGGCGCTGGAAAGGGGAAACCGGAACAAGGTTGTCGCCGCGAAACTCCTGAACATTACGTATCAGTCCCTGCGCTATCAGATCCAGAAGTTCGGCCTGACGTGAGCTTTCCTTCCCGGCGCGGTGAGGAGGAGGACGGGGGTTGACCTAACTGGAGCGCTGCAAGCGCTGTCATCAATTCTGCGTCGTCGAATGGTTTCTCGATGAACATCAAGGCGCCCGCCGCGAGCGCCCGCCGAACATTATCCTCTGACCCGTCCGAGCTGATAATGACCACCTTGGTGCCTGGCGAGATCCTTCGGATATCCTGCATCAGATCAAGACCGTTCGCGTCCGGCAGATGGATGTCCAGAAAAACGAGATCGTAAAAGGTTTCGCACAGCTTTGACAGCGCGTTTTTGCCGTCCTCCGCGACCTGATGGGCGATGTTCCTCTTTTTGAGCATCCGCCCCATCCCCCAGCATAATAGTTTGTTGTCGTCCACAATCAGAACCTTAAAGGAAGTCATGACCGCAAGTGACGCAATTAATGTGCCGCCTTGGCAAGCTCCTTTATGCTACCCTACCCCATCAGTCTGACATCCGGATAGATTGTGCAAACAATATAACTTCCCCTGTTGGAATCAGCAACTTGTTGGTTGATTTCAACAGGTAAAAGTAGCGGCGATTGCGTCCATTTATAAACATCAAGATTCGCTTTCAGAAATTGGCGTGTAACCAGCCGCTTCCTAACATCTTTAGCCGGAGAACAAGAACTGGCATACCAGATGCATTGGGAAATGCCGATATCGTTGAGGTGGACCCTCCCACAGTCAACGCAAAACTAAGATAAGGAGAACTTTTATGAAAAGAAGGATGGCATTTTTTCTCGTTATTGTGGGTATCTTCTTTGTAACTTTCACTTATACCGCTTGTACAATGATCGCGGAATCAGGTTCTACAGCAACCGCCCCTTCAGCAAACGCCAAGTGTTTCGCCTGCCACAGCAACAAAAATTTGGCAATGAAGGTCGGTAGCGAAAGCGTCCCGCTTTATGTGGACCAGGCCGCCTACGCCGCGGGCAAGCACGGCAAGGCTGAATGTCTTTCCTGTCACACGGGGATGAAGCCTACGCCGCCGCACAATGCTAAGCGCACTTATGGCAGTTGGGCGCGCTTCAGCGCCAAAAGCACGGACACGACCAAGACGCGCAATTTCTACGTTGTCGACGGCAACGCCTGTCTGACGTGCCATAAGGATGCCCGCTACGCGGCATTCATGAAGAGTGAACATGCGACAATCAAGGACATGATGTTCGAAGCGGACGGCAAACCGCGCGTCGAGAAAAAGGTCAAAGGCACTGACGGCAAGGAATACATCCTGAATGAAACCTTTGCCGGTAACGAGGCCGACTGCGGTCGCTGCCATATTAGGACCAACTGCGGCACTTGCCACTGGAAAACCCAGATCAAGCAAAAGAAGGTTGGTAACGTCATTGATCTGTGGACAAAGTACGACAAGGAAAGCGACACTGCCAAAGGCGCGTTGACCGAATCCGCAATGGACTGGACCGTCAACATCGCCTCACATGAATTCCTCGGCAAGGATACGCTAAGCAAATCCAACGACATCTGCGCTGCGTGTCATGTCGGCTACTACCAGGGCGACAAATCCAAAGCCGCAATTGGCGTCCACGGCTCAGGCATCCGCCGCCACCCGCAGGTGCAGGAGTTGCAGCTTTCAGTAAAACGCGGAGTGCATAAATCCATGCAACTCTGTACGGACTGCCATACCGACCTGCACGATTTACTGCTCAAGAATACGGAACAGGGCGGACGAACGGGCGGCAAGACACAGTGCGTAAACTGCCACGCGGACAAGGCAATGAAGTCCCTCCACAAGGATGTTACCTGCGCGGGTTGCCATGACGCGGAGCTGGGTGTCCAACGCGACACAGATACGAAGATGATTGTCCCGATGGCGGTCAAACACCTGGTAATGGAGTCATGGCCTTCCCACAATCTGACCAAAGAGGTCAATTGCAAGAAGTGTCATGTTGCCGGCAACAAGGTCGGCGCATCACAGAAAGTCAGTCCTCTCAAGATACACTGAGCGCTATCCGTTTTATAAAAGCCAGTGGCAACAATCCCACGGGGCGGGAGAAGACCTCCTGCTCCGTGGGTTTTTACTGACAGCACAAGAAACGGAAATTAAAGGTTCCTATCGCGGTTCCGCTCACATCATGGATTTTTCTCTGCGGCGTCCTCCAAAAGGAGACCGGCTGCATCCGCCGTTGGAATACCCTCCACATCCTTAAGTTTTCTTCCTATTGCCCGCGACCGGGTCTGCACCTGATCGATCGTCTCCGACGCCTCGTGGATCTTCTTCTGAACCTTCGACAGTATCTCTCCGTATTTCGACCACTCCGTCTTTACCGCCGCAAGCAGCCTCCACACCTCCGCGGAACGCTGCTGAATCGCCAGCGTTCGAAACCCCGCCTGTAGGCTGCTGAGAAGACCCCAGAGGGTGGTCGGCCCGGCAATCGCCACCCGGAATTCCCGCTGCAACTGTTCGACAAGGCCGCCCCGGCGGATCACTTCCGCAAAAAGCCCCTCCGTCGGCAAAAACATGATCGCAAAATCGGTAGTTTGCGGCGGGTTAAGATACTTTCCGGCAATATCGGCAGCACAGCGCCTGACACTGTTTTCCAATTGCCTGCCGGCAGTTTCCGAGGCTTCGGCATTGCCCTCCTGCTGGGCGTCAACAAGCCGCTGGTAGTCCTCGAGGGGAAATTTCGCATCGATCGGCAGCCAGACAACCTCGCTTCTGTCATCACTTTGGCCGGGAAGCCTGATCGCGAATTCCACCCTTTCGCCTCCGCCCTTCGTGGCCACGCTGGCTGCGTACTGATTCGGGGATAGGGCCTGCTCCAGCATCGCTCCCAGTTGCACCTCGCCCCACGTTCCCCGCACCTTGACGTTCGTCAGGGCCTTTTTCAGATCACCGACGCCGACAGCGAGAGCCTGCATCTCGCCCAAGCCTCGGGCGACCTGTTCCAGGCGCTCTCCGACCTGCTTGAAGGACTCCCCAAGCCTTTTTTCCAGGGTTCCCTGCAGTTTCTCATCCACGGTCTCCCGCATCCTCTCGAGCTGCCGGGCGTTGTCCTCCTGAATTGCCAGAAAGCGCCTATCCACCTCTTGCCGGAGCTGGGCAAGCCTCTGCTCGGTCGTCTGCGTCAGCGTGTCGAACTGCCCATAAAGCGTATCCCCTACCCCCTTCAGTGTGCCAGCCATCTCCTCCCGTGATTGCTGAAGCGCCCGGAGGGTCTCTTCGCGATTTTGCCCCATCTGCTCGCCGAAGCGGCGCTCACCCCCCTCGGACAACTGCGCGAGCAGGCGTATTTCCTGTCTCAGGCTGCCAATTTCATTCGAAACTTTATGAAAAAACAGAAAAAACAAAACGAAGATGACTAACGAAAACGCTCCCATGCCACTTACAAAAACTATATCCTCCATCACCTTTTCACCATAATCGTCCTGCCTTCATTTTTTCGCCACGCGCCGTGCAAGCCAGCGGACAAGAAAGAAAAATACCAGTAAAACAACAATGAATAAGGCGACAGCGCCCCAGGTAATCAGGCCGGCGCCCGCCAAGAGGTTGACGGGGTTCCACGAAGGCACCGAGCCCTCCCTCCCTTCGGAAAATTCATATTTGC
>Ga0172371_10005739_pt1 | contig 18319 bp, 13 predicted proteins | sample Lak12m_FD_114543 | JGI IMG/M metagenome (GOLD analysis project Ga0172371, IMG submission 114543) | Freshwater microbial communities from Kabuno Bay, South-Kivu, Congo - kab_022012_12m | ecosystem: Environmental > Aquatic > Freshwater > Lake | place: Democratic Republic of the Congo: South-Kivu...
GGCAGGAGGACGACCGTGTCGCCGTCGCGGAGCTCCGCGGCCGGACCGCCGCGGGAGGACAGCTCCGCGCCGTTGATCATGACCACCAGATGCGGCTTGAGAACGCCCGGCGCGCCGACGGCCTGGTTTTCGAACAGCGCCTCCCTCCGTTCGGGGGAATCGCCGAGAATGTCGAGAAGCCCGGCGGCCGTGGTTCCCGCGTCAAGATCGAGGAGACGCTCCTTGCCGCCGAACAGGGCGCGATAAGGGGCGAAGAACCGGACCCGGACGGTCATCTTTTTCCCGCAACAGCCGTTCATGCCCGAACCTCGGACACGGCCTCGGCCAAAACTTCCGGATCGCGGGAAACGGGAAGTTCGACGACCGCGGTTTCGATCCCCTCCGGCCAGTGCGCCCGAAAGCCGGCCAGAAGCGTTTCCCGAACCACAGCGAGGCAGGATCTCCGGGAATCGGCGAAAACCGGGGCGGCCGCCGGCCAGACGCCCTTTCCTTCAAGCTCGAGCGGACCGAGCTCGTCGATGATGAGGAGGGCGCCGGGGCGGCTTCGGCCGATGATCGTTTCAGCCGCGGCCAAACCGTCGGGATCAAGGACGTAGCGCCCGGTTTTCTGTCCGCCCGGCGGGCCGGGCATCCGGAGAAACGGGCGGCGGCCTCCCGAACAGAGGTCGGCGAGATCGTAGCCGATGATTTGTCCGTCATCCATGATCCGCTCGCAGAGGTAGCCGTCAAGGAGAAGCCCGCGGCCGCGGAGAAGGCCGACGGCCGCTTTGAGAAACGTTGTTTTCCCGCCGCCGACCGGCCCCGTCAATATCGTGATCATTCGTCCGCCGCCGGAATTCCGCCGCTCGTCTTCCCGGCTCTTACCGAATTCGGATGCGCGCCTCGCCGGTTTGAAAGGTCAGAGGCAGGCCCTGCGGATCGGACGCCGTGATCTGGGAAACGGAAACGACCGCCTCCCCGGCGGCCTTCGTTTCAAAAACCAGGACGGCCAGGGCTCCGCCGTTGCGGACGCCCTTGCCGGGCACCGGCGTATTGAACCCGACCATGCAGGTCCCGGCGTTGTTGTCGAAATTTTGCAGGAAAGGCGCATTCTCGCCCAGCGACCGTCCCATGCCCCCTGAGGCGACGCTTTTAATGGTCAGCAGACGCGGATCGAAGGCGAAGGTCGCCGAAATCATTCCGATTTCCCCGTCCGTCTGGACGCCGGCCGTGATGCGAAACTCCCGGCCCGCCGGGATATCCAGATTGGACGGGCCGAGAAGGAGGCTGTTCGTTTCGCCTCTCCGGGGCCGATTCCCCGGCTCGGCCGTTTCTCCCAAATCCTGTTCGACGCTCATGGGTTCGGTCTCGATCTCGGCCCCCGCTCTCGGCCGCGAGGCCGTCGGCGCGGTGTCGACATCCACCCAGAGGACGCTCGCGTCTTCCGGATTGATCGGGACGGTCCGGACGATATGGGGCGTGATCGTCATGATGATGTCGGTCTGCTCGATCGTCGTGTCTTCGGCCCCGAAGAGGCGGCCGATGAGGGGCAGGTCCTTGAGGAGGGGGATGCCGGCGTACGATTTGCGCTCCGAGTCGCGAAGGAGGCCGGTCAGCATGGTCGTTTCGCCGTCCTTCAGCCGAATCACGTTCTTGACTTCCCGGGTGTTGATTCTCGGCAGATCGCCGTATCCCGTCCCGCCGAGAGAGGTCACCTTGATCTCCATGCTCAGGGTGACTTCCCTTTCATAATGGACTTTCGGGGTCAATTTCACGTCGATCCCGACGTCTTCATATTTATAGGACGTGATCGTTGTCGTCGTGGTCGTATAGGCCGTCGGATTCCAGGTGGTCTGCGGGACCGGCTCCTTTTCGCCGACGAGCTGACGCAATTCTTCGTCGGCCATGCCGCGCAGGCGCGGCTGGGCGATAATCTTGGTGTCGGAATCCGTTTCCAGGAAATGCAGGTAGGTCGAGGGCAGCAGAGTGAAATAATTCGCCGCGTTGCCGAGGTCGATGCTCTTGAGATTTTGCCAGGCGCCGGTCGTCGAGGAGTCCGAGGAATCAGCCGCCGCCGGCTCGCCGTATCGGAGGCCGACATAGCCGTTGTCGAAGGCCAGACCCAGCTCCTTGAGCCGGCTCCGGGTCACTTCCATGATTTCGATGTCGACGATGACTTCGCCCTTGGGCTTGTCCCAGAGCTTGATGAGCTTTTCGGCGAGCTCGATCGTCCGGGGGGTGTCCCGGATGGTGATGGTGTTGAGGTTCTTGTCGAAAAAGATGAGGGGAACCTTGGCCGGGCCGCGGAGCATGTTGGTCAGGGAGGCGGTCATTTCCTGGGCGCTGGCGTTGGACAGATAAAACGTCCGGATGCAGCTGACTTCGTATTGGAGGCGCTTGGCCGGCTGGTCGGGGACGATGATGACCGTCCGTTCGTCGATGATCCGGAAGAAATTTTTCGTCGCCTGACAGATCGTCGCGAGCGCCTGCTCGAATGTCACGTTGGTGAAATCGGTCTGGAACGGCATGTCGCGGAACGTCTCGTCGAAGACGATGTTGATCCCGCCGGCCCGGGCCAGCGATTGAAAGACGGCCCGCAGCGAGGTCTCCGAAGAGAGCCGGAGGTCCAGGACGCCTTCCTTGACCTTGAGCTTGATCGGGAATTCGATCTTCGCCGGCGCCGCCTCCGCGATTTTGGCTTTGGGGGAAAACGCCCGTTCGATTTCCAGGACGAGGGCGGTGTTGCGCGGATCCAGAGAGCGGGCCTTGTCATACACGGCCCTGGCTTCGTCTTTCTTTCCTTCCGCCAGCAAGCGGCGGGCTTCTTCGGTATAAAACAAGCCGGCCTTGGCCTTGACCTGGGTGAGCGCCAGCCGGTAAACGGCCTCCGTGGGATTCATGAGGGCGGCTTTTTCATAATAAGTGATCGCCTCGTCCCATCGCTGGGCGATTTCCGATTGAACGCCCTGGCGATACAAGGGGCTGAGGGTTGCGCAGGACGCCGCGGTCAGGAGGACGACGATCGCCAGCCCTGTCGCTTTTTTCATGGACCTTCTCCTTCATAGAGGAACACCAGCTTTTCTCCGAGGGGGCTCTGCAGCTCGATTTCCTTATCCGAGACTTTGAGGGCCGACCAGCCGAAGGCGAAGACTTCGCCTTCGGACACGGCCCAGGCCTTGTCGCCGATGAGGACGATGGCCGTAATCGTTTTCTGGGACAGGTTCCGGATAAATCCGAGGTAGCGGACGGCGGGCTGAGGCGGAAGCGCCGGCACTTCTTTTTTTTGCGGTCCGCCGGGACGGCCCCCGGACTCCGGCCCGCCGGCGGCGGAAAAATCCAGGTCCGCTTCCGTGAACGGGACCGTGGAAAAGAGATCGCGCTTGATTTTCGGAAATTCCGGCGCGGCCGTCCGGATGAGATCGCGCCGGACGAGCGGCGGGCGCGCCTCCGTCCCCGGAGCCGGGCCGGCGGCCGCAAGCGCCGCCGCCAGCAGCAACGCCGCCGCGGCCAAGGACATCATCCTCGTTTCCTTATTCATGGAGAAGGAATCCTTCCAGAGTGACGGCGACCTGGACGAAGCCCGGGCCGGCCCCGATATCGTTGAAAGCGATCTTAGCGACCTGGAGCGCCCGGGGATGCGCCTCGATGGTTTCCAGCAGATGGCGGAGGGCCGGATACGTCCCCTGCCAGGTGAATCCGACCAGCACCCGGCGGAGCCGATCCTTAACGAGGTCGCTTTCGGTGAAGGTGATGTCGGCGGACGACACGCCCGCTTTTTTCAAAACCTCGTCGAGATCTTTGCGGAACAGACGGATGCCTTCGTTCCGGTCGTAAAACCAGGTCCGGCGAAGCTCATCGATGTCGGCCCCGGCTTTGGTCCAGCGCGACCATTCCGCCTCGGCCGCATTGCGGGCCCGCTCGGAAGCGGCCAGGCTGGACTCGATCCCGGCCCGCCGCGCAGCCAACCGGCCGGCGTCCAGGCGGGCCCTGATCCCGAAAACGAGGAAGAGGATGAACAGCGAGCCGAAGACCGCGGCCAGGATGGATACGGTCTTCCGCTCCTTTTCTTCCAGAAGCTCAATGAGATCCATCATAGACAAATCCTACTTCACTGATGAGCCGGCCGCCGCCGGTCGTTTCGTTCCTCACGGTCACGTCCGTAAAGCCCGCTTTGTTGAGGTTCTCGACCAGCAGCAACAGCCCGGGCAGCCCGGGGCTGGCGAGTTTCATGACCACCCGGAGGCGCGTTCCCGTGAGCTCAAGGGGATTGAACGACGCGATCGAAGCCCGGGACGGAAGGGCGCTCTCCAGGCGGGCGAAGAAGCCGACCCAGGAGAAATTCTTCCGGGCGATGGCCTCGTTGATCCCGCCGACGATCTCGGCGTCCTTCTTTCGGAGCGCCGTCGTCAGGGCGGTCTTTTGCCCCCGCTCCCGGTCGAGGACCTGAATGCGCCGCTCCATATCGGCCGACGCCCTTTCGTCCCTCCGGGCCTGGAGCGTCGAGTTGATCAAAAGGTATCCGGCCCAACCGCCGAAGACGATAAACAGGGCGATCAGCGCGCCGCAGATGACACGGAACAAGCGCCGGTTACGAATCGGCCGGCTGGCCAGGTTGAGAGGCAGACGCAGGTTCCCGTTCATGACAGCTCTCCCCAGACCGGAGCCAGGTGGATTTTATCGGCGGGAGGTATTCCGGCGGACGCCTCGCCGGGGAGGATTTCGACGGGACAGGCGGCCTGCTTGGCGATGAGGGCCGCCCCGTCCCGGGCCTCTCCGGCCGCCGCGGGCCTCAGCCAGACGGTTTCCACTTTCTTTTTCTCCCGATCCTCGAGGTATCGGACCGTGGCCGCAGTCTCTCCAGCCGCTTCCTCCCAGCGGGCGTCCGGGGAAAGCGGTTTCACCCGGAACAGGACCGGTTCGCCTTCCAGAACGGCCAGCGCCGCGAAATATTCATTTTCGACATTGATGACAAGGTAGCTGCGGACACCGTTTTTGGGCAGACAGCCGAGAAGAGCGACGGTCGGAAGATCGATCATCCGGATGTTCAATCCGGCCTGGCTGAAGACCTGCTCGTATTCCCGGACGACGCTTTCCGCCGCCAGGACGCAGAAGGCCCGGGCCCGCCCGTTGGTCCGGGTCACCGCATAAGTCAGCCGCAAATCGGACGCGGGCAGGGGCAAGGCCTTGGCCAACCGCCAGCGGATGATTTTTTCCCGCTCGGCCGGGGCCGTCGGGAGCGTTTCAAAGGAAAGCATGGCCGTCTTGACGCAGGTTTCCGGAAGCAAGAGGGCGACCGGGCCTTCCGCCGCCCCGAGGCGCTTGACGGATTCCTTGAGGAGGGCGGCCAACGCTTCCGGCTTGGGCAGGTTCGGCGCGTCGAAGGAAGGCCGGATGAGGCCGGGCGGGAGAGCCCGGAACACCGATCCTTTCACGGTCCGGGTCTTGGGGGCGCAACGAAGGCCGCAGAGATAGCCCGGGGCCAGGTGGAAGGCGGCCGCGGGCGCGGCCGGGGCCGTCAATCTCCGGATCCAGGAGTCCAGAAAGGGCGTCATGTTCTTATTCCACGAAAGTGACCTTGTTCAATTCCTTGAGGCTGGTGACGCCGGCCAGGACCTTTCCGATCCCGACGTCGCGAAGCGAGGTCATCCCCTCGGCCTTGGCCTCCTTGCGGACCTCCGACAACGGCTTGCGGATGAGGATCATTTCCCGGATCGTGTCCGAGAGGTCGAGGACTTCGGCGATCGCCGTCCGCCCACGATATCCGCTGAATCCGCATTCGGCGCAACCGGCCGCCTCGTAAAAAACCCGGTCGCGGCAGCGGGACGGATCGAGGCCCGATTCCCGCAGCTGCTCGTCCGTATAGCGGACGACGGTCTTGCATTTCGGGCAGAGGACGCGGACCAGCCGCTGGGCCAGAATGCAGTTGAGGGCGGAGACGAAGCTGTACGGATCGACCTGCATGTGGATGAAGCGGCCGATGACGTCGAAGACGTTGTTGGCGTGGACGGTGGTGAAGACGAGATGGCCGGTCAAGGCCGACTGGATGGCGATCTGGGCGGTTTCCGGGTCGCGGATTTCCCCGACCATGATCTTGTCCGGATCGTGGCGGAGGATCGATCGCAGGCCCCGGGCGAACGTCAGGCCTTTCTTCTCGTTCACCGGGACCTGGGTGATGCCCTCGACCTGGTACTCCACGGGGTCTTCGATGGTGATGATCTTGTCCTCGGGAGAGCGGATCTCGGTCAGGGCGGCGTACAGCGTCGTCGTCTTGCCGCTGCCGGTCGGCCCGGTCACCAGGACCATGCCGTACGGCTGGGCGATATAGCGGCGGAAGCGGCGGAGCACGTCATCGGAAAAACCGAGGAGATCCAGCTTCAGCTCGGAGATCGCCTCGGTGATCATTTCCTTGTCCAGGATCCGGATGACGGAATCCTCGCCATAGATGCTGGGCATGATCGAAACGCGGAAATCGATGGTCTTGTCCTTGATCTTCAGCCGGAACCGGCCGTCCTGGGGGACGCGGCGCTCGGCGATGTCGAGGTCGGACATGACCTTGATGCGGGAAATGATCGGGGCCTGGAATTTCTTGTCGATCGGGTCCATGGCCTCGCCGAGGACGCCGTCGATGCGGTACTTGACATGGACGTTGTCGTCCTTGGACTCGATATGGACGTCGGACGCCCGCTTCTGGACGGCCGTGAAAATGATCGTGTTGACCAGCTTGATGATCGAACCGTCCTGGTCGGCCAGCTTTTCCAGGGAGATGACTTCTTCCTCCTCCCCGCTGTCCTTTTCCACGACCTGCTGAATGAATCCTTCCGTGGCTCCCTTGAGGACCTGGAGGGCGGTTTCGCTCTTGCGGAGAGCTTCCTGGATCGCCCGGGCCGGGGCGGCCAGGACGGCGACATCCCGCCCGGACAGGGACCGGACGGTGTCGATCAGCTCCAGGTCGGACGGATCGGCGACGGCGATGCGAAGCGTGCTTCCGGTCGAGGACAGGGGGATGAAATTGGACCGGTAGAGAAACTCGGGGGGAAACGACAGGACCAGTTCCCGGTCGATCTGAACATCGGCCAGGTCGGTGAACGGGACGCCGTATCGTTCGGCCAGGGCCCGAGGGCCCAGGACGTCGTCGGTTTCCGCGGGTTGGGGCTTGGAGGGACTCATTTAGCGGGCCACCTGGATGATGCGGAAGATGGGGAGATACACGGAAAGCAGCATCCCGGCCACGAGCAGGCCGGTGCCGATGATGACGACCGGCTCGACGAGGGACACCAGGGTATCGAGCTTCTGCTGGATGCGCTCCTCGGTGACGTCGGCCAGCTCGCGGAGCATCCCAGCCAGATTGGCCGAGGATTCGCCGATGCGGATGAGATCCAGCGACATGGGGGGGAAGAAGCCCGCCTTGGCCAGCGTTTCAGAAAGCGCCTCGCCGTTGCGGATGCCGGCCGGGACGGACTCCATCCGGCCGGCTAGGAATTTATTGGGAATGGCCTGGGAGGACAGCGACACCGACTCGACCAGGGATCCTCCGGCGCCGAGCAGCAGACTCAGCGTCCGGGCAAACAGGGAAACGGCCTGTTCGACGATCAAAGGGCGGGCCAGGGGGACTTTGAGCTTCCATTCGTCGAAGCGACGCCGAAAACCCGGTTTCCGTTTCATCCGCCAATAAGCAAAGACGAGGGCCGCCAGCAAAACGGGCCAAAGGAGAGCATGGCGGCGGATGAAGAGGGAAAACTGGATGAGCTGGGCGGTCAGATAGGGAAGCTGGGCTTCGAAATCGGCGTAGAAAGTGGAAAAGCTCGGGAGGACGAAATTCAACAACAGCAGGATCAGAGTAAAGGAGAAGCAGACGATGACCGTCGGGTACGTCATGGCGGATTTGATCCGGCGGCGCGTCCGTTCGATCGTTTTGGCGTAAGCGACGTATTGCCCGATCGTCTCGGGCAGCGTCCCGCTGATTTCCCCGGCCATCAACGCGGCCGTATAAACCTTCGTGAACCGGTCCTCGAAGGGGGCAAAGGCGTCCGAAAGCGACTTGCCGTGGCGGATGTCGTTTTCGACCCGTCCCAAAACGCCCTTCAAGGCGGGATTTTTCGTCCGGCCGCCTACGGCTTCCAGGCAGCGGAGAACCGGGTAACCGGCCCGGATCATGGCCGTGAATTCCTGGTTGAACGAGATGAAATCGCGCGGCTTGATCTTTTTATCCGATCCGCGGAAGGCCAGGGAGAATTTCTGGCGGGACCGGCGGACGGAGAGGACGCAGTACCCTTCCGATTCGAAATACCGGCGGCAGTCTTCAGCCGAGGCGGCCGGGAAGGTCCGTCTCAAGACGGTTCCGGCTTCGTCGGCAACGCGGCAAACATATGAAGACATTACGGATACTCCCGCCGTTTTCCCCTCGGGAGGGAAAGCGAATAATAGATTAGGGCAAACCCCGCACCAAGTCAATTTTTCAATTCGCCTCTATCGGAATCGCATCTTCCGGCCCGGATTCTTCCAACGGACTCATAATAAACAAACAAGTAAGAAAAACGTTAATATGGATATGGAAAGATTTGACTTCCCAAGGCCGCGAGGTATTTAATAATCGGGATGAAGAAGAAAAGGCCGTTTTTATTGACGCTCCTGCCCCCGATTCTGCTGGCAGGCGCTCTCGGTCTGGCCCAACAGACTCCCCCTGGAGACAGCGGGCCGCAGGAAACCGATCCGGCCCGCAGGCCGGCCACCGATTATATGCGGTCGCTTCTTTCCCAGAACACCAAGCCTCTCGGCGTAAAGGTGGATAAATCTCTCCAGCGGCTGATGCGCCAACCGGCGACCGTTTGGGCCGTTCGTGCGTCCCGCCGGCATATTCTGGATTAATTTGATGAATTCGGCAGGTCCGTTCGCAATCGCAGCCAATCCAACGGATTCAATTTTTTGGATTCCGTCATGAAAAACCGGGCGAATTGGCTGCTTGCTCCCCTTGTTATTCTCCTCATTCTGGGAGGGCTCAACGTCTACCGGAAGATCTCCTGGAAAGAACCCACCGACGGAGTCGTCTGGGCGATGAAGCAGGGCCGCCTGACGGCCATCAAGGTGGACAAGGACGGGCCGGCTTATCTCTTTAATTTGAAAAAGGGCGACGTCCTTTACTCGGTCACCCACAATCTCGCACCCGGCAAGATTCTCATCCGGAGCAAGGTCGACCTCCTGAAGAACCTCTGGCAGGTTTGGAAACAGGGCCAGAAAATCACCTACGAAATCTACCGGGAAGGCGACGTCATCACGTACACCGGGACGTTTTTCCCGGCGGCCAAGGGCGCGCATGTCATTTATTATTATCTGGCCCTCATCGGCTTGATGACGATCATCATCGCGCTTGTCGTCTTTTTCAACTCCGCCCGCCCGCTGCGGCGGGCCAATATTCTTTATTATCTCCTGTCGGCTTTCCTCTATATTTTTTATGTCTTTTCTTCCACCGGAGAATTCGATTTCCTCGACGGCCTGTTCTTCGGGCTGGATAAGATCGCCTTCCTGATCTTCCCCCCGCTGCTCGTCCACTATTTCCTGCTCTTCCCCCAGCGCCGGGCCATCCTGCGGAAGCGGCCCGGCCTCGCCCGCCTCATCTATGTCCCCGGCCTTCTTCTGCTTCTCGTCCGGGTTCTGCTGTTCCTCCGGATCATCGGCGGCCAGGATGAGACCGGAATCCTCCGCCTGACTTCGACCCTGGAACGCCTGGAGCTGGCCCATTTCGCCATCTATACTCTCTGGGCGCTGGGAACGATCGTCCTGGGGACGCTCGGCCACCCCAGCTTCATCGTCCGCAAGCAGCTCAAATGGATCGCCTACGGCCTGGGCGTCGGCGTCGTTCCGTTCACCGTCCTTTACGTCGTCCCGTTCATCGCCGGCGCGGCGCCGAGCACGGCCGCCGAGCTGACCGTCCTCCTCCAGGCCCTCATCCCCCTGTCGTTTTCCTATTCCGTCTCCCGCTACAAGCTGATGGACCTGGAAGTCATCATCAAAAAAGCCGCGACCCTGGTCTTCTCCTATTTCGTCCTGGCCCTGGTTTTTCTCGGCATTTCCTCGCAGACGAAGATTTTTTCGGAGAACAAGGCCAACGCCCTCCTCCTCGGGGCCTTGTCCATCATCCTGGGGGCGACGATGTTCACGCCCCTGAGGAGGCTGGTCCAGTCGCTCTTCGACCGGGTGTTTTACCGGAGAAGCTATCAATATCGCAAAACGCTGCTCTCGATCACCCAGGAGCTGGGCCGGGAGCGCAACCTCGCGGTGCTGGCCAGCCGCCTCCTCGAGCTGATCCAAAACGCCCTGTCCCTGCGGTCGATCGCCCTGCTCCTGCCCGTTGAAACGGGCAGCCTCACCTTCGCCGTTTTCAGCGCCCGGGGAGAAAGCGGCCAGGCCGCGGCCAAGATGCTGACGTTCGATCCGGCGGTGTACGCCAGCCTGGTCGAGAGCGATGTCCTGTCGCTGTATTCCCTGACCGAGGACCTCAAGCTCCAGGCCAAGCTCGAGGGGCTCCGGGCGTCGGGCTTCGAGCATTTCCTGGCCCTCAAGGGCGAGAACAAGATGGTCGGCTGCCTGGCCATGGGCCGCAAGCTCGACGCGACCTTCCTGACGAGCGAGGATTGGGAGCTCCTGACGACGATCTCCTCCCCGGTCGCCCTGGCCGTGGAAAACGCCTACCTCTACGATCAGGCCGGCCTGCGGGCCTCGGAGCTCGAGCGGCTCAAGGATTACAGCGAAAACATCATCGAGAGCCTGACGGTCGGCGTCGCCGTTCTGGACGAAAACGGCCGGATCAGCGGCTGGAACCGCATCTGCGAGGAAACCTTCAACCGGAAACGGGAGGACGTGCTCGGGGTACGGCTGAGCGAGGTCCTCAGCCCGAAGGCGTTCGAGGCGATCTTCCCGCCGGACACCCAGTCGGATTATCACCTCGTCGCCGAGTTCCCGATCGACAAGCCCTCGGGCGAAATGCGGATTTTCGACATCGCCAAGACGCCGCTGCTCGACAATCTCCGCCGTTCGACCGGGACGATCATCGTTTTCGAGGACATCACCGACAAGGTCCGGCTCCAGCAGCAGCTGCTGACGTCGGAAAAGCTGGCCTCCATCGGGCTGCTTTCGGCCGGCGTCGCCCACGAAATCAACACGCCGCTCACCGGGATCTCCAGCTACGTTCAGATGCTTCAGAAGAAGGACCTGGACGAAAACCTGTCCCAGCTCCTAGGCAAGATCGAAGCCCAGACCGACCGGGTCTCGCGCATCGTCAAAAACCTCCTGACGTTCGCCCGCAACCCGTCGGACCTGTCCTTCCACCGCGTCCAGCTCCGGGAAAGTCTCCAGGAGATCATTTCCCTCATCGACTACAAGCTGAAAGCCATGGCCATCGATCTGGAAATCGACCTGGCCCCGGTCGGCTCGATCTGGGCCCAGGGCGAGCGCCTCCAGCAGGTCTTCATCAACATCATCCTCAACGCCCTGGACGCCATGCCCCAGGGCGGACGGCTGCGGCTGGAGCTCGGGGAGACTCCGACGGAGGCCGTCGTGACGATCAGCGACACCGGCACCGGGATCAAGGAACAGAATCTCCCCCGCATCTTCGACCCCTTCTTCACGACCAAGGGGGTCGGCAAAGGGACCGGACTCGGCCTCTCCATCAGCTACGCGATCATCAACGAGCACGAGGGCCGGATCGAAGTCCAGAGCGAGGTCGGCAAAGGCACGAAATTCACCATCTTCCTGCCGAAGGATCTCGATCGGCGGGAGAAAAAGGCGGAACGTTCATGAGCAAAGGCATGATCCACGTCATCGATGACGAGCCCGTCATCCGGGACATCCTCGAGCAGCTTCTGCGGGGCGAAGGGTACGACGTCGAGCTCTCCGAATCGGGCGAAGCCGCCCTCCCCAAGTTCAGCGATACCGCCTATGACCTGGTCTTTCTCGACCTGTTGATGCCCGGACGCGGCGGGCTCGAGGTCCTTCCGGATATCCGGAGGATCCAGCCCGGGGCGATCGTCATCATCATCACCGCTTACGCCTCGGTCGAATCGGCCATCGCGGCGATGAAGATCGGCGCCTACGACTACGTCCAGAAGCCGTTCAAGCACGAAGACCTGCTCCTGACGATCGAGCGGGCCTTGGGCCACAAATCGCTCCTGGACGAGAACATCCGGCTCAAAGAGGACCTCCGCCGGAAATACGGCTTCGCCAACATCCTCGGCCGGAGCCAGGCGATGGACCGGGTTTTCGACCTCATCAAGGCCGCCGCCCCGACCCGGTCGACGATCCTCGTCCAGGGCGAAAGCGGGACGGGCAAGGAGCTCGTCGCCCGGGCCATCCACACCCATTCGCCCCGGGCCGCCGCGCCGTTCGTCGTCGTCAACAGCGGCGCCCTGCCGCCGGATCTTCTCGAAAGCCACCTTTTCGGCCACGTGAAAGGGGCCTTCACCGGGGCCGTGTCGGAAAAGCAGGGGCTGTTCGAGGCCGCCGAAAAAGGGACGATCTTTTTCGACGAGATCTCGACCATCGGGCTCGAGACGCAGGCCAAGCTGCTGCGGGTCATGCAGGACAAGGAATTCATGCGCCTCGGCGGAACGAAGACGATCCGCGTGGACACCCGGATCATCGCCGCGACCAACGTCGAGCTGGAGGACATGATCAACCGGGGGACGTTCCGCAAGGACCTCTATTACCGCTTGAACGTCATCAAGATCACGCTGCCGCCGCTGCGCGACCGCCGGGAGGACATTCCTCTCCTGGTCAAGCATTTCATCGACGTGTTCGCCAAGGAAAACGGCAAGGCGATCGACGGCGTCTCCTCCGAAGTCCTTCAGGTCCTCGACCGGCACTCCTGGCCGGGAAACGTCCGCGAGCTGGAGAACTTGATCGAACGCACCGTCGTTTTCACGAAAGACCGGATCATCAGCCGGGAAAGCCTCCCCGACCTTTTTGCCGTCCCGCATGAGGCCGCCCCCCTGACGGTCGGGGAATCGGGCTTGGACCTGAAGGAGCAGACGCTCGCCTTCCAGCGGCGCCTGATCGAGACGGCCATGGCCAAGGCCAACGGCGTTCAGAAAACCGCGGCCGCCCTTCTCGGGGTGAAGCCGACGACGCTGAACGAAATGATCAAACGGCTCGACATCTCTTCGGAAAATTTCTGAGCCGGGCGCCCCGCCGCCTCAACGTCCGTCAGCGGATCGTCCCGGGGAGTCGCCCGTCCGGATCGACCCGGAACTTCGTCGGTTTGACCGAGACGGGGAAGGAAAACGTTTCGACCGCCGAAGCCACCGTGAGCATTTTCCGCACGGAGCGCTTGTCCTCCATCCAGGATACTTCCAGGGGGAAAGTCATGAGGGCTCCGGTCTGGTGGATGACGATCGAGAGCGAGTTTTCCTCGCCTTCCTTGACGTGCCGGTACGATACGGAAACGTTCGGCAGCTCGTAGCCGTCGAACCAGCCGCGGAAAAAATCCCGCAACGACCGGCCGGAGGCGTTTTCCATGCTCCGGATGAAATCCTTCGTCCGGGCGGGGCGGTAAGCATAGGTTTCATGGAACAGCCGCAGGCCCCGGTCCATCGTCTCCTCCCCGATCAGGTCCGAAAGAAGGGAGAGGGCCACGCAGGCTTTCCCGTAAACGACGGCCTGGAAGGCCTGGAAATCGAGGAAGCTGAGCCGGGCCCCCAGGGTGATGGGGCCGTAGACCGACATTTTTTTGGCCCAGGAGACGCTTTTTTTCAGCAGCTCCGAGCGTTCGGCGTTCCCGTATCTGGATTCAAGGAAGCGGATCGCCGCGTATTGGGCCAGCCCTTCGCTCAGCCATTGGTCATGGTAGGTGGCCCCGGTGACCGCCTGGCCCCACCACTGGTGGGCGATTTCATGGGCCATGATGAATTCCCGGTACTGAGGAAGGTCGACGGGGCTCCGGATCTCCTTGACGTTGAGGCCGTCGGTTTCTTTTTCCGCCTCATTGAGAAGAATGAAGGAGGCGGGGCTGTAGCCCCCGATCGACGTCCCGGCCCGCTGGATGACGGACAGCTTTTCGTAAGGGTAGGGGCCGAAGATTTTGGCGTAGAAGCGGACGATCTCCCGGGCATCGGCCAGCAGATCGCGGCGGGAGGAGCGGAGCTTCTCGGAGATGAAAACGGAGATCGGCGGGAAGGCGTCGTCGTCCTTCGCCTCTTCCCGGAATCCCCCGGCGAAAAAGGCCAGCCCTTTCACCGGTTTCCAGGTCTCGAATACATAGGACGAGCCGCCCGTGTCGGCCAAACTTTCCTTGCTGATGAGGGCGCCGTTGGCGATGCATTCGAAACCGAGGGGAAGGCTGATCCGAAGGCGCGAGAAGAAATAATCCTCCTCAAACAGGGTCGGATACCAGCTCGCCGCCCGACCGTACATGAGGCCGTCCGTGCCCGGAAGCTGTCCCCTCCAGCGGCTGGAGGCCAGGATCTCGGACGTCGGCGGAGGAGGCTCCAGAGCCCCGCGGTAAAAAACGTCGAAAACCACCTTCTGGTCTTTTTCGAGCGGCTGAAGGAAGCGGACATACAGAAGACCGCGGAGCTTGTCCTGCATGAAGAACAGCTGGCGCTTTTCGCCGTCGATGATGTCGATGACCTCCAGGGCGGAATTGAACTCGAACCGCTGGCTGTCGGCGCCGGATCCGCGGGCGGAAAGCTCCATCCGAGCCCGGGCCGAGAAATAATACCGTTCCGGTTGGAATTCCAGATCGATGTCCGTGCGGAGAACGTCGACGGCCCCGCCGATCGAAATGACCATCCGCCGGCCGTCTCCCTCGCCGGCGTTCGGCGAGTAATAACAGAGAAGGCGGTCCGGCTCGCGGCTCCGGAAATGGATTTCCTCCTCGGAAAAGGGGGAATACATGTAGGTGAAACCGGTTCCGCTGGCCGTCTCCAATTCGAAAACGGCCTGTTCGCCCTGGGGAAGAACGGACAGGCGTTCGCCGATAAGCGGATTGTCGATCGAAAACGAATCGCCGTAATACCGATCGAAAACGTCCCGGGCCCTCTCCATGTCGACAAGCGCCGGTTCCGCGGCCTTTCCCTTGGACTCGGCGGGAATGATCGTGATGTTCCGCCCGAAAAAGGACGGGGAGAACCGCAGGAACGCCGCGCTGAGGCGCCGCTCCAGAAAACCGGAACCGTACCGGAGGTCCAGCTGATGGCGTTCCGTATCCGAAGACGGGGCGAACTGCATCCGGCCCTGTCCGATGATGATCAAGCCCGTTTCGAGGCGGGTGATGTTGTCGTAAAAAACCCAGGCGTTTTCAAATGTCGCCGTCAGGTCCGCGTGGCGGACGCTGATCCGGGAGACCCGCTCGACGCGGTTCGCGGGCATGCGGAGCTTGTAGAAGATCGCCGTGTTCCCGATCTCGGTCTTGGTCCGGACGATCCAGCGCTCGCCGGCCAGGGCCATTTCCAGCTTCCACGTTTTCAGAAGGACTTCTTCGTCGTTCTGGAAAACGGCCTGGACGTACAGCGGCTCTCCATCCTCTGTTTTCGCGTTTTGATTCGACAGGCTGAAATCCACCTGGTTCAAGCGGAGCTCTTTGGTGGATTCGTAATCGTTTTCTTCGGCGTTACGAATCTCCGGAGCGAAATGATTCAGATAGGCCGTCCGGTCCGAAGATTCAAACGCCTGCTTTATTCCCGCCAGGAAGGGGAACGTTTCCGCATAGGCCGACGGCGCAGGGGCGTCCTGCCCGAATCCGAATCCCCCCGCCAGGAAAAGAAGAAGGAAAGCGGCCGTTTCGATCCTTTTCCGCACCCTTGAATTATACCAGAAACAAAACCCGTCGGAGTTTCTCATTCTCGGGCCTCACTGCCGAAATTGCACGAAACATGCCAAGGCAGGCGTTTCCGTGATATTTCAACCGATCCCCATGCGGCTTGCGGTCAAGCCCCGAAAAACGGAGGGATTTCCGGACAAAAAGCGATTCGAAACACGGGCGAAAACGTAAAAATGCTTTACGTCGGAGATGTGATTTACACGGCGGACATTCTCCCTTATTCTAGGAAGAGCGGGATGTCCCGCGGCCGGGCCCGGCCCGGGAATGGAGTCAGCCATGAAAGCGATGCTTCTCGCCCGGATATCGGATCTCCGGGACGAACCCGCGCCGCTTGAATGCCGCGAGGTGCCCGTTCCTTCGCCCGGAGAAGGAGAAGTTCTGATCCGCGTCTCCGCCTGCGGCGTCTGCCATACCGAGCTTGACGAGATCGAGGGGCGGACGCCGCCCCCGCGGCTGCCGGTCGTGCCCGGCCACGAGGTCGTCGGCCGCATCGAAAAATGCGGCGGGGGAAGCTCCCGCTATCGGCCGGGCGATCGCGTCGGCGTCGCCTGGATTTTTTCGGCCTGCGGCCGCTGCCGGCATTGCCTGGACGGCCGGGAGAATCTTTGTCCCGAATTCCGGGCGACCGGCCGGGACGTCGACGGCGGATACGCCGAGTACATGGTCGCCCGCGAAGACTTCATTTTCCCCATCCCGGCCGTTTTTTCCGATGCCGAGGCGGCTCCCCTTCTCTGCGCCGGAGCCGTCGGTTATCGTTCGTTGAAGCTCGCCGGCCTGCGGGACGGGCAGGCGCTCGGCTTGACTGGATTCGGCGCTTCCGGCCATCTCGTCCTTCAGCTGGCCCGGCACCTGTTTCCCCGGGCTCGCCTTTACGTCTTCGCCCGGGCTCCGGAGGAACGGACGCTCGCCGCGGAGCTGGGCGCCGTCTGGACGGGTGATGCGGCGGAACGTCCGCCCGAAGACCTGGATGCGGTTATCGATACGACGCCGGTTTGGCTTCCCGCCATCAAAGCCCTGGGTTGCCTGGCCCCGGGCGGACGTCTCGTCATCAACGCCATCCGGAAAGAGAACATCGATAAGAACGAGCTTTTAAATCTCGATTACGCCCGCGATCTCTGGCGGGAAAAGGAAATCAAAAGCGTCGCCAACGTGACCCGCGCCGACGCCGAGGAGCTCCTCCGGCTGGCCGCGGCGATTCCGCTCCGGCCGGTTTTCGACGCATATCCCCTGGCCGAAGCCAACCGGGCTTTGCTGGAGATCAAGCAACGCCGCATCCGCGGCGCCAAAGTCCTTCTTATGGAAACACCCGCCGCTCCTCTTTGACCGTGTTCAGGATCAGATGGGTGACGGTCCGGTCGATGTTCGGGTGGGCGTTGATCTTCTTGATGAACCGGTTCAGATCGTCCCGCCCCTTGAAGCGGGCGACGACGAGGCAGTCCCATTCTCCGGTCACGTCATAGACCGCGGCGACGTGGGGATCCTCGGCGATCTTTTTCTGCGCTTCCATGATTTTTCCCTGGGAAATGCGGACGGCGATGACGGCGCCGAGATCGTAGCCGACCAGGACCGGATCGATCACCGGAATATAGCCGCGGATGATCCCCTTGGATTCCATTCCCTTCACGGCATGGATGACCGCGGTGACGGATGTCCCCGTTTCCTTGGCGATTTCCCGAAAGCTTTTTCGGGCGTCATTATTCAAGGAATCGATGATTTTTCGAGATAAATCGTCCATTTGATTTGCTCCTTTGTCGCTTATTTTAAACAAATTTAATACATTTGTCTTTATTTTTACATTTATTCTTGACATTTGTCCACAATATAGCTACTATTCCTCCTGGAAATAAGGAGGAGCCATGATAAACTCTTATGAAAAACCAAAATATCCTTTGAAATTCTTCGGTTTTTCCGACGAAGACGAGGTTCTTCGCACGATTCTCGAACCCAGCCATAATATCGAATTCATCCGGGTTCATTTCCCCGACATTCTGGGCCGCCCAATGGATTTCTCTTTCCCCGCCGGCGAGCTCGAATCGGCCTTCCGCCACGGCAAGGGATTCGACGGCTCGTCCGTGGAAGGATTCGTTCGGATCGAAGAAAGCGACCTCATCATCAAGCCCGATCCCAAGACCTTCCGCGTTCTGCCCTGGACGTACACCGGGTTTTCTCCGGACATGTCCTGGCGGGAAGGGATCATGTTCGGCGATATCATGACGCCCGACCGGAAGCCTTACGCGGGCGACTCCCGGTTCATCCTGAAGGAAGCGCTCCGCCGGGCGGCGGAGGAAGCCGGCGTCGACCAATTCATGGTCGGCCCGGAGATGGAATTCTTCCTCTTCCCGAACGACCGGGACGCCCAACCGATGGATGACGGCGGATATTTCTTCGCCGGCAAGCACGGCGGGATCCGCAAGGAGATCCAGCTTCACCTCAAACGGATCGGCATCCTCTCGGAATACGACCATCATGAAGCGGCCAACGGCCAGCACGAGATCGATTTCCGGTACGCCGGGGCCCTCGAGATGGCCGACA
>Ga0172371_10005746_pt1 | contig 18306 bp, 17 predicted proteins | sample Lak12m_FD_114543 | JGI IMG/M metagenome (GOLD analysis project Ga0172371, IMG submission 114543) | Freshwater microbial communities from Kabuno Bay, South-Kivu, Congo - kab_022012_12m | ecosystem: Environmental > Aquatic > Freshwater > Lake | place: Democratic Republic of the Congo: South-Kivu...
AGGAAGCCCTCTCGCTCTCGGCGAGGCGGTCGGCCCGGGAAGCCCCATAGTCGCGTCGCGAAGCCTCGGCCCTCGCGCGATCGGCAAAGAGTCCCGCCCTTCGCTTCGACTGCTCGGAAAGAAGGGCGAGACTGGAACCCCTCGCCTGCAGCTTTTCCAGATCGCCGCGCAGCTTCGCTTCTTCCTCGGGTTTTGGTCTCAAGGCCTCAAGCTCTCGCCTGTACGCGTCGATTTCGGCGACTTCGCGCGCATAACGTCCATCCAGATCGGCGGAGCGCGCCTCGGCCTCGGCAAAGGAGCTCAGCGCTCCCGCGCGGCGTTTCCAGACTTCCACGGCCTTCTGCAGGCCAAAAATTTCCCTCTGCTTCGAGGCTGCCAGCGCGGCACATTCCTTTATCCTGAGGCGCTTGGCCTTTATCGCGGAACCGGAAGCCTCCAGCGAGGAAAGCTCGGCGGCGAGCCGGGCGGCGCGCTCGAAGAGGTCCCTGGCCGCGGCCCGCGTCTTCAAAAAAGCGAGAGTGTAAGGGGCCACCGAGGCCGCGGCCCTCGCCAGGCCGATGCGCGCCGCCCGCGCCGCCTCGGCGGAAGCCCGCCCCTCCAGGGCGGCGAGAGCCTTCGCCGCCTCCATCGCCCGGGCCGCCCGCGCGGCCCTTTCCCTCTCGCCCTCGAGCGCCCTCGCGCGGGCGGCCGCCTCACCCATGGCCACCGTCTCTTCCGCCAGCGCCTTCACGAGTTCGCCCCTCAGCCCCGCGAGCTTCGACTCGGAATCCTCGCCCGCTTCCGCCGTCAGGAGCCCTATCTCCGCCTCGAGCACGGAAAGCCCCATTTTGGCTTCCTGCGTCTTTGTCTTCGCGATTTCCGCCATCCTCTCGTGGAGATCCACGGGGAACAATTTCTCCAGCACCTGGCTCCGCTCCGTCGACTCCATCTCCAGAAACTTCTGGAAATCACCCTGTGGCAGGAGAATTATCTTGGAGAATTCCTCGGCGGTGAGACCGATCAGCTCCGAAACCCTATCGTTCGTGTCTCTGACCCCATCCGAGACGAGGCGCCAGCCCCCTTCGGCTTCCGGGAAGGCCGCGTACAAGATCGCCGTCGGAGGCACATCGGTGAAACCGCCTCCCCGCTTGGACCTCGAAAAAGGCGCCGTGCGGACCAGTTGGTACCTCGTCCCCGAAAGCGAAAACTCGAATTCCACGGCCGGCTTGTCGCCCGGCGCCGCGAAATCCGACACGAACTCCGCCTCCGAACCCTTCCGGCCCCCGGGAGCCTGGCCGAACAGCGCGTAGGTGATGGCGTCGAAAAGCGTCGACTTGCCCGAGCCCGTCTTTCCGCAGATGAGGAAGAATTCGCCCAGCGTCGAAAAATCTATTTCCGCGCGATCGCGGTAAGGACCGAAATTCTCGAGGGCAAGCTTAATTGGACGCATCGACGGCCTCCCTCGCGATCGCGTCGAACGCGGCCATCAAGCTCTCCGGCGGAGCCTCTCCCGTCATCTCCCTGTGGAAATCAAAAAAGTCCTTCCTCACCGTCTCCAGGCGGTCGGGCGCGCCACTCCGTTCGCGCCTCAGCCCATCCAGAACCGCCTCGCCATCGCCGGATTCGCCGTAGCGCAATTCGAAAGCCCGCTGCAGCACCTCCAGACAGTGCGGATACAGAGCCTTGAGCCGCTCGCCAGCGTTCAAGACAGGCTCTTCGTCGCAGAGATGAACTTCGATATAGTCATCCCGCTCGCTTTCCGGAAGGGAATTGGCAAGGAGATCCGCGAAACAGCCCGAGAGCTTGCGCAGCCTGCGCCGGGGGATGAGGGGGATGAATTCGACGCGCGGAGCGATGCCCGGAAGGACCTCGACCGACAGGAAGCCCTGCTCCTTCTCGCCCTCCTTCACCGAATAAGCGAGCGGCGTTCCGGAATACCAAACATGGGGCGCGGGGCTCTGCATGGAATGAAGATGGCCCAGGGCCACATAGTCGAAGCCATCGAAAAGGGCCGTGTCGACCTGCTCGGTCGCGCCCACGAAGGCGAGTTCGCTGTCGCCCGCCAAGCCCCCCGCCGCGAAGCAATGGGCGACGAGGACATGGGCCGCCCCCTCCTCCATGCCGGCATGGATCATGTCGATCGCCAACCCCATGAGCTCCTGCTGCGAACGGATCGCGGCCCCGTCCCCCGCCGCCAGTTCCCCCCAGGGCGCGCTCGCCTGGGTCAGGAAGGGCAGAGCCCACACGACAACCTTCTTCCCCGCCCCACCGCCCGCCACGAGCGCAGGCTCAGCCCCGGCCCTCGCCGCGATGCGCAGTCCCGCGTCCGCCATCAGCGAGGCGCCGAAGGCGAGCCTCCCCGCCGAATCGTGGTTCCCCGGCACCACCACCACCTGCAGGCCAGGCGCCGCGGCTCGCGCCGAGCGCAGAAAGGCATCGAAAAGCTCTATGGCCTCGACGGGCGGAACCGCCCTGTCGTAAACATCCCCCGCGATGAGAAGGGCGTCGGGCTTCGCCTCACCGATCCGCCCCACCAAGACCTCGAGCACGAAAGCCTGATCGTCGAGGAGCTCGTAGCCATGCAGCGTCTTCCCCAGATGAAGATCGGAAACGTGAAAAAATCTCATGGACCTAGAATGCGGCTCCCATGCCTCCCGGTCAAGGGAAATCGGGACCCATGGCGCCCGCGCGCCATCGCCGCCCGCGCGCCCTCACTCCCCGAACCGCTCCCCCAACCACTCGGTGCACAAGTACATCCACGAGGAAACATGAGGATCGGGATCATGCTGGTCATCGCTCGTCTCCTCCGTGGCCAGGGAAAGCCCATGCACCCCGTCAGGATACACGTGCAGCTCGAAGGGAACCCCCTTCGAGCGCAGGGCGCCCGCGAAAAGCAGACTATTCTCGAGCGGCACCGATTGGTCAGCATAGGTATGCCAAAGGAAGGTCGGCGGCGTCTTCTCGCTCACCTGGAGCTCGAGCGAGATGGCCGAGAGCAACTCTCGCCCCGCGTTCGGCCCCAGCAGATTCTCAAAGGAGCCAGCGTTGGCGAAAGGCCCCGAGGTGATCACCGGATAACTCAAAATCAAGGCGTCGGGGCGGTTCATGCCCGGCTCTATCCCCGGCGCGCCCAGGGCGACAGGCCTGTCCCAGAAAACGCCCAGGCTCGCCGCCAGATGGCCTCCCGCCGAAAATCCACAGAGCGCGATCCTGCCCGGATGAATCCTGAAGCCATCGGCGCGCTCCCTCAGGGCGCACATGGCGCGCGACACATCGAGAAGCGGGAGAGGGTACCTCCTCGGAGCCACACTATAGCGCAAAATGAAGGCATGATAGCCCGCAGCGTTGAACTGTAGGGCGACCGGCTCGGCTTCCCTCGGGGAAAGATAGCCGTAGCCGCCTCCCGGGCAAATCAGCACTGCCCCGCGCCTCCTGCCGCCATCCAGCACATAGCTGTCGATGGTAGGGGCGAAACCGTCGCCCAGATCGCCGCGGTACTCACCCTTGCCCCAGAGTTCTATCGTCTCGTTGACCATGCGCAAAGCTCCTTGGCCCAATCATACAACGAAACGCCGAAAACGCCACAGCGTCCAACGCAAAAAGATGGCGCGCGGCGGATTGTCATAGTAGAATTCGACCATGTTGCGCCTCCTTATCATCGACGACGAATCGGCGATCCGATCAGGCATTTCGGCATACTTCCCCTGGGCCAGCCTGGGGATCGAGGTGGCGGCAACCTGCCAGGACGGCATGGAGGCCCTCGCGATCCTGGAACAGACAAAACCCGATCTCATCCTCTGCGACATACGCATGCCGCGCATGGACGGCATCAGCTTCGTCGAGAAGGTGAGGGAAAGGGGATGTCCCTGCGACATCGTCTTCATAAGCGCCCACAAGGATTTCGAATACGCGAAAAAGGCGATAGAGTTGGGCGTAAGGGAATACATCGTCAAGGCGGCCGGCGCCGGCCTTGCCGGCGCGCCTTCGGCCTCCACGGCGCCCGGACCCAGCCTGGCCGACCGCGCCCTAAGGCTCTTCGAGGAAGACCTCGTCAACGTGAGCCTTTCCTCCATCGCCGAAAAACTCGCCATGAGCCCAAACTACCTTAGCGCCCGCCTTCACCAGGAAACAGGAAGGACCTTTTCCGATCTCCTCTGCGAGGCGAGGATGAGGCGCGCGAAGATGCTTCTTGCCAACCCCTCTAGCCGCGTGGGCAGGATCAGCGCCATGGTCGGCTACGCCAGCGCCAAAAGCTTTATCCGGGCCTTCAGGCTGCATTACGGCAGTTCCCCCACCGCCTACCGCTTCGCCGCCCAAAACGGCCGCCAGGCATCGAAGAAGCCATGAGCCGAAAAGGCCCCGCCATTTCCTTTCTCAGAAAGCTCCTTCTCTCCCTCTTGCCCGTCGTCCTCCCCCTCCTCATGCTGGGCTTAGCGGCGATCTACATCGCCAACGACTTCATCAACCGCGAAATCGCCACCATGACAAGCCGCCAACTGGACAATCTAAAGGACATGGTCGATATAACCATGTTCGAGCTGGACGCCCTCAATCTCACCTTCAGCGTGAACGCGAAGATGATCTCGACCGTCGACGAGCTCTTGAGCAGCGAACCCCTCGACATGGAAGAGCTCAGCTTCTCAAAAACCCTGAATGATATCTTGAGCGCCCAGAGAAATGCCCGTCCCTATGTCGATTCCATCTATTTTTACCTGGACCGTTATCCCGGACGCCTGCTTTCGGTGGCCGACGGTATCATGCAGCTCGACGGCTTCGCCGACACCAACTGGCTGAAAACCTACACAGCCGCGCCGAAAGGCCAGCTTATCTGGGCTGAAACGCGGACCGTGCGCCACTTCAGTTTCGAGAAAATTCCCCAGCCCCTCTTCACCGTCTACCGCCGTCTCTACCCTGCAAGCCATGGGAGGACGGGCGTCATCGTCATGAATATCGATAAAAGCCACTTCGACGCCCTCATGTCCCGGGCTTCGCAGTTCGAGGGACAGGAAGTTTACCTTCTGGACCAGGACGGCCGCCTCATTCTCTCGGCCGGCGACCGCGGCGACCTGAGCCCCCTCTCCCGACAGCTCCTCAAGGAGGAAAGAGCGCCCCTGGCCAAACAGGGCTTTTCGGGATTTTCCTATTATACCTACTCCTCCGCCACCTCCCGCTACGGCTGGCGCGTCGTCTCCATCATCCCCGCCTCGAGCCTCGAGAGCTTTTCCATCACGCTCAAGAAACTCATCCTCCTGACCTTGGCCATCGCCCTCCTCATCGGCGTCGGCATGACCCTGTCCATCGCTCGCAGGAACGAGCGGCGGGCGATGGCGGTACGGGAGCTCTTCAGAAAAGCCGAGACGGGGGAGGAATTCCCCGAACATCCGCTCCTCCTTCACGACGAATACGACTACATGGTGGAAACCCTCATCCGCAGTTTCCTCAAGCAGCGTTATGCCAGTCTCCAGCTTTCGGAAAGGCAGGCCCAGGCCCAGGTGCTCGAACTCAAGGCGCTCCGCGCCCAGATGAATCCCCACTTCCTCTTCAACACCCTCGATTCCCTGTACTGGATGGTCTTCGGCACCGAGGGAAAGCCCTCCCCCGCCTCCTCGATGATCAAGGACCTCTCCGTCCTCCTCAAATACTCCCTGGAAGAGAGCGAGGAAGTAGCGCTTTCCGACGAAATCGGCGCCGCCAAGCGCTATCTCGCCATCCAGCGCTTCAGGTACAGCGACAAATTCAAGATAAAATGGGAGATTGACGAGGAAACCCTCAACCGCAAAGTAGTCAAATTTTTCCTCCAACCCCTCCTGGAAAATTCCATCTATCACGGGATACGGAACAGGGAAGGCCAGGGAACGATCCGCATCGCCGCCTCCAAGCGAGCCTCCAGGCGAACCTCCAGCGAAGCCACCGGGGAAACCTCGGGCGATCTTCTCATCGTCAGGGTGGAAGACGACGGCCTGGCCATGGACGAGGAGCGGCTGGCCGCGGTTCGCTCCTCCCTCCTCGCCGAAGCCCAGCCGGGTGAGCACATAGGCCTCTTCAATACGAACCGCCATATCCAGCTTGTTTTCGGCTCACGCTTCGGGCTTTCCATCGAAAGCGTCCAGGGCAAGGGCACCAGCGTCGACCTGCGCTTCCCCTGGATCCCGGCATCAGGCCCGGCGTAATTTGCGCACCCTTTTCATGTCTTGCGCTACCAGGCGCTTGAAATCGTAAGTACGGCACCCTATTTCATAGAAGATCGTCCCTATCGCCCCTTAAAAAGCCGATTTACCATAAAAAAACGCTCCCGCAGGGGGAGCCAAGGAGGAAAAGGGATGATCGCAAAACGTTTACGCGCCGCTTCCGGATTCGCCAGGGCAGTGGCCCTCGTCGTACTCTGCTTCGCCGTCGCCGGCGCGGCATTCGCCCAAGCTTCGGGCAAGCAGACAATCCGTCTCGCGTGGTGGGGCGGGGAAACCCGGCACAAGGCTACCGTCGCGGCCGCCGAAGCCTTTATGAAGCAGTATCCCGACATCATCGTCAAGACGGAATATCAGGGCTTCGAAGGCTACTACGACAAGCTCATCACCCAGCTCGCCGCGGGAACCGGTCCTGATCTCTTCCAGTTCATCATCGCTTGGTTCGGCGATTTCCAAAAAAGCCCCGAAATGTTCGCCGACCTCCGGAAGGTGCCCGGCCTCGACCTGAGCGGTTGGCCTCAGACATCATTCGAATACGGCACCCTTGGAAACAAACTCATAGGACTGCCCTTGGGCGCCAACGGCCGTGTCCTGGTCTACAACAAGACCCTGGCCGATAGGCTCGGCATTTCGATCGACAAGTACCTCACCTGGGAAACCTTCGCCAAGGCCATCAAGGCGGCGAAGGCCAAGGATCCCAGCGTCATCGGCTATTCGGGCACCATGGACCAGTACGGCTATCCTCTCATCTCCTACCTCGTGCAGAAGACGGGCAAACCCTACATTTCCCAGGCGGCTGAATTCGGCTTTACCGAAAAGGACATCGCCGAAGGGCTTGAAATGTTCAAGGAATGGTTCTCCGACGGCACCTTCCAGTCCCTCGAGAAAACCGTCCTTCTGAAAGCTTCCTGGTCGGATCCCGATTGGCTCAACGGCAAAGTGCTCTTCAGCGAGACGCCTGTTACCCAAATTCCCCAGCATCTCAATTACGGCTTTAAGGTCGGCTTCACCCGCTATCCCTTCGTCGAAGGCGCCAAGCTCTCGGGCGTCGAGGTCGGCCCGAACATGATGTTCTGCATCAACGCCAAGACCAAAGCGATGGACGCCACCGTCAAGCTCGCGAACTTCCTCTATACCAGCCCCGAAGGCGCCAAACTCATGGCTCTGGAACGCGGCGTGCCGACAAACAAGAAGGGCTATGAAGTCCTCGTGAAGAACGGCATGATCGACGATGTCACCAAGGTGGCGATGAAGCTCATCGACGACACCGACACGGGCAAGTTCTCCTATTACGACCCCGTGGAAGTCCGCGATCTTCTGCACACCGCCATCCAGCAGGTCGGGCTCAAGTCCGGCGGCACGAGCGCCGACACGGCCGCGAAGGAATTCTTCGCCAAGGCGACGAAAGTCCTGAAGAACTTCAAATAATCCAAGGTGGATTTTTCCGACAAGCGCGACGGCGGCCGCCCGACTGACTCCCCCGAGCCGGGGCGGCCGCCGTCGCCGGAGGTGGCATGAGTTCCCTGAGCAAGCACAATCGCGTAGCGTACCTTTATATAGCGCCTTGGCTGTTAGGGTTCGTCTGCCTCACCCTGATTCCCTTCATCTCGACGCTGGCCTTCTCTTTTACCGACTATTCGGTGCTTCGCCCCCCGCGTTTCGTCGGATTGGAGAATTACATCAAGATGTTTACCGAAGATGATCTCTTCCCGAAATCCCTCTGGGTGACGACGAAATACGTCTTCATTTCCGTTCCCCTCAAGCTCGCCTTCGCCCTTCTCGTGGCGATCGTGCTGAACAAGAAACTCAAGGGCATCGGCATCTACCGGACTCTGTACTATCTCCCGTCCATCTTCGGCGGCAGTGTCGCCCTCTCGATCCTGTGGCGTATGCTGTTCATGGGCGACGGGCTCATCAACCGTCTCCTCGCCACCTTTGGGCTCATGGGACCCGACTGGCTGGGCGACCAGCGCTATTCGCTCATCACGATAAGCCTCCTCCAAGTATGGCAGTTCGGCTCATCGATGGTGCTCTTCCTGGCCGGGCTCAAGCAGGTGCCCGACTATCTCTACGACGCGGCGCGGATCGACGGGGCGGGCAAACTCCGCATTTTCCGCAGCATCACCTTCCCTCTCATCACGCCGATCGTGTTCTTCAACCTGGTGATGCAGACGGTCAACGCCTTCCAGACTTTCACGACGGCCTTCGTCATCACGGCGGGAGGGCCCCTGCATTCCACCTATCTCTATGCCATCCTTCTCTACGACAACGCCTTCAAGTACTTCAAAATGGGCTACGCCTCGGCCCTCTCCTGGGTTCTTTTCGTCATCCTCATGGCTATCACGGGGCTTTTGTTCAAGTCCTCGTCATCCTGGCTTCACTACATGGATTCGGAGAACTGATCATGGCGCGAAAAAAACACCACCTCATCGCCCATATCATCCTCATCCTTTTTGCCCTCGTCATGATCTACCCCCTCATCTGGCTCCTGATGTCGGCCTTCAAGGACACGCAGGAAATCCTTACGAGCGGCCGACTTTTGCCCAAAGCCTTCCATCTGGGGGGCTTTACCGAAGGCTGGAAGGGAGAGGGTCGCCCCATTTTCGGCACTTTCATTGTCAATTCCATAACCTTGACGCTTCCAACCGTCGCCCTCACGATCATCTCGGGCGTTCTGGTCGCCTATGGTTTTTCGCGCTTCAACTTCAAGTTCAGAAAGCCCCTCTTCGCCATCATGATAGGGACGATCCTCTTGCCGAACACCGTCCTCCTGATACCGCGCTATCTCATCTTCCGCAACCTGGGCATGCTGGACTCATACCTGCCCTTCTGGCTCACCGCCGCCGCCGGCGTTCCCTTCTTTATCTTCATGTTCGTCCAGTTTCTCCACGGGATCCCCCGCTCCCTCGACGAATCGGCCTACATCGACGGCTGCGGCTCCTTCCAGATCCTGTGGAGTATCCTCCTGCCCCTTCTGAAGCCCGCTATCTTCTCGGCGGCGATCTTCCAGTTCATCTGGACCTGGGATGACTTTTTCCAAGCCCTGATCTACATTTCCAGCGTGGACAAATACCCCGTCACCCTGGGCCTCCGCCTCTCGATCGACGCCATGGGCATACCGCCATGGAACCAGATCGCCGCCATGTCCATCATAGCGATTTTGCCTTCCGTGCTCATCTTTTTCGGCGCTCAGAAGTATTTCGTCGAAGGCATAGCCACGACGGGGCTGAAAAATTGACGCTCGCGCCGTCCTCCGCGGCCGAGTCCGCCCTCGCCGATTACGTCGCCGGCACCCGTGAAGCCCTCGCGCCCTGTTCTTCCGCCATCCTTGTCTCCAGGAAGGGCGAAAGGCTGATGGAGCGCCACGAAGCAGGGTCGCGGCCTCAATCCGACGCTCCCGTCGACCCGGAATCGCTTTGGCCTTACTGGTCGATCACGAAATCCTTCGCGGCGGCCCTCCTCGCCCGCCTGGCCTGGCGTGGGGCGCTCGACTTCGACATGCCACTTTCGCGAGCCCTGCCCGAATTCGGCGAGCGCGGCCCAGGGCTTTTCGACCGCAGAAAGGTGAAGCTCAGCCACCTGTTGTCCCATACTTCCGGCTGCTCGATTCCCGGCCGCGCGGAAGATGGCGTCAACCTTGGGCCGGCGCCCGAACTCTCCAAAATCGCCATTGCCTCCGAACCAGGCTCCACCTTCGAATACTCTTCCCTCGGCATGCATGTCCTCGAACGTTTCCTCGAAGCCCTGACCGGCGTGGATTTCGGCAAGCTCCTTCGCGCCGAAATACTTGAACCCTTCGGCCTGGCCAGCGTCACCTATCTCTATGAGGAGGACTTCGCGTCGGGTAAGGAAGGCGCGGCTGCCCGCGTTTTACCCTGCCTCGACGGGCGAGCGCTGCCTTCCCAGCCGCGGCAACGCTGCGGCCTCGGCCTCTATGGCACAGCTTCCGACCTCCTCGCCTTCGGGGAACGCTGGCTCACCATGACCGACGCCTCGGGATCGCCCTGGTGCGACGCCTCCCTGCGCGGAAAAATGTGGACTCGCCATTCCACGCGCCCTTCCGACTCAAGCGACTACGGTTTCCTCTGGTGGCTTTTCGGCGATCTGGGAGGTTGCGTCGCCTCAGGCGCCTCCTACTCTCTCTGCGCCCTTCTGCCTAAGGAAGGCATTGCCGCCGTAGTGGCGCGCAACCACTTCGGCACCACCAACCTCCCCTTCGATTACGGCAACGACAAGCGCCGCGTCCTCCAACTGGCGCAAGCCTTTGCTTGAAGTCCCGCCTTCGGCGAATTCCCCCCAATCGCTTTGCGACCGCCCTTCTTGTATAGTACATTCTTGATATAATTTCTTCAAATACTTACAGGAGGATGAATATGCTTTACAGAAGGCTCGGCTCCGCCGGCATAAAAGTATCGCTGCTTTCGCTCGGCTCTTGGGTAACCTACGGGGCCCAGGTGGATATCGACGCGGCCGCCGACATGATCAAGCTAGCCTACGACAAGGGCATCAACTTCTTCGACAACGCCGAGGTCTACGCCGGCGGACAATCCGAAACGATCATGGGAGCGGCCTTCCGCAAGCTCGGCCTGCGCCGCGGCTCCTACCTCGTATCCACCAAGCTTTTTTGGGGCATCAACGATGGCCCGAACGAAAAGAACACCCTCAACCGGAAATACCTGCTCGAGGCGATGGGCGGCAGCCTCGAGCGCCTCGGCATGAACCATGTCGATCTCGTTCTCTGCCATAGGCCCGATCCCGAGACTCCCATGGAAGAGACCGTGCGGGCCATGAGCGACATCGTCTCAGGCGGCAAGGCCTTCTACTGGGGCACGAGTGAATGGTCGGCCGAGCAGATCCGCGAAGCCTGGGACATCGCCGACAAGCGCAACCTCCACAAACCCCAAATGGAACAGCCTCTCTACAACATGATCAGCCGCTCCAAGGTGGAGAAGGAATTCGCCCGTCTCTACGAAGGCATCGGCCTGGGTCTCACCACCTTCAGCCCCCTCGCCTCGGGCCTCCTCACCGGCAAATACCGGAACGGCATCCCCGAGGGATCGCGCTTCTCCCTGCCCGGCTACGAGTGGCTGAAGACCCGCTACATGCACGACAACTTCCTCGCCAGCGTGGCCAAGCTCGAGCCCATCGCCACCGAGCTCGGCTGCTCGATGAGCCAGATGGGCATCGCCTGGGTCGCGCGCAACCCCAACGTCAGCACGGTCATCACCGGGGCATCCAAGAGGGAACAGCTCGTCGAAAACCTGGTCGCCCTCGAGGTGCTGCCGAAGCTCACCCCAGCCATCCTCGAGAAAATCGACGCGGCTCTCGCTCCCGTCATCCAGTGATTTCATAGTGCCACGAAGCTTGTGGGCAAGCCGGCAGCGCGACAAGGGCACCTGAAAAAAAGCGATAAGCGCTCTATGATAGCATAAATTGACATATTTATGCTATCATAGTTCGATGGAGGCAGGCATGGCCAATTTGACTCTCCGCGGCTGCGACGAAGAACTCGCCCACGCCCTCAAGGCGACCAGTAGGCGTCGCGGCGTGAGCGTAAATCGCCTCATCCTCGAAACCCTGCGCGAAACCATTCTCGGTGAGGGAAAGCCCAAGCGGCGCCACGACGACCTCGACCGGCTCGCGGGTACCTGGACGGAAGAAGAAGCCGAAACATTCGAACGCGCCGTCGCCGGCTTCGAGGAGCTCGACAATTCACTCTGGGCCGCCGAATCGGCGGTTCACCCTTCATGAGAGGCTCGCCATGCGGGTCATGATCGACACGAACGCTTACTCGAGCTTCAAACGTGGCTCTCGCGATACGATCGAAGCGCTCGCCAAGGCTGATGAAATCCTCGTCCCCGCCATCGTCCTAGGGGAACTGCGGGCGGGTTTCCATGGCGGAAATCGCGAAAACGACAATCTTCTCGAGTTGGAGGAATTCCTCGCTTCGCCGCGCGTGTCGGTTCATTCGCTCGGCGAGGAAACGGCGATATTTTACGCGGAAATCTACGCGTCACTTCGCGCCGCGGGAAAACCGATACCCACCAACGACCTCTGGATAGCCGCCGCCACCCTCGAAACCGGCTCGATCCTTCTCTCGGGCGATGCCCATTTCGATGCCGTTCGCGGGCTTATCAGGCGCTGACGCGACAAGCCATGCCCGAGCCGCGAAAAGCTCTCGCCGAGGGCGCGGCGCCCCGTCAATCGCCCGGAAGGCGCACGATCACCGTTCCGGGTTCTATGCCCAGCGCGACGACGCAGAAAGACCGCCCGACCCCCGCCAAGCCCTCGCGTATGCCCGCCCTCACCGCCCTGTCGGTGAGCGAAGCCCGGGCCTTGACCGCCAGGTCGGCCGAAAGCTCGTCCCTCATCCTGGCCGCTTCTTCCTTGAGCCTGAAGATCGTGTTCGTGACGAGATTCGCTCCCTTCACGGCTATCTCGATCGTATCGGTGCGCACCGCGGGCGGCAGACAGTCGGGCTCGGGCGCCGACAAGGTCAGCGAGCGCGTCCTCTTCTCCCACGAAATCGACCAACGTGAAGCATCCGCCGCGTCGACGAAATAGAACACATCGGCCCAGGCCGACAGCTCGATGGACGCTTTCACCCTCAAAATGGCAAGCAGCTTCGCCGTGAATTCTTTTGAGGCCGTATAACGTTGTTCCGAGGAAAGAACCACGAGTTTCCGCTCCGGCTCCAGATTCTCCACATAAAGCGCCCAACGCTCCGAGACAGAGGGTTTTGCCGCGACGGTCTTCCCTATGAAAACCCCCGCGGCTATGACGAAAATCCCGAGCGCGGCAAGCGCCGGAATCTTCCAGCTCATCTTCATCGCAGCGCCCCCGAAAAGGTCAGAACCCGATATCCTTCTCCCAGCCCGCTATCACCGCCCCCGCCTCCTGCCGCAGCACGGCCAGGGACGAAGCGCTCCCCGAAGAAACGATATCGGCCAACGCCTTGTTCGCGATCATCGAAAGGGATTCCTGCGCGTGCTCGCGCCCCGCTGCGAAGGAAGGATCGCCGGAGCGCAAAAAGGCGCGCGAGCTCTTGAGCCACGCGGCCCAGCGGCTCCAATAGGCTTCCGATTTCCGCGAGCCTTCAGCGTAGTCGTAGCCCGCCCAAAGCGGGATGAATTCCCCTTTCACGAGGAGCATGGGCTTGTACAGCGACACGCAGGGATACGAAGTGCCCGTGAACCACAGGATGGCCGCGTCGGAGCCCTTGTATTCCACCGCGAAGGAAGCCGTCGTCGCCGAAGCGGGAATCCCTCCGCTATGGACGCAGAGGCTCTCCATATGCCTCGACAAGGGCTTGGCCGGGTTGTAGGGGCCGTGGGAGCGCAGGATTCCGAGAAAGTCCAGGAGATCGGGCGCCCCATTCGCGGCGGGGTTCTCGTTCACGGCGGAGGCCGCCGCCCCAGCCTTGGAAGCGAAACCAGCGAGAAGGGAAAGCGAGAGAGCCCTGCGCGCCTCGCCCTTCGAAAACCGGAGATAGAACCTGTTCTCGACATGAGCCTTGAATGATTCCTTCTCGCCTTTTCTGCCGGGGTCGGCCTCGTCGGAGCAGGCCGCCCTCTCGTTGACCGGGGCGATCTCCTTCCGCGTCTGCGTGTCGAGCCGCTTGTAGTCTTCCTCGATGCTGTAGGCGTTCGAGATCGCGTCATGCCCGTGGATCGCGCGCCAGGCCCAGCGGTGGCCCGCCGTTTCCAGAATATAGGCGCCTTCGTGGTCGGATATGAGAAAACTATTGTCGTAGTAGAGAGAGCCGCGGAATGAGCCATTGCCGCCCTGGTCGAATTTTTCGACGAAGGCGCAGAGATAATCGACAGCTTCTTTGGCCGAGGCGCTGACGCCGAGGGCCGCCCTGAGCATATCCATGCCGAGGATGCCCGCCTTCGCGGGCTTGTAGGTGGAAAAAACCGCCTCGTTTCCGATCGCGACGCCCTTCTCGTTTATGCCCATCTCCCCGCCCGCCATCCAGGACGGTTTGGAGAGGACGAAACCGAAGCCTGAGTCGGCCATCGGCACCGTCGTTCCGCTCAGGGCGGTTTGAGCCGAGGGAGGGCGACGCGGAACGATGCAGAATGTTTGCGGCTCGGAGGGCTGGCGGTCGGAATTCTTGCCGAAAAACGCGCCAGCCGGCCCCGTTCCGACGGCGGCCACGCGATCGGCGCTATAGATGGTATCGCACATTTCCATTCCTCCGGTGTTCACTGTAAATCTTCCTGGCCCTAGGCGCAAGCCGGAAAAGACGCCTCCATGAGCGGCCGCGGCGCGGCGGTGGCCGCTCAGCTTGGCCGCTCGGCCTAGCGGCGCCATGCTCGGCGACGCCACGCTCGGCGGCGCCACGTTCGGAGGTCGCGGTTGACCGCGGCCTCCGTCGGGCATACTCTAGAATAAATGGCCAAGCCCAGGTTCGATCAACTTCTTTTCCTCGTCGCGGCGCTCAACCTCTGCGCCGGGATGGCCCAAGCCCAAAAGCAGCCCGGCGCGAGCGCCCCAATCAACCCTGGCGCCCTCATCGCGGCCGCGAATTCCCCCGCGGGCAGAGCCCTGCCGCCGGCCACCGCCCCCTCCTTCATCGCCGCGCTTTACGGGCTCAGGGACGCCGTGTACCAGAACGCCCCGCCCCAGGAAGTGGAAAATTCCGCCCAAAACCTCGCCCAAGCGGCCAAGGCCCAAGCCTTAGGCGATATCGACGAAAACCTCGTCCTCTCCAGGATCGAATACCTCTCGGCCCGCGCCTGGAACGAGGGCGGCGACAAGAAAAAAGCCATACCCCACTTCGAGGAGGCGATAGGGTACGCGCAATCGTCGATGAGCTCGGGCGAGCATCCGGCCGGCCTCATGGCCCTCATGAAAGCCCTCTCCGAACTCTGTGTCATCAAGGACCTGCCCTTCCTCATGGCCAACGGCCCGAAAATCGCCCCTTACGCGAAGAAAATCCTCGCCATGGAACCCGGTCACCCCGGCGCGACGATCACGATCGCCTCCTCGAAAGCCTATCCCCCCGCGATTTTCGGCGGCAACCCCAAGGAAGCCATAGCCCTGCTGACCGCCCTCATCGCCTCCCGCCCCGAAGGCTTCGAGAAGGACGAGCTCTTCGACGTACGAGCCTGCCTGGGAACGGCCGCGCTGAAGTTGGGGAGGAAGGACGAAGCCCGCTACTGGTTCGGAGCCGCCCTCGAACTCTACCCGCGCAACGAGTACGCGCGGAGCGAATTCGAAAAGGCCACGCGGTGAGCCTCGAAGCCATCGTCGCCGCCTATGCCGGGCTCACCGCGGTCGCGGCCATCTATATCCTCGTCGTCACCGTCCTCAACGAAGCCTGGCTCCTCCACACCGGCCTCATCCGCGGCAAAAAAAGCGGCGAGCTCGCCAGCATCCTCATTCCCGCGCGCAACGAGGAAGCCCGCATAAGGCCCTGCCTCGATTCCCTCATCGCCCAGGACTACGAGAACCTCGAAATCATCGTCTACGACGACGAATCCACCGATGAAACGGGCGAAATCCTCGACGGGTACGCCGAGAAATATCCCCGACTCGTGAGGGTCATCCATGGAAAAGGACTCGAGGAAGGCTGGTTCGGCAAACCCCACGCCATGCAGCGCCTCTCCGAGGCCGCCTCGGGCGCCTGGCTCTACTTCACCGACGCCGACACGATCCACAAGCCCGACAGCCTCGGCTCGGCCATCGGCCAGGCCGAGTTCTTCAAGGCCGACCTCGTCTCGGGATATGTCCGCCACACCATCGGCAGCTTCGGGGAAGCCCAGGTCCTCCCCTCCATCTACCTTCTGTCGATGATCGCCATGCCCCTCTGGCTCGTCCACCTCACGAAAGCCCCCCTCATATCCCACGCCATTGGCCAGACCATGCTGTTCAGGACGGCGATGTATCGAAGGGCGGGCGGATACACGGCGGTGAAAAACAAGGTATCCGAGGACGTGCGCATCGCCCGGCTCGTCAAGAAGCAGGGAGGCAAGGTTCTCTTCGTCGACTTGAAGGACTGGATCAGCTGCCGCATGTACGAAAACTACGAAGGCGCCATAGCTGGCCTTTCCAAAAACGTGTACGACTACTTCAATAAAAACATGTTCGTGCTTATCGCCGCGACGATAGCCGTCCCCTTGATCTTCTTCGTCCCGATCATCGGGACCGTTTGGGTGCCGGGATTCCTGGCGGCCGCCCAGCCCCACTTCCGCCTCAGCTTCATGCTCTGCTTCTACGCCTGGGTCGTCGTCACCATGGGCCGGATGCTCCCCTGGTACGTCCCTCTCATCTACCCCCTCATCCTCGTCAACGTCCTTTCCACCGCCTGGCGCGCGGCGAGGATCTTCTCGACGGGCAAGGCCATACCCTGGAAGGGTAGGATGGTCAAATAGACTATGGCCTACAAAAGGGGAGACCCCCTAATAAAACGGACACCGCTTTTCCTCGCTCTGTCCAAGGCCATAACCTGGCTCGTCGAACTCGTCGGCTGGCCAATCATGAAGGCCCTCTACGGCTACCGGGCACGCGGCAGGGAGGCGCTGGCCGGCGCCGCGAAAGGGCCGGTTATCTTCGTCTCGAACCACGCCCTGCCCCTGGACCCTCTTCTCCACGCCCTTTCCCTCTTGCCCCGGTTCACCTACTTCACCCTTCTCGAGGACACCGTTCTCACGCCCGTCCTCGGTACCTTCGTGCGCCTCCTCGGCGGCATTCCCATCCCCCCCGACCCCGACCGGCTCGACGATATCGAGGCGGCGGTGAAGGCTGCCCTGGCAGGGCGCGGACGCGTCCACTTCTACCCCGAGGGCGAGTGCTTCCTCCTCAACCAGGACATCAAGCCCTTTAAAGCCGGCGCCTTCTACTACGCCATCAGGCAGGGCGCCGTCGTCGTCCCCATCGTCACCGTGCTGCGTCGGGGCGGCGCCATGGGCGCTTTAAAAGGTGACGCGCGACCCCGCCGACGCGTCCGCGCCGAGATCCTCATCCTCCCCGCCCTGAAGCCGCCCGCGCCCACCGGCCGCGCCTCGGCCGACCTCCACGCCGCCATCCTCCTCGCGCGCCAAACCCGGGCCGCCATGCAGGCCGCCATCGACTCAGCCGGCGGCGACAAGAGCCTCTACCTCGGCCCCATGCCCCGCATCAAGGGCGTGAACGACCGCCAGCGCTGAGGCGCAAACACCTATCGCGTGTATTTCGTTTACAAAAATTATCAAATAGTAGTATTATTGTAATCGATGAAATTTGACAATCTCATGGAATCCTTCGGGAGCCTCGCCTCATTCAATCACTCTGATTTATCCCTCATGTCCGATGAGAGCGATGGTTCACTCGGCGTATCCATGCATCGGCTCAAAAAAACCGGGAAAATCATTGAGCTCAAGCGCGGCCTCTACGCTCTGGCCGAACCGTGGAGAAAAGCGGTTCTCCATGGTCCCCTGGCCGCCAATATCATGTACCATCCTTCCTATCTATCGGGGCTCTGGGCGCTCTCCTGGTATGGAATCATCCCCGAAAAGACCGAGCTCTACACAAGCGTCACCACGAGAGCGACGCGTACTTTCGAGAACCCTTTCGGCCGCTTTTTGTACCAAAGCCTCAAGCCTTCTCTCTTCGGCGGATGGGTACGAACCGCCATCGCCGGAGCCGAAGTCCTCATCGCTACCCCAGAAAAAGCGCTCGCGGATTATTTCTATCTGGAATCGGGAGAGTGGAGCGAAACCCGCATGACATCCATGCGTTTCGATCCCGCCGATATAAGCACGGAGAAACTCGCGGTCTGCCTTGAGGCGACCGGTGAAGCCAGGCTTGCGCGCGCCTTGAATTCATGGAAACGATATGCGGCCGAATTGGCCGAAGGAACGGTGACGCTATGAAATTCGATGCCGTGGAACTGGCGAGAGGCGCGGGCGAGCCGACGAAAGCAGCCAACCTTCTCCGCGAATATATCCAAGCCCTCATTTTGGGAAGCCTTCACGAGTCGCGCGCTTTCGAATCCCTCTCGTTCGTGGGCGGCACCGCACTGCGTTTCCTCTATGCCCTTCCCCGCTTTTCGGAGGACCTGGATTTCTCGCTCGAAACGCCCGAGGATTATTCTCCGGTCCAGTGGCTGGGAAAATTGAAGCGTGATCTCGAATTCCAAGGCTTCGAGACGACCGTC
>Ga0172371_10005747_pt1 | contig 18304 bp, 13 predicted proteins | sample Lak12m_FD_114543 | JGI IMG/M metagenome (GOLD analysis project Ga0172371, IMG submission 114543) | Freshwater microbial communities from Kabuno Bay, South-Kivu, Congo - kab_022012_12m | ecosystem: Environmental > Aquatic > Freshwater > Lake | place: Democratic Republic of the Congo: South-Kivu...
ATGCGGTGGCTGGGGACGAATTGTCATGGAGGTCAAAATGGAAGACCGGAAGAAATAGACCGGTAACATAGCGGTTGCCAAAAAGTCTGTCTGATTGCCCAAGAAGACCCCTCCCGACCCTGTGGAGATGGCCTTGTACTACGTGCCTATTCACGCGGGTGCCACTGCCGGCTCGCCCAGAAGTGGCACCCAAGGTACGACCCTCATCGTTCCGGATGAGAAACTGAAAACGACAGGAATTGTGGCAGTGGCTATAAACGCTTGGAACACACAGCCCAAGATCGAGGGGGCTGCCGTGTGGTCCTCGAGGAGTACAAAATGACCGGCAAGGTGTACTACGACCTGCGTGAACAGTTGGATCAATATGCAAGCGGATTCCCTTCAACCAAATCCGGAGTTGAGATGAAGATACTGGAGCGACTCTTTACGGAACACGAGGCCGAACTGTTCCTCAATCTCAGCATGATGCTTGAAACGGCGGAAGCGCTGGTGCAACGTATCGGTCGGGAGCCGAACGAGGTGGTGGCCCTGCTGGAACGCATGGCGGATAAGGGCCTGATTTTCCGCATGAAGAAAGGCGGCTCCTTTAAGTACGCAGCGGTACCGTTCGTGCCGGGCTCGTACGATTTCCAGGTCAAAGACATGGGCGGAGAATTCGCGGAACTTTTCGAGCAATACCTGCTGGAAGCGTTGGGCAAGGACGGAATATCCCAATTTTCTCCATTGCGGACTATACCGGTTAACAAGTCAATCGCCCATTTGTGGCCCGTAGCATCGTACGAGGACGTGAGGCAGATTATCAAGGGCAAAGATACGATCTCCGTTGCACGCTGCGTCTGCCGGGTCCAGCAGAACCTCTTGGACAAGGGATGTGGTAAGCCGCTGGAGACCTGTTTCCAGTTTGGCAGCCATGCCCACTATTACGTTGATAAAGGCATGGGCCGATTCGTCACTCAAGAGGAAGCCATCGAAATAATAGACAGGTGCGACGAAGCCGGCCTGGTCTCCCAACCCTTCGCCGGACAGGACGCAGGAGCGCTCTGCAACTGTTGCGGCGACTGCTGTGAAATCTTGCGGTCCATCAAACTGCACCCCAAGCCTGCGGAAAAGGTGTTGACCAATTACTACGCGGCCGTTGATCCCGATGCCTGCTCGGCTTGCGAGACTTGCGCCGCTCGCTGCCAAACGGAAGCCATCAGAGTGGGAGGCAATGACACAGCTGAGGTGGACCTCGACAGGTGCATCGGTTGCGGGTTGTGCGTCACGACATGTCCCACTGGAGCCGTGGCTTTGAGACGAAAGCCCGAATCGGAACGCCGCGAACCTGCAGCGACGGACAAAGACTACATGATGCAAGTGTCGGCTCTTAGAGGGACATCCCTTGTTCCCCTCGCCGTAACAAGGAAATCGCAAACCTGATCCTGGTTTTGATATCGGGCGAGGAAGTGTGGGACTGACATTTTCAAGATCACAAGAACTATACGATTAATCCCTGAGAGGTAAACATGTCGGCAACAGAGATACTCAAGAAATTCGGTGACCGCGTGGGATACACCGAATCTGACCTCGACAAATTTCAGGATAACGACACGCGGGTCCGCCACATGGGGAAGATGGCCACTGCTTTCGCCCTGTACTCTATAGAAGCTGAGGTGGTGGAGTCCAGGCACTGCAATTCCGGTCACAAGGTCGGCGACAAGTTCGTTCTTGACGCGGATGGAAATTTTATCACTAGATTGTGCCCGAAAAAGATGTGCGTGTACGTGGTGTCTCAGTTGGCTATTCCCGTTGCGCTAATAAACGAACGGCTGAGCGAGGGCCTTGACCCGAATGAATTCCACTTCATGCACCAGGTACGGTGTCTGGACGTGGGCGTGGATTGTTCGGGATACGGAGGAATCAGGCTCAGAGTAGGGGTAGTTCCGAGGAAATAGGCTGCCGCTGCGGATGGTCTCTCTCTACTATTTACGAGGTTGTTGCATGACCCGGTCCGGGAATACCGCACGCCGGAATCTGTCAGGGGCGGTCGGGTAACCGGTCGTTCCTACCCCTATCATCGCTTATACTGGTAGCAAGAAAGTTTGGCCTTTTGGATTCGACACCGACTCAGCAGGAATCAATTGTTGGGGCCACTGCCGGGCAAGCGGGCAATGGCACTCGCTATATAGTGATTGCCAAGAATAATTTCCGATAATGACGATGCTCTGGTGGGGCGGGCATCTTGCCCGCCATTCCTGGGCAAACAGGATGCCTGCCCCACCGAAACTGGGCGGACATCGCTGTCTCTTTGGGACATGGAAATCGGACAGAAATTTTGTCACTTACTATAGCTGGGCTCCGGAGAAACCCACCCGGCATGGCGGAGTCACTCGTTTGCCCGCGAAACGGTATACGGCCCTTTTTCTTGAGATTAAGAATCTCTCGACTTGGGCTTTAGAATAGTGCGCGACAGCGCCTGGCTCAGTTCCATTGCGCTGTAAGGTTTGGGCACGACGTCACAGAACCCGAACTTCTCATAATTAGCCATGATCGGATCGGTGGAATAGCCGCTCGAGACAATCGCTTTGACCTGGGGATCCAATTTTTGGAGAATTCTGACAGTTTCCGCTCCCCCCATGCCCCCTGGAACGGTCAGGTCCATTATCACAGCGTCAAAGGGCGCTCCGCATTTCATAGCCTCCTCATATAGTTCCGCGGCTTCGCGTCCTTCCCTCGCAACCTGCACCTCGTAGCCGAGCAGCTTTAGCGCCTCCCCGCCAAGCTCTCTTATGGCTTCCTCGTCGTCCATAAGAAGAACCCGTCCGTTTCCCCTGACTACTCTTGCCTCGGAGTCTTCCTGGGCGATCGCCTGTCCACCCAGAGCAGGCAAATATATACAGAAGGTCGTCCCTTTCCCGAGCTCGGATTCAACCCAGATGGCTCCGTCATGGTTCTTGATTATGGAATAGGCTGTGGCAAGCCCCAAACCGCTTCCTCTGTGTTTGGTGCTGAAATAGGGATCGAACAACCTGGGAAGATGCGACGAGGGAATGCCTATTCCCGAGTCCTGGACCGCGATCTTCACGTATTTCACGCCTCGCACCAGCAAAACATCATCTTCGGAGTCCTCCACATTCTCGGCGCTTATTTTTATCACACCGCCCTGTGGCATAGCCTGATCGGCATTGATCAAGATATTGCTCAATACCTGGCTTATCTGGCCGGGATCAACCTCCGCGGCCCACAAATCTTCAGGAACTGAAATATCCAGAACCGCTCTGGATCCGCTCACGGCCAACAGGCAGCTGTCCCTTATTATGTTGACTATGTTACCGGGTTTCTTTACTGGAGCCCCCCCTTTGGAGAAAGCCAGTAATTGCTGCGTCAAGCCCTGAGCTTGCAGACAAGCCTTCTCTGCCTCGGAAAGCCTCTGAAAGGCCTTCTCGCCAGGCGTGGAATAAATCTTCGCCAGGGAGATGTTGCCCAGGACCGCAGTTAGTATATTGTTGAAATCGTGCGCTATTCCTCCAGCCATCACTCCCAGGGACCTTATCTTCTCCAGTCTTAAGAACTCGTCTTCCATCTTACGTTTGGCTGTGATGTCACTGAAAAAACTCAAGGCGGCATTTCTGCCTTCCCAAAAGATACGGAGCGCGGTCATCTCGACCCAGCGGGTTTCCAAACTCTTGTGAATAAGCCTGAAAGAGTAGGAGGGGGGTACCGGCTCACCCTCTAGTCGCTTCTCGAATCTTGTAGCCACGGTTTCCCGGTCGTCGGGATGGACAAGCTCGATAAGCGGCCGCAAGGCCAGTTCCTCGGCTGAGTAACCGGTTATTTCGGTGGCCTTGGGATTCACGAATTTCAAGAATCCGTCCTGAGTCACTACGATAGCCTCATTGGCATTCTCGATAACGAGGCGATATTTTTCTTCCGATACCTTCAAAGCAACTTCTGCACGATGTCGCTCCGAGGCCTCCATGCTCAGACTCACCATTTCCGCAATGGACTGTGCGAATTCCTGCTCTCTGGACGTCCAGCTTCGCTGTGGTCCCACGTGCTCGTGGCACACGATTCCTACCACCCGGCCGTGCCACCACACCGGAACGTCAATCATGGACGTAATCCCCAGTGGTTGCAGGAAGTTTTCCTTAAACTCCATTGTCCGCTCGTCCGTCTGGGCGCTGTCGGCCACCAGGGCTCGGTATTCGGTCAGGGCGGCGATGTAACGGGGGAAGCGCTCAGCCTGAAAAACCATGTCCGTGTCATGGAACTTGTTGTCCTTGAGCAGGAACAGCTTCCGGCAATGGATGTTCTTGAAGTCTTGGTCAACGGTCCAGAAGCTTGCCCGTTCTACACGGAGAGCCTCAGCATCCCTGCGAAGCAGGATTTCCAGAGTGTTATCGAAGTCGGCAAGCTCGATCTTGGACAGGTCCAAGAGGACCCGCTGAAAGGACGCGGCCTCAATCGCACCCCGCACGAAGTTTTCTTCTGCAAGTTTTCGCTCGCTTATGTCGGACTGAGTTCCCGACATCCTCACCGGCCGTCCGTAAGCGTCACGCTTGACCACTTTGCCTCGGTCAAGGATCCATTTCCACTGGCCCGATCTTGACTCCATCCGGTATTCGGCTTCGTAATGAGGAGTCCGGCCCTCCAGATGGTCATCGAGTATTTGCATCACCGAGGGCTTGTCCTCGGGGTGAAGCCTATCCGACCACCAGTCGAGGGTTGAACCGGTTTCGTCCGGCGCGTACCCGATGATTTCAGCCCATCGTCCGCTGCGCTGGATTTCGCCGCTGACCAGGTTCCAGTCCCAGAATCCTTCGTTGCTCCCTTCCAGGACCAATCCTAAACGCTCTTCGTTACTCCGAAGGGCTCGCTCCGATTCCTGAACCGCATCCAGCATCCTGTTTATCTCGGTTGCCAAGCCGGACAGTTCATCGTGGCCCTCGACGGAGACCCTCTCGGACGTGCTCCCACCGGCAGCAATCCGCGACAGGTCCTTGCCTAGCCCTATTAATCGCGAGAGTATCCTCGTTTCCAAAACTGCCATGATTGCACCTGAGAACACCAGCCCGGCCAGCAACATGAAGAAGAGAAAGTAGGCCACGTCAGATCTGCCCAGGTTGTACACGTCCCTGGGCATGTCCGCCTTCAACACGATGGCGGGGTTGCCGAAAACGTCGTTGAGAAGAGCGAAGCCTGCCACGGTCCCGCTGAGGGTAGGAAATACCGTTATCTTTCGCGCTTTGGCCAGAGCCTCGGAGGCTTCCTTGAAATCCTCCGATAAGCCAGGATCGTCGTAGCGTTGCACCTCTACATGTATGTGTATTCTCCTGGAAATATTAGTTATTTCTTCGGAATTCAAGTAGCGGCCTATGATGAGGGTTCCGTTGACAGGGCCTTGGTGTTGGCTGTTCAAGATACGCCTCGCTACGACGAGTAAAGGACCTTCGGGCAGCAACAGGATTCCTCGAACCGAACCGCCGGCTGCCTCAAGTTGGATGAGGCGGCGGTCCGTAACGATTATGTCCTTAACGCTTCGAGGAATAGGAATTTCCGCTTTGTTCAGCAAATCGTAGGCTTTGCCGAACACGAACTCGCCCGATACGTTGAAAAACAGCATCATATTGGCTTTGAGGATACCGTAGGTGCCGCTTGTCTGGTTTTCCCTTATGTAATGCTCGTTCGGACTTGCTACGAAATCATAAGTGTCATCCCATTCAGCCCAGTCCGCGGCATGATTATCGAGAACCGATAAGTCGTAGGCTATGGCGTCCAAGACTCTTTCAACGTTTTGACGAACGAGGCGCTTCTCCAACCGACCGTAACTCCCGAGAATTATCCAATGGGAGGCCGCATAGAGAAAGACCACGAGAGCCACCGTAATGAGAACAACAATTGCCAGCGTCTGTTTGCGCAGCGTCATGTCACCGCCTGTGGTAAATCGGCTTTGAAAGTAGCCTATCCACTCAATTCGTAATATCCGGAAATCGAGATAGCATGGACAGGGCTGTCACGCGACAATATGGTCCAAGTCCGGTTTGCGGACAAATTCGCGTTGCTATCAGCCAGGGGCACCGCATTGATCGCCACCCGGAATCAGCCGGCCTGCCGCAACGACCCGTATCCTGTCCCGGCCCTTTTCAACAATGGCCGCCAGTACCTCCTCAATTACGTCTTCGTCGTCCAGAAGATCCGCCTTGTTGAGGAAAACAGCCACTTCAGCTGTTGGAGGGACTCCCTTCAGCCCTCCCTCAGGGTGGCACAGTGCCACGGCAACATGCTCGGGTCTTATTGTCTCGCCTTTGGCCATCCCCGTGATCTCCAGGAACCTGTCCAGGCGAAAGACCCAATCTTCCGTGGCCGGTTTTCCTATGCAATCCAATCCCGCGACCAGGACGACCAGATCGGATGATCGCGGGATCACCGGTTCCCATGCCTCCGGGGCCTTAACGGGAAGCCCTCGGGCGCCGTCGGCTTCCACTATCACATGGTCCGCGACTGCGGCGCAGATATCCAGAGAGTCTTCCTGGATTCCGCGTAGCTTACCGCTGGCCGGATCCAAGGAATCCGCCACCGTGACGTGACTGAATCGCCGGAGGCCCTCTGCGAGCCCTCGTAGTCCCGGATCATGATCCAGGGTGATTAGCTTGGGAGACTGGTCCGGGTCCGGGGGGAAGATCTTTGCGGTAGTAGTGGTGACTACTTCTCTCCCGCTTTCGGACAACTCGCGGGCAAGGGCGTACATGAGAGACGTTTTGCCGCCTGCGCCCACCACCGCGATGACGCGGGTTTTCCGATCAATTCCGAGCAATTGGACTAGGGAGATGGACTGCACACTCATGGGCGACGACTGAACCTCAGGCGAGAGTGAAGCAGAAACAGGCCTGCCCAGCCGGATCAAGTGATTTCTCGATGCACATTTCACCGGCAGGGATTCCCGTCAACTCTCCCGAAATCGTCCTCAAACCTCTCTATGTCGTCCTCGCCAAAGTAGTCACCCATCTGCACTTCTATAAAAACAACCGGCTGGGCACCGGGGTTGGCAATTCTGTGCCTGGCTTCTTTCGGGATGTCAATGGAGTTACCTGGTCCCAGGCAAATGTCCTCCCCGTTCACTGTTACTACGGGCGAGCCGCTGATTATCGTCCAGTGTTCAGTGCGCCGCCGGTGGCGCTGGAGGCTGATCCTCTTTCCCGATTGGATGACGACGCGCTTTACTTTGTGTTCTGCACGGTCTGAGAGAACCTCAAAATACCCCCAGGGCCGCCGATCTTCTCTTTTGTTGCGGTCCAGGATTCTGGAATACAGTTCCAAGTAGCTCTCCACCATGCTGCGGCCTGAAAAGCGTTCCTCAGCCACCTTCCTGCACTCGCGCCGCGAGGCTGCAGCCGCCAATGCAATGGCTTCTGCCGCTCCCACGACATCGTTTACCAGGAATCCGTTCACGCCGTGGGTTACTATCTCTCGGATAGAACCCTCCGAGAACGCTACCACCGGTGTGCCGCACGCGTTGGCCTCGACAGCGGACCAACTGAAAGGTTCGCTGCGGCGTGTCAGGTGCAAAAGGGCCAGCGCTCGCCCAAGGAGTTCCTTTTCCTTTTCGGGCTCCACCGTCCCCAGGTACTCGATCCGACCGGGAGCAGTATGCGGCTCTATCTCAGACTTGAAATAATCGCTGTCCTCGATAGTCCCCGCCATGAGGAGACGCCTCCCTGCCAGCGTGGCCGTCTCGGCGGCTTTTCGGGCCCCGCTCCCCGGACTTATGGGCCCCGAGAAGAGTAAATAGTCTCCCGGGGTTTCGTGGTACGGAAACGAATCAGGATCTATCCCGTGGTAAACAGTCTCCACGTAATTGAGATCCGTCGAACGATCGGCATCGCTGACCGAGACGTAATACGTTCTGCCCTCATATTTCTTGAAGAATGGCAACAGCCCTGCCGAAGAGACGTCCTGAATGGTTGTCAGCACGGGAATGGATACCAGCCCTGCATAACTGAGAGGCACATAATCGAAGTAATTGTGGATGAGATCGAAGTCGTTGGCCCGTTCAAACAGCTCTCCCAATTGAATGCAGTCCCAGGCGAACGAATAGGGATTTCCGGCAACAGATAGGCTTCTCCCGCTGTCCTTTTCGCTTCGGAGCCGTCCGTGGGTCCCGGAAGGTTCAAACAGCGTAATATCAACGCCTCTGGCCCTGAGCCCGTCTACCAGCAGCTTGAAAACCTTTTCCCATACCCGGTGGCCGGACCGGTGCGTTTGCGGCGGAACCCGCCAAAGCATGGCGATACGCATGTTGAAAACCTCCTGCCACTGAGCCTAGAGCAGATGATCGTAGCCTCTTTTTTTGAGCTCTTCCCTGAGTATCTTGACGTCCTGTGCCTTGTCTCTGCGGCAGACCATGATCGCGTCAGGGGTGTCCACCACGACCAGATCCTCCACTCCCAAGAGAGTGACCAGCTTGTGAGGCGAAGAGACTATACAGTTGCGGCTATCGAGAAGCAGGGCTTCACCCTGGATAGAGTTGCCCTCCTTATCAGGGTCCCACACTTCGGTCAAGGATGACCAGCTCCCTACATCGTTCCAGGCCAGGTCCGCAGCTATGCACAGCACGTTGCGGGCCTGTTCCAATATGCCGTAGTCAACGGAAATTGACTGCATGTTTTCGTATGCTTCTTTGAGAGCCTCCGGTTCGTCAGGAGTGTTCAAAACGGGAAGAATGTCCTCCAAGGCGCGCGCGATATCGGGAAGATGGCACTGGATAGCCTTGATAATGGAGGAAACCTTCCACACGAACATGCCACTGTTCCACATATAACACCCGGACCTGAGATACACTTCCGCGGTGGCTGCGTCAGGTTTTTCGGCAAATTCTTCCACACGGTGAACTCGGGTTCCTCGTAGCTCCATCTCGACCGGCCCGAGCTTGATATATCCGTACCCTGTTTCCGCGCGGTGGGGTATTATCCCGAAGGTGACCAGATAGTCTCCAGCGGCGGCTGCTTCGGCGGCAGTCCTCAGGCTCAGCAGGAATTCCTTTTCCTTGCCTATGCGATGGTCCGCGGGCAGAACTGCCATGACCGCATCGGGGTCCTTCTTTCGGATCTTGTACGCGGCCAGGGCTATGCACGGAGCCGTATTCCTTCCCACGGGCTCCTCGACCACCATTTCCGGCTGCAGTTCGGGGAGTTGGTTCCTGATTTCGTCCGCATGGAGGGTTCGTGTGACCACCATGATTCGCTGGAAGGGAGCCTCGGGTAGTATTCTTTCAACGGTGGCGCGGATCATGGTATTTTCGCCGGTTATGTGCAGAAGCTGCTTAGGCCTTGTTCGACGACTCTGCGGCCAGAAGCGCGTCCCGCTGCCGCCAGCCATTATGACTGCATGGATCATAAACCTTTCGCCTCCTGCTCTGGCCCGCGCCTCGGGGGAAAGAGATGCTGCTCGCTCCCTAGCCCCTTGCGATGGGGATGATTGAGGGCGGTCAGAGTTCGCCCGGTTGCGGTGAACCCGTACAATTAATTATACTAACCCCAAATCCAGGCCGCAATCAAGGCCGGTTTCCCACAGTCCCACGGATCTTTCCTTCACGTCCTGCCAGGAACAAATAGGCCATCAAGCTCAGTAGCGCCACCAGAGCAAAAAGGAACTTGGGCCATTCCGGCAGCGGCGAGGGAGAAAAAAAAGCCTCGATCAGCCCCGCCAAGACCAGCAGGGGAACACAACCCACCGCCAGTGCTGCCGCATCTCTGTTCCTCAGGGAGAGTACTTCGCTCCTCCTGTAAGGGCCGGGATCAACCAGGGCATGTCCCATGATCAAGCCGGCTCCGCCTGCGATAAAGACTGCTGATATCTCCAGGCTTCCGTGGGGCAACACAAAAGCCCAGAACTCTGCACTGAGATCATGCCGGAAGCAAAGAGCCGCCACTGTCCCCAAAAGCAGACCGTTGAGAGCCAACAAATAAAGCGTCCCCACACCAAAGGTTATCCCCGCGGCAAAGACCAGAAAAGTCACCGAGATGTTGTTGGTCATTAACATGCTTGAAGCCATGGGAGCTACTGTGTGCAGTTCCTTGAACCAGACCTGACCTCGTTCCACCCGCTCAACTATCTGCTGTGGCACAAGGAGCTCCACGAAACCCGGCTGTCCGGCACCGAGACAAAATCCCACCACTCCAAAAAAAACAAAGGTGAGAGCTGAGCAGCCTGTGTAGAGCACCGTCTTGCGGAAGGTTACCGGAAAACGTGTCCCCAGGAACTCCCACACTGAGGACCACCGGAACCGCTCTTTCCGGTAAAGCCTCCCGTGGACTCGAACCACCAGGCCGTTGAGATAAGCTATTTCCGGATTATCCGAATACTCGGCCTGCTCGGATGCCCGCAGAACGGACAAATCCGAGACCGCTGCCGTGTAAAGCCTGCCGAGCTGCCAGAGATCCTCCCGGCTCAGAGCGCCTGCTCGGCCGGGCCGCAGCTTTACAAGCATGTTTTCGAGGCGTTCCCATTCTTCTTTACGTTCGATGACAAACTCGTTTATATTCATGGAAAACCTTTGGGCCCCAAGCCTAGTACCATTTCGCGTTCAAGTGAGTGACTCCGCCATACCGGCGGTGTTCCTCCGGAGCGCAGCCAGGTCCTCCGTTCGGAGCGGAGGGGTGCCCCGCCGCTTTCGCCGGCTCGGCCGTTTTCAAGTCGCGAGGGCAAAAAGGACCCGGCAACATTTTTGTGTCTACCAGCGGCAAACTGATCAAATATACCATGCCAGAGACAAGCGGTGAAAGAAAACCCGCAGATGATAACCATTGAAACGCCGGAACACATCGAGCTTCAGTTGAGGCTCGCCGGGATCGGAACGAGGTTCCTGGCGTTCCTGGTGGACAAGTTGATCCAGGTGGGGATTATCCTGGCGTCGGTGCATGTGGTGCTGCTCTTGATGTTCCTGTCCGGTTACACCGGGATCGTCCCCGATATCGTTTCGATGTTTACGAATCTCGCTCGACAGTGGATAATCGCAGCCGCCATCCTGTTTTATGGCGTGGTCATTATAGGGTACTTCATCCTCTTCGAATACTTCTGGAGTGGCTCCACGCCGGGCAAGAGATGGCTGGACATCAGAGTGATCCGCAAGGACGGGCGTCCCATAACGTTTGCGGACGCAGCGGTGAGGAATATACTGCGGGCGGTGGACATACTGGGCGAGATATACCCCATAGGATTGGTGGTAATGTTTTTCGACTCCCTGAACAGGAGGCTCGGCGATCTCGCAGCAGGAACCCTGGTCGTAGTGGACAACTGCCCCGGAGGCCCGCCCTCGGGCCGTTCCTCTCCGGAGATGGCCGGTTTAGATCCGGCTATTCGGCGGGGCGCGGAACGCATGACGCCCCGGGACTACCGCCTGGTGACCAAGTTCCTGGCCCGCAGGGACGGACTCGAATTGCGGCACCGGCGGGAACTGGCAGAAGAGATATGCCGGCGTATTCTGAGCGGAGAACGATTTTCTGTCGGCCCCACAGGAGATCACGAGGCCTTGCTGGAACAGTTGGAGGCGATGTACCGGGAGAGGACAAGAGTCCTTTGAATAGGCTTGGCGCAAGGCGAGCATGGAGATTCTCCAGGAACCCGGGTTTACCCTCCTAGATCGAATTCGCAGAGCAGCCCCGCTCACTGACCTGCTCGACCCGCCGGGCCGGCACAGTGAGGCCCACAAATAGCAGCGGAACAGGAATTTCCAATGGCCAAGGACTCACCGGACACACTTCACACGATCATCATTACCGCGATCAGGGACGAGGCCGGCAAGGCCCAGGTGGTGGAAGCTCTGACTCGCATTACAAAGGGGGCGACGGCGGAAGAGATCCTGGCCAGAGTGAAGTCGCTTCCCTGGACTCTCACACGGCGCGCAACCACTAAGAGGGCCTCCCAGGTGGTGAAACTTCTGGAACGTCGCGGAGCCTCCGTGAAGGTCATCCCGCCTTTGCCCGAGGCGCCTATAATGCGGGATGTGGCCGAGACGCAGATTCTGCCCAGTGCCGAGCTTCTCTCCCAGACGCAGGTGATGTCCGCTACGCAGTTCCTCCCCATTCCGGGGGAAGAACCCGCGGCCGGAGAAAAGAAGCCCCCTCCGGCCCCCAAGACCGGCACAACGCCGCCGGCGCCCCCGGCATCGGGAGTGCCGCCCAAGGGCGAAGTCTACCACATTGAGCCGCTGTCTCTGGGCGGGATTCTTGATCGAACTTTTCAGATTTGCCGCCGCAATTTCTGGAAACTTATCGCCATCGTGGCAGTGCCGTGGCTGGCAACAATCATCGTGGGTGCTTTGGCCGCGGCCGTGATAGGGGTCGTGGGCCTGACGCTCAAGAGTCTCCAGGCAATGTCGGGTTGGGTTCTGGCGCTCATCGGGGTCACAGTAATACCGTCGGTGGTGGTTGTCCTTGCCGTGATCTTTTACCTTTCCCAGGGGGCGCTGATCCACGCGGTTTCCAGCATATACCTGGGCCGGGACGTCCTTGTGGGAGAGGCGTACAGATTCGTGCTGAACAGGCTCGGCCGGTTTTTCCTTACGTCGTTATTATTCGTGACGGCGGTGGGAGCTTTCACCTTAGCACCCATCCTTGCGGGAGTAATCCTCTTTTTCGTGTTTCAGCAAGTCACATCGTCCGGATGGTGGTCCGCCATATTCTGGCTGCCGCTGATGCTGTTCCCCGCGTACGGGATCCTGAAGCTTCTGCTTTTCGACAAGGTGGTAATCATCGAGGACGTCGCCTATGTTTCAGCGCTGAAGCGCAGCTGGGACCTTATGGTGGGTAAGGCTGAAGGAGACTGGCCTCGGGGCTATTTCCTGCGGCTGGTGATTCTGCTGCACCTGTTCCTGCTGATAAACATCACCATATATATGCTCTTTCAGGCTCCCGCGTCCATATTTGCCCTGCTTGTGTCCGACTGGCCGATCCTGGGAAACATTGTCAGCCAGGTGTTCAGCAACGTGGGCAGTCTGATCGGAGGGATCTTCGGGTCGGTTTGCATTGTCGTGTTTTACTACGACATTCGAAACCGCAAGGAAGGGTTTGATCTCCAAATGCTGGCCGGGATTACGGAAACACAAAACGGTTGAATCCGAAGAGGTTCTTGTTCATAATCGCAGTCCTATCCGGGATGTAAACTCCACCAGGAGGGAAAATGGGTAAAAAGAAAGAGCAAGAAGAAAAGAAGGAAAAACCTCTCGACCGCTGGACAGTCAAGGAATTACGCGCGGAAGCCTTGAAAATACAAGAGGTTCAGGGTGTTCACGGCATGAACAAAGAGGAGATTCTCTCGGTGATCAGGAAGCACCGAGGTATAGCCGAGGCACCGAAGAAAAAGGGCGAGAGCGTCCGAGAGGTCAAAGCTAAGGTTCTCCAGTTGAGGCAGGCTCGCGATCAGGAGAGGGAGAGTGGTGCATCCAGATCGCGCCTTGACATCTTGAGGAAAAAGATCGGCCGACTCAAGAAACTGACGCAGACAAAGGCATGAGCAGCCGAGCGGCCGTGACTGAGGCCCGTCAATTTGAATGAGAGTTGTTCCAGGGAGGGACTCTGTGCAAAGAGTCCCTCCCTGGCTCTCCCCAAGGACATCGAGGCGGGGACATGTTATCTCGCGCGGCCAGAAAGGCGGGGCGCTTGTCAAAGGTCGGCTCTTGAGCAATATCAGAGCCGTTTTTTGGCGTCCCAAACCACCCTCGGGATCATTCGGCCCCTTGGCCTAATACGGATTGGAAGCGAAATAAAGAAGATCGCCGTATTCCCCCCCACCCAGGGCCCTTGCGTCGAGAGACGTAAGCATAAGCCTCGAAGGGGCCCAGCCTTGAATCCTCGCACCGCTCCCGGGAACAGTTGACGAGGGGGTCCGGGAGCGCATTCCTCGAAGACCAGATGAAAGAAGAACGTACCCAGGTTTCCCCAACCAGATCATCCGCCGGGCGGCGGCTGTTCCGATTTCTGCTTCTCATACTGATGTGCGGCCTAATGCTCGTGGCAGGGCTCTTCCTCGGTGTTCGATTCCTGGTGGACGGGCCAAGTGCGGCCGGATTCTTGATTCCGAGGCTGGAAAGTGTCCTGGAAAAGAGAATCTCCTGCTCCGCTGCCGGACTTACCTGGCTTTCGCTGGATACCTGCGAGATTTCGCTCGAGGACTTCCACGTGAGTGACGAAACGGGAGCTCAGGTATTGTTTCGGGTCCCACGCCTGGTGATAGCGGCTAGTCTTGGTCCTTTGGTCCGGGGGGCGCTCCACGTGGTACGCGCAGAATTCCACAGTCCGGTGCTGGTCATCGGTTCCGGCCATGAGTCCGGTCCCTCCGAGGCTGATTCAACCGGCGCTCTAATTGGCCGGTTGCCACTTTCCCCGGTGGTGGAGAACCTTATGGTTCTCGATGGAACAATTTTGGCCCCCGCCGGCCGCCCGACACCGAATGAGGTGGCTCCGCTTTTTTCAGGCCTACGGATTGCTTTGACCAACGGGACGGTCAACGGAGTCGAGGCATTCACCTTGAGCGCCGCCATTCCGGGTGGTGAAAAAGCGGGTTCCATCGAGATGGCGGGAAAGGTCACGTCAACACCGCTGGCGGGAAACCATTGGCAGGGCCATGTTCAGTTGGGACTGGTCAATTGCCCGGTGCAATCCTTCTCGGAACTAGCCCGTCTTACCGGGGTGGAATTCCCCCTGACAGGCGGAACCGCCAATCTCACCTGTGATCTGTCAGGCACCGGAAGAAACTGCAACGCCAAAGGGGAACTCTATCTGTCACGCACTGTTGTGGACCACAATCATCTTTTTATGCGGTCCGTTCCAATTGATAAGGCTCGCGTGCGATTCACGGTGGAGCGGCAGGACGAAAGTCTCCTTGCGAATTTTTCCGAGGTGCTGTTGCCGGGCATCAGTATATCGCTGCAGGCCCGTGTGAAAGGTATCGGCACTGCGGATCCGACCCTGAGCCTGTCGCTGCGAAAAGCGGACATGGACCTTCAGCGCGTCTTCCCCTTCATCCCTCTCAATCTGCTGGCCGAGGAAGATCGCAGGCATCTGGCGGAGGCCGGTCTCAGGGGCCATATTGTTATTACCGGCGGCGCATGGAATGGACAGATCTCGGATCTGCCCCGCGGACTGTCCCCCCACGGGACTCTTGTCCTTGACGCTCTGGTGGACCGGGTGTCAGGTTTCTTGCCGGGATTCGGCGTGCCTCTGACAGACGCGACGGGTCAGATAAGACTTAGCTCGGACGAACTGCTCTTCAAGGGCATCAGTGTAACGGTTGGAACCTCGCCCATAGTGCTTAACGGTTGGATAACCAACCTAAAATCCGCGCCCAAAACGGACCTTTTCATATCTATGAAGGCGCAAGCCAAGGATCTGAGTCCGCTTCTGCAGAACAAAATCGTGGCCGCGCACTCCGAACCGTGGCTCGGATGGATGGAAGACCCCCAAGGAGGGATATCGGTAACGCTGGATCTCAAGGGAGACCTCAAGCGCCCCAACATGAAGGGCAGGGTGGATCTCGAGGATTTCCAGTGCCGCGTCCGCGGCCTTCCTCTTCCTGTGAAGAGTATGAACGGGTCCCTCAGGTTCCGAGGAACAGGGGTGACGTTTTCGGATTTGAGGGGCGCGATTGGCGATAGCCCCCTCGAAGTCAAGGGACATGTGAGCCCGGAAAAAATGGACGTGGTCGCGGACCTGAAGGTCTCCAACGGGGATCTGAAGAAGATCGGAGGTTGGCCGTCGAGCCTCAGTATATCCGGCAATGTCCCCGTATCCGTCAACTTCAAGGGAAAGACTCCCGCTATAGGGTTTTCAGCAACGATGAGCCTTACTGCCAGCGCAGTATCCATCGGTCATTACATAAAAAAGAAGCCAGGGGTGGCCCTGGAAATAGAAATTTCAGGACTGAGGGACACCACCGGCATCGTCGTGGACGAGGCATACCTGGTCATTGAGAAAAGCCGGATTCCCCTGAAAGCAACCGCCAGAGACGACGGCAAGACTTCGATATCGGTAAATCTTCCTCCGCGGGGCATTCCGACGGGCGTATTGGCACCCGTCTTGGATCCGATCCTCGAACTCCAGTCCGGGGGAAGGCTGGAAGGCGATGCTGTCGTAAAGATTGACAACTTCCACGGGGTCAACGTCGAAGCCGATATACTCGTGAGTCATGTCTCGTTGAGGTTTCCCGGCTTTCACAAGCGCACGGAAGGCATGACCGGGAACATCCGTCTGCGGGGAAAGGCTCTGCACTGGACTCTGGAGAGAGCCAGGATGGGAAACTCCCTCTTTTCCGGATCACTGACCATAACGGATTTTGAAAACCCAAAGGTGGATGTGGTCCTGGATTACTCTTTCCTAGACACCACGGACTATACCGCGCCTGTGGGGTACGTCAGCCCGATGACCTGGGGCGAATGGATACGGACCAACTCTGCGATCAGGTTCCTTGCCAGGAGCCGGGGAACCGGCCTGCTTAAGGCCTCCAAGGGCAAGACCGGAGAACGAGCCTTCTCCGACTTCAAGGCTACCATAGAGGGAAGCAACGGCCTGTTACGGGTGACCGGCTGGCAGGTGAACTTCGCGGAGGGGCTACTGAGCGGCACGGGACTCTTTGACATCCGATCCAACACCACAAGACCCCTTACCCTGGAGTTTCAGGGCGACCACCTGCGAATGGAACGGCTAATGACTTCCGACCCACAATGGTTGAGGGTGTCGGGGGAGATGGTGGTCGAGGGAAAGCTGGACTGGAAACTTGGCCCCAACATCGAAAACAGAGGAATCTACAAGTTGGGAAGCATCGAGGTACGAATGCACGACGGCGTGATAAATCGTTTCGATCTTCTCTCAAAGCTCTTTTCGCTGGTCAACCTGGGGTCCCTTGTGAGAGGCCGCCTGCCGGACGTGATTGGCCAAGGCCTGCCTTTCCACCGACTCACCTGGACTATGGAGGTCTTTGACAACAAATGGAAGATCAAGGACATGAAGCTTCTCTCCGACGCTGCCCGGATAGACTCCTCCGGAATGTTCTTCAGCGGACAGGACAGGATGGACTTCAGGGTTGACATCTCGCCACTGGTGGGGTTTGACGCGATATTCTCCGGGCTCTTCGGCAACCTCTTCACCAGGGATGGCAAGCTTCTCACCACAACGTTCCGGATAAGGGGCCTGTACCAGTCACCGGACATAAGGCTGGAGCCTTTCGAGAACTTCAAACTGGACCAACAACACTAAGACACGTCACTGTTCAGCAACAGAGGGAGCTGCTCGGGATCTTTCACTCCCCGGAAGCACATCCGGTGAGCAGGACATGGTCCGTGCCTGAGGATCGCCGCTCGGTGGTCGGCCGTAGGATAACCTTTGTGCCGATCGAATCCGTACTGCGGGAATTGCCGATGAAGCTCCATCATTATTCTGTCCCGAGTGACCTTTGCCACTATGCTGGCCGCGGCTATGGACAGGCTGAGCCGATCTCCCTTTATCACGGGGCGCTGATCAATGGGGATATTCAGAGTGACGGGGCCATCTATGAGGAGGTAATCGGGAGGGGGTTCGATCCGGCCCACGGCCTCGGTCATGGCGCGGCGCGTGGCCTGGAGGATGTTTATTTCGTCTATGATCTTGGGTGCAACTATGCCGACGCCGACGGCCGAGGCTTCCCGAAGGATTTCCTCGTAGAGTTCCTCCCGGCGGGTTGCCGTCAGCAGCTTGGAGTCGTTGAGGCCGCCTACGGGGGCAGACCGCCCCAGAATCACGGCGGCAGCCACCACGGGCCCGGCCAGAGGCCCACGGCCCGCTTCGTCAATTCCGGCTATGCGGGTGGCACCCTGGCCCGCAGCTTCATCCTCGAAACAGGAGGACGGGCCCGAGGCCCTGGATGCCCGGGAACTCATGGCTGCATCCGCGGGATCAATTATGGAGCGGCGTCATCCGCTCTTTGATGCGGGCCGCCTTGCCCTTGAGTTTCCTGATGTAGTAAATTTTGGATCTTCGGACACGCCCGCGGTTTACCACCTCGATCCTGTCCAGCATTGGCGAATTCACAGGAAAGACTCTTTCCACGCCAATACCGTAAGACACCTTACGAACGGTGAAGCTGGTCCTGGAGCCTTTTTTGTTAATGGCTATGACCACGCCCTCGAAAACCTGGATTCGCTCGCGGCTTCCTTCCACTATCCTCACATGGACTTTAACTCCGTCGCCGGGACGGAACGCGGGGACGTCCATTCTGATCTGTTCTTTTTCAATCTGATCCAGTATGTTCATGCTTCTTCTCCAACGGGCTCGTGTGACTTTCACACCGGATTTCCTCA
>Ga0172371_10005748_pt1 | contig 18302 bp, 16 predicted proteins | sample Lak12m_FD_114543 | JGI IMG/M metagenome (GOLD analysis project Ga0172371, IMG submission 114543) | Freshwater microbial communities from Kabuno Bay, South-Kivu, Congo - kab_022012_12m | ecosystem: Environmental > Aquatic > Freshwater > Lake | place: Democratic Republic of the Congo: South-Kivu...
CCACAGCGAACAAAGGGATGGTATCTTTTATAAACCAATTTCCTTATTTTTCAGAAGTTTCTCTTACTAAAAATAGATGCAAAAATCTTATTTTAGGTTTAGATATTTTAATTTTTCAAAGGATTTGCATTGGAACAAACATACAAAAATGCCGGAGTTGATATTAGAGCCGGCGAAGAGACCGTCAAACGGATTAAAGGATTTGCAAAAGAAACTTTTAATAAAAATGTTCTCAGTGATTTAGGTTTATTCGGCGGTTTTTTCGAACTTCAAAAAAATGATTTCACAGAACCGGTGCTCGTCTCTTCAGTAGATGGAGTGGGTACAAAATTAAAAGTTGCTATTGCAATGAATTTGCATGCAACAATTGGGCAAGATTTAGTCAATCATTGTGTAAATGACATTGCTGTTTGCGGCGCAAAACCATTATTCTTTTTAGACTATTTAGCTTTCGGAAAATTAAATCCGGGAATAGCCGCTTCAATTGTTGAAGGTTTTTCGACAGCTTGCAAGCAAAATGGCTGTGCGTTAATCGGCGGAGAAACAGCTGAAATGCCCGGCGTATATCAAGAAGATGATTATGACCTTTCCGGTACTATCGTTGGCGTAGTTGAAAAAAAAGAAATTATTAACGGCAAGAAAATTCGCAAAGGCGATATACTGATTGGGTTCCCTTCGAATGGTCTTCACACAAATGGTTATTCGCTGGCAAGAAAAGTTCTTGATAAATTTTCATTAAATCAGAAATTTGACGAGTTGGAATTTCCACTCGGCGAAGAACTCCTACGGGTCCATAAATCATATTTGCACTTGATAACGCAATTAAAAAAAGAAGCTGTTATTCACGGATTTTCTCACATCACAGGCGGCGGAATCGTCGGGAACACAAAACGAATTATCCCGGATGGTCTTTCAATAATCATTGATTGGCGCGCATGGGAAATTCCAAATCTGTTTACCTTAATTCAGAATTCCGGTAACATTACTGATGAAGAAATGAGAGAGGTGTTTAATCTTGGAATCGGACTTATAGCCGTAGTTTCAAAAGATCAACTCAACAATGTTATCGCAGCCGCTAAAACTATGGGCGAAACAGCTATCCTCCTCGGAGAAGTTGCCAAACAATGATCGGAAAAATTTCATGTTTATAGACACACACGCACATCTCTTTTTCCCAAATTTTCAAGATGATCTTGATTCTGTATTACAAAATGCAAAAGACAAATTGGTGGATTTCATTCTAGTCCCAGCAACTGATTTAACAACATCGGAAAAAATAATTGAACTGATAGATAAATATGATATGCTTTACGGTGCAGTCGGAGTTCATCCACACGATACTAAAGATTGGAGCAATGCTGATGTTGCCAAACTGAGCGCATTAGCACAGCACAAAAAGATTGTAGCAATCGGAGAAATAGGGCTGGACTATTTTTATGATTTTTCTCCGAAAGAAAAACAAATTGAAGCTTTCAGAAAGCAAATTGAACTTGCGCTAACTTTAGGATTGCCGGTGATAATTCACAATCGCGAAGCGAATAAAGATGTATTAGCTATCATTGAAGAGTATTCTAAACAAGGATTGCGCGGGCAGTTGCACTGCTTTAGCGGAAGTTTGAAAGAGGCAAAGCAAATCACCGAAATGAATTTTTTCATCTCCTTCACAGGAAATATCACTTTTAAAAAAACAGACGAACTCAGAACTATCGCATCCAACATTGAACTTAACCATCTGCTACTGGAAACTGATTCCCCGTTTATGACTCCGGTGCCTTATCGCGGAAAAAGAAATGACCCTGCAAACATTCCATTAATTGCTCAAAAACTTGCCGAACTGCATCACCGCTCCATTGAAGATGTTGGACGTATAACTTCTTCTAATGCACTGAAACTCTTCGGCATCGGTAAAAGAAACGTGCCGTGTTTTACTTATAAACTTGATAACTCTCTTTATATCAACATCACAAACCGCTGCAATGCAAATTGTATATTCTGTGATAAAGACGGAGATGCCGTTCTTGATGGATACAATCTAAAAATGCTAAAAAGTGAAGAACCTCCATCCGAAGTTTATATAGCCGAAATAGGCGACCCAAAAAAGTTTGATGAAATTGTTTTCTGCGGCTACGGCGAACCAACTATCCGTTTTGAAGTAGTAAAACAAGTTGCTGCATATGTAAAAGAAAATGGCGGCAACACACGATTAAACACAAACGGACACGGAAATATTATCAACAAAAGAAATATTATTCCGGAGCTTAAAAACCTAATTGATACTGTTTCAATAAGTTTAAACTCGCCATCCCAAAAACAATACGCCGAATTAATGAACGTGGATGAAAGTTATTTTAATGAAATGAAAACTTTTGCCTCATCAGCAAAAACTTTTGTCAATAAGGTTGTGCTTTCCGTTGTATCTTTAGATGAAATTGAAATTGAAAAAGCCAGAAAACTTGTTCAAGAGGAAATTGGCGTTGAATTTAGAGTAAGGAAATATTTTTAACATGATAAAAATGATTTTTTGCGCATACTTGTTGTTTGATATAATCTCCTTTCCCCAAACCAACAAAACTAATCTTATAAATAAACTGGATAGTTTAACCGCTTCAACTTTCTTTGATACGGCTTCCATATCAATAGATGTTTTTGATCTTACCTCAAATGAAAATCTTTATCAGAAAAATAATAAACTCCTTTTGCATCCCGCTTCTAACATGAAGATTTTCACTACGGCAGCCGGATTACTTTTTCTCGGAAAAGATTTTGCGTTTGAAACATCGCTTTATTATGATGGAATTATAATTGACTCAACGCTTTACGGGAATCTCTATTTTGTCGGCGGCGGCGATCCCGATTTTACAACCGCTGACTTACGAGTTTTAATTTCTTCAATAAAAAATTTAGGAATCAACCGAATTCAAGGAAATATCTTTGGCGATTGTACAATGCTCGATTCTCTTTTTTGGGGAGACGGCTGGATGTGGAATGATGATCCTTCAACTGATTTTCCATATCTCTCAGCGCTTACAATCAATGATAACGCCGTTAAAGTCCACGTCATTCCTTCCGAAGTTAATAACAAACCGAAAGCTTTTCTTGAACCGCGTACAAGTTTTTTCGCAATTGTCAATGAAGCTGCAACCGTAACCGGAAATCGTTCTTCGCTTGGAATTACAAGAGATTATATCAATCGTAAAAACGATATTATCATAAAAGGAAACATTTGCCAGAATGATTCTGTTTATAGCGATGAAATAAATGTTGTCTATCCGCAAAAATATTTTTTAACGCTTGCCGAAGAAGAAATAGAAAAGTTAGGAATTTCCTTTATTGGTGCTGTTGAGTTTTCTCCTTTACCAGGCGATGCGAAACATCTTTCAACACGCAAAAGAAAGTTCATAGAAGTCATCAACAACCTTAACAAACAAAGCGATAATCTTAGCGCCGAGATGACGCTTCGCGCATTAGCTTTTAAGTATTACGGAAAACCGGCAACGGCAAAAAACGGGATTAAACTTGTTGATAGCTTAATAATGCTTGCCGGAATGAATCCTAAAAATTACCGTGTAGTTGACGGCAGCGGAGTTTCTCACTACAATTTAGTTTCTGCAGAACTGCTCAATAACGTGCTAAAATATTTTTACACGCAGCAGCCGCATTTATATGAAACATTGGCGCAATCATTTCCCATTGCCGGCGTAGATGGAACTTTAAAACGAAGAATGCGCGGTACCCGTGCAGAAAATAACGTTCGCGCAAAAACAGGCACAGTGAGTGGTGTTTCAACGCTTTCCGGTTTTGTTACAGCCAAAAATAAACATCACCTTTCCTTCTCATTACTTATCCAAAACCATGTTGCCAAAACTTACCGGGCAGTTTATTTTTTAGATAAAATTTGTTCTCTCCTCTCCGAATTGGAATAACCAATGCAGCTTTCTACAAATGGAATTTCAATTTATCTCAAACGAAATTTCCGAAAGAAGGACTCAACTAAATCAACAATTTTATTTTTACACGGATTTGGCGGATGTGCTTCGGATTGGAAAGAGACGTTCTCGTTTCTCGGTTCGGAGTTTCAGCTTATAGCAATTGATTTGCCGGGTTTTGGAAAAAGCGCTAAACCAACTAATGAAAAATTTTACCGGCGTAATTTCCTTTTCCAATTACTCGTTGATACTTTACGCCAACTTAATTTATCTGAAGTTATTCTCGCCGGTTATTCAATGGGGGGAAGACTATCATTACAATTTGCCGAGAGATTTCCGAAAAAAGTTAAAGCATTAATTTTAGAAAGCGCAACAGCCGGAATCAAAACAAAAAAGGAACGGTTTGCAAGGCAGCAAACTGATGCTGCTTTAATTGACTTCATAAAAAAGAATTCGTTAGCAGATTTTTTTACGCTTTGGCAAAATCAATCTTTATTTGCCTCACAAAAAAATCTTCCGCTAAAAAAACAATTTTCAATTCTTAAAAAAAAAATATCGGCAAACTCGCAAATAGGATTGATAAATTCACTAAAATATTTTGGGCAAGGCGAGGGAGAAAATCTCTGGCAGAAACTCACAACGATTACTGTTCCTACGTTGATGTTATCGGGCGAACTCGACACAAAATACTGCGGAATTCTGCGCGAAGCTCATAACTTTCTGCCGAATTCAACCCATATAATAGTTGAAGGCGCCGGGCATAACATTCACCTGGAAAAACCGGAGCTTTTCGTAAATTTCGTAAAAGAATTTTTACATTCTTTGCATTAAAAAATAAATCGGACTTTCAATGAAGCATACTTGGATAACAGCAAAAACATATAAAGATATCATCTATGAAAAGATGGATGGTATTGCAAAAGTTACAATCAACCGCCCTGAAGTTCGTAATGCTTTTCGCCCTGAAACGGTAACAGAGCTGTTTGATGCTTTTTCCGATGCCCGCGAAGATCAAACCATTGGTGTTGTGCTTTTGACCGGCGCTGGACCTTCAACCGACGGGAAATATGCTTTCTGCTCCGGCGGCGATCAACGAATTCGCGGAGATCAGGGTTATATCGGCGGAGATGGAGTCCCGCGTTTAAATGTGCTTGATCTGCAAAAACTTATTCGAAGTATTCCCAAACCGATCATTGCTTTAGTCGCCGGTTATGCAATCGGCGGCGGACATGTTTTGCATATTGTCTGCGACTTGACCATCGCGGCTGATAATGCTATCTTCGGGCAAACAGGACCAAAAGTTGGTAGTTTTGACGGCGGGTTTGGAGCAAGTTATTTGGCAAGACTTGTCGGTCAAAAACGCGCCCGTGAAATTTGGTATCTTTGCAGGCAATACAACGCATCAGAGGCTTATGAAATGGGGCTGGTAAATAAAGTTGTGCCTGTTGAAAAACTTGAAGACGAGGGAATTCAATGGGCAAAAGAAATATTAGAAATGAGCCCTCTTTCGCTTCGATTGTTGAAATCTGCTTTTAATGCAGAACTTGATGGGCAGCAAGGCATTCAGGAACTTGCCGGAAACGCTACACTGCTTTATTACATGACAGAAGAAGCCCAAGAAGGAAAGAAAGCATATTTAGAAAAACGTAAACCTAACTTCAACAAATTTCCAAAACTTCCGTGAGTACCGAAAAACAATTTCCCCGCATGCAAATTTGGTTTCTTGCAAGCAGACCGAAGACATTATTTGCAGCTTTCCCTCCGGTGATTGTCGGCGCATCATTGGCATTTGCAGAGGGAAAATTTGATGTAACGGCTTCAGTTGTGGCTCTTTTCTGCTCGATTCTTTTTCAAGTCGGTGCAAATTTTACGAATGACCTTTATGATTTTCTTAAAGGCGCTGATAATGAAAAGCGAATCGGACCTTTGCGTGTTCTCAATGCGGGGTTGGTTTCTGTCAGGCAAATGAAGTTTGCAATCGGACTTAATTTTGGTTTAGCTTTTTTGCTTGGGCTGTATCTTGTGTTTATCGGCGGCAGTTTTATTTTGATCATAGGATTGCTTTCTATATTAGCTTCACTTGCATACACAGCCGGTCCGTATCCCTTGGCTTACCACGGGCTGGGAGAATTATTTGTCTTTCTTTTTTTCGGATTTGTGGGAACCGTCGGAACTTTTTTTGTAAACACAAAAGAAATAACAATGATTGTATTTATCGCCGCTATTCCTGTGGGGGCTTTAATTACAAACATTCTTGTAGTAAACAACTACCGAGATATCGAACAAGACAAAGCCGCGGGGAAGTATACATTATCCGTTAAACTCGGAGAAAAATTTTCTCGATACGAATACCTGATACTGCTTGTTGCTTCTTTTCTTGTTCCGTTAATAATATTTACAAACTATAACTTCAGTTTATGGATTTTTCTTCCTTACCTCACACTTCCGCTTGCATACAAATTAGCGCTTTCTGTTTTCCAACAAACCGGCGCTAAATTGAACGCAACTCTTGAATTAACGGCAAAGTTATCTGCTCTTTTTGGGGCGTTGTTTTCGTTAGGTTTTATTTTATGAAACGCAAGCAGTTTTCTTGCGCTCCATTTTTACTTTCTGATAATTTTGCTGATAATACATTCTTAATCGTTCATCAAGGATTAGTTGAAAATTCGGAACTCATTGAAAATTCAATTCTAAAAAACGTTGCGCGTTCGGGTGAATTTTTCACTTTTACTTTCCGACAAATTGAGAAGATTACAAAACTTATCGCTCAGAAATTGTTTGATGAAAAACTAACATCACAGAAGCTTGTTCCCATCTTGATGAATAACCCATTTGACTTAATTTTAAACATAATCGGTTTGTGGCGCGCCCATGCAGTCCCGGCGCCTCTAAATATTCAACTGACAAATTCCGAGTTGGAAGAACAAATAAATTTTCTTGAAGCAGAAAACATTATCTGCGATAACACCTATCAGCCTCTTTTCACTTCAAAAAAGAAAATTTCTTTTGCGGATCATTCGCAAAGCGGAAAAACTGTAGCTGGTAACCTTAAAAATTCGGAACTTGCTTTAGTGTTGTTTACTTCAGGAACAAGCGGAAAACCGAAAGCCGTTCCATTAAGTTTTAATAATTTAATTTCTGCTTTTAATTCCGGCAAAGCAATTCTAAATTACGCGGAAAGTGATTCATGGTATCTAAACTTGCCGCTTTATCATATAAGTGGATTTTCAATACTGGCAAGGGCGCTGCTCGCCGGTTCAAGCATTATTCTTCCACTATCAAACGAAGTAAATCATCTAAAAAAAAATCTGCCTATCGTTCAACCAACACTAATTTCGCTTGTTCCTACACAGCTAAAACGAATTTGTGAAAACAGCATTGAACCGAATCATGAACTACGAGCGGTACTCATCGGAGGCGGGTTTTCTAACGAAGCGCTAATTGCTCAAGCAAATAAACTCGGCTGGAAAATTCATAAAGTATATGGCTCAACTGAAACTTCGGCGTTTATCACTGCTTTAACTCCGGAAGATTTTGCGCAGAATCCAAATTCCATCGGAAAGGCGTTGCCCGAAGTTGAAATTGTTATCTACGATGAAAAGAGAAATGCTCTAAATGAAAATGAAGTCGGAGAAATCGGAGTAAAATCATCTTCGGTTTTTAATGGGTATTTGCAAAATAAAGATGCTACCGCTTCTTCCTTTTTTAGCGGATATTATTTAACAGGCGATTTCGGATATTATGATTCAGATAAATTCTTCTACTTAGAACACCGTAGAACAGATTTGATTGTGAGTGGCGGAGAAAACATCTCGCCCAAAGAAATTGAGCGGGTAATCAGTAAATATCGGAATGTTAGCGAAGTTTGTGTTTTCGGATTACCGGATAAAGAATGGGGAGAAGTTGTTACGGCTGCTTTAGTTCTAAATGCTAAAAGTGAAATAAATTTTTCTCAATTAAAAGTTTATTTAAAAAAAAATCTTGCTCCTTTTAAGGTTCCGAAATTATTTTTCATGGTAAAAAAATTGCCGAAGTCAGCCATCGGAAAAGTAAAAGTATCAGAGCTAAAAAAAATAGTTACTCAACAGGTTTCATCTCATATTTAGCAATTGCTTTTTGAATTCTGTCCATCAAAGCAACGCCAAGCCCTTCTAACGGAAAAGGTTCTATTAAAATATAATCAAGCCGCAAATCGTCTAATTTATGAAGTGTAGAAAAAAGATTTGCCGCTGCCTCGCTGAGCGAGCCGTTGGAGGATAGAATTATTTCAGCGCTAAATTCAAATTTTGAATCATTGCCTTTAAAAAATATTGCGCCAATTTTTTCATTTTTGTGATGTTCAATATTCTCAACCGTTAACATTAACAAAGGAGTTTTGGGCGAATAATGAAAAGCAAGTTGCCCGGGAGAATTTGGACGCGCTGTTTTTCTGGGAAAAAGTTTTATCTCTCCTATAACTTCTCTAATTGCTTCTACTGGAATGCCGCCATGCCGTAAAACAGTTATTTCTTCGCCTTCGATTAAGAGAATTGTTGATTCTATACCGACGCTGCATTTGCCGCCATCAAGAATCATATCAATCTTATCGCCAAGTTGTTTTTGCACATGAGCCGCGTGAGTTGGGCTCAACTGCCCGAACAAATTCGCGCTCGGCGCCGCTATCGGCGTGTTACTTTCTTTTATGAGTTCTAACGCAATCAAGTTATTTGGCATTCTCACACCAACGGCAGCTAAACCGCCGGTTACAATTTCCGGAACAATTGCTTTTTTCGGAAGCACCAATGTTAGCGGTCCCGGCCAAAATTCTTCAATCAAATCATAAACTTTTTTATTAGGAATTTCACAAAGCGAATGAAGCCTGGCTTCATTTTCGATGTGTAATATCAGCGGATTAAATGTAGGTCGGTTTTTAACTTCAAATATTTTAGCAACTGCGAGAGGGTTCAGTCCATCTGCTCCAAGCCCATACACTGTTTCTGTTGGAAAGGCAACAAGTCCGCCTTGATGAATTATTTTCGCGGCATTTTTTATTTGTACTTTTATCTTTTCGTTCATAATCCGATAAATTATTCTTGTAAATATAGTTACTTAGCGGAATAGTTTCATAGGATGGAGGCAAATGGAAACAGTTGACTTTAACTGATTGAATGTGAATCTTACATTTAGAAAATATTTTTATTTGGTCTTTTTAATTATGAAAGGAAAACTTCATGCAAGTCGAAGAAGATTTGGTATGGGTTTGTCAATATTGCGGAACACATAACGCTGTTGACGTTGATCTTACCGTAATCGGCAAACAAGATTTTGTTGAAGATTGCCGCATTTGCTGCCGACCCAACAGAATTATTGTTCAAATTGATCAAGAAGAAAACATCTCTATTGAAGCAAGATATATTGATGAATAGTTCTTTATCTTTTTATTAAAGGTAAATCTTCGTCTTTGATTAATCCATTATCATACGAAGAAAACTTGAACTTTCGTCTTCCTCATCAGTTGAAATATTTTTCTTTGTCTTTTCTTTTTCCAATTCATCCATACGAGCATTCTTAAAGCGATCGAAGGTGAACCCCGGCGTAGCATCTTCTTCTTCTGCCGACAAAGTTGTTGAAGGAGATTTCAAGTTCACCCGTGCAATAGTAGGTTCGTCCAAGTTTTCATTTTTTGCTTCATCAAAATTAAATAAGAAAGTACGCTGGACGTGTTCAGGTTTTACATTTTTCCCTTCATTTGAAAAAGGTGAAGACGACTTTGTACTGAAAGATTTTTTGGCATCATCAAACCCGGTTGCAATAACGGTATAAGAAACGTAATCATTCATAGATTCTTTTTGCACACATCCGAAAATCATATTACTCTCTGCTCCGGTCGCATCAAAAATAACATTGTTGCCATCATAAATTTCTTGCATGGTTAAATTGCTAGAGCCGGTAACATTTAATAAAACACTCTTTGCCCCTTTAATACTAATTCCCTCAAGCAATGGGCTAGAGATTGCTTTCTGTGCCGCTTCTACGGCTCTATTTTCACCGCTTGCAATACCGCACCCCATAATTGCAATACCGCTTTGATTCATTACGGAACGAACATCTGCAAAATCAACATTGATTAATCCTTCAACTGTAATAATATCAGCAATACCGCGAGTAGCTTCATAAAGAAGTTCGTTCGGTTTATCAAATGCCGTAAAAGCGTTTGTATTTCTATCAATGATATTGATCAATCTGTCATTTGGAATAACAATTAAGCTATCAACAAACTGTTTTAATTCTTGAATACCTGATTCAGAATTCAGCATACGTTGTTTTCCTTCCCATCGGAAAGGTTTAGTAACAATTGCCACAACTAAAGCTCCCAAACTTTTTGCAATAGAAGCAACAATAGGAGCCGCTCCAGTTCCGGTTCCGCCCCCCATTCCAGAGGTAACAAAAACCATATCAGCCCCGCTCAAAACTTCGGCGATTCGTTCACGGTCTTCTTCGGCAGCTTTACGACCAACATTAGGATCAGCGCCGGCGCCAAGCCCTTTAGTCATTTTGGTTCCTATCTGAACTTTATGCTGCGCGTCATTACTCTCAAGTACTTGAGCATCAGTGTTTACGGCGACATATTCCACACCGTTTAAACCTCTTTTGATCATGGAACCAACAGCATTACAGCCACCACCACCAACACCAACAACTTTAAGTGATGCACCAGATGATTTTGTACGGTCAATTGTAGCGAAATTAGGCATATGATAACTCCATAGTTATTTTATAATTCATCAAAAAATTGTCGAAAATTATTCCAAAATTCTTTTGTTTTGTTTTTTCTTTTTTTTGTTTCTTTTTCAATTACTTCGATAGTTTCAACTTTGCTTCCGGGAATACCACAGATTAAGCCTGCAACGGTAGCAAACTCCGGCTTTTCGATTTCGCTCAAGCCACCGGTAGCAATTTCAAGCGGAACGCCTACTCTTGCGGGTAATCCAAAAACCTCTTCGGCTAATTCAGTAGTACCGCGCAGTAGTGAACCACCGCCGGTGAGAACGATTCCCGCTTTAATTTTATTTTTAAATCCTGAATTTTTTATTTCATGATCTATCAAAGTAAAAAGTTCTCTCATCCTCAAACTAATAATTTGCGTGAGCAAACTTATTGGAACTCTCGCATTTCCTCTTGCGCCAACGCCTTTAATCAATATTTGTTCTTCTTTTATTATTGCTGTTTCCGTAGCATAACCAAACTGTCTTTTTAAGGTTTCAGCTTCTTCGGTTATGACTCCCAATGTTTCTCTGATATCATTCGTAACTTGGTATCCGGCAACGCCAAAGACTTTAGAATGTTTAATTGCTTTGTGGTGAATAATTGCAATATCGGTAGTGCCACCACCGATATCAATTAACAAAACTCCAAGGTCCTTTTCGCTATCTTCTAATACTGATGAACTTGATGCAATCGGTTGTAAAATTAATTGTTGAATTTGTAGCCCGGCTCGCTCTACAGATTTTCTAATATTTTGAATTGCGGGAATTGAAGCAAGTACCACGTGATTTGTCGCTTCTAAACGCGAACCCGACATTCCGATCGGGTTTTCAATTCCACCCTGGTAATCAACAAAAAATTCTTCGGGGATAATGTGAAGTATTTGCCTGTCCGAAGGAATTCTGATTGTGCGAACGTCAGCTTCCAATCTATCAAGGTCTTGGGCTGTAATTTCGTGTTCGTCATTAGTAATGGTAACATAATTTCTATGCCGCATGCTGGTAATATGTTCTCCGGCTACACCAACATTTACTGCCGGAAATTTTAGCCCCGCTCGATTTGATGCGACTGAGACGGCTGCGTTAATAGCTTCGGCAGTTTTGGAAATATTAGCAACCAAACCTCGGTGCAAACCTTCGGAAGGGGCAACGCCAAAACCAAGAATTTTAAACCGATTGTCTTCAGCTTTTTCAGCAATAACAGCACAAACTTTTGTTGTCCCTAAATCTAAACCGGCAATAATCTGCTTCTTCATTTATATTCCCACACTTTCATTTGCCCCGATAAAAATGTTGTTGGCATACCGAAGGTCTATATAATTTGTGTTTGTCAAAAAGATTTTGTCCCCTATTTGTTTTATCACCGCATCAAGCGTATAAATTTTTTCAACTAAATTTTGCTTCCCAAGAAGAACAATTGACTTTGCATTTGTTAGCGTAAGAACAATATCGCCGCCTTTCTGAAAATTAATTTCTGAAATTGATTGCGAAAGTTTATCGCTCAGTTTTTTTGCCGAACGAATAATAGTAAAAGCGCTTTGCAAGTCGCCGTCTTTCTCACTTTCATACTTTGATTCAGCACCCGATAAGTTCGTGAGTACCGGAAGATCGAGCATTTCAGTATTAGGAAGTACCGGAATTATTTTCTTTTTCGTAGAGACCAAATAAATTTGTCCTTGTAAAATTGTAGCGGCTTCAAATTTTTTTTCTTGAATTTGGACAAACACTTTTTTGTCGGCATCTACAACTACATTAACGTTTTTAACATAAGGATGACAAAGTAATTTTTCACGGATTGAAGAAACCGAATACTTCTGTACATCCACATCGTTCTGAATATTTAAAAACTGCAAATATTCACTCTGTGATAAGAGCTTAGAGCCTTGTAAATCAATAAGCTGAAGCGCTTCGCTTTCCGATTTTTTCAATGAAAAAAATCCAATTAAAATTAAGAATAAAATTAAGAATGAAAACAACGTTATACTAACAAATTTATGCATAAATGGATATAAATTTTACTCGTTCAATAACTTCACAAATTTTTCGCCATATTTCCAAATATCTCCAGCGCCCATAGTAACGATGATATCGCCATTTCTTTTTATTTCATTCAAAAATTTTGGCACATCATTTTTGTCTTTAAGGAAATGTACATTTTTATGACCAAACTTCTTAGCGGCTTCGGTTATCAACTCGCCTGTAATGCCTTCAATCGGCTCTTCCCGTGCAGGGTAAATATCTGTGCAAATAAATACATCCGAGTTCAGAAAAGACCTTCCGAACTCTTGGTAAAAATCACGCGTCCTCGAAAATAAATGAGGTTGAAATACTGCAACCAACCGCCGATTCCAACCAGAACGAATTCCCGCGAGCGTAGCGGAAGTTTCGGTTGGATGATGACCATAGTCATCAAGAACTAAAAGCTCTTTGTTATATTTTATTTCAAATCTGCGATAAACTCCGGTGAAAGACTCAAGTGATTTTTTAATAATCGAAAAATCTATCCCTAATTCAATTCCGATAATTATTGCAACAAGTGAATTTTTAACATAATGTACTCCGGGATTATTGAGTTTTATTTCACCAAGTTCTTGTTCTCTATAAATTACTTTGTAGGCGCTATAAAAGTTTGAGTGTTTGATCTCAGTTGCTCTAACATCCGCTTGCGATGTTGTTCCGTACGTAATAACCTTTTTATTTATACTCGGAAGAATATCTTGCAAAGCCGGCTCGTCTAAACAAAGAGTTACAAATCCATAAAACGGCACTTTATTTGCGAATGAAATGAATGCTTCTTTTATATCATCAAGGTCTTTATATGTGTCAAGGTGTTCTTTTTCTAACGTAGTGATCGCTGCGATTGTCGGTGTAAGTTTTAAGAAAGTTCTATCGAACTCATCGGCTTCAACGACAATAAATTCTCCGTTGCCAAGTCTCGCGTTAGTGCCGCCAAGTCCGCTTAATTTTCCGCCAACAATAATGGTAGGATCAATGTTGCCTTCAGTTAATACAAGCCCAACCATCGAGGTTGTTGTAGTTTTGCCATGTGTGCCGGCAATACCAATTCCATATTTCATTCGCATACATTCGGCAAGCATTTCTGCTCTTTTTATTACCGGAATTTTCCTTTCGATCGCTGCTTTCACTTCGGGGTTATTAAGCGGAACAGCCGATGAATAAACAAGCACGTCAGCGTCTTTTAAATTTTCGGCAGAGTGCCCTTCATAAACTCGTATTCCAAGTTCCTGCAATCTGTTGGTTACTTCCGAATAACTTTTATCCGAACCTGAAATTTCAAATCCTTGATTGAGAAGTATTTCAGCAATCCCGCTCATTCCAATTCCACCAATACCTACAAAGTGAACTTTTTTTATATTCTTAAACATTATGCACCTGAATTTTTTTTTCTGCAAGTAAAATTGCTCGTTTTGCAATTTCTTCGGCAGCATTAGGTTTGCCGAAAGATTTAGCATTTGTTCTCAAGTTATTTAGCTGATGCTTGTCTTGCATTAGCGAAAGAATTACACCCGAAATATCTTCAGCGATATTTTTTTCTTCAAGAAGAATTGCTGCACCGGAATCTGCTAACGCTTTTGCATTATAATACTGATGATTTTCTGCAACATTCGGAGAAGGAATAAGTATGGAAGCTATTCCATACGATGCAATCTCGGCAAGGGTCGTTGCGCCAGCGCGAGAAATGATAACATCGCAGGCTGAATAAACAAGCTGCATATCTTCAATAAACGCCATCACTTTACAATTTTTGTTTTGCAAGTTTTTGTACTGCTCAAAATAGAGAGCGCCGGTTTGCCACAAAACCTGTATATCGCTTTCAAGTAGTTTAGGCAACGCTTGAAACATCAGTTGATTTAATTTTTTTGCGCCTAAACTTCCGCCTAAAAGAAGAAGGGTTTTCTTTGATGGAGTAAATTGGAATTTATCGGCGGCAAATGTTTTACTTACTAACGAATCTATATTTCTAACCGGATTACCGGTGATAAAAAGCGGTTTATTTCTTTTAAAATATTTTTTTGATGTTTCGTAACTAAGATGAATTTCGCTTGCATATCTTTCAAGCAACCGTGTTGTAATTCCCGGAAAACTATTTTGTTCAAGTAAAATAATCTTTGCGCCAAAAAGATTGGCGGCAAACAGCGCCGGACCGGCAACATAACCGCCCGAACCAATAGCCACCTTCGGTTTGAATTTCCAACAATACGCCATTGATTGAATTACACTCACAAATAATTTCACAGGAAATAAAAAGTTTTCTGCTGCAAATTTTCTTGTAAATCCTTTTATCCAAATTGGTTTAAATTGAAATCCGAGTTTTGGAACAACTCTTCCTTCAATTTTTGCTTTCGTTCCTAAAAAAACAATCTGAGATTCAGGTAGTAGTAAATGAATTTTTTCAGCAACCGCCACTGCCGGAAATAAATGACCGCCGGTGCCGCCGCCCGCAAATAAAAAGCGATATGGATGTAATGTTTTCAAACTGTTACTGGTTGCTCTGTTTCAGTTTTGTGTTGCTCGCTTAATCTGCCGATGTTTATTAATATTCCGATAGACGCGCATAAAATCGTCATTGAAGTTCCGCCGTAACTTAAAAACGGCAAAGGCAGCCCGGTTGTTGGAAGTAACCCCGAAGCTACCGCCGCATTGATAAAAGCATAAGCAACAAATGAAAATGAAATTGCAAAACCTAAATATTGCCCAAAAAGGTCTTTTGCGTTTTTTGCGATAATGATTCCGATAAAAAATAAACTAAGGTAAATGAAGAGCATAACTACTACACCAATAAATCCGGTCTCTTCGCCAAGAATTGCAAAAATGAAATCTCCGTAAGCTTCCGGGAGAAATAAATTTCGTTGATTGCTGTGACCGAATCCAACCCCAATCCAATGCCCGGTCGCCAAACCAACAATTGCTTGTCTTACTTGGTCATTTATTGCGCCCCCATCTTGCATGCTAGAAATGAAAGTTAAAATTCTTTCGCGTGAATGTCGAAAGATCATTGCGATTGCCGCAACAGCAGTTCCTGCTACAAAAACCGAAGCAAATAAATGTTTCAGTTTTGCCCCGCCGACAAACAAGATAAGAAAACTTATAATCAATAAAATCAAGCCGCTGCTAACATTTGGCTGCACAAAAATCAAGGCAGTTATTGCAAAAATCCATATCAGCGCATACCGCAATCCTTCTTTAAATATTTTGATGTTTTCACCTTTTTCTTCAAGTAACGCGGCAAGATGGATGAACAATGCAATTTTTGCAATGTCCGCAGGTTGAAAACTGATAAAGCCTAAATCCAACCAACGGTGGGCGCCTTTGATTTTTGTGGAAACCAAAAGTGTTAAAACTAATAATGCAACTACTGCAATTAAAATTAGTTTTGAATATTTTTTATAATGATCATAAGGTACAAAAGCAATGAAGAGCATCAAGACAATTCCGCCGAATGCTTTAAAAAGATGGCTGTTGAACATATGAAACTGATCGGCAAATTTGTAACCGCTATACGTGCTGCTGGCGCTCATCACCAAATACATTCCAAATAGGATTAAGAAAAATGCACCGAGAAACATAACAACCGGAAGCTTTTTCATCGTTGCAGCTCCTCTACAGCACGCTTGAACATTCTTCCGCGATGTTCATAATTTTCAAACATGTCAAAACTTGCACATGCCGGTGAAAGGAGAACAATATCTCCTTCGCGCGTATCTTGATTAGCTGCTTTGATGCACGCTTCCAAAGAATCTTTAATCTCAACTTTTACCATTGCGTGAAAATATTTAAAAATGATTTCGGCGGAAGAACCAATTGCGTAAATTTTTTCCACTTTCTTTTCAACCAACTCTTTAATCTGATCATAGTTGTTGCCTTTATCTTGCCCGCCAAGAATTAAGAACACTGGCTGCTTATAACTTTTCAAAGCATAGTAAACTGAATCAACGTTAGTTGCTTTTGAATCATTAATATATTTTACGCCATTTATTTCTTTCACTAATTCTAACCGATGTTCAACTCCTTGAAATGAACGAAGCCCTTCAATAATTTTTTCTTTAGGAAGCCCAAGACAATTGGCGGCAATAATTACAGCCATCGCATTTGCCAAGTTATGCTCTCCCGGAATAGCAATATCACTTATGTCGCATGCAAAGACCATTTCCCCAGCTTCGTTGTATAGTATTTTTTCTCCTGAAACGAACGCCCCGTTGCTTAGTTCTTTTACAAGAGAAAATTCTTTTACGGAGGCTTTAGTGTTGTGCTGGTAGTTATTAAGAATTTCGTCATCAGCGTTTCTAATATAGATTTGCTCATCTGTTTGATTTTTATAAATAGATAACTTTGATTGAGCATAATTATCAAGGTTATACTCGTATCTATTCATGTGGTCAGGAGTAATGTTTAAGATCATTGAAATAAATGAATTGAACTTCTCGTTGAAATCAAGTTGAAAACTTGAAACTTCAAGAGAAACAAACTCATCTTCGGCAACATCCAAAACCACTTCTGAAAATGCTGAACCAATATTTCCGGCAGCGTAAGATTTTCTTCCGCAGCTAGTAATTACATGATGCATCAAAGAAGTTGTAGTGGTTTTTCCGTTTGTACCGGTTATTGCAATAACTTTTCCGCGGCAAAACCGTGAAGCGAATTCAAGCTCACTAAAAATCGGAATGTGTTTTCCTTTTGCTTCAAGAACAATTTTAGAAGATGATGGAACGCCTGGACTGATAACGATAAAATCACAATCAAATACTTTTTCGGAATGTCCGCCAGTCTCAAAATTTATTTCAGCATCCTTCAATATTGATACTGATTTTTCAATTTTCCTTTCGTCTGCAAAATCGCTGACGAAGGGAGTGCCGCCAAGCTTTTTAACAAGCAGTGCAGCGCTTCTACCGCTTCTTTCAGCGCCAAGAATTGTTATTTTTTTATTCCGCAAATCCATACTTATCTAATCTTAAATGAAGCTAAACTTATAATTGCCAAAATTATAGCAATGATATAAAAACGTACAACTATCTTTGGTTCAGGCCAACCAATAATTTCAAAATGATGATGAATCGGTGCCATTTTAAAAACTCGTTTTCCAACGCCGAATTTCTTTTTTGTGTATTTGAAATAAATGCGCTGAATAATTACAGATACAGTTTCGATAAAAAAGATTCCGCCGAGAATTGGCAAGAGAAATTCTTTTTTTATTAACACTACTATAATTCCTAACGCCCCGCCAAGAGCTAATGAGCCAGTATCTCCCATAAATACTTGCGCCGGATAGAAATTGTACCAAAGAAATCCGAGCGAAGCGCCAATTACCGCGGCTACAAAAACTGTAAGTTCGCCGGAACCGCGTAAATACATTATGTTCAGATAGTCAGCATATTTTATGTTTCCACTAACGTAACTGATAATTGCAAGCGCGATCATAACAATCATGATATTTCCAATTGCCAATCCATCAAGTCCATCTGTTAAATTTACCGCGTTAGATGTTGCGGTAATAATAAAGATAACAACCGGAATGTAGAAAAATGAAAAATCAAAATTCATATCTTTAAAAAACGGAATGGTTGTAAGCGTGTGCTTCCCTGCAAATTCCGGCGAATACCAAATAACAACTCCA
>Ga0172371_10005751_pt1 | contig 18295 bp, 19 predicted proteins | sample Lak12m_FD_114543 | JGI IMG/M metagenome (GOLD analysis project Ga0172371, IMG submission 114543) | Freshwater microbial communities from Kabuno Bay, South-Kivu, Congo - kab_022012_12m | ecosystem: Environmental > Aquatic > Freshwater > Lake | place: Democratic Republic of the Congo: South-Kivu...
ATATCTGTAACCTGCTTACTTCTTTTCTGCTCATTATTATCTCCTCTTGCATAACCAACCTCCTTTGAAAGAGGACATAATCGCTTTGCATTTAAACAGGACATTTTTGCTTGGCTACAACACAAAGCCCTGAGTGTTTCCCTAGTCGCGGAATTAGCAGGGCGCATCGTGGGGCATATTGCGTTTTCTCCCGTAACGATGTCCGATGGCACACAAGGCTGGTATGGCTTGGGACCAGTTTCGGTACACCCTAATTTCCAATGTCAAGGCATTGGCAAAGCCCTCATCGAGAAAGGGCTTTCGTGTTTGCAAGAGCTAGGAGCAAAAGGTTGCTGTTTGGTCGGTCATCCCCAATATTACGGGAAAGTTGGCTTCGAAAATCCCCGCGGCTTGGGGCACGAGGGGGTTCCCCCCGAAGCATTCTTCGTGCTTCCCTTTGCCGGCAGCATCCCGCAAGGCAGTGTCGAGTTTCATAAAGCCTTCAAAGCGGAATGAAATGCCAACCACTTACAACAATCCCCGCTTTCGAAGGAGATCGTTATGGGGAAAGCAAAGATTGCTATTACCTTTGATGCGGAATTTATCAGGGAAATAGATAGGCTCGTGGAAGAACATCATTTCCAGAACCGTAGCCAAGCAATTCGTGATGCAGTTAATGAAAAATTGGCAAAATTGAAGCGAAATCGGTTATCTATAGAATGCGCCAAACTTGCTCCTCAGTATGAAAAAGTTTTTGCCGAGGAAGGTTTCGCCGAGGATATGAGCCAATTGCCAGAATATTAAGAGGTGAAATACGCTGGGCGAGTTTGCATCCCGCATAGGGCATGAACAGTCTGGACTACGCCCTATCCTTATTATCAGTCATGATATCTTCAATGAACACTCCGGCACAGCAATAGCCGTTGCCTTCACAAGCTAACCCCCAAAAGTCGGATTTTCCTTAACCCTTGAATTGAAATCGACAGGTTTAAGAAAAAAATCTTGGCTTAAAATCAGTCAAATAAGAACACTGTCAGTCGAAAGAATTGGCAAGGTTATTGGAAGGGTTGCGCCAGAGGAGTTAAATCAAGTTATCGAAGGCTTGAATGAAATCATTGCCTAATAAAAATCCCCTCCCATAGTGCCATTTTGGGGAGTCTCCCGCTGCCAGCCCTTAGATATCACACAAATGACGGGGCGGGGGCTGCTGGTTTCCGGGGCGGCGCGCGCCGAGCATAACACAACCCAAAGTAAAATCACACAGGCTAAAGCCTGCAAAATGCAGAAGACGATTAGCGGATGGCTGGATTCCCGTTTTCACGGGAATAACTATTTAGCAAAAGTAGGAACAGCGATGATGAAAGGATAAGCCTGCCCTTTCCCTATCCTTCAATGCTCTTGCCTGGTATTTTTTATTCGAGGGATTTTTTGAAGCGCATCACACTGATCGTGAGCATGATGGTAGCAATAACCGCCATCGCCAACATCTCCTGCCAAAGGACATCTAGTCCCACACCTTTGAGATAGACGCTCCTGATGAGCGTTTGGAAATACCGCAACGGGTTGAGATAGGTTAAAAGCTGAAGGAATTCCGGCATACTGCTAATTGGCGATCCAAATCCCGAAAACACTATAGCGGGCATGGAAAAGAAGAAAGAGGTTACCATCGCTTGCTGTTGGGTGAGCGAGATTGTGGAAATAAAGAGGGCTATCCCGAGCACGCATAACAAAAAAAGGGTGCTGCCCAGGGCGAGAACGACGGCACTCCCTTGCAACGGCACTTTGAACCAGAGCGTCCCCACCGTGGCTATCAACAGGGCGTTGCCCAGCCCAATTAGAAAAAAGGGTAGCGTCTTGCCAAGTATGAATTCTACCCGTCGGATGGGCGTTACCATTATCTGTTCCAGGGTGCCGATTTCCCGCTCGCGGACAATGGCAAAAGCCGTCAAAGTTATAACCATGATCAACATCAAATTGCCAATAACACCCGGGACGAAGAACCATTGGCTAGACATATCCGGATTATACCAGGGGCGCTTCTCCACCACAATCTTCGGCATCTTGGCAAAAAGGAACGGGGCAGAGCGCCGTAATGTCTCTTGCTGATAGTCTTTGGCAAAATCTATAATCACTTCGTTGATATAGCCAAGCCCGAGCAAGGCGCTGTTGGAATTACTGCTATCCACTATCACCTGTATAGAGGTGCTTTGCCCCTTGCGTATGTTCTGGGCAAATTCGGAATTTATCTGAATGGCAATTTTCACCTCGCCCTTATCTATCACCTCTTTAATCTGCCTGTGGTCGCTAAGATGCTCACGGATATGGAAATAACGGCTTGCCTGTAAGCGAGAGACCAAATCCCTGCTGATTGGACTGTTGTCGTAATCGATAATCGCAACGGGAAGGTGCTTGATTTCCAGTGTTGCCGCGTAGCCAAAAACCAACATCTGGATGAGGGGTGGCACAAACAGCAAAACCCGTGTTCGTTTGTCACGGAAAACCTGAATGAACTCTTTTATCAGCATATGGCGCAATCGCTTGAGCATCTCATATCCCTCAATCGAGCCTTTTCTTGAAAACTCGAGTTGCAATAAACCCAAGGAACAGCGCAAAGATCGCTAGCCCCAAAAAATCCAGCCACATCATGGTTATCGGTATCCCCTTGAGAAAAACATTTCTGAGAATATTCATGTAATAGCGAGCAGGAACGATATGAGTAATGAACTGAATCAAAGACGGCATCTGCTCGATAGGGAACATGAAACCCGAAAGCAAAAAGGAAGGGAGAAAGGTGGAGACCAACGAGAATTGGCTCGCGGCAAGTTGATTCTTGGCGAGAACGGAAAATAGATACCCTAGAGAAAGGACAACCGTGAGAAACATGCTCGAGCTGAGAAAGAATAACCAGAGCTGCCCCCGAAAGGGCACCCCGAACCACCACACCCCCATAGCGGCACACAGACAGGTGTCCAACAAACCAATGAAGAGATAGGGGGTTAATTTCCCAAGCATGATTTCCATCGGCGTTACTGGCGTGGATATGAGCTGTTCCATGGTGCCCCTCTCCCACTCCCTGGCGATGGTCAATGAAGTTAGAAAGGTGCCAATAACCGCCATTACCAAAACCACCACACCGGGCACAATGTTTGCCATGCTTTCGAGGCTTTCGTTGAACCAGGTTCGTGCCTCGACCCTGATTATCGATTCACTCTTGGCGTATCCCTGCCGTTGCAGCCACTGCATTTGAATTTGCTGGGCATAGGAGCGAACAAGCGCTTGGGTGTAACCGATAGCGAGATTGGCGCTGTTGCCGTCCGTTCCATCGACCAACGCCTGAACGCTCACCATCTCTCCCGAATGCAGCTTTCTGGAAAAATCCGCAGGCACCACAATAGCCACTTGGCATTTCCCGCTATCGATTGCCTGCACTATCTCTTCGTAGCCTCCAACCTCTTTGACCACCCTAAAATAAAGCGACGCCTGAAAGCGTTCTAGAAAATCCTGACTCTCTTGGCTTCTTTCCATATCGTATATGTAGGTTGGGATGTGTTTTACATCGAAGTTTACCCCGTAACCAAACGCCAACATCATTACCAACGGCATCGCGATGACTATCGCAATGCTCCGCGTATCCCGTTTTATCTGGATGATTTCTTTTTCGATTATCGCTAGAAAACGCTTGGCATTCATTGGGTAATACCCTCCGATTTTTGCCGATGGCGGGCGGTGGTTAGTGATACGAACACATCCTCGAGGCTAGGACGGATTACTTCGATTCTAGAAATGTCGATACCGTGTTGCCCTAAAAAGCCCTTAACCACCTCTATAGCTTCGGCGGCATTCCCCACCACCAAGTGCAGGGCATTGCCGAATATCGCGGCGTCTTCGATATACGGAGCGCCATCGAGAAGCTCCAGCGCTCTGCCGATTTCTTCGCATTCTAGCAACAGTAGCTCCCCCGCCTTGTATCCCTGTTTTAGTGCCCAAGGGGAGCCACTCGCGATTATTTTCCCCTTATCGATGAGTACCAAACGGTTACAATACTCAGCCTCATCCATGTAGTGGGTTGTTACAAAAATGGTTACCCCTTCCTCCGCCATCTTATGGATCATTTCCCAGAACTGTCGTCGGGAGAGTGGGTCAACCGCCGAGGTTGGTTCATCGAGAAAGACTATGGGAGGGCGGTGCAAGACCGCACAGCCTAATGCCAGCCGCTGTTTCCAGCCGGCGGCAAGCGTTCCCGTAAGGGTGTTTTCCCTGCCCCGCAAACCCGCCATATCGATTGCCCAATCGAGCCGCTCTTGCCAATTAGCCTTGGTAACCCCATACATGCCCGCAAAAAAATGCAAATTTTCCATCACACTCAGATCGTTGTATAAGGAAAACTTCTGCGACATATAGCCAATATGCTGTCGGACTTCTTCGGGTTGGCTTGCCACATCGAAACCCGCCACCAAGGCGCGGCCGGATGTGGGGCGTAAGAGCCCGCATAAAATGCGGATGGTGGTTGATTTGCCAGAGCCGTTTGGCCCTAGAAAACCGAAGATCTCGCCCTTCTGCGCTTCTATGGTAATTCCATCGACCGCCACAAAATCCCCGAATTTCTTGACCAAATCGGTGGCGATCACGGCAAGGACATTGCTATCGTTAGCCATTTGAGTGCCCCCTCTTCACGACCGCCTCTATGAACACATCTTCTATCGTTGGGGTAATTTTCTCGAGCTTTTCATAGGAAAAGCCTGCCGTATCCAGCATCCGTTCTATCTTCGGGATTGCCTCATCGGGATTCTCGACTATCAGATGCAAACCATCCCCAACCGTTACAATGTTGGATATCAGCTCATTATTCGCCAAAAATTTGCCAAGTTCCCGCGCCTGGTTACTAACGATCGCGAGCACACCTCCCGCTAGATTTGCTTTCAAGCGAGCGGGGGTATCACAAAAGAGTAGGCGCCCTTCGTGGAGGAGGGCAATCCGCTGGCAGCGTTCCGCTTCATCGAGATATGCCGTTGTAACCAGGATGGTAACCCCCTTCTCGAGAAGGGAATAAAGGATACGCCAGAAATCGCGCCGAGAGGAGGGATCGACGCCGTTCGTCGGTTCATCGAGAAGAATCAATTCTGGGGTGTGGATGAGTGCACAGATCAACCCCAGCTTCTGCTTCATGCCACCGGAGAGCTTGCCTGCCTGCCGTTTGACAAATTCACCCATCCCTGCCGCCGCCAACAAACGAGCAGAGTTCTCGTCTCGTTCTTGCGAATCGATCCCGAAAATTTTCGCATAAAAGCGAATGTTCTCTGCAACGGTCAATTCTTCGTATAAACCGAAGCGCTGCGGCATATAGCTCAATTTATGCTTTGCCGTTTCTGCTTCAGTAGCGATGTCCAAACCTACAACCGTTGCCCTACCGCCATCAGGGCTCATAACCCCGGCGAGCATCCGCATGGTCGTTGTTTTGCCCGCCCCGTCAGGACCAACTAAACCAAAAATCTCCCCCTTTCGGACAGAAAAGCTGATTCTATCGACGGCGGGAACACCAGCAAAGGATTTGCTAAGACCTTCGACTTCTATGATGTTCGTTTGGATGTTCGTTTGGATATTGGCTTGGATATTGGCTTGCCCATTCATTTTACTTAGCAGGTGCTACCTTGATATAGGCATCGGCAGGCATCCCGGGTTTCAATTCAGGAGTCGCTTCGTCAAGGTTGATTTTTACACGATACACGAGAGTAACTCGTTCCTTATTCGTTTGCACGCTCTTGGGGGTAAATTCTGCCTGTGAAGCAATGAACGACACCTTGCCTTTATAAACCTTTGCGGGGAATGTATCGCTCTTTATAATAACCTCCTGTCCAAGTTCGACCTTACCCATATCGGAGGCAGAGATGTATCCTCTCAACCAAAGATTATCCAAATCGGCGATGGTAACCACCGGGGTGCCCGGCGCCATAATCTCGCCGAGGGCGGCATGACGCACCAAAACAACACCCGATATTGGGGAGAACAATTCCGTATGTCCCAAACGGATCTTGGACATTTCCAACATTTGCAATGCGGTGTGCAGATTCGCCTTATTTACGGCAATCTGTTCTTGGCGCACCCCTTCGTTGACCATATCGAGATTCGCCCTCGCCCGCTCATATGCGGCTTGGGCACGCTTCAAATTCGCCGCATAGTTATCCCTAATTTGTGCGGATACCTCCTCTTTTTCATAGAGAGCCTGGTAGCGCTGAAAATCGGCTTTGCTCAATTCAAGGGCAGCTTGGGCATCGATAACGGCTTGCTCCGCGTACCTTTTTTCCTGAACACGGCTGCCAGAAAGGGAAAGTTGTAGTTCTGCCTGCCTGTTCTTGACTACCGCCTCATCGATCCGCACCTGTTGGCGATATTCGGTTTGATCGAGCCTGGCTATCAAATCCCCCGCCTTGAGTGATTGCCCCTCTTCGACGAATAAATCGAGCAATCTGCCTTGCACCTTGAAACCAACAACGCTCTCGTGGGCTTCGATGTTGCCCGATATCTTCAAGGTATCTTCTGAACGCCCATGCTCATTGCCCAAGTAATATACCGTTACCCCTGCGACAACCAGGAGCAGCACTAAAAGCAGAGCAAGTGGAACCATCTTTTTCTTCATAGTCGTCAACTCCTCGGTGGGGAATCCCCTTGTATCTAGATCACCTTTCATCAGGAAGAACGATATGTCCATCCAAAGGAAGGACTATCGGCCTTACTTTTTTGATTTTATTGGAAATATTGCGCACGAATCGACGAGCTTGTTCTTCGGTATCGAAATCGCTGGAAATAAGCGCCGTCAGATTCCCCTTACCGGGGACATCGAGTGAAGCGTAGCGCGTTCTTATCCCCTTTCCCGCCAAGCTGGCGGCAAGCTTTTGGGCATTCTCCCTCTCTTTGAAGATGCCATAACGCACTATGAACTTGTCGGCTCTAACACCTTGCACCGCCGTCGCTCTCGTTACTTCCCCTCTGGAAGTAAGCGATTTTTCAGAAATAACTTCTTTAGCAGCATCAATGGTGATGTTGTCCATATCACCTTCTTTTTCCGCAACTTTACTCCCATGCCCAGATTGCTCGCCATCGGCAACGGGCATCGCTTGCCCTCCCCATAAGCGTTGGGGCGCCTCCCGCGCAAGGAAGTGCGGCATATATTCAGGGTTCTTACCAACGGCTATTCCTAACAAAAAAGAAGCGAGCATCAATAAAGCAACACCGCTTATAAAGGTTATTAGCCCCACTTTTCCCAGATTGAATTCGAACTTTTTATTGTTGTTTCCGAGGAACATATTACGAAGCCCTTAGAGAAGAATGTTTGGCAGTATTAGACTTTTGCCATCTTTGGCGCCTTTGGCTTGCTTGTAAAGCTGGTAAGGTAACGAGACGCCACCAGCTTCCCGCTTATATGAGAACGATGAAGCGCCATACCTTGTTTTATTTTTCGATAATCTCATAACCAACCTTCTTCTCGGATATTTTCATCACATCTTTTCTGGGGCGGAGACCCCCAAGAGTGCAAGAGCGTTTCCGATAACGATCTTGAGCGCCAATAGTAACAACAGACGGGCTTTTGTTAGCGATTCCATTTCTGTTATTACTTTATGCTTGTTGTAATAACTGTGGAAAAGGGCGGCAACTTCATTGAGAAAGAAAGCAATGCGGTGTGCTTCGAGGCTTTGGGCGGATGCCTTCACAATATCCGGGAAAGATATTAGGGCTTTGATAATCTCTATTTCTTCGGGTGTCTGCAAAAGCACCGTAAGCGAATCGTCATATCCTGATACAGAAAATCCCTTCTCTTGCGCCATCTTCAAAACAGAGCATATCCTCGCATGTGCGTATTGGACATAATAAACAGGATTATCGTTGGATTGCCGCTTCGCCAACTCCAAATCGAAATCGAGATGGCTATCGGAACGCCTGAGCATAAAGTTATAGCGTGCCGCATCGGTGCCAACCTCGTCGATGACCTCCCGCATTGTAACAAATTCCCCCTTGCGGGTGGACATTGCCACTGGCTTGCCATCCCTTGATAGAGCCACCAATTGAATAAGTATAACCCTTAACTTGCGCGCATCGTTGCCCAGCGCCTCTACCCCTGCTAGCACCCTCGCCAGATAGCCGTGGTGGTCGGCACCCCAAATGTCGATTAACAAATCAAAACCGCTATCGAACTTTTGCCGGTGATAGGCGATATCGGCGGCAAAATATGTCGGCTCACCGCTAGAACGCACCACCACTCGGTCTTTTTCATCACCAAAAGTGCTGCTTTTAAACCATAAAGTCCCATCTTCGCCACGATAAACCATCCCGTTGTTTTTCAAATCGGTCAGTGCCGTTTCCACCAAGCCTTGCTTGTATAAAGTGCTCTCGGCAAAAAAGTTGTCGAAGACAACGCCAAAGGCTTCTAGATCAGCGACTATGCCGCGCATGATAGATTCAGATGCGAACTTGCCACACAGGGCAATCGCTTCTCCTGCCTCCATCTCCAGAATTTCGGGATGGCGAGCGAGCGCCGCCCGTGCGATATCCAATAAGTAGTCCCCTCGATAGCAGTCTTCAGGAAGATCCTGTTTATCGCCGCCCAGCTCTCGACAACGATAAAGGGTAGAAAGCCCTAGATTACTCATCTGGTTGCCAGCGTCGTTGATATAGTATTCCTTGCTCACCTCATAGCCGCAAGCAGCAAGCAACCTCGCCAGGACATCACCAACAACGGCGCCGCGAGCATGGCCAATGTGCAAGGGACCGGTGGGGTTGGCGCTAACGAATTCCAGTAGCGCCTTCTTGCCAATCCCGAAGGTCTGCCTGCCATAACCAGCACCTGCGGAAAGGATATCCTTCAAACAGGTTCCCCAAAGATCTTTCTTTATAAAAAAGTTGATAAAACCCGGTCCGGCTATTTCCACCCTCGCGATAATGCCTTCCCCATCCTCGATGTTTGCTATAATTTCAGCGGCAATGGTCTTCGGGGCACATTTAAGGATACCGGCGACGAGCATCGCGATGTTCGTCGCATAGTTACCATGTGTCTTTTCTTTCGCCTCGGCAATATCGAGTAGGGCAGAATGGGCGGCATAGCGCTCGCCTGCCCTCTGCAAAGCCTGTAGTAACAAATTATGTATCTTATTGCGCATCTCTACGGTTGTTCTCTCCCCAAACAAACAAGTAGGGAAGCAGCCCTTTAGCCGTTTCCCTACCAAAAATGACCACCATATTTTTGCCAAACGCTAGGCTTCGAATCTGTTCTTGGCTTCCTCTATATCATCGTCCTTTATGGAAACATCCCGACTATAATCAGCACAGATAACCGTTCCATCAGGTCCGGTGGAAACGCTAAATCGTTTTTGGCACCCCGCCCGCCAAGCACAAATGGAACAATATCGCTTATCGACAACCGCCATAATCAACCTCCGTATTCTCGTTTATTTGCTGTAGGCAACAATTGCCCGTTTCTCGAAACACTTTCATTATCCATATCCGCCATCCACTTCGCTTCGAACGGACACTCGGATGCGCAAAAACCGCAGGATATACACTTCTTCCCTTCCAGAATGGGTATTCTGCGCTTATCGATGTTCCCTTCTTCATTGGAAAAATGCACCGCACCCGTCGGACAAGCGGAGATGCAAATACCACAAGAAGTGCATTTATCCACAAAACAAACGGGTTTACGCCAGAGCGAAGGCTTGCTCGGGAGACAAACAATACCAAAAGAATCCATCACAGCCCCATGCGGACAAACCCTACCGCAAACGCCGCATTCTATACATAAGCCTTCTTCGACGGTGTGCTTCTTTCCCTTCTCACCTGCAATCGCCCCCACCGGGCAGAACTTTGGACAGGCACCACAACCGTTGCAATTATCGTCGATTAAATATGCCATCTTTGCTCACCCTATAAAATCGTATTACCCCTTCGGATATCTCCTCACCAGCGCTTTTGCTCTAATCGTTAGAGCCCGTATCGTTTTAGGCTTTCTGGTGTGGGAATGCCCGTTTGCGAATCCCAACCGAACTGCCGCCAATAATCGGAAACCATTGTTTCTAGAGAAACACTCCTTCCTTTATTGGCACCGGCTTCCAACGGCGGCTTTCCCGCTGCCCGTGGATGCACCAGAAAATTCTTCGGGTTGAGAGAATGCTTGATGTTGAACTGTTGTTTTAGCGTCTGCACCCTCGCCCCAATTTCCATATATTCCTCAGGTGTCTTTTTCCATCCCGTTGCCAGATTCAGCATTAGAAAAATCGGCAAGCGATGAACACCCATAAAGGTTCCAAAAAGGCAAACCCCCGCACAATTTACTATGTTCATAAAAGCGGAACAAGCGGCGGCTTGGCGTGCTTTTTCCTTCCCGGGAATATATTTGCGTGATTTATGATATAAGGAAAAGGGGGTAACCTTAGGCAACCCTTTGACTTTCTTGTGTAACTGGAACATTTCATAATATAGTTGTGAACCGATGGTATGTTTCCCCGGTGCCGCTTCGACCGAATAGTGGACATTGAAGCCGGGATCGTTGCGCCCATCATGCATTGGCAACTCTTGTCCACCAGCGGTTATAGAAAACCTTTGCGCTCCTTTTCCAATTTTGCTCGCCGCTTTTGCCACACCATCGGCAAGTAAATCACCAATCCCTTCCCTCTTGATCATCTTTTCTATCAAAGCCACAATGGCTCCTGTGTTGCCCCAACGTAACTCCAAACCATCGGTGTCTTCTAAGGTAAGCACACCTTCTTCGAAGCATTCGATGGCAAACGCCGCTGCCGCACCTGCGGAGATGGTGTCCATTCCCGCCCGATTGAGTATTTCGTTGAGATAAAAAATGCTCTCCATACTCTCGTTCATACATAAACCACCCAGGGCAAGTATCGATTCGTATTCGGGCTTGTGGCTTCCTTGAAAGCTGTTGGGCATAGAGCAAACACCACCACAGCCAAGCGGGCAGGAATAACAATGGTATTTCAGCTTTTCCCTCTTGGCAATGATGTCCGGGTCATAGGCGGCGGAGCGCTTCAATCCCATCTCTTCGTTGCTGCCCCGCCAATTCTTCACTGGGGAATCACCCATTTCGATGGACATCTGGTTCATCGAGGAGGTTCCCCACTTCCTGAGCAAAAACTTGTAAACCATGCCGTCCATCGCCATCTGGAAGGGGTTGAGACGCATGAAGGAGCCTAACAGTGCCGCATACTTGCCGGAAAAAAGAGGCGGTTGAAACGCAACATAACGATTTACGCTGCGGGAAATCTTTTTCATACCTTCGGAATCATGGGCGTTAATACGCCTTGCGCCCTCTAGAACCAGGGCTTTTAGCTTTTTGGCACCCATTACCGCACCCAATCCCGAACGCGCGGCAATGCGCCCTCGCTCGTTACATATGCCGGAAATCAACGAAATCTTTTCGCCAGCGGTGCCGATGAGCGCCACACTCGCTCGCTTCGAGTGCACCGCCTTGAGCATATCTTCGGCTTCGATGGCATCCTTACCCCAATAGGCATGTGCCTCTTCGAGGGATATTTTCCCATTGGCAGCAATGTGTAAATAAACGGGCTTGGGGCTTATGCCAGAAAAGAAAATGCCATCATAACCACAACGCTTGATGGCAGGGGCAAAATCCCCCCCGGCATTGGCATCCCCCCATCCCCCGGTCAGGGGCGATTTGCCAACAACCATCCATCTTCCCGAAAAAACCGCTCCGGTGCCAGTCAATACCCCCGTTACAAAGCCAAGAATATTATCAGCCCCCAACGGATCGGCGTTGGCGGGAATACGCTCGTAGAGTATTTTGGCGGCAAGTCCCATCCCTGAAAGGAATTTCTCATAAATATCCTCATTGATTACTTCCTCGTGAAAAACCCCCTTGGTGAGATCGACAAAGAGGAGTTTACCCATATAACCGCTTCGTTTCGCCATCTCTCTCATCCCTTCTTGATTCTATCCAACGCAAGAGGAACTCCCTCGAAAGCGCTCGTGGCAACCATTAGCAAATCATCGAAATCTAGCTCTTCCGGGTTCATGAAAATGGAACCATCGTTTTGAGCTAACCTTGCCACTTTTGATAACCCTTCCTGCTTTACCAGCGAGTGCCCCCCACGGTCTCTTATATCCTTGAAACAAAGGGGGTGTTTACCGTTGGTTGCTTTGTTCAAGGCAGCGTTCAAATCACGCACCGCTCGAACGACCCTTTCGCCATGTTCCGCAAGGGGAGTCTTTTGATATTCTTCGAAACCGCCAAGCGGCAAAAGTAGTTGGGAAATCAGATGATGGCTCTTGTGCATATTGTATTCGAGACCGTAGGGAAGCAATATCGCCATGCATACACCGTGGGGAATCCCATAAAGCGCTCCAAAAGCATGTCCTAGCGTATGCACCATTCCCACCATGGCGTTGCTAAACGCCATTCCCGCCAAACAAGAGGCAATAGCCAAAGACAAGCGCGCCGCTTCGTCTTGGGGGTTCCCCATCACCTTCAAGAGGTTTTGAGAAATCAGACGCACGGCAAGCAGGGCGCAAGAATCGGAAAGGGGATTCTTTTGCAGACAATAATAGGACTCCATCGCATGGGTAAGCGCATCCATTGCCGTTGCCGCCGTAATCGCTGACGGCAGTGTCAAAGTCATGCGGGAATCCAGAAAAGCAACATCGGGCTGTAAAAAAACACTGGTGAAAAGACACTTTGCAAAATTTTCTTTATCCTTTATCACCGCTGCCGCCGTTACCTCAGAACCGGTGCCAGAGGTCGTAGGAACAGCGATAAGAGGTTGTAAACGACATCTTATTTTCCCGGCACCTTTCAAAGTAAGCAAGTCTTCGGCATGTTCAGAAACAAGGAGATTGACCCCCTTTGCGGTATCCAGAACCGAACCACCACCGATGGCAACGATGGCATCACAACGCTGTGCTTCATGAATTTGCGCAATTTTCTTTACCACGGATAAATCCGAATCGGCGGGTATATCGTCGAAGATAGTTAACTCTCTGCCAGTAGCGCCCGACTTGGCAAAGAGCGCCTCTCGAACAATCTTCAGAAGCCCCGCTTCTATCACCCCTTTATCGGTAAGAAAGAGGGGATTTTCGATGCGCAGATTACAAAAAACAGCGGGCATCTGTTCTAAAACGGCACCCCCGGCAAACACCTTCGTTTGACAAGCAAATTCGTAGTAGCTGGGAAAACTCACCGCCCCGCCCTCCTTTGCGCGATATCTTTGGATAAGCGCTGTAAGATACCAAAACACCCCCTGCTGCCCGTGCTAGCCGCTATCCGCTCGGCAATTGCCGTCTGTTCATTCCCACTCATGAGCATCCCTTCCCAGTTCGGCTTTGCTAGGGCAGTAATCCGAGAGGCGGCAGACAACAAGGCAGCGGTGGCTTCCTGAGGAGAATTAACGGCAAGCATCGGCATCAACATCTCGCCAATTTCAACGCCGCGTTTCTCAACGGCTTGCTGTGCCAAAGAAGCTAGCATCGCTGCCGCACACTCCTCTAGGGGAACATTAGTGGCACGCGATAAGGCGAGCGCCAAGCCATAACCAACATCACCTTCACTGTTGGAAAGCAAACAGCCAGCCAGTGCTAAGGCGTTGACAAAAGGCTGCTTCCATTTTCCAATTTTCCCAATTCGCAAATCACCAGCGTTAACAACCCCAGTAACGAGCAGCGCTATAAGGGCAGTTGCATAAGCATCGGAAAACGAAGACGCCTTTTGGCTGGTATAGGAATCTAGGGCATGCACCATTGCTATGGCGGCACTATGGGCTGCCTGATGTTCAAAAACACCGTCAAGGGCATACTTATCGACAACCATCAGATTGGGAATAAAAGCGGGGGATTTGTAACATTTTCCCGCAAAAATGGCGTATTTGGAAAATTCGTACCCATCGGCAACGAGATTAGGAATGGCAACGAGCGGCTTCAACCTTTCGTTATGGGGAATGCTTGGTGAAGCGGAATTCAAGAAAGAGCGGAGTGTATCCGGACAAAGGGATGAGGCGATATTGGCTAGTTTCACCGTATGTAAAACCTCTTTTCCCCCAAAGGCGATGAGTGAATCGAAACCCCGCTTGCTGTAAATATCGTAAATGTCTTTTATCGTCTCGATGCTCGGATTGGCGCTAACACCGGCAAAAACACCAATGTTGACACCAGTTTCCCTAAAAGCATCGATAAGTGCCCGCAGTGTCCAGTTGTCTTGCTCGCCGCTACGGGCAACAATAAGTGGCTTGTGGGAATCACAGAAAGCAAGCTCTGTGGCGATATTCTCCATCGCCCCCTTCCCCACTATGACTTTAACTGGTGAGCAAAACTCCACAATAGCGCTCATAATGCCTCCTCGACAAACATTCCCTACTTCCTGCCCGATTATGCCCTTCTTAGGGCTTACTCTAATCGAAGAATTGGCAGCTCTGTTTTCTATACCCCAAGCAGAGAACGGATATATATCGCCGCTCTTCCCTTGAGTCTTCTTCCCAAGCTCCAAACGGGGTAACGCTTGAGAGCTAATTTCGCCAATACTTTGGGCAATAGATAAACCTCGACTATCTCCAAGATTCGCATCGCTGCGCAAGCATGGGCAATATCACCATCGATGATAAAGCGGTTACGCGCTGCCGCAATGGCATTGCCCTCTTGCAGGGTAAAAAGCAAAAAAGCCGCCGCCGTGTTACGGATACGCATCCGCAAATTTACTTCTTGGGCGTATAAATCCATCCCCAAGAATTTCACCCTGCCGTGCTCATCCTTCCCCACCACCATCCCCGGTCCATGGGGAAGAACCTCTAGAGAAAAAGAAAAACCTGTCGGGAGCGCAGCAAATTCCCTGGCAATTTCTCCATCGACACGGGCACCGGCTTGAATCGCCCTACCAAAGAACCAAAGCATTGCCGTAACGAGAAGCTTTTTGAACGGGAGGCTACCACTGGGATATTCTTTGAAAAAAATCGTATCAGACATCATCGTTTCCTCATGTTGATTGTGTTGAACCTAACAAAAAAATCCCCGCTTTGCACCAGATTTTTCAGGGGTTTTAGGCACCGCCCCTGCTCCTTCCTGCCTAGAAAATATACCTCGAACACTTCCACCTTGCAGAAATTGCCCCCAGATAATAAGAGTTGGTTATCATACTAAGGAGGTTTTTCATGGCGGATAAATCAAAACTTGGCTTTTCTTTCCCCGCTTATACCTTCGTTGCCGAACGGGGGAAGATGAAGGAGTTTGCAATTGCAATCTCGCAAAAAGAAAATACCGTTGGTATCAATCCACTTTATATCGATTCGCAAGCGGCAAAGGCGGCGGGGTACCAAGACATCATTGCCGCACCGACCTTTACCACCTGCTGTATGTTATGGGCAGGAGGCGGCTTGCTCAGTAGGATTTCCGATTTGGGCATCGATCTCTTCCGTTTGCTACACGGAGAAGAGGCATACGAGTATTTCGCCCCTATCTATCCTAATGATTCTCTCACCAGTGTTACCAAAGTTGTTGATATCTATCAGAAAGAAAAAAAAGACAAGCCGGGCAAGTTCATGGATTTTACGATTCTAGAAACGATAACAACGAACCAAGAAGGACAAACGGTTGTCATAACACGCACCACGCTGGTGGAAAGGTAAGGAGGTAACAAGCATGACAAAGGAAATGTATTTCGAGGATCTCCATCTTGGTGATGTCGCTGTAGAATTCGTTTCCGAGCCGATAACGAGAACCGCCATGGTGCGCTATGCGGGGGCTTCTGGCGATTTCAACCCCCTGCATCATGACGAAACCTTCGTTGCCCTCTTTGGAATGCCGCGAGTTATTGCCCAAGGGATGATGGTGATGGGTATTACCTCTCGTGCTATCACCGATGTTATCCCTCAAAAATATCTGCGTTCATTCCAGGTGCGCTTTACGGGGGTAACCGAACCGGTGGATCTGAACAACTTCGAAGAAACCAAAAACAGGGCAACACTCAAAGTCAAGGCAACGGTAAATGAAAAGTCCGTTATCAACGGTGAAAATATCGTCGTTTGTGAAGTAGAAACAACCGATATGAACGGCACGGTAAAACTATCAGGAGGAATTCGCCTGGCTCTTCCCAACAAGGGATAGACTTCCGAAAAAACCGAGTGGATTTTTCTTATCAGCTGAGGGGTTGGACAACATAACAAACGGCGGCGGTAAACACCATCACTATGATGAGGGAGTTTTTATGAGAGATTCGGTGAATGCAATCTTGTTACTTTCTTGCCAAGACCAAAGGGGCATCGTCGCGGCAGTTTCCAACTTCATTTTTTCCAATAAAGGCAACATCATCCACGCTGCTCAACATACATCGGAAATGGATAAGGTATTCTTCATGCGTGTCGAATGGGAACTGAATGGTTTTATGATACCCCGCGAGGAGATATCACCTGCCTTTGTTCACATCGCTCAGACCTTCGATATGTCTTGGGAGATCCGCTTTACGGATGTCCTTCCCAAGATGGCGATATTTGCTTCTCAGCATCCGCACTGTCTTTATGACCTTTTATCTCGGCAGCAAATGGGCGAGATAGGCGCTGAATTGATGATAATAATAAGCAACCATCCCGAAAACGAAGCAATCGCCAAACAATTCGGTGTCGAATTTGGATATTTCCCCATCGACAAACAAAACAAAGCTGCACAAGAGGAAAAAGAAATCAGTTTGTTAGAAAAGCTAGATGTGGATTTTATCGTCTTGGCTCGCTACATGCAAATTCTTTCCCCTTCTTTCGTAACCCGCTTCCCCAACCGCATCATCAACATTCACCACTCTTTCTTACCCGCTTTCGCGGGCGGCAATCCCTACCAACAAGCCTATGAGAGGGGAGTAAAAATCATCGGCGCTACCAGCCACTATGTTACGGAAAAACTTGATGATGGTCCCATCATCGCCCAAGATGTAATCCGTATTTCCCATCGCGATGAGGTGAAAGATATGATCCTCAAGGGGAAAGACCTGGAAAGGGTAGTTCTCGCGCGCGCCGTGCAGATGCATTTACAAAACAGAATCCTCATCTATGGTCAAAGGACCATCATCTTCGAGTAATGGCCACCGATGATATCCATCTCTGCCAACCTGACTGCCGTAAATCTTGCGGCGCTTGTTGTGGGATTTACAACTATGCCAACAGCTCACGCGAATCTCTAACTACAAGGCTTTCCAAGAGAACCGCTCTCTTTCGTGGCATGGTCGAAAACAAAAGAGATTTGGCACAATACTCCGAATCTATCCGCTCGTCCGAGGATCCGACAAAGCGATACGAGGTTATCTATTGCTGTGAATTTATCGGCTTCCTAGATGAAAATGAGAAAAAAGTGGGATGCCTTTTGCACCCCGCGCAAAATGCTGGAGAAGATTGGCGTGATGTTTCCTTTTATGGCAGCGAGTTATGCGCTGGACATTTCTGCCCAAGCTACCATTACCTATCCACTAGCGAAAAGTTGTGCCTGCTAACTTGCTGTGAAGACTGGTATCTCTATGGACTTTGCGTAACGGACATCGATTTGGTCAAAGAATACTTCAAACACATCAGTGAGAGAATTTTCGAAGCCCCCCTTCCTAGCCTCCTTGAGCTATCACCTCTAAAAGAAACGGCGGCGGCTTTCTTTTCTTGGAAGGAACACTGGCAGTTTCGTTGTGAGTCCACCCGTAGGCTGGGGAAATACTACTTCGATGGCTCCCAGTATATGATCAGCAAAATCGACTACGCAGGATTAGGTGTAACAAAATCAAGATTCGATAAGATATTGACGAGCCTCACATCGCAATTCGCTAACACCATCGAATTAGAAAAAGCGGAAGCCTTGATAGAGGACAATCTCCAGCGCTTCGCAGCAGCTTATTGGCAAATAAGGAAAGGACAAAAATAGCAATTGTCCAGAACCAGAACCATTTGTGGCAAGGCGAGGACACCGCTTTATCAAGTTTTGTCGAAAGTGGACTCTCGGGTATCTATTGGAAAAATTTACGGTCAAGCCAAGAATGCCAAAAACCTAGTTGTTCGAACTCCTCATTCTGGAACATTTGTAACTAGGCTTTGGGCACCCCGATTTGACCGTAAGAATGCTGGACAAAATCCAACAACAGCCCTTGCGAAAAAACCCAACTCGAAGGGATAAAATCAGTATTTCCCAGCAATGTAATTGCTCAGCTGCTCTATTAGGAGCTCTTTCTGAGAAACCTTAAAATAGCGATTGGGGTTTAAAAAAAGAGATGACCTCCTGTTATCATTGAGATAAATGCTAAAGCACTTATCACCAAGCAGGTGATGATTAACAGAGAGGTCGGTGAAGACAATGC
>Ga0172371_10005754_pt1 | contig 18290 bp, 17 predicted proteins | sample Lak12m_FD_114543 | JGI IMG/M metagenome (GOLD analysis project Ga0172371, IMG submission 114543) | Freshwater microbial communities from Kabuno Bay, South-Kivu, Congo - kab_022012_12m | ecosystem: Environmental > Aquatic > Freshwater > Lake | place: Democratic Republic of the Congo: South-Kivu...
GCCGCCCAGAACGCGTACGGATACCAGAACCATACCCAGTGCCGCCACGAGCACCAGATAGCCGAAGTAGGCGACGGCCAGGAATTGCCGGCCGGGAAAATCCGGCGAAGCGTACGGAGCACCGAGAATGGTGAGACAGAGCAGAACGTAATTTGCCGCGATGAGAGCGGCAATGCCATAAAACCTGCCCCTGAGAGCGAGAGCGGCCGCGCGCGGGAAGACGGTCTTCCTGATTGACGAAAATTCATACCACTGCAGGGGAATGAGGATGAGTCCGTGAATCAAAAGGACGATGATAATTCTGAGCATTCTTGAGTCATTATGGTTCACCGCTGAGGACGCAGAGAACGCGGAGTAATTGATCTTATGAAAATGCGCCGGGGTAGAATGCGGCGACCGGGGGGAGCCGCCGATAGATGAAAAGTTCTCTTGAATATCCTCTCGCAGTAGCAACCGCCGCGGAGTCCACATATGGGGAGGTTTGGAGGGGAGATGAGTCTCCCCTCCAAATTATGGCGCTCGATGCGCTCCTTGCTCCCGATCTCCGAGGCGGAGCCACGGAGTGTCGACCGAAGCCGAGGACTTTCATGGTTCGTTGTGCCCAATACTGGGCATGAAGGTTTTTGGACGCGGGGGGAGGACCCTTTTTCAAAAAGGTCTCCCACCGCTTTCGCCATTTCATAACAACTTTCAATATATTGGCGTCTTCTTTTCGCCCGCCTATCTGTTCATCACGATTGTGACCTCGGCCCGCACGCATTCCTCGCCTTCCGCGAAGATGGAGCACGCCACGGTTCGACTCGTTCTTCCTTGCTTGACCAGCCTGCCGCGAAGCGTCAGTTCGGCGTCGAGCGGGGTCGGTCGCAAGAATTCCACGGTCAGGGCTCTCGTCCAACCGGTGGGAAGATCAGCCGCGCCTCCCATGTCGATTCCCTGATCCCGGCATTCCAGGGCGAACGCTGTCCACGCGGCGTGGCAATCGATCAGGGTGCACGCAACCCCGCCATTAAGAAATCCGGGGTAAGAGCAGTGGTGCTCTTCGGCTCGCCAGACGCAGATCGCTTCTTCTCCATCGAGAAAGCTCTTGATCCGGAGGCCCTGCGGATTGTCGGCTCCACACCCGTAACAGTGCCGAATGGGGGCGCTTTCGTGGAGACAGTCTTGAAGAGGATTCGTTCCGTCCATCGTTCAGATCCTTCGGACGCCATCAGTGAGCCCCGTTTGTGGGGGCGCACCGCACGCAGCCTTGAAACTCCTTCACCGTTTTTTCTTGGCCTGCTCCTCGAAGTATCCGGCCGCCTCGTGGGGAAAGATCGCATGAATCAGGATTTCCTCGTCGGTCAAGCCAGGGAACTTCTTTTCCAGCTCGGGCCACATCGGGGGAAGCAACTCCGCGGGGCGCACGAAAACCGGTTGCCCGCCTTTGAGAACCCGGTCCTGCAACTCCTTGTTCACCGGCGCCGGCGTCTCTCCGTACAACCCCTTGAGCAGGTTGGCCGTGTGATTTGCGATGATCTTGTATCTTCCGAGAAGAACGTTGAACGTGGCCTGCGAAACCACGATCTGCGAAGTGGGGGTCACCAGGGGAATCCAGCCGAGGTCTTCCCTCACCCGAGGAATTTCGTCAACGATCTCGCCCAGCTTATCGAGAGCGTTCTGCTGCCGCAACTGACTGGTGAGGTTGGACATGACGCCACCGGGGATCTGGGTCACGAGCATTTTACAGTCCACACCGCTGTACGGCGCCTCGAATTCGCTGTAGAATCCACGGACAGCCTTGGCTTCCTCCGCGGCTTGCGTAAGTTTCTCGAGGTCGCAGCCGGTACGGTAACCGAATCGCTCAAGGGAAAAGACCAGCGACTCGGTGCACGGATGGCCGGTTCCTCCGGAAAAAGGGCTGAGAACCGAATCGATCATGTCGCAGCCGGCTTCCACCGCCTTGAGAGCCGACATCATGCCCATACCGCAATTATCGTGGGTGTGGAGGTGGATGGGGACGCTGACGGCCTTCTTCAGGTTGGAGACCAGTTCGTACGCGGTGTATGGATCAATGAGCCCGGCCATGTCCTTGATGGCTATCTGGTCGACCCCCTTGTCTTCCAATTGCCTGGCCTTGGCGACGAATTTCTCGATGGTATGCACCGGGCTGATCGTGTAGCAAACCGCCCCCTCTGCGGTCTTGCCCACTTCCTTGATCGCCCTGATCACCTGTTCGTGATTTCGTACGTCGTCGAGGGCGTCGAAAATGCGGAATACGTCTATCCCATTTCTTGCAGCGGCCTGCACGAATTTCGTGACGACATCGTCGGAAAAATTGGAGTAGGCCACCAGGTTTTGGCCGCGGATCAGCATCATGCTCTTCACGTTGGGCATTGCCGCTTTCAGGGCTCGTGCCCGGCTCCACGGGTCTTCCCGCAGGTACCGGACACACACGTCGAACGTTGCCCCGCCCCACGTTTCCGCACCGTAGATTCCCGCGTCGGCCAGTTTGCTCGCGATTCGCAACAGGTCATCGAGCTTGATGCGAGTGGCCACTTTGCTCTGGGAGCCGTCTCTCAAGGTAATGTCAAAAATCTTTACCTGTTTCCCGTTCCCCGATTCCATTCAGACCTCCGGATAAATTGATCTTTACTGTTCCCAGGCAGCGTCGAGAGACCCCGGACTTACGAGCAACAATGCTGAACGCCCTCTCACAGCGGCTCTCGCGTTCGGTTCTTTCGCAAGACTCGACGCGCTTCGAAGTCGTCTTCGCCGGCCATTCTTCCTCGGTGGTAAGCTGAACGCCCGTCTTCTCCCCGTGAACCATCACCCCTCTTTCCAGACCCGCACGAGCCGGTCATCGTTTTGCGAGCCCACAGCCCGGCAGAGAGCCCACTCCCGGACCGAAAACCGCGGAGAGGCCCGATTTCTCGTCTCTTGCTCGAGGTTCGGACAATGGGAGGATAAATGGTAAGCCCTAAATATACCACAGGAGGTGGGGCCAGGAATACCCCGATTTCCTGTTCACACCAATTTCCCGGCCCGTGGTCGTACGTAACGGGGTCGGATGACCGTCGGCTCAAGAAGACGGCCGAGCGCTTCTCTCAAGTTAGCGCCTATGCCCTGCCCCCCCTTTTGTAAAGGGGGGGCAGGGGGGATTTGGATTTAAGTGCTTGAAATTCCCATAAATCCCCCTTTAGAAAAGAGGGACCTTGACGGCCTAACCCCACCCTGTAAATCCCTCAGCCGACTGAAACACCCCCTGAATTAGCGCCTACGGGGGAGCAGGGAGGGCCCTTATGCAAAGAGTACCTCCCCAGAGCATCTTCATAGGATCGTTCTGAGCCTCAAGGTGTCCCGGCAGGCTGAGTCAACGTTTTTCCGTTCGTCCGGGCTTTCCGGGGATTCCGGTACATTCCCGTAGGCGATTCGATGGCGTTGTCCAGATCTTCCTGGCGAGGACGCAGCGACGAAACCAGCTCGGTAATTGTGGTCACCCACGACACCGGGCCCGTCGCCGCCGGCTTGACAGGTTCGGGTTTCCGGGGAGCTGCCGTTGTCACGCGGCCGCCGCGAATGCCCAACTCCGGCGGGTCGAAGCCCTTGATATCGGCGGGCGCCGCGCCTGCGGTCGAGCCTGGAAGCGGCGTGGCGATGAGATCGGCGGGTCTTGCCCTGTCCTGGAGGGCAGCGCTCTCGTCGGCCCATCCGGGAGAGCATGGGGACAGTGACGCGAGCCCCAAGGCGAGAATGAAGAGCAAAGGCGAAATCCTGGTCATGGCAATCCTCTTGAACGGTTTTTGGGGTCGGACCGGGGTCTGGGTCTCCGAAAAAATATGGTATCATATTACATTTGTTATATCAATGAATTATGACAGTTCTTTCACGTCGTCATCTCCGCCATAGATAGTGGATTGACAAAGGTTTATAGCAGCCTCAGATGACAGTGCCTTTCACACTGCCGCGCTTATGCCCCTGTGCTCCCGCAGGGATGAAGATTTTTTGTAAAAAAAAACTTGACAACAAATAGCTATCCTACTAGAAGATGCCCACCTGCATCAGTCCTACCACATATTCCTACCACTTCCTCTTGCCGAGCGTCCCACCCGATGCCCCGTAGGGGGTCCCGCCTTTTGTACGTAACGATTTTAGTAAATAATTCTAAATGATTAAGCACGCATCTCCGTAACTGTAAAATCGATATCCGCGCTGGATTGCCTCGCGATAGGCCCCAAGGGTGAACTCGACTCCGGCGAACGCACAGACCACCATAAGGAGCGTAGATGACGGAAGGTGAAAATTGGTGATAATTCCGTGAATTGACTTGAACGAATATCCTGGGTAGATGAAAAGATTAGTTTTTCCTGACCCGGCTCTGAAAGAGCCCCCCTCGCTGACAGCCGATTCCAGCGTCCGCACGGCCGTGGTCCCCACCGCGACGATCCTGCGCCCGAGGCAAACGGCCCGATTGAGGCGCTCCGCGACCGATGGCGATATGTCGTACGCTTCCCACTCCATCTCGTGGAGTCGAATATCGTCATCTCGGACAGGCCTGAAGGTGCCGGCTCCCACGTGAAGAGTTATTCGGGCGATCTCGATCCCCCCTGTGGCGAGGTCGGCCAGAAGGCGCTCCGTGAAGTGAAGGCCCGCGGTTGGCGCGGCTATGGAGCCTGCAACCCGGGCGTAAATGGTTTGGTAGCGTTTTCTGTCTGCCGGGGTGTTTCCATGGGGCCGGTCGATGTACGGTGGGAGGGGGGGCTCGCCGTACTTCTCGAGGAACTCGAGAAGACCGGTCTCGGGCACGGGAAATCTCACCAACACACGGCCTGGAGCAATTTCCTCCACCACGAGCGCCGGAGACCCGTTTCGGAGCTGAATTTCGGTCCCGCTTCGCGTGCGCTTGGCCGATCGAATCATACACGCGCGCACTGCCTCTGCGGTGGGGACCGCATTCGCCGGTTCGGACACGGGATCGAGCACGAGGAGCTCCACCAGGCCGCCGCTCGGCTTTCGCCCGAGGAGGCGCGCGGGAGTGACTTTCGTCTCGTTCACGACCAGCAAATCGGAAGGATGGAGCAGAGACGGCAAATCCCGGAATGTGCGATGATCAACCGCGGCGGTCTCGCGGTCGAGGACGAGCAGCCGGGATTCGTCTCTCACCGCGGCCGGGCGCTGGGCTATCAATTCCCGCGGCAGGTCGTAATGGTAGGTGGAGAGCCTGAAAGCCTCGGGGATGGGCCGCGACTCCGGACCTGATTCCCCGGTGCGCTCCTCGTGCGAGTCACTGTCCGTCATCACGTTGTAGTCCGTTTTGCTGTGAGATCTCAGGGCGCATCGGATGCGTACTTACCCGGCGTAGTGTCGCGCGGCAAAAAGGATGAAGAGTCCGAGTGCGACGAGGACCGCGCCGCAGGCGCGCAAAGTCGTGTCGTCCTGCTCCTGGACGATTTTCATGAACGCTTTGATCTTGTCCGGCGCGGCGAAATAGGGCAAGCCCTCGATCACGAGAACCATTCCAAGTACACACAAGAAGAATTCCATACGTTTTCTGCCCGTTGGAAAGCCCTTTTGCAGACCCTACCTTAGGAGCCTGTCGAAAAACTCGAGACAGACTCCTAGGAAGACTCCGAACCGAGCCCGGGAGAAGCGACCATTGCGGCATTCTGTGTCAGGTCCTTCGTCAGGAGGACAGTCACGCCCACGTAGATCAAGAAATAGAACACGAAGGCCCGGGGAACCGCAACACCGGCGAAGAGAATCAGGACGTCCACCAGGACCGGTGGCGCCTGGGCAAAGATCGCCATGTTGAGCGCCTTCCCGTAGGTGAACGGAACCAAATAGGCCCGCGCGCCAAAGTAGGGCACCATAGCCAGAACCAGCGCCTGCAACGACTTCACAACCGTGAAATAGATCAGGGCAAGGAGCCAGGCCGCTGTCGAGAGTTGGGGCAAGAACAGGTCGGCGAGCTCCTCGATGCTGCGAGAGTTCAGCACTATATTCGGCATTCCCTTAAGGGGAATGGTGCGCACCTGGTTGTCGTTTTTGGTCACCAGGGAGTCACGCGTGAGGACGATGCCGGCCTCGACATCCTTGAGGTACTCGAGGGCCGCTTTCTCCTTACCTTCCCGCGTGTCGATCACGATCGCAGCATCCCTCGCCGGTCCCATGTCTACATGGTACGGCTGCTCTCCCTTCATGGACGCGCGGCCGTTCTCGATGGTGATCTCGGGAAGCATTGAGTCATACTTGGCAGCAAGCCTGTGCATGAGATCAGCGACCCTGGGCGTCGCATAGGAAACCATTCCCCACGCGCTCAGGAAAATGCATGCGGCCAGAACGAGCAGCCCCGCGTACCAGGGCATCCTGCTAATGAGTCGAGCCGGCTCCATCTACCCTGTTCCTCTATTCAAGCTATCCTTCTTTCGTACGCGTCCGTTTTGGGAAAGCATCCTTGTCAGACAGGCAAGACCTCTCCGGATCGAACGTGATCCAGACGCCCGTCCGGAGTCCTCAGCACAAGCGCCCCGTCCGCCGCGATCCCCACGGCCTCCGCACGGACGCCGTCATGCATGAGCATACTGCCTTTGTGCGCCCAAAGCGTTCCCCAGAGACTGGGAACAAATCCGCAGCCTTGTGCCCTGGACCGGTCGTAAAGGTCCTCATGGCGCTTCAGGAGAGTGCGGGCGGTTTCTTCGAGGTCCCATCTCGTTCCGGAACAGAGCAGGAGCGACGTGGCCGAGGCCCGAAAATCGGCGGGAAAGTCCGATTCTTCGGCATTGACGTTCAGCCCTACTCCCATGATGACAAATTGGACCTCCCGGCCGTGCAGCACTGCCTCGGGGAGGATTCCAGCGATTTTCCTGCCTCCCACCAGCACGTCGTTGGGCCATTTGAGTCCCGGCTCGACCGCTCCCAGGTCTTCGCACGTCCGGGCCACGGCCACCGCGGTGAGGAGACCGAGAAGCGCCGCGTCCGAAGGCCCGACCTTCGGTTGGAGAATAATCGAAAGCGCAAGATTCTTGCCCGGAGGTGAAACCCATACCCGGCCGGACCGCCCTCTCCCACCAGTCTGGTTGATCGCCATCACCGCAGTGCCCTCGGGCTCGCCGTCGAGAGCCAGCCCTCGTGCAACGTCCTGGGTTGACGTCACCTCGGGATAGATAATCAGTCGTCCAGCCACTGCGATTTCCCCAAATTAGGAAGGGGCGAATGCGGGGGGAGACCTTTTTGAAAAAAGGTCCTCCCCCCGCATTCGCCTCCCAAAAACTTTAAATATATCTGCGGCTCCCTGTCAGTCGTCCTTGAGGTGTCGCATTTTGGCAAGGCCTTCCGTGAGCGCGGTCAGCTTCGCTCCCAGTTCCGTGTATCGGTCCCGCTGTTTCTGGACAGCTTCAGAGTTGGCCTTGGAAAGGAAGCTCTCGTTGGAGAGCTTCTTCTCTACGGCCTCGAATTCCCGTTGAATCTTGGTCAGCTCTTTCTTTAGCCTGGCGATTTCCGCGTCAGGGTCCACAATTCCTTCGAGCGGAACGAAGATACGCATTTCCCCCACCACCGCGGTGGCCGACATCCTCGGCGGCGTCACCGGGGCGCTCGTGTCCGCGACGGAGAGTGCGCTCACCCTGCCGAGGGCGGTCACCATCGGCCGGTTCGATTCCAAGAGGCACTGTTCAGCCTCCGAAGAAGGAAAGAGGACAACCGGCAAGGGCTTGGCAGGGGCGAGGTTCATTTCGGCCCTGATCGTGCGCACCGCGGTGATGATGCCCATAAGGAGCTCCATCTGCTTTTCCGCGGTTTCGTCCAGTCGAGAGTCGTCCGCCACGGGGAACGGGCCGAGCATGACGGTATCGCGATGGGAGGGCATTTTCGAGGCAATCTCCTCGGTGATGAACGGAATGAACGGGTGGAGGAGCTGCAGCAGCGACGACAGACCGTGTTTGAGCACCGCTGCCGTCCGTGAGGCGGCCTCGGAGCCTTCCTCTGCCAGCGGGATCTTGGCGTACTCGATGTACCAATCGCAGAGCTCGTGCCACGTGAAGTGGTAGAGCGCCTGAGCCGCGTCATTGAACCGGTAGGTGACGATGGAGTCGTGAACTTCCCCACAGACCCGGTTGAGTCGAGAGAGTATCCACCGTTCCGGGAGCGAGAAAGCGGCATCGCCACCGCAGGGAAGGTCCCGGTCTGCTGAATCCAGGTAGGGTAGCACGAATCGCGCCGCGTTCCAGATCTTGTTCATGAAGTTTCGGTACCCTTCGATGCGCTTCTCCGAGAGACTGATGTCCCTGCCCTGCGCGGCAAGGGCCGCGAGCGTGAAGCGGAAGGCATCCGTACCGAATCGGTCCATTACCTCGAGCGGATCGATTACGTTTCCCTTGGATTTGCTCATCTTCTTCCCGTGCTCGTCCCTCACGAGCGCGTGGATGTAGACCTCCCGGAAGGGAACGTCGCCCATGAACTTCAGCCCCATCATCATCATGCGGGCAACCCAGAAGAAGAGGATGTCGAATCCCGTAACCAGACAGGACGTCGGATAAAAGGTCTTGAGCAGGGCCGTGTCGTCCGGCCACCCCATGGTGGAGAACGGCCAGAGGGCCGACGAGAACCAAGTGTCCAGCACGTCGGTCTCCTGGGTAAGGCGTGAGCCACGACAGGACGGGCATTCAGCGGGGTCTTCCCGGGCCACGACCACTTCGCCGCAGTCCTGACACGTCCAGGCAGGGATCCGATGACCCCACCAGATCTGTCGAGACACGCACCAGTCCCGGATATTGGTCATCCAATCGTAATAGGTCTTGGTCCAGTGCTCAGGCACGATCCGCGTTCCGCCCGATTCCACTGCCTCGAAGGCCTTCCGGGCCAGTGGAGCGGTCCTGACGAACCACTGTTTGGAAATGAGGGGTTCCACCACGTCGTGGCACCGATAGCAGCGGCCGAGGCCCACCGAGTAGGGCTCGATTTTGACGAGAAATCCCTTCTGACCCAATTCCTCTACGATGGCCTTCCGACATTCGTACCGGTCCATTCCCGCGAAATGGATGCCGTTTTCATTGATGCGGCCCTGGGAGTCCATGATGGTGACTCGTTCCAGGTCGTGGCGGTTTGAGAGCTCGAAGTCGGTCAGGTCGTGGGAAGGGGTTACCTTGAGCGCGCCCGTTCCGAAATCCATGGCGACGATGGGATCAGCGATCACCTTGAGCTTGCGTCCAACGAGCGGCAGGACGGCATAGGCGCCGACGAGGTGCGCGTACCGCGGATCATCCGGATTTACCGCAACCGCAGTGTCTCCCAGCATGGTTTCAGGCCGCGTGGTCGCCACCACAAGCGATTCGTTGGAGCCGTCCACCGGATAGCGGATATGCCAGAGGTTGCCGGCAGCGTCCTCATGCTCGACCTCGAGGTCGGAGAGCGCTGTGTGACAGCGAGGGCACCAGTTGACGATATAGTCACCGCGATAGATGAGGCCTTCCTCGTAGAGGCGGACAAATACCTCGCGCACGGCCCGGGAAAGACCCTCATCCATGGTGAAACGTTCCCGGTCCCAATCGCACGAACATCCGAGGCGCTTGAGCTGATTGATGATCACGCCGCCCGAGTGTTTCTTCCAGGCCCAGACGCGTTCAATGAACTTCTCCCGTCCGAGGTCTTCGCGGCGGAGGCCCTCTTCGGCGAGCTTTCGTTCCACCACGTTCTGGGTGGCGATTCCCGCATGGTCGGTTCCGGGCATCCACAGCGTATTGTAGCCGTTCATCCGGTGATAGCGGATCAGTATGTCCTGCATGGTATTGTTCAGGGCGTGCCCCATGTGAAGCGAGCCCGTGACGTTGGGTGGAGGGATAACAATTGAATATTCCTTGCCGGTTTTCTGCTCGTGCGCTCGGAACAGCTTATCGCGTTCCCAGATTTCGTACCACTTTTTCTCGATCTCCGCGGGCTCATACGCTTTGGGCAATAGTTCCTGACCCATAGAAAGCTCCTCGACTTCCGGTTTGGGGGACATTGGCGGCCAATCGTTACCTATACCACCGCCGCGGTCTCCCTGGCAATGAAAAGAGCGCCCCGACGGCAAGCATTCACGTACGCGCGGGGAGCCTGCGCGCTTCGCCCCGCGGGACGGTACGAGCCGGTCGGGCCTTCCGAAGACAGCGCGGAGACGATCGATGAGCACAACGTGAATCCGAAAGAAACATGAAGGGATCACTCTGAATCTTCTCACGAGACGAAAAACCCCTTGCGTCGCGCAGGAATTGTGTTACGATTAATTCAGCAAGGATTTGGAGGAGGAGCGGTAATTCTCTCAGGCCCTTTCTGTATTGTTACCGGGCCTGGCCAAACACATTGACGGACCCTACGGGAACTCGGGAGAATCGAGGCCGTCCCCGCACCGAAGGGAGATTCCCCCCATGAAGAGCCCCAAAGAGCTCGAGACATCGAGTGTTGTTGACTGCCAAGACCTCATAACCATTGAAAATATGTGCGTCCTGTGCGCGGAAAAGATCGAGCGAGCCTCGAGTCCGGTCGAGAAGAAGATTTACCAGAGGCTTCTTGCAATACTCAAAGATCGTGCGGCCGAGCTCCGCCGCGACGCGGTCCGCTTGCAGAAGGCGCAGTAGCCCCCGCCGCGAGTCGCGGAATCAGTCCCCCATGCTGGTGGACTGCTAGCCATCCCTCACGTGTTGTATCCCACCCGTCGAGCCTAACTATAGTGCCGCTCATACACATTCGCGGAGAAGTTCATGCCGTTTTGAGTAAGGGCAGACCCGAGGAGACTGTCTCAGGATTTTGACCTATGCCATTTGTGGTGTAGGGGCGGTTCACGAACCGCGCCGTACAGATGAGGCGTGCGTCGCGCCTATTCTGGGAGTTCCGGGTACACCATACATGACTCCTAAGAGTTCAAGTTCCGTATGGTGTACCCAGGACTCCCGCGACACCTCCCACTCGTGGTGTCAAGCCTCTGTCACAAAGCCGGGTCCCGTACCGGCGCCTTTTCGCAGTTTAAACAAATTCCCTCGGACAGACGCCAAGGAAGTGCGGAACGAGAGTCTTGTCTTCACCCTCCAATGCTCCCTGATCCGCCAGCGGGGGGGGGAACACAACAACTCTCACGGGGGGCTTCCTAACTCCATGCCTTCGCGCGCCCATCACTCCCCACGTGTAAGCTAATAATTACGAATTGATCACTCCGAATCTTGACTTTATTAATGAAATATGGTATGTATTAAATCAATATCACTAAATAAAGCTACCCCCACATGGTTTTCGCTCCAAAGGGGGACGTTTCATGTTGGATGCCAGGCCCCCTCTTTACGCTGACCCGATTTCCCGTGTGATTGAAACGGAGAAAAAGACAATGGGTATAGTACGAGTAGTCTGTTCTCTTATCATAACCTTGGCGCTTGCCTGTGTGGGTTGGGCGCAGCCAATCCTTACAGACCCGGACCCGCATACGTCTCCGGCCAGTCCTTTGAATTTGCCAGCGCCCTATGGGGGTTCTTCCGGCCAAAGCCTCTCTGTCAACAGCGGAGCGCTCTCCCAGTACCTGCTTTTCATTCCCAACCTAGAAGTGGGTTTTCAATATTTTTTCGGAAACAGGGTCAGGAGTGGGCAGGCCAGCGTCGATTATCTGCTGCCCGTTAATTTGACCAATAATTCGGTTGTGTTCGGGGAAGCCCACGGCAACTGGTGGAACTTCTTAAAGAAACCCGTCGGTGGCGCCAGCAACAGAATTGACCTGTCATTCGGTGGTGGCTACCGCCAGATGCTGGCTGACCAATTCCTTGTGGGAGTAAATGGATTTTACGATACTTCCAGGCTGTACAACAAGTGGTACCCTTCGGGATCCATTGGGCTTGAACTGGCGTTCAATGTCGGAACTAACGACGCTGTTGACCTGAACGCCAACTGGTATGGAAACATCTTCTCATCGACAGACATCATCAATGCGTTCAGGAACCACGGTGGCAGTTACGATATCGAGGCTGGATATTCCCATGCCTTGTTTGACAATTCCCTCGATCTTAGGCTCAAGTTCACTGGCTACCAGTTTGACATCGGCAACAGTGTGTACGGGTACAAGACAGGCGCAGATCTGACCACTAAAGACGGGATGTTCATGCTCAGGTACGAATACGGCAAGGATCGTATCAATGGTCAATGGAACAACATCGGCGCTTTCGTTAACGTAGGATTCCAGATCGAGAACATCATACGCGGAGAAAGCCCGTTTACTGCTACGGAACCCATATTCGAGAGTCCGCGTAACCTAAGAAGGATGCTCAGCCAGAAAGTTAAAAGGGACTGGAACCAGCAATACGCCCCTGGAAAAAGGGCTGCGCTGGCCGCAGCGGCTGTTACTGCTAATGGGGGCGGTAGTCATGTTGTTTGGTTTAGGCCGGTTCCGGACAGTGCTGTTCTATCCGACAATCGGTTTTTGGCTCTGTCTGGTGTCGACTATACGCAACTCGAGCCCGGCTCGTATGTAACAGTGACTTTTGACTACGGCAATACCGGCCCCACAAGGTTTTTGGACATTGCGGTTCAAGATACCGTCAACGGGGGATGGTGCAAAAAGGTATTTCCATTCTTGCCACCTCTTCGGATAGCCTTACCGTGGTGTTAGACTCTGCCACCCAGTCCATTTTTACTGGCAACCCAAATAGAGTCTTTCTTTCAGGAGCCGGAGCCGCCATCACAATTACAAACTTTCGGGTTGGGTTCACTTACAGGTAGGACCGACACCTGGGGTCAGGTCTTGCTTCTTGACCTTTCTGAGTGCCGGTGAATGATCCTGGTTGCTTGAGAGCAAGATGCAAGTCATCACCCCGATCCACGATCCATGCCGATCCACAGGTAGGAGGGACCGGTACGGCGCGGGTTTGAAACCCGCCCTCGATCAAACCAAACAACGCTGGGTGTCCAGATCGGGCAGTCCGGAGCGGGCAGGTTTGAAACCTGCCCCTACAGTCCATCGAGGGACACATGCCATTCGATCCCGATACGGGTTGCAGACGTTCCATCCGCCTCAAAGGGTATGATTATTCCAAGCTGGGCTCGTATTTCGCCGGCCATCAGAAAGGTCAAAAAGCAAGACCTGACCCCGGCGCTCACGGAGAAGATCGAACGGGCTTCGACTCCGGTCGAGAAAAAGATCTATCAGAGGCTGCTCTCAATTCTTCAAGAGCGGGCGGCTGAACTTCGGGGTGATACGACTGCCTTGAAGAGCGCACGGTAGTCTTCTCGGTACGTTCGGAGAACAGCCTTCTCCTCTCCCTCGGCTGTCGACAGTTCTTCCGACGTTCTTCTTTGCTGCCGGACGTCGGTCCTCCCCCTCAGTCATTACTTATCGACACTAATCGACCTTCTGATTTCTCACACCCCTAGACGGCCGCCTCGACAGCGATCCCGACGCCGCCCCCCCAAATAATGTCGGATTGGCCGGTCGTTTCACTCCGCGCCACGACACTCCCGCGGGGTTGGCGCATTGTGATAGGGAGAGGTTCTTTTTTTGTCATATCTCCCCTGAGCTTGCGAATCATATTGTTAAGAAGCCGAGGGCAAGGAAATTACTCTCGGCGTCGCAACCCCGAGGGCCCTCCACACCGAGACCGCGAAGAATTGCCTCAGGCTTTGCGGCCGGCACAGAGGGGGCTCCGACGGCGCTTGCGCGAAATTGAGTGTCTCCCGAGGCTTCTGCCGCATGGCGAAGCCGAGGGGGCAGGCGGGGGGAGTCGACGAGGGGGATTGGGCCCTGTCCCGTCCCCCGCCCCAAAAAGCCGGCAGGACGCGGTTTCGGACTTGTAGACCCGTCGGCCTTCGGTACGCGTGATCGAGGGCCCGATCTACTCGGTCGAATGTCCGTCCCATGGCTGGGAAGCTTCGAGGCATGGGATAGAGTGCGCAGATCATGAGCCATCATCGCGGGGCAGGCAAAATAGTGGTCAGAGTCCGGCGCTCCTGTGGTAAACTTCCGGAAGACAACTTTTCGGATCAGGACCCGGGAGGATTTGATGGCGGACGGCAGCACCCAGGACAGCATTCTGGTCGCGGAGTGTTTGGCCGGCTCCCAAGAGGGATGGAACGAGTTCTACCGGCGATTTGCCGGGCTGGTGGCTAGTGTAGTCAAGCGGCGCCTGAGGTCCTGTCCGGAGGCAGTTCCCGATACCACCCAGGATTGCTTCGTGGCCCTTATGGCTGGTCTCGGCAGCTACGATCCCGGCTATCCCCTTCCCAGATTCATCTGTACCGTGGTCGAGCGGGTCTGTATCGACGAGTTTCGGGCTGAGCGAGCCCAGAAACGGCACGCCGAAACCGAGCCCGTGGACCATCATGACGCGGGCCCTCACGCGGGGGCTACGTTGCTGTGTACTCTCGACCCGCCCGATGAGCACGTATCACGGGCGGAACTGATTTACTGTTTGAGAGTTTCTTTCCGAACCTTGACCGAAAGGTGCCGCGAACTGCTCAGATTAAGGTACTATGAAGAGCTGAGCTACAGAGAGATTGCCGGCATTGTTGGAGGGGTTGAAAACACGCTCACCGTGCAGACCAGGAGATGCCTGGAAGAGCTGAGGGCTCGGTACCTCGAAATCCAGAGGACAGGAGCATTCCTATGAACGACTCCGACTCCCCCCGATCCTCGGATCATCCCAGGCGCCATTTGTTGCCTTACGCGGAAGACCTCCTGACCGAAGAGGACACGACCATGGTTCAGCGGCACCTCGAAACATGTGCCGAGTGCCGCCGGGAACTGGATGAGCTCCGCGAGACAATTGAAACGCTCAAGGCGACTGGAGACGCAGGATTCTGTCCCGAACCCTGGGAGCTCTACGCGTTCGCGCTCACCCGCTCGGATCCCCGGAATCGGGTCGCCGCGCATGTCGCGGACTGTTCTCTGTGCAGTGATGAAGTCAAGACGTGCCAGGCTCTGGCGAGAGACCAGGACATGCCCCCGGAGACATGGGCCAGGGGAAGGGATGCCTTGCCTCGAGTATCGGCTCGGCAGCCGGGGCCATCGCTTGGCGGCGCACTCTCTGCCGCGAAAGCTTGGCTTGCCCCGATCTTCAGCGTACGTGCCCTCTCTGTGGCAACAGCCGCTGCCGTGGTGGTGGTGGCCCTGATGATGTATCTGAAGACTCCGCCGGGACCCGAGATTGCTTTGAGCTCAGTCACGTGGAGCCGATCCGACGAGCCGTTTCGTCTCATGGCGCCGGGAGCCACCGAGCCTGCCTCCGAGCCGCCTGAAGCCGGTCCGAAACCTCGTGTGGCCACCGTGATCTTTCTCAAGAATTTCACGCAAAGGCCGGACCAAGGGATCATCGATTCCTATTACCTCGCGGTCCGGCCTTCGTCCAAAATGTTGAAACATGCCGATTTCGTTCCTCCAGCAGCTCTGAAGCAAGCAGTCGAGGAAAAGAAGATCCACCTTACCGGCAGAGAAGGGCTCATCCGAAGCCTCAGCGATAATCTCAAAGTGTCCAGAGCCCTCCTGGTGACCATCACAGCAAAGGAGAGCGGCCTGGACCTGGATACGGAGCTCGTCGACACCGAGACGGGTCGCACACTGCGGAAAAGGACGGAGCCGGGGCTCCAGCAGAATCAACTGCCCGCAAAACTCAAGGGCGTTTCCGAGCTCGCCGGTTGATTGGCCATTGCTGAGGGGGGAACCGGTTTTTTCGGCATAGCCGATTCTCTGGATTCACTCGGCTCTCCCGAATGGTATAATACTGATCGATTCATCACACTGGGAGGGTGCTCATGGTAGGGAGAGAGGTCAGCTCCTCGGAAGTGCTCTATGACATTAGGGCAGGGATGGATGACGGCGCTTTGATGGAAAAGTACAAGCTGTCGTCCGTAGGCCTCCAGAAATTGTACAAGAAGCTGATCGAAGCGGGATTGCTGAGACAGAACCCCGACCAGGGTGTTGTGGTCGTCAAGCGAAGAGTCTCGGCCAGACAAATCATCAGAGACATTGAGTCCGGCATGGGCAGGGGTGAATTGATGGAGAAGTACCGCCTGTCGTCCCAGACCCTCCAGCGTCTCTGCTCCAAGCTCCTCAACCTGAGGGCCGTGAACAAGGCGCGCATGATCGAGGAGATCACGCTGCCCGACCCCGGCATGCCCTCCCAGAACATTGTGCGCGAATCACAGCGTTATTATCTGGATTTCGAGTTACCCGTGTATGAGGTGAGTCACCCGGATCTCCTCGGCCAAATCACTGACATTACAGAGGAGGGGGTCGGACTGATCGGCATCGGGGCCAAGGTCAACGAAATCAAGAAATTCGTGGTACTGGGAGACATCTTCGGCGAGGTCTTTCCCTTTGAATTCGAGGGGATCTGCCGATGGTTCGACCAGGAATCCCCGGACGGAGACTGTGCGGCAGGATTCCAGATCACCAGCATCTCGGGGGACGGTTTTCAGGAGCTCCAAAAGCTCATCCGTCTCGTTACCTTGAGGGCCTGAGGCATCGCGGGGGCCAATGTCTCTCCAACATCCTGCGCAATTCGCGTATGGCAGCATTTCCGTTGCAACGGGGCTGATGCGCAGAGCAGGGGCACGGAGCCGTACCCCTGCTTTCTCGTTGCCCGTGAGCGAACCGCGATCCGAGAAGACCGCCACCACCGGCTGAGCAGCTATCCTGTACGCCTCTAAAAGGCGAGGCCGATGCTGCCGCCGACAGTCAAAGTGCTGCGCTCAAACACGACCCTCTCCTGCGCCGACACCAACGGGAGGACAACTTGTGAGGTTCCCCCGAAGTTAGTGCGCACCCCGAGGAAATTCGCCTTCACGAATGCCCCCAGGAAGACCGTATCGCCCACCGTTCTCGCGTAATCGGCAAATAACTCCACGAAAAACCCGTTCGTGAGCTGGTGGTCGAATTCGCCGCCGTGCAGCGTTATAGGCGCGACGCCCGGGCCGAGGATTTCAGTATCGATGGACGTGTCTTGGAACTTCGCATTGCCCAGGATCCACGGAAAACCGATGATTCCCGCGGTGAGCCGTGCCACCTGAGACAGTTGATTGAACTGTGCTCCGGCATAGGGAAGCCACGCATTGATCGTAAAGTTGTTCGTGCCGCGGGAAAACAACGTGTTCGTCGGGTCCCGGTGCGAAAAGCGCTGGCTGGCGCTGATGCGATCCCAGCGCAGACCGCCTAAGGCCTGGAGCACGCCGGTGCAGGGATCACCGAATAACCCGTACGTGGCCGCGCCTTCGACGCTCCCCCACTCCAATCGGCTGCGGAGGGTGGAATCGACCACTACCCTTCCGTCTTCGCGAAGCTCGCCGTTGTCGTCCTTGGGGACGAGTATCGAGGCCGATCCTTGTGCCCCAAACCCGAGCTTGGGAACGGATCCTGCCGAGAGACTCGCCCAGAGTCCTTGAAGAGGAGCCTCGACGGTGCGCTCAGGTCGGCCGCCCCCGTTCTCGGGCTCGCGTCTGTACTTGAAGCCCTGTCCCTTGCCCAAGTCGAAGACGTACCCGCCGTAGAACGTGACCAGGCAAGTCGGGTCGGGCTTGCACGGTGGAGGGCACGGTGGAGGGCACGGCATGCACGGTCCGGGAGGACAGGGCATGGCGCCCACTGGAACGGGGACCATGAGCGGGACGGGAGGACCGCTTGGGGGAGCATATCCACGAACCTTGGCCGGGAAATCCTGAGCTGCGAAGGTCACATGGGCCCAGACCAGTACGAGCAGTGTAAGGAGCAACGAGAAGAATTTTTTCATGGCCACGCCTCTACAGGGTGATGATTTTGTGCCGACAATAATACCTTTGTTATCGGCAGGTTATACACTTGAAATCATCGTGATTCTAACATTATTGCCCTATCCATGTCAACCCATTAATGCAAGTTTTGGCCATAACTAGGCTATTTTTTGCTAATTTCAGCCGAACGTAACATCCGGGAAACCATCCCCGTCGGACCAATCATCATTTTTCGGAGCAGATCTGTCGCAAATAGATGTGTATTTTCAGCATATTAATTACACCGCTTCGAGAAACGCGTCATCAAGGATCGAGGACAAGCGCCGCGCACACCGCCGAAGCCACAGCCCCGCTTCTCGTCCAACAGCAATCGATGGCGCTATTTCGCAATCGTTCACCGCGGAGACCGCAGAGAATGCAGAAGAAATCCAATTTCTTCCGATTGGTTACGTGATGAAGTCCCCCGCAACCCCCTGGATTCAGGGTTGGACGCGATGCAATTCCCCTTCTCTGGGGCGAGGACCGCACCTCTCCGAGATTTCAAGAATTCTCACGTCTGCGCTCTCCGCGTTCTCTGCGGTGAGTTCTTCTTTCCCGCTGAATAGTTA
>Ga0172371_10005755_pt1 | contig 18285 bp, 14 predicted proteins | sample Lak12m_FD_114543 | JGI IMG/M metagenome (GOLD analysis project Ga0172371, IMG submission 114543) | Freshwater microbial communities from Kabuno Bay, South-Kivu, Congo - kab_022012_12m | ecosystem: Environmental > Aquatic > Freshwater > Lake | place: Democratic Republic of the Congo: South-Kivu...
CCGGCGAGTAGATCAACAGCGGTCGCAGCTCCCGACCGGTGCCGGCCGAATGCTGGTTGATGCGCAGGGTATCGGACCAGTTGCCCGGGTCCGAGCTTTCGGCGTAGTGACGGTAGACCTTGCGCTCGCCGACTCCCTCCCAGATGTAGGAGGCGTTGATATACGTATTGCCGAGCGACGTGTAGTTGCGGAGGTCCGCGAACCGCTCCAGCGTGTCGGAGTCGCCCGACAGTACCCCCCACTCCGGCCAGGAGCGCCCACCGTCCGTCGACGACGCATACAACATATCCCAATCACCCGTGCCGTTGAAGTTGTGGCTGAACACGGACCATACCGAAGCGGTGGATTCGGGCAGTGTAAACGCGGGGGCTATGACCGGGTCGCCGACGCCGAAGGTATCGGGTTTCACTGTGACCAGATTCCACTGGCCGTGCGCGCCATACGCCGAGTTGTAGAACAGCCAGACCTCGCCCTTGCCGGCGAGGGCAGGACCTTCGAGGGCATGGTAGAGCCAGGACCCGGCGCCGAACGAGTAGTGCGGATGGAGGTCGAAACTCCCGGAATCCGTCACTGCCCAGGTCTTGCCGAAGTCGGTCGAACGCACGTAACGGGCGTTGCGCGTACCCACCCGCTGGTCGTTGACCGCCACCGCGTACAGCCAGTAGTCCGAGCCGGAATAGTCGCGACAGACGGCGAAGTCGCTGGTCGTGTCCGGGCCCGGGCGCGGGATGAACTGCAAGGCGCCGTAGCCGTCGAGCCTGGTGCGTATCAGCCTCAGGTCCTGGAGCGGCTCCTCAAGGCACAGGAACATGTAGAGAAACGCCGAATCGCCCTGGCCCACACACAACCCGAGTCGTTTGGTCAGCAGTCTGCGCCCACTGGGCGCGTAGTAGTACCCGATGAGCTTCTGCCAGCTCGAGCCGTGGTCGGTCGAACGGTATATCCAGTTGGTTGTGTCGTTCAGACGGAAGGCGGCAACGTACATGGTGCCGTCCATCATGTAGTCGGCGCCGGTCGCGGAGAACCTGCCGGTATCGATGACGGCGTCCGGCCCCATGAGAGTGGTCGGGCACGCTCCGGGCAACGCGACCTTGAAATCCAGATCGGAAGGCGGTGGCGCGGGCTGGAGCGAAAGCAGAATCGCTTGCACTTCCCCTTCCAATCGCTTCAGCTCGGCACGGTCCCCGCGCACGAGCGCCGCCTGCTGCTGCGCGCGGATGGCGAGTATCTGGGGATCGGTTTCGGGGGCAGAAATGGGCCCGACCTCGGCCAATCCGGGCGAGGCCGGCAATCGGGAAAGCTCCCTGGCCGGGACCAGCCCGGCGGCAAGCAAGAGCGTGAACGACAGCACTAACAGCTTCATAGGTACCTCCTTGGTTCTGACCACCGGTTCGCGACGGGCGTCCTCCGAAGTGATGCGGGTCACGAACCGGACCGGCTAGATTCTAGACTCATGTGGAAGATTGTCAACCGCCCGAAAGCGACCGACCGGAACGGCCCCGCATGCTGGTACTTGCAGGATAACGTGCCCAGGCCGGATTCAGGGCCGCAGTGCAAGCTTGACTGCGGCGGGAAAGCCGGCTAGTTTCTCCGAAAGAAATGAGTGTGTTCGGATTCTCGAAGGTAGTGTCCGCGTGCACGATGATCGCCGCGGCGCTGCTCGTCGCGTCCGGGTGCGGCGGGGCGGGCAGGCCCGCGCGGATCACGAGCCCGGCCAACGACGCGACGGTCTGGGGAGAAGTCGTGATAAGAGCCGAACCGGTCGGCAGCAAGATCCCGGCCGGCGGCCTCGACTTCTACCTCGACACAGTCAAACTCGGTAACGCGGCCGAACCGACGGCGAACACCAGGACTTTCGTCTACAAGTGGGACGCCGACGCCCTGCCGGCAGGCTCGATTCACACCCTCGGGGCGGTCACCAGGGGCGGCAAGGCGCCGGTTCCGCCGCATGCCGTCCACGTCACCATCGCCGACGCGCCGGTTCTGTCCGTCACCCAGGACCGCACTTCCTACTGGCGGGTCGCCAGAATCGTGCTCCGGTCCAACCGGAGCACGGTACTGCTCGACTCGCTGGGTCTCCTCGGAGGCAAGTCCGTATGGAGGGCGCTCAAAGAACCGGCCTTCGTGAAGCCGAACGCGACCGTGCTCGTGCACGAAGAGGAATTCCGTTCGACTCACCCGCTGCCGGTGGTGATAACCTACCGGTCGCTGATCGGCGACCACACCCGGGACGAAGTCGCGGCGAGTACAGCCCGGACCGAGACCCTCCAGACCAGAACCACTGAACAAGCCCCCGCCGCCTACAGACTGCTGCCTGACACCCGCTAGCCTCAGCCACTCGGACGAGCTGACCGCTGCAGCCACGCCTCACAGGGCCAGCTTCCAGTCTCCCGGCACCCGCGACCAGCCGCAACTCCGCTGCCGGCACGGCTTGACTCTGCAGCACAGAGGCATAGAGTGACTGGTGGGTCGCGCCGGCGTACGGCCGGAATGGCCCGATAACCAAAGGAGGAACGATGAACGTCAGAACCGTAGTCACGGCGCTGCTCGTCGCGGCAGCCTTCCTTCTCGTGCCGGCGCAGGCTCAGGCCGGAGCCGCTGACCCGGGGAGCTACTTCGTGTCCGGCCAGCTTGGGTTCAACTACTACTTCAAGAGCAGCAGCCCGGAAGATTCCCCGGCCGAGGGGATGGACCTGCTTTTCGCACCGCGGGTTCTCTACTTCCCGGCCCGGAGTATCGGGATCGGCGGCGAAGCAAATCTCTACACCTACTCCAACAGCTTCAAGCAGACGAATCTCGCCATCGGCCCTCGCGCAGCGTTCTACCTTGTGCCCGAGGGCAGCCGCTATTCGCGGAGCTGCTGCCTGACTCCACTTCTTGGCAACGGCTATTGGATGCCGTTCTTCGGCCTGTCGGTGTTGTACCTGATGGATCGAACGTCGTACACGGGCGGCCACAACTACACCTCCTCCGGCTACCGGGCCCGGGCCGGCATCGGTGTGGCGCCGATGATCGGCGAGCACGGCACGGCCTTCCTCGAACTCGGATTCCAGACCCAGTCGCTCAAGGCCAACGAAGCGACCACCAGCCTGACCGACAACAGGATCTACCTCGAAGGCGGTTTCGGCGCCTTCCTTTTCAAATAGCCCGTCCCGATTCCCCTGGCCGGCCCTGCTCCGCAGGGCCGGCCCGCCAATTAGGCGGCCTCGAGACATGATGGGCGATTTCTGATGCAACGCCACTCACGGTTGGCCGCGTCGACCGGCCGTGAACTGGGAGTTGCCGGTTAGTAGTCTCCAGTAAAATCCCAGAACCCAGGCACTAGTGATCAGTCAAGCCCGAATGGCGAGGCTGCCTCTCCCTGCGACATTGGTCTGGTCGGGTTTGTCATCCATGGTCAGCTCTTTCCTCGTCCGGGCCCTTCATGTCTCTCGCCTTGGTGGTGTGATTCTGATTCCGCAGCGCTGCATCTCGGCACCTGTTCTCTGGATTGCGGTCCGTCCTTACCCGGTGCCTCGGCGGTGAAACGTCCGGTTCAGGCGTCGCGGCCCAACCGAGGGGCTGCAGCTATTGACGGACCGGGGCAAACGGGTTGCGGAATCGGTCTGTCTGCCACGGCCGCCGCGCGCGAATCTGGTCGATCCGGCCCAGCCTGTCGGCGATGCTGTCGTCCGACAGCCCGGCCTTGGTCAGCAGTTCCTGCATCTGCTCCCGGCCGAGCACATCATCACACCGGGACAACCCGTAGAGCGCCTGACGTGGACCGTTGGCGACACCGGCGTCCACAAAGATCGCCAGCGATTCCGCAAGGTACGGGACCGCCCGCTCGTACATACGCTTGGTCACCAGAATGAGCCCGATGTTGCCCAGTTCAGTCGCCACGCCCAGCCGATACCCGATCTCGTGGGTCAGCGCCAGCGCGGCTTCGTGGGACTTCAGCGCGCGGTCAATATCCCCCTTCGCGCGGTACAAGCTGCCGATATTGCCGAGCTCGATCGCCACACCGAACTTGTAGCCGGTCTTGCGGGCAATATCGACTGCTTCCGAGTAACGTTCAAGTGCCCGGTCGGATTCGCCCCGGTCGCGGAGGATGCTGCCGATACTGCCCAGGCTGCTCGCGACCCCGGGCTGGTCCATGATTCGCCGCGATATCGCCAGCGCCTCCTCCTGCAGTTTTTGCGCCTGGCCGAGCTTGCCCTTCTGACGAAGGACATGCCCGATGTTGCCGAGGCACAGCGCCACTGTCTCTTGGTTTCCGGATTCCCGGGCCAGGGCATGCGCTTCGCGGAAGAACTTGAGCGCAACATCGAGTTCGCCAAGTAGGCGGCGGATGACTCCGATGTTGTTGAGCGTCGCGGCCGTGCCTTGCTTGTCCCCGCGCTGCTGCGAATGTCGGGCCGCGTCCGTGAATTCCCTGAGTGCGTCGCCCAGTCGGCCGTTCATGTGAAGACATATTCCCTGCTGGTTGAGCAGCGGGGCAATCTGCGTCTCATCCGCATTCGCGTGCGCCTGCCGGAAGTGCTCGATGGCCTGGTTCCACTGGCACGCGCCCATGGCCGAACGTCCGACCTCGAACGGCTGCCAGGCGGCCTGGTCTGAATCGTCAAGCGCCGATTCGCACTCGGCCAGCCGGTCGACGTCGTGGACAATAACGTCCAGACGCCTCCTGGCGACCAGCGATTTCAACCAGCGCGGGAATTTTCGGCGGTAGCGATAAACGCCGATGCCAACTACGATGGCAGTACCTACGACGGCCACCGCTATCAACAACAGTGCCGCCGGGTCATTGCCTTCTAAAAACGTTCCTCCCATATGCCTGATTATAGTCAGTCCGGGCCGCTGGTCAACTCGAAGGTTCGCAGTCAGGCGCAGGTATGAGCGAGTCGCGCACAGGCGTCTGAACGGTCGTGGTCCCGCTCGGGCATACCTGCACCTCACCTGCCGTCTTCGTAGCGACGGCTATCCGGGTGAGAAAAGCGCTACCGGCGCTCTCTGGACTCCAGTGACCTGAGCGCGGCGCGAGCCGCGTCGTTCGTGGCGTCCAGGGCTGCCGCCCGGCCAAGCCACTCACGTGCCTGTGCAGCACTATCCACCCGCACATACACCATGCCCAGCAGGAAACCGGCTTCGGCATCCTTCGGGTTCTCGGCAAGGGAAGCCCGGTAGAGCGACTCGGCCCTCGCGTACTTCCCATCTGAGATTGCAGCCCAGGCGTCCGCCAGCCGGCGCGCCGGTCCCCAGGCAGGGTCAGCCGTACTGATGGCGTTCGCGATAGCATGCCTGGCTGCAGCCAGGCTGAGGAGTGTCTTGTGGTCATCCGAGCCGGCCGTGGCCTGTTCGATCCTGCGCATCTCGGTCTCGGCATCTGAAGTCTGCCCGGCCCCGGCCAGCGCCAGCACAAGCGAGTACCGTGCGTAGTTGTAGGACGGCAATGCAACCAATGCCCGGTTGAACGCACCAACTGCCCTGCCGAAATCCTCTTGCTCGAGGTGGATGTTGCCCGCCTGCGTCCATGCTTGTGCCGAGTAGCTCGTGCGGTTGATCGGAACGAGAACGGAGATGACGTAGGTCACGATCACGATAGCCAGGCCGACTGCGACGCGCGTGCTTCGGCGCAGCCGCAGCGCTTCAACAAGCGCGCTCAGACCGTATCCAGCGAACATCAGGAGGAATGGAATCGCCGGGGCGCGCAGCCGCGAGAGGACGTAGGAAAGCAGAGCGGAAACAAGGAACACGGCGACGAAGAAGTAGATGGGTGCCACCTGCCCGCGCTTCGGCCATGCCCAGATCATTCCCAGGAACCCAAATGCCAGCACCAGACCGAAGTTCACGAAGGCCAGCTTGAGCGGGACCGAAGAGGCACGGGCGGTTTCCGGGTAGTAGTTGCTGGGCACTTCATAGTTGCTGAGGAAGAGCAGGAACTTCCGGCCCAGCAGCCCGAAATACTCAAGCGGCTGATGTGTAATGAAGTCGAGCCCTCGCCGAGTCCAATACGCGGACGCCTCCGAGGCCTTCACTTCTTTCCCATCAATCATGTGGCTGATCTCGCGCAAGCGCTCATGCGAGAACCCGCCGCCTCTCTCAAACTCCGGTGTGGGCTGCCACGTGCCGTCGGCCGACGGGTTATTGCCGTAGAAGAAGTTCATGCCGGAATGGGCGGTGAACAGCACCGGGTCACGCGCGACGATGTAGTTGCGTAGCGGCACCACCGCAACTACTGCAACCGCCACGGCCGCCATGGCGATGATGCCGGCTCTTCCCCCTCGCCGTTCCAGGGAGAGGTCCAGGGTGAGGGTCGACTGCGTGCCCTGTCGCCAGAGCCACCAGAGCAGAAACGGCGCCGCAACCAGCACCTCGGGCCGACAGATGACCAGCAGTCCGAAGCTGATTCCGGCCAGAATCCAGAGCCAGAGGTGACGGCCCGCGACAAGGATGAGCCATAGGGAAACAAGGCTCAGCAGGATCGTTGTCTCCACGTATAACAGGGCACCGGTATAGAACACGAGTATACCGGTCAGGGCGAAGCCGAATGCAGCGAAGGCTGCCGGCCGGATCCCGAACATACGGCGGGTCACGTCATAGAGGAAGAAACAAGAGACGGCCGCAAACACGGTCTGAACAAGCTGCACCGCTAAGACATGCTGACCGAAGACTGCATACACCAGCGCGAGCAGGTACGGATAGATCGGCCGCAGGAAGAAGACCTCCGAGCCCCAGAACTTACCCCCGATGATGTCGACTGCCCAACGGTGGTAGTACCAGGAGTCGAGCATCTGCGGCCCGATTGTCGAGAACGGTTGCCCACGCATACTGAGGACGAACCAGAGACGAATGAAGAACGTCAGCGCGAGCGCGACGAACAGCCAGAGGCGACTACGGCGCTCGACTGGTCTTACTTCGCCGGCCTCAGGCATGGCCGGCCAGTATACGAGGCACTTCCTGTCCGGTCAAGCTGTCAGCTCCGCCCCATAACCGACATTGAACCATGCACTTCCCGACAGGTACATCTGTGGGCGAAGCTCGCCGGACCGCTGCGGCGGGGGATGCGAGACGGAGAAGGACGGAGCCTCCGAATCTAGTCGCCCGGGAGCGCGGGCGTCCACCTGATGTTGCCCAGGGCGTTGTCATGGAACGTGTTCACCTGCTTCAACGCCACCGTGTCCGGCATCTGCAAGGTCTGGAAGATGATTCCCCACCCCGCGCTGTGCCCGAAGTCACAACCGGTTATCGTCGGGCCGCACTTCACAACCGACAGCAGGCCGGCGCCGCCCTGTCCACCATACGAGAATTCGCAGTTCTTGAACTCGCTTTCGCCAATCAAGTTGCCATAGACGTTGACACCGTAGAAACCGCCCGGCGCCGGGTTTGGTGACGTGAACTTTATCCTGCCCGCCGAGCCGTCGGCGATAATCCGGGCCGGCAGACTCGCGCCCACCTTGCCCACCTGCAGCACGCCGGTGTTCTTGAACCTGATTCCGGTCCCGGGCTGGATGGTCAGAACCGGGTTATTGGTCGAGTCGCCAACGGACACGTCCTGGATAACATAGGGCACCCCGAGGTCAGGCCAGGTCATAGTATTCCTGAGCCTGCCGTACAACTCAACGCCGGCCGAATCGTTGCCGGTCAGGTCGTTGCCGTCACCGAGCAGTCCGGCGCGCCCCGCGTCGACGCGGAGCGCGTAGCTCTTGTTGGCCGTGACCTGGTTGTTGCTGAACGCGCCGAAACCTGCGTACTCCTGGCAGTAGATGCCGTACATCCCGCCGTTGCGGATGATGCAGTTGCTGAACTCCTGCACGATACCGCCGCCGCCCATGTAGATTGCCGAGCCCGCGTGTACGGTCGGCCCGGCGTACTCGATGGTACAGTGGCCGAGGCGCGTGCCCGGCAGCACATCGGATCCGAACCTGATGCCGACCCAGTCGCCCGGCGCGGGCACGGGCCGGTTCGAGGTGAAGAGTATCGGTGCGCTCACGGTCCCGACGGCTACCAGCCCGCTGGAATCAATGGTGCCGATTCCGAGCGAGAAGTCGTCAAACCTGACGATGCAGCCTGGTTCGATGGTCAGCCGCGCTCCGGAGCGGAACACGACGTCGCCGTCCACGATGTGCGGGTTGCCGGCCGGGGACCAGGTTTCGTCCACGAAGACATAGCCGTGATGGTAGGTCGGCCCGCCGCCCGAAGTCGTATCTCGAATCGTGATGTCGACCTCCGCGGCTGCCATGACCCCGACGTTGTCATATGCTCTGGCCTTGAGGCTGTGGCCGCCCGCGCCTGCGGTCGAGGCATCCCAGGTGTAGCGCCACGTGTCGCGGATTCCGGAGGTGACCGTCCCTTCCCGTACATCGTCCACCAGGAACTCGACCCGGTTCATGCCTGACCGTCCCGAGTCAACCGCCCACACCACCAGCGGGATATCGCCCTTCTTTAGCGTGTCGCCGTCCTGGGGCGAGACGAACCGTACGACGGGCCCGGAACTGTCAACTGTGACCTGCACCGAATCCCACATGACGCGGGGGACGCTGTTGCCGACGCCGTGGTAGCAGAGCTGCGTAACCAGCCACTTCTCAGTGCCGTTCGGGATGTTCGACGGATACCAGAACCACGAGACGGTCTCAGGCATCGGCGACATAGCCATCCCCGGGAAGGTCGAGCCCTGGATGAACAACTTGATGGTGTCGGCAACGCAGTCCTGCCCGGTCCACCGCACGTAGACCGGCACGGATGCCGGGAACACGCGGTCGCCGTTCTTCGGCGACACGAATTCAATCTGGGCCTTCGGATTCTGGCAGGACACGGCCAGCAACGCGGCCGCGACCAGCACTACCGGCACGAAATACGTTCTGAAGAACAAAGTCAGTCTCCTCTCGGCTTAACCGTGACAACTACTGCCTGCCCCGCGGGATGCAGTGCCGGCTGGAAGCTGCCGATTATGTTCCAGTCAGGGCACAGGTCAAGCTTTTCCGGCCCCGGTCCGGGAGTTCCGGCGAACGCGCCGGACGTTCGCGTCGCGACGGCACCCGCAGGCCCTATGGCTTCTCTCCTGCTATACGCCAACTTGTCTGAAGCGGCCCAGCCGAGATGGTTGCCGCCAGCAACTGAGCCTCAACGGCAGGCGCATCGTACATCGCAATCGACACTCGTCCGTCGGTAACTCGGTCATGGACGACGGGAGCGGAGTAGACCACGCTATCCACGGCAATCGCCAGTCTGCGGCCCACGTTCCTGGCTGTCAACTGACTGAGCCTGGTGAAGTTGCTGTCGGACAGGCAGAAGTCAACAATCTGGACGCTGAACGGCCGCGGTCTGGTCCTGGTCTGGGCCGTATCGATATTAGCGATCTTCACGCGTTGCACGCCGCCGTCAGTTATGACCGGCTCGGCTCCTGTCACGTAGAACCTGCGCAGCGTCTTCCCTTCGTACGTCTCGACTGGTCCGAAGGCAAAGCCCGCGCCCTCGGGCCAGGCACCGGCGGCCCGGTTCAGCAGTTCTACAAGCAGGTCATAGTCATCGGGTCTTACCCAGAAGCAGCCGCCACCGCCGCTGTCCTGGACGACGCGGGTGAAGTCGGCCAATGACTGTCGGGATTGTGGCTGGTCGTAGTACGCGGCGACCGAGTTCAGCGCAGCGGCGGTTGCGCTGTCACTCCTGACCTCGTACAGACACAGCGCCCCGCGAGCACTCGCTACAGCAGCGACCTGCGTGCTGTCAAGCGGGGTGGGTGATTGGACTGTAATCGGGCTATCTCGGGCCTGAACCGCGCACCGCGAGTATCCGAGGAATTCAAGCCGCCGGGCTATGACGCCGGCGTCGTGGGCGGCTGCCGCAGTTGAGTTAGAGCAGGCGCGAAGCACAAGCGCACGACCTTTGACTTCGCTGCGAGAACCGCAGGATAGGACAAGGCAGACAAGAACCACGGCCGTGTATCGGACCATGACCATCTCCTAGTCGGTTGACAACCTGCCGCTATCAGCCAGTTCCACGCCTTCTGTCCGACACGCGGCCAACTGGGGCTCGCCTCAGTGTAGACGTGACCCCCGCTGGGTCAAGACGTGCCTGAGCGTTTGCGGCTGCCCGGGCCTTTGCCCGGTACGCGGCCGATGGATTCGATGCGCTGTAGCAGGCAAGCCTGACACGCCGCGGCAGTGTCGCCGACGCAGGCTTTGTCGGGGTAGATCTCATAGAGCTTGCGGTATTTCACCGGCGTCAGATTGGGCATCCACACGTTCGCGCCCCGTTCGAGCCCAAGTTCGCGTCCGTTCTCGTTGTTGACCGTGGCAAGAGCCGTCGTTGCCGGTATGTTCGCGTCCGGGCACGTCAGTCGCGTCAAGGCGATGACCTTCGTCGTCATCACGTCGGTGGCAGGAACCTGCTCTCCGGCCGGGAGCGCAAGCGCTGCGGCGTCGCGCCCGAGCGGGGTATCAGGATGCGCGAGGTACGGTCCGACCCCGACCATGTCCAGATCCAACTCGCGGAAGAGCATGATGTCATTGGCCAGCGACTCATAGCTCTGACCTGGTATGCCGACCATCACGCCGGAGCCGACTTCGTAGCCAAGCCGCTTCAGCCTGCGCAGCAGTTCGATTCGGTCGCTGCGTTCGCTCCCGCAATCCGGGTGTATGCGATGAAAGAGAGCGCTGTCCGAAGTCTCATGCCGCAACAGGTAGCGGTCCGCTCCCGCCTCCCGCCACTCAGTCAGTTCCTCGCCGCTCCGCTCGCCCAGTGAGAGGGTGACTGCCAGCGGAGTCTCTGCCTTGATGAAATGGACGTGCCGGGTGATACGTTCGCGCGGCAGTCCTGAATCCTCGCCTGCCTGCAGAACCACTGTTCCATACCCGAGTTGCACGCCGAGCCGAACACAGTCCGTTACTTCCTCCTCGGTCATCCGGTAGCGCTCGATCTTCCGGCTGCCGCGGATGCCACAATAGTGACAATCGCGCCGGCAGTAGCTGGACAGCTCAATCAACCCGCGCAGGTGGATTTGGTCGCCGACGTGCTCGCGCCGCACGCGGTCCGCGTTCTCCCAGAGGAAGTCGAGCTTCCAAGCTTCCTCTTCCTTAAGCCAGGCCAGGACTTCATCGCGGGAAAACTGGGGACAGTCCCCCGGAGCGCTCTGCGCGCGGGACAGTCCCCGTTTTCCCTGCAGCAGTTTCATGGCCGCGCCCGCGGCCTGCATTCCCGGTCAGCCGCCTTCCCAGGGATTGAACTCGGAACTACTCATCTTGCCGCCTTTCGTTCACGGTACACCTCGAGCGCGGCCGGGAACGGCTCGAGCGCGCGCTCGAAGATCCCCAGCGAGTAGGCGATGGTCAGACCGTAGTTGGTAATCGGCACACCCTGGTCGCGGCACCGCGCCACGCGATTCAATACTGCCCGGCGATTGGTCATACAGGCGCCGCAGTGAATGACCAGCTTGTAGCTGGAAAGGTCTTCGGGGAAGTCGTGCCCCTGGTGGGTCGTGAACTCGAGCTTCCCGCCGACATATTGAGTCAGCCAGCGCGGTATCTTCACCCGACCGATGTCATCGCCAATCGGGTGATGGGTGCAGCTCTCGGCTACGAGCACCCTGTCGCCCGGCTTCAACCGCTCAATCGCGGTGGCGCCCCGCACCATCTCGACGAGGTCGCCCTTGAACCTAGCGAAGAGAATCGAAAACGAAGTGAGCTTCACGTCTTTCGGCGTGTCCCCGGCCACCTTGAGGAAAGCCTGCGAGTCGGTGACGACGATGTCCGGCTTTCGGTTCAGCCTCAGCAGGGCATCACGCAGCTCACGTTCCTTCACCACCATGCAGTAAGCGTCGTTATCCAGCAGGTCGCGGATGGTCTGCACCTGCGGCTGGATGAGCCGACCGCGCGGCGCTTCCTTGTCGATCGGCACCACCAGCACTGCTAGCCCGCCTGAAGGCAGCAGGTCGCCGACAATCGCCGGCGGGTTCACGAACTCCTCCGGCGCCGACGCAATCAGGGCCTCGCGCAGGGCCAGGATGCCTTCGCCCTTTGGGGCCGCTGTACGCACGACGCGCACGCCGGAATCTCGCAGCTTGCGTTCGTGTTCTGCGGTGGCCTCTGGGACACGATCCGAAACTCCAGGCGAGTTTCGGTCATGTCCCTCGGCCAAGACAGCCCCTGAAGGTACAGTCCCCATTTTCCCCTCGGCCAGGTCTGACTTGTTGAAGACCACGATGGCCGGAACGTTGCGTTTGCCCAGCTCGTCGACCATCGCCTGCTCGAAGTCGTTCCACTTCCCGGCCTCAGCCACAATGACACCGACGTCGGTCCGGTCGATGACCTTGCGCGTCTTCTCGACCCGCATCTCGCCGAGCGCACCGACGTCGTCCACACCCGCCGTATCGATGAAGAGCACCGGGCCGAGCGGCAACAACTCCATCGGCTTCTCGACCGGGTCAGTCGTGGTCCCGGCTACGTCGGATACGATTGAAACCTGCTGGCGCGTGAGCGCATTCAGCAGCGAGGACTTACCGACGTTCCGCCGGCCGAAGATCCCGATGTGCAGCCGGAGTGACTTGGGTGCCTTCATCCTCACTTGCCCCCTTGACCCCTTGGCCGCTCGACCCCTTCTTCCGGGCTCCCCAGCCGATTCACCGCCTCCGGCGACACCAGCTCGTCGAACCGCTTGCCCGGGATGCCATGCTTCTCTTCGGCAAGCTGCCGCAGCGATTTTCCGGTTGCCCGCGACTCCTTGGCCAGTGCTTCGGCCTTGTCATAGCCAAGCTCCTCCACCAGCGCGGTCACGGTCGCTGTCGTCGATTCCACGAACTGACGGCAGCGTTCAGGATTGGCTTTGATGCCGGTCACGCAGTGCATCCTCAGAATCCGGCAGGCATTGTGCAGCAGCTCCAGCTCGTCGAGCAGGGCACTGGCGATGATCGGCATGAACTGGTTCAGCTCAAGGTTCCCGGCCGAAGCAGCGTGAGCGATGACCGCATCGTACCCGAACACCATCATCGCCGCCTGCGCCACCGCCTCGGGAATCACCGGGTTAACCTTGCCCGGCATGATTGTCGAACCTGCCTGCCTCTCCGGTAGTGCAATCTCGCCCAGACCGGCCTCCGGTCCTGACGCCAGCAGGCGCAGGTCGTTCGCCACCTTGATCAGGTTGGCCGCACACGCCTTGATCGTGCCCGAAACTTCGACGAAGGCGTCCACGTTCTGCGTCGCCTCGACCAGGTTCTCAGCCCGTCCCAGGCCGATGCCGGTGATGTCGCGCAGGTGGTCCGCCACGCTGAAGATGTAGCTCCGCGGCGCTCCAATCCCCGTACCGACCGCAGTTCCACCGAGGTTCACGGTACGCAGCCGTTCTTCGCTCTTGAACACCCGCCAGCGGTCACGGGCAAACGCCTCGGCATACGCGCCCATTTCCCGACCGAGCGTAACGAGCACCGCATCCTGCATCTCGGTGCGACCTACTTTGACCACGCCGGCGAACTCCTGTTCCTTGGCTTGAAACGCTTCCTGTAAAGCGACCAGCTCTTCTTCCAACCCGCGCAGCGACATCACGGCGGCGACCCGAAGCGCAGTCGGGAACGTGTCGTTCGTCGACTGATGGAGGTTAAGGTCGTCGTGCGGCGAGACCCGCGCGTAGTTGCCGAGCGGCTCGCCCAGAATCTGAAGCGCCCGGTTCGCGAGCACCTCGTTCACGTTCATGTTGGTGGAAGTACCGGCCCCGCCCTGCAAGGCGTCCACCATCACCTGCCCATCGAACCTGCCTTCCATCGTCTCACGGCACGCCTGCTCGATTGCATCGGCCTTCGCCGTGTCGTTCTTCCAGAGACCCAGCGCCCGGTTGGCCCGCGCGCACGCCAACTTCACCGCGCCGAATGCGTGAACCAGCATCACGTGCACTGGCCGGCCCGAGAGCGGGAAGTTCTCAAGCGCACGCACCGTGTGGATGCCGTAGAGCGCGCCGGCCGGCACGTCGCGCTCACCCAGGAGGTCCGTCTCCTGGCGGGTGGAAACCGATGAGCGGAACCGGGCAAACTCCTCGCGCACCAAGTTGCCGAACTCCGGCGTCACGTTCTCGCCGAACACGGCGAACTCGGCATCGGACACGACCAGCTCGACCGGCTCCAGCCGCTCAGCGCCGACGCTCCAGAGGAAATCCCAGCGCCGGCCCTCGGCCCGGCATAGCCAGAGCTTGACCTCGCGCCCGCGCGCCAGCCGGGTCAGTGTCTCTCGAAACTCAGTGGTATTGCTCATGATGCTCTATGCTCCACTTACCACGCAGAAGAACATCCCCTCTCCTCGCCGAGGAGAGGCTCAGGATGAGGAGGGTCCTGTCTCACCCTCACCCCGACCCTCTCCCGTTCAAGGGAGAGGGAGTTATCCACACCGAACCCGTACGTACGAATGTCACTCACGATGCTTTGCGTTCCATACACCGTGCTCGACGCCGCGACTGCCCGGCATGATGCATCGTGCATCAAGCATGGCGCGTTCTCAGAAGTACAGGTCTCGCTCATCGGTTGTCCGTATCTTCTCGATTCGGGACTGCACCTGGGCACGCCTCTTCTCGTCGGGGATCTGCGCCGTCTCCTTCTCAATCAGAATGAAGCCGTCGCGCTTCGTCTCCTCCGACGCGTAGTCAGTCAGGTACTCGGCCAGCGTGGTCAAAGCGTTGGGCGTGCAGTAGCGCTTGATGAAGCCGGGAATCGAGAACTCCATGAAGTGTTCGCCGGTGCGTCCCAGCCGGTAGCAGGACGTGCACCAGCTCGGGATATAGCCATCCTGTATCAACTCCCGGACTACGATGTCAAGCGGCCGCGTGTCGTGCAACTCGAACTGCTCCCGCTCGAGATTCTGAGGGAAATGGGGACTGTACCGCGCGTCCTCGCGCTCCGAGGGACTGTCCCCGTTTCCCCCGCCATAGTTCTCCTGGTACGCACCAAGCTCGATCCGCGAACCCGCATCAATCTGCGATACACCGAGCTGCAGGCACTCGCGCCGCAGTTCCGGTGACTCGCGCGCGGTCAGAATCATGCCGGTGTAGGGCACGCTCAGACGCAGAACTGCAATCACCTTCTTGAAGTCCTCGTCCGACACGAAGTGCGACCGATCCATCTCAACGTTCGAAGCGACATTCACACGCGGGAAGCTGATCGTGTGCGGTCCGACCCCGCATCGCTCTTCGAGATGGGTGGTGTGGGCGAGCAGCCCCATCACCTCGAATCGCCAGTCGTAGAGCCCGAAGAGCGCGCCGATGCCCACGTCGTCCACCCCTGCCTCCATCGCCCGGTCGTGCGAAGTCAGCCGCCAAACGTAGTCGCCCTTGCGCGTGTTCGCCGGGTGCATCACCCGATAGGTCGGATGGTGATAGGTCTCCTGGAACACCTGATACGTCCCGATACCCACGGCCTTCATCGTCCGGTAGCCCTCGACGTCGAGGGGCGCGGCGTTGACATTCACGCGTCGGATTTCTCCCTTCCCGACTTTGGTCGAGTAGACGATGCTGATGACGCGCGCCATCTCTGCGGGCGAGTAGTCCGGGTGCTCGCCCCAGACGAGAATCAGCCGCTTGTGCCCCTGTCCCTCGAGCGCAACCAGCTCGGAGTGAAGCTCCTCGTCGGTCAACGTCTTGCGGACCGCGTCGCGGTTCGAGCTTCTGAATCCGCAGTAGGCGCAGTTATTGATGCACTTGTCGCCGACATAGAGCGGAGCGAAGAGCACGATACGGTTGCCGTAGACTTCGGTCTTCAGCTTCCGCGCGGCGGCGAACACCTCCTGCCACAGGTCGGGATCTTTGATGGCGAGCAGGGCTGCGGTCTCATCCGGTTCGAGCCGCTTCTTCGAAAGCGATTTCGCCAGCACCTCGCGCACCCTTGCCGGGTCCGGCTTCGCCGCGGCCAAGGTCTCCTCGATCTTCCGGTCGTCGATGAAGTCAGCTACTTCAGACCTCGAAGCTGTGCTCATCGCATTTCCTCCGGTCCTTCTGCCATTTTGACCTTTGCATTTTGCAGTTTGCATTCTGCATTGCCCTCTTTCCTGCGGAGCGCCGCCTTAACGCTCACGCCCGGTATCGCGCCGAGCTTCCCGGTCAAGGCGCCGATGTCGTCATTCGAGCCGTCAACGATGACGGAGACGACCGACATGTTCCGTTCACGGTAGGGAATACCCATGCGGCCGACGATAATGCGAGCGTACTCGCTCAGTATCTGGTTCACCTTGGGCGCGGTGTCGAGCCGGTTCTCGACGAACACGGCGACTACACCCAAGCGGTGTTCACGGACAGCATCTGACTCATTCATGTCAATCCTTCTAAGTTAGGAGTTAGCTGTTAGGGGTTAGGAGTGTCCGAGCCTGACTGCTACCTGCTAACTCCTACCTGCTAACTGATCTCAGATGAAGTTCCCCTCATGACTCAGGCGCTTCGCGCCCTCGTCCGGGAAGTAGCTTCGATTCTGATTCCTCCGGGCCGGCAAAGCCTGCCCGTCAGACGCGGAGATGATAATATAGAAAGCTCTACAGGTCAAACGCAGCAGTATGAAGACATGAGACAGGAGATCGAAGAACCTGGTGCAACAGAAGGGAAGCAGAACGGAGAAGAAGGAAGACCCGTCATCTGCAAGTCCGCATCTGCGGGCCAGAATGTAGAGTCGGTCGTCACACGAGCTTCCCAACTCGGGCCAAAGCCCAACGCCACGGAACATTCCACTCGGCAAATCACTTGGTGATTAGCTCGTCAAGTCTGACGGCAAGTGACTTGCGAAGCAAGCTGGCATGTCACGCAGCGACTCGCTCTGCGACTCATCTGCCTAACGAATCATCCAGTCACTTGGTAACTTGTTCTGCAATTCACCAGGCGATTTACCAGGTAATACACTCGTCTACTCACTGGACAAGTCATACGCCAACTTGCTATCATATTCATTCGGTAAATTACTGGTAAGGTGAATGGACAAGTCACCTGGATTGTCACTGGGGGAGTAACTAGGGGAGTGAATCGGTAAGCGCTCTATTCAGCGCTGGCTTCAGTAACATATGTCATTTGCTATTAAGCAGTTCTGCAGTATAAAGGTCGGTCTTGACTGCTGATACTCGTTGGCGTATCATGCTGTGGCCGGTAGAGAAGAACAAATGGAGGAACAAGATGACTGACCCAAAGAAGAGAGCCGACCGCTGGAAGGCGAAGTACAATCTGAAGCGCGTGAACGAGACCCTCACCGACCTGCGCGAAGACATGGCCGCGCGTTATGAGGCGGCCATTGCCCAGGTCTACGCGATGGAGACCAAGGTCAAAGAGGTCATCAACGCCGCGGGCGTTTCGACCTCGCAGTATGTCCCCTACCTCAACTTCGGGAGGCAGCTCTACAAGCTGAGCCGACAGCAGGGCATATCGGGCGAGAGCTTCGCGATGGCCGCTCAGGTGCTCCTCGACAAGTGGGCAGCCCGCGGTTGCGACCCGGACGTGCTGGCCAAGATCAGGACCGACGTTTTCGACATCCCCGCGCCGAAGCAGTAACGCGTCTCGCTCTGCCGTCAGCTCGCCCTTGACTCGTGACCGTGCAGGCATAAACTGAAATGAGATGAACACCGATGCGGATTGGCGTGACGATATCGTCAGCACTCCTGACGTGCTGCATGGCAAGCCGAGAATCAGAGGAACACGGATACCGGTCAGTCTGGTTCTTGGCTACCTTGCGGCGGGCAGGACTGCCGATGACATCAGACGGGAGTTCCCGGACCTCACTCAGCAGCAGATTTCCGCCTGTCTCAGCTACGCGCGCGACCTTTCGGAGTTCGAAATCGCTCCGGCATGAGTCTGCGGTTCTTCGCGGACCATTGCGTCTCAAACGCTATCGTTGACCACCTGAGATCGCAGGGGCACGAGGTTCTACGTTTGCGCGATCACCTCGACCCCGAATCACCTGACTCGATCGTCATCGCTCGGGCGCAGGAACTCAGTTCGATACTGCTCTCCTTGAACGGTGATTTCGCAGACATCGTTACCTATCCGCCGTCGCGATACGGGGGCATCATCGCGCTGGAAGTCCATGACCATCCCGAAGTCATACCGGTGATTCTCAGCCGGCTATCGGCCTACATCTCTCTGCACCCTGATTCCGACGACTACCGCGGCAAGTTATTCGTTGTCGCGACCCACCGAATCCGCATCCGGCAGTAACCCACCTGTCCAGACCGGTCGCACCTCCAAAGCGACAGACCCGCTAGACGGCGTGCCCGCGGCTGCGACCCCGAGGTACTGGCCAAGATCCGAACCGACGTCTTCGACATCCCGGCTCCGAAGTCATAGACAGGGCGACGGCCAACCCGG
>Ga0172371_10005756_pt1 | contig 18285 bp, 18 predicted proteins | sample Lak12m_FD_114543 | JGI IMG/M metagenome (GOLD analysis project Ga0172371, IMG submission 114543) | Freshwater microbial communities from Kabuno Bay, South-Kivu, Congo - kab_022012_12m | ecosystem: Environmental > Aquatic > Freshwater > Lake | place: Democratic Republic of the Congo: South-Kivu...
GGAGAGCATATTACTTCGGATTTGGCGATCGGCCTTCGCACTTCCGTGGACGCCGCGGAGAAAATTAAAATTGAATACGGATCTTGCCTGCCCGGAGAGATTGACAAGAAAGAAGAGATTGATTTGAAAAAAATAGCGCCTAAAGAAAGCGGCATTGTTTTCCGCCGCGAAATCGCGGAGATTATTGAAGCGCGCGGCGAGGAAATTTTTAAAATGATCGATAAAGAACTCCATAAAATTGGCCGCTCAAGCCAACTTCCTTCTGGCGCGGTTTTAGTGGGCGGCGGGGCAAAGTTGCCGGGCATTGTTGATTTGGCCAAAGAAATATTGCGCCTTCCCGGCCAAGTCGGTTTTCCTCTAGGGTTTTCCGCGGCGATTGACAAAGTTGACGATCCCAGTTTTGCCACGGTCGCGGGATTGGCGCATTGGCCATTTAATGGCGGCAATAAATTTTCTTCAAGCGCCCAAGGAGAAGGTTCTTCCAAGTTTGATTGGATGAATAGAATAAGGCGCGGGATAAAACATTTTCTGCCATAGGAAAAAATTTTTGCGCTTGGTATTGCCAGGAAAATAAAGATCGTTTATAATGCTATGAAGATTTCGTTATAATATTTTTATGGAAATTAAACCAGATTTAGAAACTTTCGCGCGACTCAAGGTTATTGGCATTGGCGGTTCAGGCGGCAACGCGATCAATCGAATGATTGCCTCGGACATTAAAGGCGTGGAATTTATTGCCGTGAATACGGACGCTCAGGCTTTGCAAAAAAGCAATGCGTCCGTCCGCATTCACATTGGCAAAAATATTACCAAAGGACTTGGCGCGGGAATGGATCCGGAAGTCGGCCGGCAGGCCGCGGAAGAATCGCGCGACGAAATTGGGAAAGCTTTAAAAGGCTCGGACATGGTTTTTATTACTTGCGGTCTTGGCGGCGGAACAGGCACGGGCGCGAGCTCGGTGATCGCGAATTTGGCGCGGGAAGCGGGAATTTTAACCGTTGGTGTGATTACCAAGCCTTTTAATTTTGAAGGAATCGCGCGGCGCAATATCGCGGAACAAGGTTTGGTCACATTAGCTAAAGAAGTAGATACTTTAATCACCATTCCCAATGATCGGCTCCTGCAAGTTATTGATAAATCTACTTCATTGTTGGAAGCTTTTGAAATTGTGGATGATGTTTTGCGCCAAGGCGTGCAAGGCATTTCGGATTTGATTGTCGTGCCTGGAATTGTGAATGTTGATTTTGCCGATGTCAAAGCGATTATGCGCGACGCCGGATCAGCCTTAATGGGCATTGGACGCGCGTCAGGCGAAAATCGCGCGGCCGAGGCGGCGCGGCTGGCGATTTCCAGTCCTCTTTTGGAACTTTCCGTGGATGGGGCAAAGGGCGTACTTTTCAATGTTACCGGCGGATCTGATTTGGGAATGTATGAAATTGACGAAGCCGCCAAAGTGATTACCGAAAGAGTTTCCCCGGAAGCGAAAATTATTTTTGGCGCGGTGATTGATCCGGAAATTGAAGGCGAAATTAAAATTACTGTCATTGCCACGGGTTTTGAAGGCAAAAGAAAAGAAGAAGAAAAGAAAAGCCCGGAAGAAGACATTTTCAGCCCCGAATCTAATGAAGAGCCGTTGGACGTCAAAGTGAAAGAAGAAGAAAAAGATAAAAAGCAAAACGAGGAAGACGAGTTGGATATTCCGGCGTTTATAAGGAAGAAAATGGGGAGATAAAAATTTATTTTAAAACTATAGATAAAAATTAAAAAAATTTGCAAACAAGCCTCCTTTTCAGGAGGCTTGTTTTTATTTCATTTCGGACTTATCCACAAGTAATTTCCTACAGCTTGTGGTATACTGGTATTGTTGCATACAACATATTGTTATTTTTATGAAATGCCCTAATTGCTCCGCCGGGGAAACCAAAGTTATTGATTCGCGGGCGGCGAATGACGGCCTGGCGATCCGCCGGCGGCGCTTATGTTCGCGCTGCCGTTCCCGTTTTTCCACTTACGAAGAAGTGGAGTTATTAAATTTTTATGTGATTAAAAAAGACGGCCGGCGCGAACTTTACGCCCGATCTAAAATGGAGCGAGGGGTGCGCCGCGCTTGCGAAAAACGGCCGATCCCTGAAGAAACGATTTTAAAATTGATTTCGCGCATTGAACAAAAAATTCGCGCTGGCCGCAAAAGAGAAGTAGAAAGCTCTACAATCGGCGAGCTAGTGATGAAAGAACTGAAAAAATTGGATGAAATCGCTTATATCCGTTTTGCCTCGGTTTATAAATCTTTTAAAGACGTGGAAAGTCTGGCTCGCGAATTGGGTGAATTTACGGATTTGCGCAAGAAAATTTGCCAATAAAATCTGGATCCCCGCCTACGCGAGGATGACATTAAACTTATGGCCAAACAAAAACAAGTTGTTAAAATCAAAAAACGCGACGGCCGGATTGTTCCTTTTGAACCGGAGAAAATCGCGACCGCGATTTTCAAAGCGGCCCAAGCCGTGGGCGGCCGCAATCGCAAACTCGCGGCCGCGCTCGCGGGGAAAGTGGCCAGGCTTTTGAATGAAAAGTTTGATGGTCATACTATTCCAAATGTTGAGCAAGTGCAGGATTTCGTGGAAAAAGTTTTGATTGAGGAAGGGCACGCCAAGACCGCCAAAGCCTATATTCTCTATCGCGATCAACACGCGCGCTTGCGTGATTTGCGCAAATTTATTGATTCTGATCAATTGATTGAAGGCTATTTGTCGCAATTGGATTGGCGCGTGCGCGAGAACAGCAATATGACATTTTCTTTGCAAGGCTTAAACAATCATGTCGCTTCCGCGGTTTCCTCGCATTATTGGCTACATAAAATTTATCCGCCTGAAGTGCGGGACGCGCATTTGAATCGCGATTTGCACATTCACGATTTGCAGCTTTTATCCGCTTATTGCACGGGCTGGGATTTGCGCGATTTGCTTTTGCGCGGTTTTGGCGGGGTTTCGGGAAAAATTGAAAGCATGCCACCCAAGCATTTGCGCACGGCCTTGGGTCAGGTGGTGAACTTTTTTTATACTGTCCAAGGCGAGATTGCCGGGGCCGTTGCTTTTTCCAATTTTGACACTTATCTCGCGCCATTTATTCATTACGACAAATTAAGCTACGGAGAAGTCAAGCAATGTTTGCAGGAATTTATGTTTAACATGAATGTGCCGACGCGAGTCGGGTTTCAAACGCCTTTTACTAATATCACTTTAGATTTAACTGTACCTGCTAATGTGAAGGATGAACCAGTGGTGATTGGCGGTAAATTGCAAAAAGAAAACTACGGTGCATTCCAAAAAGAAATGGACATCTTTAACCAAGCTTTTGGCGAAGTAATGTTGGAAGGTGATGCTAAAGGCAGGGTTTTTTCTTTTCCTATTCCGACAATTAATATTACACGTAATTTCACTTGGAATAAAAAGGAATGGCGGCCGATCTGGGAAATGACTGCTAAATACGGCGTGCCCTATTTTGCAAATTTTGTGAATTCGGATATGAAATCGGAGGACGCAAGGAGTATGTGTCCTATTGCTGCTCGAGAGAAAGTACTAATTCAATCGAGTCGAGGTAGAGGTTTAGAGTATGTAGAGATCAAAAATACTTATGAGGGTAATAAGAAAGGAGAGAAATATGAAATTTACAGTGATGGAAAGTTCGTAAGGGGCCATTTTAACAAATTTAAAGACCAGAAAATGATTGAGATTTTGCTTGAAAATGGGCATAAATTTCAACAAAGTGATGAACACCTAAATTATGTTTTGGAAGATTCTAATGCCAAAGTCAAAGAATTAAAAGGCAAGGATCTAAAAAGAGGGATGTATCTTCCTTATTCTTTAAATATTTATCAGGGCAGAGGAGGGAATAAGGATTTGGGATATTTCGTGGGCGCCTATGCCGGTGATGGCTCTTTCGATGATGAGACAGCGGTTGTATTTTCCTTAGAAGGACAGAGAAAAAAGGAAGTGATTGAGAGACTGCAAAGAGTTTCCCAAAAGTTTTTTGGAGCAAATTACCAGACAAAGATTTACCCTGGTCAAAAACTTTTAACTTTGAGAGTTTACTCTCGGGCTGCGGTTGGTCTGTGTAAAGATTTCGTGGCCGGGAAAAAGCGAGGCAAGTATTATAGAGCAAGGATTTTCGGGACAAGTATTGATTTTAGGAAAGGAGTAATAGAGGGGCATTATGCTACTGATGGGGGAAATAGACATAGGATTTATACTTCTTCTCCTAAGATGGTAGAAAGTTTGAATATGCTCGCCGCTACTTTGGGCACTACGACTAATGTCTACAAAGACAAACGTCAAGGGAGGTTGGGAGAGGAGCCTAATTATGCTGTTTTAATTTATCAGCTGAATAGAAAGCGTTATGGCCATGTTTGGTTTAAGAAGGATGATAAACTTTGGGTTAGAATCGAACGTATCAAGAGGATTGCTAATTCAGTGGCTTATTGTTTTGAGGTTTTGGCAGATGAACCTGTATTTACGGTTGGTACAACAGGAATTTTAACTCACAATTGCCGCTTGCGTCTTGACAATCGCGAATTGCGCAAGAGAGGCGGCGGGCTTTTTGGCGCGAATCCGCTTACGGGAAGCATTGGCGTAGTTACGATCAATCTGCCGCGCTTGGGGTATTTGGCAAAAAACAAGTCCGATTTTTTCAAGCGGTTGGAAAAAGTAATGGCAATCGCCCGCGAAAGTTTGCGGATTAAGAGAGAAGTCCTGGAGCGCTTTACCGAAGAAGGGCTTTATCCTTATTGCCGCCATTATTTGGATAAAATTAAAGAAGGATTCAATGAATACTGGCGCAATCATTTTAATACGATCGGCCTTTTAGGCATGAATGAAGCAGCTTTGAATTTGTTAAAAACATCCATCGCAAGCCGCGCTGGCCACAAGTTCGCACTGGATACTTTGCGCTTTATGCGCGAGCGCTTAATGGATTATCAAAACACGGAAAACCAGCTTTACAATTTGGAAGCAACGCCAGGCGAGGGGACAAGCTACAGTTTTGCCAAACAAGACAAAGAAAATTATCCCAAAATTATTGTTGCCAATGAAAAAGCGTATCAAACCGGCGCCAAGCCTTACTATACCAATTCCACGCATTTGCCGGTTAATTTCACTGATGATTTTTTTGAAGCCCTGGATCGGCAGGACGATTTGCAATCTCTTTATACCGGCGGAACCGTCATCCACGGATTTTTAGGCGAGCGTCTGCCCAATATTGCGGCGGTGAAAAAGCTCGTGAAAAAAATTGCTTATCAATATCATCTGCCTTATTTTACTTTGACACCGACTTTCAGTATTTGCCCCAAGCATGGCTATTTAGCCGGCGAACATGAATATTGCCCGAAATGCGACGCCGAAATCGGCTATGGCGTAAAATTAAAAACGAAAAATGTCAGCCCAAGACCTGCCCGCTAATTGGCAGGCGGGCTGATCCGCCTAGGGCGGAAAAAATGAAAAATTACAAATTAAAAATTAAAATAGTTAAAAAAGGAAAAATAAAATGAAAAAGATAATGAAAAATTTAGAGGCGCAACGGACAAAATGCGAAATCTATTCGCGGGTGGTTGGCTATTTGCGGCCAGTCAAACAATGGAATGACGGCAAGCAAGCCGAATTTGCCGAAAGGAAAGAGTATAAAGTGGCAAAAGATTAACCTCCCTAGATCTAGGGGGTTTGGGGGGTGCATAATGCTAATTCGCGGCTTTCAAAAGTTTTCGCTTTTAGACTATCCGGGAAAAATCTGCGCGATTATATTCACGTCTGGCTGCACTTTGCGCTGTCCTTTTTGCTATAATTCGGAACTTGTTCAAGAAGAAAAAAATCTTCCCATTTTTTCGGTTAAAGAGATTTTAAATTTTTTAAAAAAGCGGCGCAAGAAGCTGGAAGGCTTGGTTGTAACTGGCGGCGAGCCGACAATGCAGGCTGATTTGCCAAAATTTTTGGCAGCCGTGAAAAAATTAAATTATGTCGTGAAGCTTGACACCAACGGCTCTAACCCGGCAATGCTCGCGCAACTTGTGAAACAAAAATTAGTGGATTACGCGGCAATGGATATTAAAACAAGTTGGGAAAATTATTTTCGCCTTAGCCCGAATGTGGAAATCGCAAAAATCAAGGCGAGCGTGGATTTTTTGAAAAAAACCGGCGCGGCGGGGAAATTTCATTATGAATTTCGAACTACGGTCGCGCCGGATTTTGTGGACGCGCGAATTATGGCGCAAATCGGCAAGATTATCCAAGGCGCGCCGTTCTACGCTTTGCAACAATATTGGCCGGAGAAAACACTGCGGGAAGATTTAACAAAAAAAGTTTACTCGCAAAAAGAATTATTAAGTTTCAAGAAAATCGCGGAGAAATACGCGAGGAAAGTGGAGGTGAGGGGAGTATAATATAAATGAAAAATGAAAAAATAAAAATGAAAAACGACAAGGAAAAATTAAAAAAGAATTCCCCCCAAACTTTATTAGGAGATAATTGAATATATTTTTAAAAATTGATTTTTGAAAATTTTTAATTTTAGATTTTGGTTTTTCATTTTTCATTTTTATTTTTCATTAATTTTTATGAAAATTAAAATCCAACGGATAGATAAATCTTTACCTCTGCCTCGCTATGAAACCTCTGGCGCGGTTGGTTTTGATTTGATTTGCCGCAAAAGCACGACCGTGAAACCTCGTGAAATCGTGCGCATTCCGGCGAATATTGTGGTGCGCATTCCGCCGGGCTATATGTTAATGATTGTTGTTCGCTCTTCCACGCCTTTCAAAAAAGGCTTGGTTTTAATCAATGGCGCCGGAATCATTGACCAAGATTATTGCGGAGAAGACGATGAAATCAGGATTCAAGTCTATAATTTTATAGATAAAGATGTGACCGTGGAACGCGGCGAACGGATTGCTCAAGGAATTTTCGTGAAAGTTGCCAGAGGAGAATGGCAAGAAGTTGAAAAAATGGAAAAAAAATCGCGGGGCGGATTTGGGACGACGGGGTAAAATTTTTTTCTTTTCACAGGCGGGGAAATCAATTTTTTCACCTGTTTTTTTATTACTTATCCACAGTTGTCTTTTTTGACCTAGAATAAATAGTCGGGTATAATTAAATCAAACAATGCAAAACAGAATTACTAAAAGACAAAAAGAGCTTCTTTCAATCCTTTATACTTACATTAAAGATACGGGTTATCCGCCGACTTTTCAGGAAATGAAAAAAGAATTAAAGGTTTCTTCTAATCAGTCGATTATTGATCTGTTGAAAAAATTGGTGGATAAAAGAATTATTAAGCGGCAAGAAAATGCGGCGCGAAGCATTGCTATTCTACCTGCCGGCTACCAAATTTTAGGACGGCCGCCCCTAGTTGCCTTTTTGGGTTCAACTAGCGCCGGAGCGCCGATTGAAGCAATTGAGATTTCCGGCGAGTGGCAAGTAATGTCTAGCAATGTGACACAGTCAAAAGATAAGTTGGCACAATTAAAAGACGAGGTCTTTTTACTAAAAATCGCCGGTGATTCAATGATCAATGCCGGCATCGAGGATGGCGACGTCGTCCTGGTCAAGGAGCATAAAGAATTTGTTTCGGGCGACATTGTTTTGGCCCAAATTGGCAGCGACGCCACGATTAAGCGCTTTATTTCTGAAGATAAGCCTCCTTATGTTTATTTAAAGCCGGAAAACCCGAAATATGAAAACATCCTTTTTACTGATGAAGTTATTTTAAAAGGAAAAGTGATTTCCATTCTTAAAAAAGGTTATTGGAAACCGCTTTGCTAATTTTTATGCCTACCCAAAAAGTAAACAAAACTCGCGAAATTATTGATCAAATCTTCGGCGACCCCGAGACCAAATTCGGGCTTAAAGAATTTGCCGACCTCGAAATTGAAGAGATCCTCAAAATCACCGAAGAAGAGAAAGGCAAATTTTTTATCAAATGCTTAAACACTAAAAAATTCCGTCTGGTTTACGATAGCGCCAAGCAGAAAGGCAAGCCCGAGGAAATTGTCCGGCAACTCTGGCTTTACAAGCTCAATAAAAAGTATCAATATCCTCAAGAAAGAATGGCGATTGAACGCAGTATTAATTTTGGCCGTGAAATCCACGCCAAAGCCGCGGACATCGTTGTCTTCAAACCCGATAAAATTACCCCCTACATTATTGTAGAAACCAAATCGCCCACGGAAAAGAAAGGGATTGAGCAATTAAAAAGTTACTTGAATGCCGAAGGTTCGGAAATTGGCTTGTGGTCTAACGGCTTGGGCCGGATTATTCTTTACCGCCCTTACCCCAAAGAATTTAACGATACCTTGCCCGATCTGCCCACGGCGCGCCAAACCATTGACGATTTGTTGGAAGCCAAGCGAACTTACTATGACTACACAACCACGAAAGTTGATCTCAAGGCTGTGATCGAATCAATGGAGGAGTTAGTGCTGGCCAATGCCGGCGTGGATGTTTTCAGCGAAGTTTTCAAATTGATTTATGCGAAACTTTTTGATGAACACGAAGCAATAATTAACCGGCCGGATCACGAGGTCTTTTTCCGCAAATACAAAGACCCCAGCAAAACCTATAGCGCGATCAGCGAGCTTTTCCAAAAAGCGATCAAAAAATGGCCCGGCACTTTTTATGAGCAGGAGAGAATTAATCTTTCAGCCGAGCATTTATCCGTCGTTGTTGGGGAACTCGAAAAAGTGCGGCTTTATGGTTCGGATCTTTCCATTATTGACGAGGCCTTTGAGCATCTCATTCCCGAGGTGGCCAAAGGTAAGAAAGGCCAATATTTTACCCCGCGCCATGTCATCGCGATGGCTGTAAAAATGCTTAACCCTAAACCTAATGAGTATGTGATTGATCCGGCCTCGGGTTCAGGCGGCTTTTTGATCCGCGCGATGTATTGGGTGCGCGACCAACATTTGCAAGAATCCAATGCGGCAATGAAAGAATATGCCCAAGAATACATCTGGGGCATTGACTTTGCCGAGGAAATCTCCAAGGTCTCTAAGGCCTTAATGCTCATCGCGGGCGACGGCCGCTCCCATATGTTTAAATTAAACAGCCTGGATCCGCGAGAATGGCAAGGAGAGAATACGTCGCTTTTGGATGCGCGCGCTAAACTCAAGAGCCATCTTTTGAATTTAGAAGACGCGGCGGATAATGTTGAAAATGAAAAAAGTTTTCATTACTTTGATTTTGACGTGCTTCTGACTAATCCGCCCTTTGCCGGCGAGATCAAAGATCCTGGGATCTTGCGCCAATATTTTTTTGGCAAAAAGAGGGGGAAGCTCGTCAATAAAGTGGAAAGGCACATTTTATTTGTCGAGCGCACCTTGGATTTGATCCGTCCCGGCGGCCGTTTGGCGATTGTCCTCCCGCAAGGTGTTTTGAACAATACGAATATGGAATATGTGCGCGATTATCTTTTTGAAAAAGCGCGCATCTTGGCAGTTGTGGGTCTGCACGGCAATACATTTAAACCCCACACTGGCACCAAGACAAGCGTTTTGTTTTTACGGAAGTGGGCCGACACCGAAAAACCCATAAAAGACTATCCAATCTTTATGGCGGTTTCCAAAAAAGCAGGCAAAGATAATTCGGGAGATTATGTTTACAAAAAAGACGCAAAAGGAAATCTTGTGCACGACCCCAATGGCCGGAAGGTTTTGGACCATGATTTAGATGAAATCGCGGAGGAATTTATTAAATTTTCGAAAAAAGAAAAATTAGACTTTGTGTAAAATTATGTTTAATCAAAAAAGAAAACGAGAGAATCTAATCTATATTTTCATTGACGCTTCTAATCTTTGGCAAGTGCAAAAGGCTAAAGGTAGGTTTTTTGATTATGAAAAGCTAAGAAGATTTATCAAAGAGCATTTTAAGGGAACTTCAATAAAAGTATTTTATTATACCGCCTATCCTGCCGACGGAACGAGAGATTACAGCTTAGATGGTAGGCATAAATTTTTTACCTTTCTTAAAAAAGGACTGGGTTTTATTGTGCGAAAAAAGGAATTAAAACGGATTTCTGTGATTACTGAAGCCGGTCAGTCCATTGAAGAGAAAGAAAATATGGACGTAGAAATAACTATTGACGCCATGCACCACATTACGAAATACAATATAGCAGTATTGTTTACGGGAGATTCTGATTTTTTGGCTTTAGTAACCTACTTAAGAAGGGGAGGAAAAAAGGTTTATATTTTTTCTTCAAAAAATAATATTTCCGAAGAATTAAGGACCGGTGGAGATGGTTATTTTGACGTTTTGAATATTAAAAAGGATATTTGGGGTAAAGAATTAAGACATAGAGCAGAAAGAAACTAATTATGAAAACAACCCTCCGCGAGGAGGGTTGCCCTTAGATGTAATACCCTTTCAGTCTTATGACAAAACTGAAAGACACCATTATTATACCTTTTCGTTTTATCAATGTCAACATTTAGGTTTGTAAACTAAAATGGCCAGAAAAAGAACAAAAAATTTGTTTTGTGGGAATGCTATGACTCTAGAGGAGAAAAACTTTTGGGAAGATTATAAAAGGCGCATATTAAATCCGATCGAAATACTCATCCAGCAACAGCAAACAGAGGCAGCGACTAAGTTAATGTTAGTAGCAATTGAAAATTTTGGAAGCTTTAGACTGGGTAGAGGATTAAATAATAGCAAAAATCGCGTGCTTCCCGGAGGCGGCGGGAGATCATCAACAAAGATTATCCAAAATGGTTTTGAAAAGCAGAAGGAGCGAGATGCTTTTTATTGTTTCTTGAAAGAATATCTGAGGGAACTTTTCCAATATAGGCATAAGTTATGGGAAGATTTTCGAAACAGCATGATTCACAATGGTATAATCCCCTTAGGGTATGCTTTGGGTTTGGTAGGTAAGTTAATAACAACTCCGACGAAGGGAAAACTTACAATAAATGTAAAAAGATTATATAAAACTGTTACGACAACATCCCTGCCCGCTTTCGATCAGGAGCTTAATGACCCAGAGAAAGGATTTGTTCTAACGCGGTGGCGCGCTCGATATAAATACTTAACAAATAAATGACCTTTTCCATCATCCAAAAATCCCAACTCGAAGGCGCACAGCGGCTGGATGCAGGAAGTTGGTTTCGATATGTCAAACCAATTTACGATAAAAGGAGAAAACTTATCAATCCAGAAAAAAGCAAACTTGTTTCTATTATTGACAACAAAAAATACGAGAAGCTGAAAAATTTAATAGAGGAAGTAGGAAAAAATGTCAGAAATTTTGAACATATATTTAGAATAAAAAATCAACTCAAAGATGCAGATGCTGACGATCGTATAGATGATATGATCAGTGAATTAAGGGCTGCAAGCTATTTAATAGATCAAGGATATAGAGAAATAGAATATCAAAAGAAAGCACTAGATTTTAAGTGCAGAAAAGGTGAGAAAGACTTTTTAATTGAGGTTAAATTTTTTAGGGGACCAGACTTTAAAACTCAAGATTATAGAAAAGAAGTTAAGGCATATAAACTTTCGCCCGATAAGCTTATAGATCTACTGAAAAATAAATTAAAAGAAGCTGAAAAACAGCTAGACAGATATAATAAACATAATGAAAAAATGTTAATATTTGTCACCAATCTTTTAGAGGCAGAGATGGGTTGGTTCGGTGGAGAAGTAATGAAGTGGTGCGAAAATCAGAAGATGGAAGTAATTTTTATAACGAGGAGCGGCGATATTTATTAATAAAATGATTACCTTTTCCATCATCCAAAAATCCCAGCTCGAAGGCGCCCATCGACTGGATGCAGAATATTACCAGCCGGAGTACCTTATTGATTTTTCGAAAGGCAAATGGAAGCCGATTGGGGAAATTTCAGAAATTTGTCAGTATGGTCTTTCGAAGGCAATGAATGAAGATAAAAATGGCTTCCCAATTTTTAAGATGAACGACATCAAAGACGCCTTTTTAGTAGATGAAGAATTGAAATATGCTGACATCTCTAAAGAATTATTTAATCAATTCAAACTTCAAAAAAATGATGTATTATTTAATCGCGTAAACGCAGAAGAATTTGTTGGTCGCACTGGAATTTTCAAATTGGATGGTAGTTATACTTTTGCCTCTTATTTGGTCAAACTTAAAGTTCGAAAAAATAGTCACATACTACCAGACTATTTGAACCTTTTCCTAAATTCGTCTTTTGGGATAAAACAGATCCGAAGATATAGAAGGAGGGCAGTAAATCAAGCTAATGTAAATGCTGAAGAATTAAAAAAGATCAAAATAGCAGTTTTGCCGTTAACCTTTCAAAAGGAAATCCGAGAAGTATCTGATAAAATATGGAGCCTATTGGTTTTATCAAAGTCCCTTTATTCCCAGGCCGAAAATTTATTTTTGGAAGAGTTGGGGCTAAAGGATTTTAAACCGAAAGAAGATTTGGCATGGGTGGTGAATCTTTCTGATGTGCAAAAAGCAAAGCGCATTGATGCGGAATTTTTCCAGCCGAAATACATGACTTTGATATCAAAAATTAAAAATAAAAAATCAAAATTTTTAGCCCTGGGGTCGCTTGAAGATTTTTTCTCGATACGAAGAGGTGACTTTATCGATCCTCATTATTATATAAATAAGGCAAAGCGTGGCTACATCAGAATTAAGGAATTGCCAACAAAAGGAGACATAAATTTAGATTCAATCATTTACATTAAAGAGGATTTTATAAACAAAAATTTGGAAACGCTTTTAGAAGGAGACTTCGTTTTTGCGGGAATCGGCGCAACGCTTGGCAAAACGGCACGCATACCGAAAGAATTAGAAGGATCTTTTTATTCCAACAACACGGTGAGATTTAGAGTTAAAGAGAAGTGGCAAAATAAAATCGACACCTATTACTTACAAGTGCTTTTCCAAACCATTGTTTGCCATTGGCAGTTTGAACAGAGGCAAGCCCAGACAGCACAGGCTAAGATAGCTGATCAGGAACTCAAGACAGTTATACTGCCCATTCTCCCCAAACCCACCCAGCGCAGAATCGCAGAATTAGTCCGTAAATCCCACGCCGCGCGCCAAAAATCAAAGCAACTTTTAAAGCAAGCAAAGAAAAGAGTGGAATCGTTAATTGAAATGGGGAATAAATAAAATTACCATAATAGAAATACTTTAACCCTATGCCTATTCTGGAAGTTTCGCCCTATAAATTAAATCTTTTCTTGCAATGCCCTCAACATTATTGTTTTGAATATATCGATCTCAGGACAGCGCCTAATAAAAGATACATCAAAAAGAAACGCCCAGAGCTTGAGCTTGGTAATTTTGTACACGACGCCCTAACACTATTTTTCAAAAAGCCGGTATGCGAGCGGAACTGGCAGACAATCAAAGAAATTTTAAAGAATCTTTGGGGCGGACCCCTAGGTGAAAAATTTGGCTTTCAATCCTTGGACCAAGAGAGGGTGTATTACCGGGAAGCACTGGATATGTTAAAGAGGTTTACTGACAGTGAGGATCTTGACCCCGGCATTTTTCAGCTGCCTAAATCTCCGCCGGGTAATTCATTTGATGATTATATTAAGATCACTTTTGCTCAAGATTTAATGTTAGGCGGCAAAATTGACCGCATAGATTATACGCCAGGCGAAGCACTAGAAATTATTGATTATAAAACCGGTAAGGAAAAAGATAATAATTTGCAGCTTTTAGCTTATATTTTCATTACTGAAGGAATATTTAAAAAGCCAGTTGCGAAAGCCACATATCTTTATTTAAAATCAGGCAAGCGGGAATCAATTGTGCCTGGAGAACCATTGCGCCAAAAGGCAAGGGAACATATTTTGCAGATCGGGGATCAGATTAGAAACGAAAAGAAGTGGGAGTCGCAGGTCAGCAAATTATGTGCTTATTGCGATTATGTTGATTTCTGTCCAGCGCAAGAAAAAATTAAACAAACAATGTTTTGAGTTTGTTAACAATGTAATGAAAAAGATGAAAAACATTATCGAGAAAATTAAAACAGGCACAAGTGAAGAGGTTAAAGAGGCGCGCAAAGAACTTGATAGATTATGCGATAGATTGTCGCATCCTTTATCCAGAAAAGATAAGAAGAGATTGGAAATTTTTTTGGAAGAAGTCAAGCGGTTTGACACGATGGGGGATATTGATCACCAGGTTTATTTCATCGGTGCCTTAAAATGGCCATTTTTGATTCTGGGCGAGGAATACGCTGAGTTTTTCATCAAATTTATTTTAGACCAAATTCAGCATGAATCTGGCAAGGTCAGGCAGGCGATTATCCATGTTGTAGATTGGCTTTTAATCGGGTTAGATTTTAATCTTCAACCATTCTTCCCTAAAAAGATGAGTTTAAAAGTTAAGCAACAATACGAAAGAAATAGATTTAACTATTGCTCCTTTATCTTGGTGGCGGAAGAGCTCTTGGCCAAACATCATATGCCACGCTTTAACCGTTATAAATATGTCCGCAGCCTGCCGCCCAGCATCTATAAAAGCTTGCAGATCTTAATCACAGAGAAATTGTTGCGCACGCCCCGCTTTGAAAAAGCGTACAAGGACTTTCTAAAAGAAATGGGTTTTCGTCGCGTACCCGTCTCGGAAAGCAAAACAGCAGCTCAATCAAAGCGAGAGGTTCCAGAAAGGACGCGCGAGCACCTAAAAAGAAAAAGACAAATCAGGCAAGACCTCCAACGGCTTTTAACAGAAATACAGAGTCATTTCACACTTGAAGATATTGAGAGATTGATTTATCTTGAGAATGATCTGGAAGATTTTAAAAGACTGTATTCGATTTTTGCCGATGGAGCGGATCCCCACAAACTAAATGAAAGAATAAAGATCATCAATGATGCCTGGAATTATTTTCCTCATCAATGCTTGGGCGGTAAGTCTCCAGTAGAAATATATCCTCATTAATCTTCACTGTCAAAACTGATACTCAGACTTCAAAATAGAAAGGAGAGTGTCATCGAAACAACATGACCCAAAAACAGGCTCTCGTCATATTAAAGCTCGGCTATAATGTTTTGCTGACCGGACCGCCAGGATCAGGCAAGACTTTTTTGTTGAATCAATTTATTCAATATTTGAAAAAGCATGGAAAAGGCGTGGCAATCACCGCTTCCACGGGCATTGCCGCGACGCATTTAGGCGGCGTTACGATTCATTCTTGGTCAGGGTTGGGTATTCGCGAAAAATTGAATGAGAGAGATTTAGGCGATCTTTTAACCCGGCGCTATTTAATTCAACATTTTAAAAACGCGGCTATTTTGATCATTGATGAAATTTCAATGTTGCACAGTTTTCAGTTTGATTTGGTGAATAAGATTTGCCAGGCGTTCAAAGAAAGCAAAAAGCCCTTTGGCGGAATGCAAATTATTTGCTCCGGCGATTTTTTTCAATTGCCGCCGGTTGCGAAAAACGGCAAGGTCGCTAAATTTGTTACTGAATCCAAAGTTTGGCCGAAAATGGACATTAAGGTTTGTTATTTAGAAGAACAACACCGCCAGGAAGATGTTAATTTACTTTTTCTACTCTCCTATATTCGCGCGAATAATTTGGAAGAATCGCGGCGCGTGTTGTCTTCTCAAAAACTTGATCAAACTGTTTTTTCGTTTCCCCCGCCAAAACTTTACACGCATAACGCCGATGTTGACGCGATCAATGATTCGGAATTAGCGAAAATCCCCGGCAAAACTTTTGCTTATTCAATGCGTTCTCGCGGCGTGAAAAAATTAGTTGAAAGCTTGCAAGACGGATGTTTGGCCCCGGAACAGTTGTGTTTAAAGCACGGGGCAACAGTAATGTTTGTCAAAAACAATTTTGAAAAAGGTTATGTCAACGGCACTTTAGGAAAAGTAGTCGGTTTTAATCAAGACAAAATGCCAATCGTGGAAACAAATAGCGGCCGCGCGATTATCGCTCTTCCCGCTTCTTGGACGATTGCGGAAAATGAACGAACGCTTGCTGAAATTCGCCAAATCCCTTTGCGTTTGGCTTGGGCGATCACCGTGCATAAAAGCCAAGGCATGAGCCTGGACGCGGCTGAAGTGGATTTGTCGCGATCTTTTGTGGAAGGCATGGGCTATGTCGCGCTTTCTCGCGTGAAATCTTTTTCCGGCTTGCGTTTGCTTGGTATCAATGATTTGGCTTTGACCGTAAACAAGGAAGTTTTAAACTTGGATAAAAATTTGCGCGCGTTATCAAATGAAGCTCTTTTTGCTTTGCGGCCAAAAATTCAAAATTGGCGAGAGCCGCAAGAAGTGAAAATTATGAAAAACAAAAAAACCGTTGTTTCAACTTATGACCAAACTAAAATGTTGGTGGATAAAAAATTATCGCTCGCGGAAATCGCGCGGAGGCGCGGTTTGAGAGAAGAAACGATTATTGGCCATTTGGAAAAATTGACGCGAAAAGAAAAAATGAATTTAAATTACTTAAAGTTGCCAAAAGTTCGCGTTCAAGATATTAAAAGCGCTTTTTTACAAGCCAAGGGCTGGAATTTATCTCCGGCGCGCGAAATTTTAGGCGAGGATTTTTCTTACCTTGAGTTGCGGCTTGGCCGGTTGTTTTTAATGCAGCCGAAATAAAATTGAATGAATATCAATTTCGTTACCAGCAACCAGCATAAATTTAAAGAATTTTCAGAAATTTTTGGCGTGCCTTTGGCGCAAGTTGATTTAGACTTGGAAGAAATTCAAGCCGTGGATGTTCGCAAAGTCGCGGAACACAAAGCTCGTCAGGCTTTTACGATTGTTAAAAAACCAGTGATTGTCGCGGACACTGGTTTGTATTTTGAAGCTTGGAACGGTTTGCCCGGGGCTTTGGCCAAATGGTTTGACCAGACCATTGGCTATTCCAAACTGTGTAATTTATTGGGCAAAGATCGCGTTGCTCGCGCCCAAACCGTGATCGGTTATTATGACAGACAAGGCTATCGCGCTTTTGTCGGCGAGATCAAAGGTGAAATTGCCAAAATTCCGAAAGGAAATTACGCTTTTGGCTGGGATATTATTTTTATGCCAAAAGGCTGCGATCAGACTTTCGCGGAAATGGGTAAGGAAGCAAAAAACAAAATTTCTATGCTCAAAATCGCGATAGATCAATTTAAAAATTTTTTGCAAGGCTAATTTTATGACGATTACTTGTAAAATTATTCCTCGCGCCAAACAAAATAAAATTATTAGCCAAGGTGACAATTTAAAAATTTACCTCACTGCGCCGGCAAAAGAAGGAAGAGCGAACAAAGCTTTAATTAAAATGCTGGCGGATTATTTTGCGGTTGCGAAAAACAGAGTCCAGATTCTTCGCGGGGAAAAGGGGAGAGACAAAATAGTTTTTGTGGATAAATAGTTAAGCTGGTTATTTCGGGTATATTTTATAAAGAGAAAAAAAGTGTTACAATATAATCAATATTAATGTAAGAGAATTTTATGGCTTCAGACCAAAATCAAAATCAAACCGTAAGCGGTGGTGATACGCGACCGCCTAGCACTTTACCGGAAATTAACGAAGAGAGATTGCGAAAAAAAATTGAAGCAGGGAGGAAAATCGCAGAACAAAATGGAAGTGAAAAATTGTCAGATGTAAAAACGGAAACAGTTCTGCCGCAAGCGTCAAAGGTGGAAACACCAGCGTCTGCGCCGTCTCCGGAAACCGCGCCAGACTCGGATGATGCTTTGGCTTCATTGGCCGAATCGCAAAGGGGAAAAACAGAAGTGGCAATGGAAAAGCAAGATCAAGCCGCAACAAAGCTCTCTGAAATTAAAGAAGAAGTTGGTGACGCGCAAGAAGAAGCGGATCGCGCCGCTCGCAAAGTGATTGGTGACGCGAAATTAGCAGAACTTAGAGTAGAGCGAGATGCCGGTGGACGTAGTATAGAATCCGCGCGTCGCGCGGAACTGCAAGCGGAAAAAGCAGAGGGCGCGACCGAGGATTTATTGGAAAGCGCGAAAGCAGCGGCCAAGCAGGAGAATGTCGTGGAAAAAGCAACCGCTCAAGCGAATATAGAAATCAAAAAGTTTAAAAAAATAAAAAATGCCTTTGACCAAAAGAAAGCTTTGGAAGAGTGGAAAAGGCTGCAAGGGATAGGTAATAAGCAATAGGTAATATGGGGATTTGCCTTTCGGGTTAATAATTTCCTTATTAACGCGAATTACGAAATAGATAAAATTATTCCATTTCAAAATAGGATATCTAATAATATTCTCCTTTTAAAAAAGAATGAAAGCGCGTTTTAAAGCCAAAAGATGTTTTTTAAAGGCGGCA
>Ga0172371_10005757_pt1 | contig 18284 bp, 11 predicted proteins | sample Lak12m_FD_114543 | JGI IMG/M metagenome (GOLD analysis project Ga0172371, IMG submission 114543) | Freshwater microbial communities from Kabuno Bay, South-Kivu, Congo - kab_022012_12m | ecosystem: Environmental > Aquatic > Freshwater > Lake | place: Democratic Republic of the Congo: South-Kivu...
GCCACGCCCGGCGCCCTCCAGCAGGCCGGCCAACTGCCGGGCCGCCTGGACGTAGAGGAGCGAGGAGAACAGCACATCGCCCTGTTTGCGGACCGTGTCGGTGAAGCCGTACGGGCACCGGTCGTAACCGGAGCCGGGCCGGATGAACACAAGCCCCGTTTGCGGATTGCGCGGCACGGCCTCCATGGCTTTCACAAGCCGGTCGACGATCCGCCGCACGAGGTCCGCGTCGCGGGTCTTGCGGTAGGTGTGCCAGGCCACGTCGACGGTGAACTGCGAGCCGTCGGCCACGGGGTTCTCGCCCATGCTGCCCATGCCGGGCTGGTAGATCGGCGTGCCGTCGAACTTCACACAATCGACGCAAGCGCCGTCGGCCCGCTGGGCGCCGACGAACGTCAGGCAGGCGTCGGTCAACTCCTTGTCGGTGAATGCCTCGGGGCAGCCTTCGAGCATGTAGGCGTAATCGCGGAGCCAGAAGGCATTGTACCCCGCCCCGACCTGCGGCGGAAACGCCGCCACGCCGCTTTGCACGGGCCGGCGGGAGGCGCGGATCATCCGTTTGGCCTCGGCGCGGAGCCAGGCCGTCGCGTCGGCCAGCGTATTGGCCGGCTCGCATGCCGAGACTTCGATCGTCTTTGCTCCGGCCGGGAAGTAGCTCTCGAAGAATTCCGCCATCGGACCGGGGTACACGGCCCGCCTCAAGTCGCCCCAAGTCTGCTGGTCGCCGTTGCAGTAGTAGACGTGGGTTTTGCCGTCGATCTCGATCAAGTCCACGTCCGAGTTGTTGCACCCCTCGCCCTCGCCGGCCTCGAGGATCGGGTTCTTGGGACTGAGCTGCCAGGTGGCCAGGTCCTTGGATCGAGCGAGAAACGAGACCCAGCCGTTGTGCCCGGGGATGGCCGCGTGCAGGTAAATCACATAATAGAAGGGCTTGAAATAACGGATCACCGGGCAGGCGCTGTACTCGCGTTTCTGACCGGTGAACACCAGCCCCGGGATCTTCTCCCACTTGCGCAGGTCGTTGGATCGGGCGAACTTGAAGCAGAAGCCGATCGGCTTGTCCGACTCGTAGGCCATGAGGTACCCCTGCTCGTCGCGGCACACCGACGAGTTGAGCAGGTGCTCGCCCTCTCGGGCGATCGCCAGCTCGCGCTGCCAATTCTTCAGATCGCTCGACCAGAAGTGATCGATGTCGTGGAACCAATCCTTGTCGCTGTGGTACGCGGCGAAGACGTGGATCGTATCGCCCGCGACCAGGGCCGAGCCGAGCGAGTGACGCTCGCCGAAGCGGACCAGCTTCTTTCCCGTGGCCGGGTCCTCAAGGAAAAGGTACATCTTGCTCAGGTCGGACTTCGGCGTGTCGACCCGGTGGCTGTGGAACATGACGAGCTTCCCCCGGTACAAGAGCGGGGTCGACTCCATCACGTTCTTGCCGATCTTCTCCGGCAGTTTCACGAGCTTCCGCTCGACCGGCTCCGCTGCGACACCACCATCCGCGGCAAGAGCAACCCACATCCACCCCAACGCGAAAGCCAGTCGTAGCATCATCGAAGCCCTTTCCGTCGTATGGAGGTTTTGTTGCGGCAATATCCGAACGCTCCGTAGGGTGGGTCGAGCGGAGCGAGTCCCACCACCGACAATTTGGCCGATCCTGGTGGGGCTCGCTCCGCTCGACCCACCCTACCAACTATCAACTACCAACTTTCAGACATCGGCCGGCAGCCCTTCGGTGAGCGGCACGCCACGGCCGCCATCGCCCGGCTTGGCCTCCGAATGCCGCGCGAGCCAAATCACGATGAGAACGGTTGCCAGGCTCCCGGCCAGCACCACGGGCCAGGCGAAGGCCATGCCGCCCTGGTCCGACGGATGGAACAAGTAGCCCAGGATCGGCCGCTCGGCTGCGAAGGAACGCGGCACCCGGGCCGTCAGGACGCCCATCGAGTTATGCACCAGGTGGAAGGCCATTCCGGGGAGAATGCTGCGGGTCTGGAAGGCCAGCCATCCGAGGAGCAGGCCGACGAGGAAGGCGATCATCGACTGCTGGAAGATTCCGTGCGTGAGACCGAAGAAGGCCGCGCTCACGAAGATCGCCCGCCACGGCGAGCCCGTTTTGCGCAGCCCGGAAAAGATGAACCCCCGGAAGGCCAACTCTTCGCACACCGCCGGCGCCGCGGCCACGATGAGCACCACCTGCCACCACGGCGGCTGCATGAACACCGCATCCAGGCCGGTGAGGGCCTGCTGCACCTCCTCGCTCAGCGGGTAAAGCTTCATGACGGCCACCTGAAGCACGTTCACGGCCGGGTGGAGCACCACGGCCAGAAGGGCGGCCGCCGGCAGGACGGACCATCGCGGCCAGCGGAGAAGGAGCGTCTGCCGCAAGCTGCTGGTCAGCATGATGGTCATCAAGAGCGCGGGCGTCAGCACGACCGCCAACTGCGTGACCGCGACCTGCACGGCAAACCCGGGGAAATCGGCCTTCGGCAACGACTTCAGGCTCAAGAAGAAGTGGACGACCAGGATCACTACCCCGCAGAAGACCGCTTCGGCCGCCGTCGGGGTCGGCCCGCGGTCTTCCACCAGGTGGTGCAGCCACAGGCGCAGGTCGAGCCGCTCGCTCTCGCGGAACAGCACCGATTCCGAGTTGAACTGCTCGACGGCCCAGCGGATCGCCAGCAGGCAGCCGGCCAGGGTGATCGCCAGCACCGGCACGACGAACTGGAGGGCCTGCCAATAGTTCCCCTCCAGGGCGGCCCGGAGCAAGAGCACGAGTCCGGCCACCGGGATGAGGCTCGTGCCCAGGTTCAACTCCAGTCCGGCAGCCGCGGGCAGGATCGCCAGGGGAATGGTCACCGCCATGAGCGGCATCAGGTAATACTGTCCTTCCTTGGTGCTCCGCGCAAAAGCGGCCATGGCGAGGCACAACGCGCTGAACAGGGCGGAGGCCGGAACCAGGGCCAAGCCGAGCCAGAGCGGACTGAGGGCCGGCGGCGGACCGAACCCCGGCAACTGGCTGAACATCAGCGGCCCCGTGGCCGCCACGCTCAACAGGTTCAGCACGGCCGTCACGCCGCTGAAGAGCATGATCGTGACCAGCTTGCCGAGCACGATCTCGCTCCGCGCGGCGGGACTGGAGAGCAGCGTCTCCAGCGTGCCCCGCTCCTTCTCTCCGGCGCAGAGATCCACGGCCGGATAAAAGGCCCCCACCAGGGCCCAGAGCACCAGGAGCACGGGCAGGACCTTCGACCACATGGCCGCCCCGCGGTAGCCGGTTTCCCGGGCGAGGTCGAACGTCTGGAGGTCCACCGCCTGCATCGACCACTCCGGCACGCCGGCGGCCGCCAGGAACGACTTCGCCACCTCGTCGCCCCAATGCTCCAGCACGATCCGCAGCCGGTCGCAGGCGAGCTGCGATTTCTCCACGGCGGTCGTGTAAATGATTTCCGGCTTGGGGACTTGCGGCGGTTTGTTCCCCTGCCGCACCGCCTGCCGGTACGCATCGATCCGGCTGCCGAAGTCGGGAGGGATGGTCAGGGCCGCATCGTACGTCCCCGCGTCAATCGCGTCGCGTGCCTCGGCTTCCAGGTCGCCCCTGGGTTTCGGGGCGTCGGCTGCAAGATGGAGTTCCAGCAGCCGCGTCTTGCCGGGCTGGCGGAACAGCCGCTCCGCAAAGTGGTTGTTCTCCACCAGCGGCGGCTCCTTCGGGAGATTGCCCGCCCCGAAGACCAGCACCCTCGTGGTCTTCTGCTGCACGAATTGCGACATCTGCAAGCCGATCATCCCCAGGAACGGATACGTCAGGATCGGCACAATGAAAATCATGAACATGGTGCGCCGATCGCGCAACTGGTCGCGGATCTCCCGGGCAAGGATCAATCTGACGTTCGACCAGTTCATTGCCTGCGGCCGCTATGGAGAGAAAGGTCATTCGAGGCGGCATACGCCTCGTCGTGCTGCGAGATCAACTGGAAGAACAGCTCCTCCAAATCGCGCTCATGGTGCTGATCGCGGAGTGCCTCCAGCGGTCCTTCGGCGAGGATGCGGCCGCGGTGCAAAATGGCGATGCGGTCGCAGAGCTTCTCCGCCTCGCGCATGATGTGCGTGGAGAACAGGATGCACTTGCCCTGATCGCGGAGCTCGGCCACGGACCGCAGCAGGGCCCGGGCCACGAGCACGTCGAGGCCCGCGGACGCCTCGTCGAAGATCAGCACGGGCGGGTCGTGGACGATCGCCCTGGCCACGGACACTTTCTGCTTCATCCCGGTCGACATCTTCGCGCCCAGCAGGTCGCGGAAGTCGTTCATCTTCAGTCGCGCGAACAAGGCCTCCATGCGCTCCGCGAGCTCCGCCTTGGCGATTCCGTGCAAGCGGCCGAAGTGCTCGACCATCTCCCAGGCGGTCATCCGGTCGTAGACCGCCGTGTTGGCCGACATGAAGCCGATTCGCCGGCGGACCTCGGAGGGTTGGGCGACCACGTCGAATCCGTTGATCGTCACCGTCCCGGCCGTCGGACGCAGGACTGTGCTGAGGATCCTCAGCGCCGTGGTCTTGCCCGCCCCGTTCGGTCCCAACAGCCCGTACACCTGGCCCGGCGCTGCGTCGAAACTCACGTCGGCCAGGGCCACCAGTCTGCCGCGCCGGAGGTCAGGATAATGCTTGGTCAGTCCGCGGACCTGAATCATCGTCGGCTCAAAAAGACCCCGGCGTTCGGGTGGTATACGTCACGAAGGATCCTACACGCGTGGCGTGCAAAGCCCACGGGTTGCAACCCCGTGGGCTTACGGTGGAACATGCCCCCTCCGCAGAGCGGGCGTCGCCGCTCCTGCCCTTCCTACAACTTACCTTATGGTACCCCGCACCGGCTCGCCTGGCGATGCCTCAACCAACCGGTAGAAAACATCCCTCCGACGTGGGGAATATCCCATCTGATCGATGGATCGGCGCATCTCCTCATGGGTGGTTCTGAAGCGCGTCCCTGCGGCGGCTACCACGTTTTCTTCGATCATCAGGCTGCCCATGTCGTTCGCGCCAAAGCGGAGGCCCAATTGGCCGATTTTGAGTCCCTCAGTGACCCAGCCGGACTGGAGATTGGGGAAGTTGTCGAGGTACAGGCGGCTGACGGCGAGGGTCTTGAGGTATTCGACCGCGCCCACTTTGCGGAGGCTAGCCAGGGCCGTATGACGTGGCTGGAAGGGCCAGCATATAAAGGCGGTGAATCCGCCCGTTTCGTCCTGGAGTTGGCGGAGGCGCTCCAGGTGCTCAATCCGATCGGCCAGCGTCTCCACGTGCCCGAACATCATGGTGGCCGATCCCCGCCCCCCGAGCCGGTGCCATTGGCGGCAAACGTCCAGCCAACCATCGGCAGAGACCTTGCAGGGGCTTACTGCTCGGCGCACGCGGTCGACGAGGATCTCCGCACCCCCTCCCGGCAGGCTCCCAAGCCCGGCCGCCTTCAGGCGCGTGAGCACCTCGGCCACCGGCAGCCCGGAGCGCTCGCTCAGGTGGTGAATCTCGGGCGGACTAAACCCGTGCACATTGACGGACGGGAATCGCTGCCTGAGGTCGCGCAAGAGGCTCTCGTACCAGGTGATGTTTAGCTCCGGGTGCATCCCGCCCTGCAAGAGGATCTGGTCGCCGCCAAGCTCGATGGTTTCCTCGATCTTGCGGTACAGCGTCTCGCGGTCGATCACGTAGCCGTCGGGGTCGCCCGGGCGCCGAGAGAAAGCGCAGAAGCGGCATCCGCCGGTGCAGACGTTCGTGTAGTTGATGTTGCGGTCGATGTTGTAGGTGCGATAGGGCTCGGGGTGGAGACGCCGGGCGACCGCGTCGGCGGCCCGGCCCAACGCAGCCAGATCGCCGCATTCCAGCAGGCAGAGGCATTCTGCCGGCGAGAGCCGGCCTCCGCCTGCGGCCTTTTCAAGCAGACTTTCCGTTATAGAAGGCAAGGGGAACTCCTGCCGGCGCAAGCCGGTGCTCGGCCGCCAGACGACCGAAGGTCTCCAGACCGCGACGCTGACGCGGGCCGAGGTGGAACACGAGATGGTCGCGGAGGTAGGTGAGGCATTCGCTTTCGGGGACTCCAAGGGCGGGCGCGTCGGCCCGGGCGATTTCCTCGAGCCGCTTTTCGCCGTCGTCGCGCGCCGCGGCGAGGCACTTGTCCAAGCCCACGAGGTCCACCCCGGGCCTTGCGACCCACATGGAGAACACGAACGGCAACCCGGTCCACCGGGACCACTCTTCGCCCAGGTCCCAAGCGAACTCGAACTCGCCAGGCGGGGCTAGCATGGCACGATCGCCAATGAGCATGACCGCATCCGCGTCGACCTCTTCGGCCGACGCGCCGATCGGCAGCGGCCGGAGCTGCGGCTCGACGCCGAACCGCTCCTTCAGCAGGATGCGGCTCATCGCAGCGCTCGTGCGCGAGCCTTCGTCGAGGGCGAGCGAGCGGACCTGCTCCACGGGCTTGCGCCCGTAGAGCTTCACGCTCTTGACAGGCCCGTCGCACGCCACGCAGGCATCGGACACGATCGTGGCCCCGGGCAGACGGAAGAACTCGATCGAAGGAATCGTGGCCACGTCGAGATCGCCTTGCCGGAGGCGGTCGGCGAGGCGACTGGGAAAATCGACCTCGATCCGTGCCTGCGGGGCCATCGACGCCAGGGAAAACACCAGGGGCCGGGTGTTCAGGTAGCTTACCGCCCCAATCCGAATCGGCAATCGGTTCTCGCGTACACTCGTCTCGGGCAAGTTCGGCTCCTCGGGCGATGGTCTCGGCTGGCGGCTGAATTGCGAGCGTTCAAGCCCACGGGTGGCAACCCGTGGGCTTGGAGGGGCATCGCCGCCCATCCACCAACAAGCCGCGAACCCGATATTATAGCGCCCTCACCTTCGATCGAGAAGGCGAAGTGCAGAAGGCAAAAGGGGACAGGCACCGTGGCGGCAACGTTGCTGCTCTCCTCACACCGGATTGCGCCACGGAGCCAGTCCCCTTTTCCCGCAAGGCAGCGCCATCTAGACCCGGGCGCTGAGCCGTTTTGCGAGGCGTTTGAGGGCACTGGAGAAGTCGGCCTGATCGAGGTGTACGTGGATAAGGCTCATGGCGCGGGCGTCGTCCCAAGCCGTGCGCAGGGCGTGATCGAACTCGCCCTCAGTGTGGACGTCGTACCCCGTGCCGCCGCCGAGCACCTCGGGGAGCTTGTGGTAGGCCCACGGCTGGACGTCGTTGAACGACCAGTCGCCCGGGTGCAGGAGCCGCTCGGTGCCGTAGCCCCGGTTGTCGAGCACGAGGATAATCGGGGCCAGGCCGCGCCGCACGATCGTCGAGAGCTCCATCCCCGTCATTTGGAACGCCCCGTCGCCGACGAGCACCACGGCCCGGAGGTCGGGGCGGGCCACCATGCACCCCAAGGCCGCCGGGACCGCAAAGCCCATCGAAGTGTAGTAGGCCGGGGCGACGTATTCGGTCTGCCGGTGGATCACCAGGTCGCTGGAGGCGAACAGGGCGTCGCCGGCCTCGGCGATCACCACCATCGACTCGTTGAGCCAGTGGTTCAGTCGGGCGATGACCCGCGCGATCGTGATCGGGGCCTCGGGCCGGAGCACAAACGGCGCGTCGGCGCTCTCCGGGCGCGGCGGCAGGGGCCTGGGCGGCGCCTTCAGCCCTGCGGCCACCAATCCCCGGAGGAAATCGCTCAGCACCACGTCGTGGAAGTGGTGGTGGCTGATCCGCAACATCTCGCTGGTGGCGTAGATGCACTTGCCGGGATCGAGATTCGCGGTGAAAATGCCCAAATTCAGATCGGTCATGAACGCGCCGAGGAGGAGCACGAGGTCGCTGTCTTCCACGAAGCGGGTGACTTCCTCGCGCCCCATCGCCCCTTCGTAGAGGCCGGCGAAGAGCGGGTGCCGCTCGCTGATCACGCTCTTGCCGAGGATCGTCGTGGCAATGGGAATGCCCGCCCCTTCCGCCAGCGCGAGAAGCTGTTCCTGGAGGCCGAAGCGATGGATCTCCACGTCGGCGATAATCACCGGACAGCGGCTGGCGCGGATCCGCCGGGCTGCCTCGGCGACGGCCTCGGCCAGGGCCTCGGGGTCGCTCGCCGGCGGGCTCGCCGCCGTCGCGCACGACGCCTCCGGAACCACGTTGACCATGTCGCGCGGCAGCTCGATGTAGCCCGGCCGGCGATAGCGGACCACCGCCTCGAGGACCCGGTCGATCTCGCGGAACGCCGCGGTGCGGTCGGTCAGATCGGTGGCGGCCACACAAAGACGGCGGAACACCTCGAACTGCGTGCGAAAATCCTTGACCTTGTGGTGCAGGAGCGGATTGTTGATCCGCTCCTTCAAGCCCGGCGACCCGCTGATGACGACCACCGGCGATTTCTCCGCATACGCCCCGGCGATCGAGTTGCACAGACTGAGCCCGCCCACGCAATACGTCACGCACACCGCCCCGATCCCGTTCATCCGGGCGTAGGCGTCGGCGGCGAAGCCGGCGCAGTCCTCGCGGGTACAGCCGACGACGCGGATCGGGCCGCGGTCGAGCTTGCCGTAGAACGAGAGCACGTAGTCGCCCGGCACGCCGAAGATGTCGCGCACGCCGCGCTCGAGGAGTCGCTCGATGAGGTAATCGCCGATCGTCTTCCCGGAACTCGCTTGCCGCCGCGCAACGCCTTGCGAACCCATGGTCGAACCCTCCATGCTCCTCATCAACCCGGGCACGACGAATGGCCCCGAAAGCCCCAAGGAACGCCTCCATTGTAGCCGGTCCGACCCGCCGTGCAACAGCACCCCGGAAGGCACCCGGGTCGCCGATTGCACCGGGGGCCGAATGTAGTAGAATGCCCGCTGCACCGGTACTTCCGTTGGCTTGACTCTCGTTCCCACGCTCTGCGCGGGAACGCCATCCCAAACCCGTGAGGAGAATCCATGCAACGATGCACCATGCTGCTGGCAACGGTAGGAATCGCCGGATTGACAATGCTCTGCGGGAATCCGTCGCAGGCCGCGACCAACCCCGCCTTTAAGGCGACCATCGACAAGGCGAGGTGGGCCAAATTCGGTTTTCAGTATCCGGCGACCTACGTTTTCCGAGTCTCCGGGGTTTCCCCGGAATGGAACGTGAGGCGCCGCGACTCGGCCACGGCCCCTTGGAAGGTCCTGCCGCGGAAGACCGGCGATGAGTTCTTCCTCGGGATCGAGTGCGCACGGCTCGATAGGGAGGGCGCGAGGGCCTATGTATCGGTGGGCTTCAAGGGCTCCAACGCCGTCGAGATCGAGTTTCAAGCGGTCGACTCGGCAGTCTTCGAGTCGGTGGCCAAGTTCTACGACGGCCGAAAGACCGCCTTCACCCTCTCGAACGACAACTGGGGCTGCAATCCCTGGGCCCATCCCGGGGCGCCGTGGCGAGGTCCCACCGACGACGCCTCAGACAACTACCAGGCATCGCTGCACGTCTGCCGCGGGTTCGGCCTGCCGGTGACAATGGCGATCAACAGCCGCATGGCCGGGGGCGAGGCGATGTGGCGGACCATGCAGGAGGAGATCGACCGCCGGGATTGCAGTTGGGAGCCCGCCGTCCACGGGTGGACGCATCCCCGGGACCCCGCCGGCTACACCATCCACGGCTACAAGCAGGAAATCCTCGGCTGCCGCGAGGACATCCTCAAGCACTTGAAGAACATTCCCTTCGGGCAATACGTCAACGAGCATATTCTCACCTTCGGCCATGCGGATCCCGAGATCCAGCGGACCGACGCGGGCGAGTTCCTCTTCGTCCGTGGGTTCAACTGGCTCGACAACCCCCTGAGCACCGACTATGTGCCGTGGAACGAGCAGTACCGCTTCTACGGCATCGGCGGTCTGAATACGGTGGGTTACGACCGCATCCTGGAGCGCCGCGAGCCCAAGGGCCGTTTCTACGCCGCGGACGTGGCCGATCTCAACGCCGCCTTCGACAAGGTGTACCGGACGGGCGGGCTGTTCTACGCCCTCTGGCACCCCGATCGGTTCCGCAACAGCGTGCTCTACGATCCGAGCCCCGGCGTCGAGGGCCAGCGCGGCTCGACCCTCGTGCAGCACCTCGCCCACGTGGCCCGGCGCAAGGACGTGTGGTACGTGGCCAACGGCTGGCTCTATTCGTACCGCTACGTGGCCGAGAACGTCCGCGTGGCCCCGGCACGCTGACGAGGCCACCGGGAGAGAAGATCCCATGTGGCACAGCCGCCCTCGGCTGTGCAGCGCAGTTCGCACAGCCGAGGGCGGCTGTGCCACACATCAAAGCACGACTGACGGAGCACTAGGTTTCGGTTTCCTCCCAGCCCTCGACCCATTCTCGCCACAACCACGGATAGTCATCGACGTTGGACACCAGCCCGCGCCGGATCAGGTTCTCGCAAACGTACGTGACGACATCTTCGATGCTCTCGTCTCGCCGGAGGACGCGGTCGTACGATTCATCCTGCCACACGCTTCCTTTTCGCTTGAGCGCCTTGTTCACTCTATGTGCGGACGCCCCCTTGATTCCGTTCATGATCTCCGCCATTCCGAACGTGCTCCCCTGCGAATCGCGCAGCGGCGTGAAGACCATGTGGACGTGGTCCGTCATGACGATGACCCCGTGTACCCACAGTTTCCGCCGATGATCGTGCAGGCAATGCCTGAGCACCACCCCGCGAACCGCCTCGGCGAGGATCCACCGACCGTGGGTGTTGAAGGTGACGAACAGGGCGCGGTCTTCTGCCTGGATGTGGGGAAGGTTGCGGCGGTATTCATTCTTGGCAGCTTCGCCAAAAGCAAGGAACCTTGCGACAGACGCTGTGGGACATTCTGTGGCACAGCGACATTCTGTGGCACAGCGACATTCTGTGGCACAGCCGCCCTCGGCTGTGCCGACGGCGGCGTGGATGCTCGCTCCGGGGTTCGCCCAGCCGGGGGCGGCCGGGCCACAGGGAACCTGTCAGACGCTCGCCTTGACGGGAACGGGGGACACGCCCATACTCAGGGAGAACGTGTCCTGTCGAAGGGGAATATCTATGAGCCGGTACGGTCGAGCGTTGTCGGCGGCGATTGCGGGCGGGTTGCTCGGGATCCTGGTGCTGGCGACGGCTCGCGCCGAAGACGCCGTGAAGCCTGAGGCCCAGACGCAGGGCCCCGTCATCACGAGGGACCAGATCGAGGCCGATTGGCTGCGGCAGGAAGAGGTCCGCTGGCTGCCGCCCTCGCCGCGCACTCGGCCCCAGGAGGTCCGCTCCCGGGTCGCGACAACGCAGGATGCCGCCGGCGGAGTCGACGGCGTCAAGAACGGCGCCTACGGGTTCCACACCGACAGCGACGATCAGCCGTGGTGGCAGGTCGATCTCGGTCAATCCGTGGCCCTGGACCGGATCGTGATCTACAACCGTGGCGACGGGAACGTGGAGGGCCGGGCCGCACGCCTTCGACTGCTTCTCTCGTCCGACGGCGAGAAATGGACGTCGCTCTACCAGCACAACGGCACAAAGTTTTCCGGATTTGTCGACAACAGGCCGCTCGTGGTTCCCGCCAACGGGGCCAAAGCGCGACTGGTGCGAATTCAGTTGCCCGAGCGGGCATACCTGCACCTCGACGAGGTCGAGGTCTATCGCGTCGGGTCGACTCAGAATGTGGCGCTACGGCGTCCGGCCGATCAGTCGAGCGTCAGCCAGTGGTCATCGGCCCAAATCCCGGGGCCGAAGCCTGTTGTGGTTGCCGCGGACAAGACCTCAACCGCGAAGCCGCCGGAGCCGGCGTATCCCGTGGCAGCCGTGATCGAGCGGGGGCTGAAGCTGGCCGGCGACCTTCGCAAGCTGGGCGCGAAGACCGACGCGGAGAGGGGCTGCCTGGAGCAAGTCGCAGCCGCCGCCCAAGCGATGCCCGCCAACGCCCCGGCTGCGGCACGGCGGGAACTTTACCTGAAAGCCCGCTGGGCTATCAGGCGCATGGCGCTAGCCAATCCGCTCCTGGACTTCAGCGATCTGGTCTTCGTGAAGCGGGCGCCGGGCACGTTTACGCACATGTCGGACCAGAATTACGGCTGGTTCTCGCGGCCCGGCGGCGGACTGTTCGTCCTCAAGGGCTTCAAGTCCGACCACCCCACGCTCCGTTGCCTTTCGGGCTCGCTTCCCGTGGGGAGCGTGCTCAGCCCCGACGTTTCGTACGACGGCAAGCGGGTCGTCTTCTCCCACTGCAAGTTCTATCCCGGCCTGCGCGAGGAGCCCAACAAGCTCGACAAGGGCCGCGTGCCCGAAGATGCCTTCTACCACGTTTACGAGATGAACCTCGACGGCGCGGGCCTCCGCCGCCTCACCCGGGGCAAGTACGACGACTTCGACGCCCGCTACCTCCCGGACGGCGACATCGTATTCCTCTCGACTCGCCGCGGACAGTACATCCAGTGTACCAAGGCGACGGCCGCCGCGAGCGCCGACGGGTCGAATCCCGATTGTTACGTGCGATGCGGCGGGGGGCCGGAGCGGCCCGTGGCCGTGTACACCCTCCACGTCATAGACCCCAACGGCGGGAACCTGCGTCCGATCTCGGCGTTCGAGATGTTCGAGTGGACCCCGAGCGTCGACTCCGAAGGGCGAATCCTCTATACCCGCTGGGATTACGTGGACCGCTGGAACATGCCCTTCATGAAGCTCTGGTCGACCATGCCCGACGGCACCAATGCCCAGGCCGTGTTCGGCAACTACACGCAGAATCCGCACTGCGTGTTCGAGGCCCGGGCGATCCCCAACTCGCGCAAGCTGATCTTCACCGCCTCGGGGCACCATTCGAACACGGGCGGGAGCCTGGTGCTCTTGGACCTCAACCGCGGCGCCGACAGCCCGTCGGCCATGACCCGGCTCACGCCGGAGGTGTGCTTCCCCGAGACCGAGGGCTGGCCGACGAGCTACTTCATCAACCCCTACCCGCTTTCCGAGAACCACTACCTGGTGGCCTGGAGCGACCAGGAGATGATCGGCTGGCCCGGCCCGCCCGAGCCGGTCAACGCCACCGGCATTTATCTATTTGACGCCTTCGGGAACCTGAACCTGATTTACCGCGACGGGGCCATTTCGAGCATGTCGCCGCTGCCGGTCCGCGGGCGCCCTCGTCCCCATGCCATCCCCACGCAGGTCGCGTGGGACGGCGTGCAAGAGGGGCACATGCTGCTGTTGAACGTCTACGACGGCCTGGAAGGGATCGAGCGCGGAACGATCCGGCGGCTCCGCCTCGTAGGCGTGCCGGCCAAGACCCATCCCACGATGAACTACCCGGAAATCGGAGTGACGCGCGACGACCCCGGCAAGTTCGTGATCGGCTCGGTGCCGGTCGATAAGGACGGGTCGGCCTTCTTCCGCGTGCCGTCGGGCGTGTCGTTCTTCTTCCAGGCCCTCGACGCCGACGGGACGGCCGTGCAGACCATGCGGAGCGCCGCCTACGTCCAGCCGGGCCAGACCACCACGTGCGTCGGCTGCCACGAGCCGCGGAACACCACGCCGCCGAACCTCTCGGCGACCGCGCTGGGGCGAGAGCCGTCGAAGATCATGCCGGGGCCGGAAGGCTCCTGGCCGCTCGATTACCGCACGCTCGTTCAGCCGGTGCTGGAGGGTCATTGCGTCGGCTGCCACAGGCCGGGAGGCAAGGATGCCAAGTTCGATTTGACCGCGGAGAAGTCTTACGCCGCCATGGTCGGCTACGGCAAGCCGAGCCTCCGCGAGCACGTGATGGCCCGATACCTCGCCGGCCGTTCTATTCCCGGGGCCGGGGCCGCCCAAGAAAGCCCGCTCCTGAAGCTCCTCAAGAACGGCCACTACGACGTGAAGCTCCCCCGCGACGCCCGGGAGCGACTCGCCGTCTGGATGGACACCTACGGCCAGCGCCAGGGCTACTTCAGCCCCGACCAGGAAAAACGCCTCCGCGAGTTGCGCGAGACCATGCGCCCGATGCTAAGTCAGTGAAAAGACCATTGGAGGAACCACGGAAAGCGTAGGGTGGGACAAGCGCAGCGCGGTCCCACCAGAACAGCCACGCAAATCCCGGTGGGACCGCGCTGCGCTTGTCCCACCCTACGAATCAGGATCAGCGTTCCGGGAGCTTCTTAGGAGGAGCGTTTGTGGAGGAGACCGAGAAGATCAAGATCCGCAAGCCGCCGCTGAAGTTCGGCGACACGCAAAAGATCGTTGGAAAACTGCTCTCGAAGCTCGACGGGGCGTTCATCGCCTACTGGAACAACCCCCGGGGCGCCGTCTGCCACAACGACGTGATCGCGATCTACGAAGTGCTCGAGAAGATCGGCGGGCGTGAGAAGGTGTATCTGTTCCTCAAGTCGGCGGGCGGAAACGGCCAGGCCTCGTTGCGGATCGTGAGCCTGCTGCGAAAATACTTCGCCAACGTGCAGGCCCTCGTGCCCCTGGAGTGCGCCAGCGCCGCCACGATGATCGCCCTCGGGGCCAATTCGATCCACATGGGCCCCATGGCCTATCTCACGGCGATCGACACCTCGCGGACCCACGACCTCTCGCCGATCGACCGCGACAACGACCGGGTGAGCGTCAGCCTCGACGAACTCAAGCGGGTCGTCCGCCTCTGGCAGCAGGAGAAAGACAACCAGCTCTCCAATCCCTACAAGACCCTCTTCGAGTACGTCCACCCCCTCGTGATCGGCGCGGTCGATCGGGCCGACTCGCTCTCGATCATGCTCTGCAAAGCGATCATGGCCTACCACATGAAGGAGGACGACCGGATCAACCAGGTGGCCGAGACGCTCAACGGCCGCTATCCCTCCCATTCGTACCCCATCCTCATCGAGGAGGCGCGGCGAATCGGACTCAACGTGACCGCCATGGATCACGAGGTCCTCGACGCCTTGTTGGACCTCAACAGCCTGTACAGCGAGATGGGCCAGAAGTGCACGACCGACTTCGACGAGCTGCACTCCCACACGAACGAGGTCCTGAACGTCATCGAGACCGACGGAGTTTCCCTGTATTACCAGATGGACCAGGACTGGTTCTATCGCAGCGAAGAGCGCCGCTGGATCACCATGAACGACGTCAGCGGCTGGCGAAAGGCGGAGATCATCGGCGGCAAGGTGGTCAGGTCCCAGTTCCACATCGTTTGACGCCGAGGCGCCAACGGCAGACGGGAATGCGAGGAGGGCAAGACGCTGAAGAGCCTCCTGCCGAACCACCCGATCATCTTGGCGATGTCGGCCGGTGCGGTCATTATGGCCAAGCTTCGAAATGCCAGCTAAGGAATATGTCCCATGAGACCCGTCTGCAAGCAATCCCACGTGCTGTTTCTCGCCTTGTTGGTGACGGCCGTGGCCGCCTGTCTCCAGTCGCCGAACGGCGGCGTACGTGCTGCGGATCAGGGCGCCACGGTCAAGCCCATCGACTGGCTCAAGGCCCAGAGGCCCCCCGACTTCGCTCCTAATTCCACTCTCCCGCCCCTTACCCGGTGGGGCTGGGCCATGTCCTTCGACGTTGCCAAAGAGCTTGCCGACCGCTGGGGCTATGCCGTGGAGTTCAGCGGCTACGTGAGCGAGGGGGTCGCTGACGAGGCGTTGGCCAATCCTAACGGCCGCAACGGCCGGTGTCTGGCGCTGGTCGCCGGCAACCCGCGGAAGTACAAGCTGGGCGTCCTCCTGGACCGCCAGTTCCCCAAGGACATGCCGCCGGAGGCGTACATTCGCGACGCCCAGGGCAACTTCCTTCCCGACAAGTGGAACCCGAAGAGCCTGAGCCCGGAGATGCCGGAGGACTGCTTGAAGAAGGCCGGGCAGCTCAGCGCCGTGGGTCTGGCGAAGCTCCACACCCGCTGCCCGATCGCCATCGTCCAAAACGGCGGCGAGTACGGGCTGAACGTCCTGGGCTGGGCCCAAAAATACTGGGAGAAGGACCCCAGGGTGGTCGCCGCCAAGGGCGACCTGAGCTGGTACCGGTATATCTCCCGGCAGAAGGCCCGCGAGCAGAAGGCCGTGGCCGATGCCGTCCGCGCCGCGGCCCCCGACCGCCTGCTCTATGTCTTCTACACCTGCGGCGGCGACACGCACCGCCACGGCACCCTCAAGACTTTCCACGACGACTGGGCGTGGGACTACGCTTCCATGCGCGCCTGCGCGGACATCGCCACCAACGAGTATTATTATCACGACTTCAACTCGGGCTGGATCGGCAAGGACGACATGCTCACCCAGGCCCTCGGCGCCAAAGGCTATGAGCTGAGGTTCGGCATGAAGAACAGCTATGACTACGTGTGCCCGGGCTACAAGCAGGACGCCAAGGCCCCGACCTTGCCGGTGTGGGACGCGACCCGGCCGATTGACAACAACGCCAAGGCCTTCGGCGACCTGCGCCTGTACGAGGGGTTCCTCAAGTGCCTGTACACGGAGGGCATGATCGGCGGCGTCGCGGGCTACTTCTCGTTCCCCAAGGGCGGATTTGACGCCGCTTTCTCAGCAGCCAAGCCGCCGCAATACCTGGTGCAGATAGTCATTCTGGGGCAAGTGCACGCCCTGTTCTCCCACCAAGAGGCCTTCCTCCGCCACGGCGACCTGCTGCCGGGCCCCAACAAGCATACCAAGGTAACGGACCAGCCGGCCTATGAGTTCCCGACCGGCAACCCGAACTGGCGGGTGCTCGCCCGGAAGATGCCCAGCCAGCCCAAGTGGCTGATCACCGCCTGGGCCTCGGATGGCGTTGAGGGCCCGGCGACGGTGGAGATCCCTGAGCTTGGTTCGGTCACCTTGCAGGCGCGGGCCATCGGCAGCGTCTACACCGCGACGCTCCAAGATGGCAAACCGGTTCTCCAGCAGGTGGACGCTGGTTGATGGTTGATTGCCGAAGTCGAGACTGTTCCAGTTTGCTGGCCGGGAAGCGAGACTTGTTGCGGCGTCTGCCCCGCACGCTGTCCGCGGCGTAGGCGCTACTCGACCAGGACCGACGGGCGCGAGATCGTTACCTCGGCCTTGTCGCCGGCGGTGACCCGGACGGGAATGATGCGCCAGCCGCTGCCGTCGCGGTAAGGGCCGGTGTGTTGGGCCGCGGACCAATCGAGGTAGCGCTTGGCCGTATCGGTCCAAGTCTGGACGACGGCCGAGCCGGCGGCGTCGGGCCGGGCGAGCAGCTCGCCGTCGGGCTGGCTGTCGCAACCCACGTCGAAGGTGATCTTGCCGGCCCCCGTGGCCGCGACCGCCGCTTGAAGCTGAACCACCTTGCCCGTGGGCGGCAGCGTGAAGGCAAACGTCTGTCCCAGCGGGGCCTTCGGGTCGAGTGCGAGCTTCACTTGGCGCCGGTTGCCCGAGAGCCACGTCACCGTGCGCGGGCCGGAGGCGATCGCCTCCACGCCGGTCCACCAGGCCAGCAGCTTGCGCAGGTCGGGCGGAGGGACAGGCCGCTGGACCTTGACGTCCAACTCGGCCAGGAACCGCTGCTGCCAGCGCGCCAGCTCGGGATTGGTGTTGCCGGCCGCGTCGATCGACTCGCGACAGAGAATCACGCGCCCGGCGCCCAGGGTTGCCGCGAGCGTGTCGCCGTCGGCCGTGACGACCGACCATCGCGCCCCCTCCAGTGCCGCGGCGACGGCCTGCATCTGCCGGCCCTCGCAAAGCGCGCAGGTCGATAGCCCGGTGCCCGGATGGATGCCCAAGTCCTCGCCGGTGAGGAGGAACGTCCGGCCGCCGGACAGCGCGCGGCGAAGGGCGGGGACGAAGGGGAGCCAGTCGACCTCGTTGAGCGGCCGCAGCAGGTCGTGCCGCGTGCCGGGGAAGAAATCGTAGTGATATCCCAGGTATTGCTTGGTCATCCAGGCGCGGGCCGAGTGGTCCTCGCGGTACATGGCGGCCAAACGCAACAGGCGGTCGACGAACTGCTGATCGGTCATAGCCGCCGGCTCGATCCGCTCCGAAGGTTGTCCCGAGGGGACGAAGCCGGGCGCGACGGCGGCCGACGCATCGGCCGTGGCGCGGAGCCGGGCCGTGCCGCACAGGCCGCTGATCCCGTCGGTGACCGAGATCGTCCAGTCGCCCGGCGGATCGTTCAAGGCCGTGGCCAGACGCAGCTCGGTTCCGCTCTCGGCCGAGAACGATCGGCGCAGCCCCGCGATTTCGCCTTGCGGCCCCTGCGCCCGAAGCTCCAGTGGGAAGCTACCAGGCACGGCGTTTCCGGAGGAATCCAGGGCGTCGATCTTCAATCGCATTGTATGGCCGGCAATGAGCGGCTCGGCCGGCGCGGTAACGCGGATTGCCCCGAGCGGGGCCGGCACAAAGGCCAGCAAAC